>Ga0335076_10002148_pt1 | contig 19492 bp, 11 predicted proteins | sample Lox_Sample_25_FD_206717 | JGI IMG/M metagenome (GOLD analysis project Ga0335076, IMG submission 206717) | Soil microbial communities from Loxahatchee National Wildlife Refuge, Florida, United States - Lox_Sample_2.5 | ecosystem: Environmental > Terrestrial > Soil > Wetlands | place: USA...
CCCACCGTCATCCCGCTGAACCTGCAGACGAGTTACAGCATCAATATCGACCACAATTTAACCAACAAGCAAGCCCTTCATGGTCTGTATTGGCGGCAGAGGTACCCGCAACCGAGCGGCACCGATTGGGTCGATAACCCTTTAAACGGCCAACAAATTACCACCATATTAGGGCGAGGGCTTAACCTCACCTACTCGAACGCCATCAATTCCAGATTCGTTGTAACCGGCGGGTTCATGTACGTGTACCAGGGCAACGACTTCTTGCCCACAAATCTGCTCAAAGGACAGTTCCCCGGCGTCCTGCCGTTGGGTATCTCGGGGCAGCCGAATGTGTTTCCGAGCATTAGTTTTAGCGGCGGAAACTGGGAGCCGATAGGCTTCGGACCTGGAAACGGCCTGTCGTCAACCATCAACCACAAGAAAGGGTTTTCATACCTCGGCAACGTGCTCTACATAAAGGGCCGGCACACCATGAATGCCGGTGTGGACCTTCGAACCACACACCAGGACGACTACGAATGCGGGGGATCCACGGGCCAGCCGGGTTGCTCGGGTCTCATCAGCTTCACCTCCAACATAACGGCCGCACCCGGCGATAACACCGGCTCCACTAGCGGAAATGGCTTTGCGAGCTTCCTGCTCGGCGACGCCGATTCGGGCGGAAGAGGTGGTGCAGGCAACACGAACTTGAGCAACACCTACATTGCTCCATATTTCCAGGATGACATTCAACTAAGAACCAATCTTAAAATAAACTGGGGAATTCGCTGGGACCTGGCATTTCCTTTCAAAAACGATTTCCACACCAACCAGCTCACGTTCTTCGATCCCAATGCGGTGAACCCAACTGAGATCAACCCGTTTAACAACCAGCCACTTCTCGGTGCCATGGCAGAATTGGGAAACTGCAACGGGTGTTCCGGCTGGAGCCGGCAAACCATGGACTGGCACCATTTCAGTCCCCGCGCTGGCTTCACCTATCAGTTGAACCCCAAGACTGTGGTGCTCGGCGGCGCATCGTGGTATTGGCTGGATACTGGTTCCTTTGAATATGGCGTGAACAAGGTTGCCGTAAACTACGGGAATAACCTGAACGGCGTGGTCTCAATTGGCGCGCCCCCCGGCTCGCAAACCCCGGGCATGGGTCAATGGGACACAAATCCGCTGCCAGGGTTGCCGGCCGTTGGCTTCAGTCCAACATCTTTCAATGGCACGTCGATTCTCGGCTATGCCCAGGTTCACGAGCTGCCGAAGACGGTCAACCAGGCCTACGATGAGCAGTTTGTGATTGGTGTTCAGCGCGAACTGCCTTGGAACACATTCCTTTCGGTTCACTACGTACACACGCACGACGTGCACTTGCCGGCGACACTCCAGTCTGCGAAGCAATCGCTGGACTACAACTTCGTAAAAACCGCCTGCCCGCAACCCCAACCCGTGAACCCTCCCAATACTGCTGGCTGCATCCTTGGACAGCCCTGGAACTCAGCGGCTGCCCAGGCATTTATGGCATCCCAAGGTACCTTCGGTCAGGTCGCCGGCGGCTGCGGCAGCGCGGCTGGACCGTTATATGCCCCCTACACGAATTTCTGCCTGGAACAATCTCCTGGCGCCGGCGGCGGCGACAACATTTCACTTTTCCAGGCTGAGCTTCCTTATCCGCACATGCCTTTTGTCACGAACAACTTCGACACGTCTGGCGCGGATAAATACAACGCGCTGCAGGTGAGCCTGCAGAAGCGCACCGGGGCCGGTTTAACCTATCTTGTGTCTTACACTCTGTCGAAGTACCTAACAAATACCGACAGCGGTTTCTCAACCTTCAACTTCAGAGGCATCGATCCGAATAACCCCAACCAGGAGTGGTCCGTAGGCGCCAACAATCAAAAGCACGTGCTCACCCTGGCTACTGTCTATGAACTGCCGATCGGGCCCGGAAAGAAGTTTTTGAACAGCCCTGGTTTAGTGCGGAAGAACTTGCTCGGCGGTTGGAAGGTTACAATGACCAACTACTACGAGAGTGGGGTGCCCATTCAGTTTCATGCCTGCTACGACCAGTTCGACTGCGACCCCTTAATTGGCAGCATCTTTGTAGGAAACCGGCCGAACCTTCTTTCAAATAACTTCAACATCAACTGGCACAACTACTACAAAGGGCTGCCCGTCATCAATACCTCGGCGTTCGCGCCGCCGGGAGACTGGACCATTGGAAACATGAGACCCACCGTTGCTGGCCTGTCGGGGCCGCCATATTTTGATGAGGATCTATCGTTCGGCAAAAAGTTCTACTTTGGCGAGCGCTTCAGCGGCGACCTGACGATCCAGTTCTTCAATGTGTTCAATCGTTTCTTGTTAAACACCGGCCCTGCAAATTCTTTGCTACCTCAGTGTTTCGATAGCAATGTTTTGGACCAGACGCAGTACGGTACCGTTTCGACTTCCAATTTTGGCTTAGCAGGTTTCCCTGGTCAAAACTGTCAGGGGAACATGCCGAGGAGAGGGCAGGCTGAGTTCAGGATATACTTCTAGTCCCGCGCAGATTCAAACGCCGGGGCCTTCGGGTCCCGGTTCTGTTTTTAGGGAGGACGCGATGAACGCGAAGACCGACTTTCTTTTCCCTTCGAACACTCTCTCAAAACCACTTGCCCTGCTTCTAGGCCTGCTTCTGGGGACCACTCTGCTTTGGGCGGGCGATAAACCTTGGAGGGATAAACCGTACCCGCAATGGAACGAGAAGGAGCTTCAGGCTATTCTCAGCGATTCACCATGGGTGCGGGTGACTCCGATCCAGCGCACCTGGCTTCCCGTTGAAGAAAAGGACCTCCCAGGTCAACCCGCGATGAACGGCGGCGTCCGACAAATGCCCAATGCAAGCACGGCTACCACTACACCTGAGCGCGTCGGTGAGGGCACGTGGCGAGAGTTAAACGTCCAGATCTACTGGCAGTCGTCTCGCGTGATGCGCGCCGCCACGGCTCGCCAGGCCGTTCTGCACGGCGAGAAAGTGGACATTGACCAATATGTGAGTCAGCCTCAGACGGAGTATCAAATTATCTTGCGAATGGAGGACATGACTCCTTTCCGACAGCATGACGAAAAGTTTTTCCAGGACAACGCATTTCTTCAGATGAAAAAGGGCAAAGATAAAATTTCGCCCAGCCATGTCGTCTATGAAAAAAATTCGACGGGATCGGTCCAGGATGCCATCTTTTTCTTCCCCAAAACTAACCCTTCGGGCGCTCCTGTGATATCCGCCGATGAGACCGAAGTCCAATTCTCATGCAAAATTGGGGACACGACGGTGCGCGTCGGATTCAGGCCTCGGGACATGGTGGACCAGTCTGGCCCTGCTTTGTGACCGGATGCTCTCGGATTCGATTTCTACGGGCCACAAGGTCGGGCTGTTTCTCTTTGTGTCTGCGGGCAAGCGTTCGCATATGCCCTTGAACGCGCTGGAGCCTTATAATTCGAAGCAATGCGTGTGTCTGCAGAGATGAAAGCGCGGTTCGCTGTGTCGGGGAACCGGCATCGGGACCAAGATTCTGCCAAGCGCACTAATGCATCGCGCGATATCCCGACAAAGACTGTCTCAGCGCGAATCAATGGCCTACATCTGTGAACATTTCGCGCTTCTGATTTTTGCCGTCATGTATGTTTTCGCCCCTGTTGCGGTGGGGCAAACTGGAACGGCTCCCTCGAATCAAAGCCAGTGTTCGGGGACCCAAATGCCGTGTGCCTCGTCCTCCGCTCCTGTCGGGAACGGGGCTAACCATGCGGAAACTGCGCCGCCAGACGCGGCACTCGCGGATGCGAAGTCCTTCTTGCAAAAGGGACTCGTCATCCAGGCAGAAAAGGTCACGCGCGAATTCCTGCTTCGGCATACAGATTCCGCTGAGGGGCATTACCTGCTCGGCTTCATTCTATTTGACGAGGTGCGCGAAAAGTACGTCGGCGAAGAGGAGAAGGAAGGCGAAAATTTCCGGTATAAAGACACGGTGAGCGCTTCGTTAAGCGAGATGCGCGACGCGAAAGCGCGGGAGTCGCTCGTGGAACTCTCCGCAGGCGCGCGATACGGTTCCCCAAGCGCCTTCGATTTGAAGATTATTGCGCTCAACTACCTTCTGCTGAAGGATCAGCTCTCGGCCGAAAAATGGCTTACTGCCTCGACGACATTGAACTCGCAGGACGCACAAGCCTGGTATTACTTGGGCCGGACGAAATACAGCGAGACCAAGTACGCTGGCGCAATCGAAGCGTTCGCACACTGCTTGAAACTCGATCCGGAAAATGCCGTTGCGGAATACAATGTGGGCCTGTCGTACGAGGGCCTGAATCAAAACGACGAAGCGATTCAAGCTTATCAAAATGCGATTGCATGGGAATCGCAGCATCAACTCAAATCCCCCGACCCCTTCGTTGCTCTGGCAAGACTCTACCTGCATCAGAATCAGCCAGAGAAAGCTGTCCCTTATCTCTTTCAGGCCACAACAGCCTTCCCGCAGTTATCCTTGCCGCACGAAGAACTGGGCAAAGCATATTCAGTTCTGCACCGTCTGCCTGAAGCGCAAGAGCAGTTGGAGAAGGCGGTCCAACTCTCGCCACAAAATGCTTCTCTGCGGTGCTTGCTTGGTCAGGTTTACCAGCAGGAGAAAATGACGGCAAAGGCGCAGACTGAATTTGAGCGCTGCACAATGCTCCGGGATACGCAAACGCCCGCCCCAGACGGTAATCAGGCGCATTAAATAGTATATTTGCGCCCCAGGGTCGTGCGGTTTTTTGGGCTGGAGTGCGCTGCTGCCATGTTCTCCGTCCAAAAAGCGTGTTCTCGGCGCAGAGTTGCGTTTTGAGAAATCGAAAAATTACCTTTCCGATGTCTGACTCACATACACCCGAGCAGCACTTGCACGTCCGTCAGAACGAATTCTTGCTTGTCTCGAATCAGCCCGTGCATCGAAGACTAATTCCGTTTCGCCCCGATCGGAGCCTCGTTCATCGAGCCCAGGGGAAACCCGAGTTGCTCCGACAGATAGGTCGTCACCTCGTTCGCGTTCCTCGCACTCAGCAGATGTTGACGGAAGTCTTCATTGATTAACTTCCGCGCCAACGAAGAGAAAACTTGCATGTGAGTGTTGGCGACCTCCGAATCGCGCAGCGCTAGCAGGACCACCATCTTTACCTGCTCTCCGTCGACCGAGCCCCAGTGCACCGGATCGTTCAGCCTTAAGACGCTGATGGAATCAGCACTGATTGCCCCGGTCTTACAGTGGGGAGTGGCGAAGCCATAGCCAAGGCCTGTGGAATATACAGCTTCGCGAGCCCACAATGCCTCCTCTAAAAGCTGGCGATCCTGAGTCCGGTTAGAAATGTAGAATGCGTCGACCATCTCTTGAATGACCTCTTCCTTGCTCTGGCTCGTACTCTCCAACAACACGAGGTCCTCGCTGATCAAAGGCTCCGGCTGGAGTTGCTGAGTAGTCACGAGATTATCGACGTCGATCGTCGTTCTGCAGGCGATGGCTCGATCAACCAAGCGGACACAGGCTGCAAACTCAAACTGCGAGATGGCCTGTTTGATATCGTTCACTTCGGAGGCTGGCACGCTGATTTCGTCAAGTCCAAGACCAATCAGAAGCGGAAGATTGCGCCGGTCCGCCGCCATCTCTCCGCAAATTCCAACCCACCTGTGATGCTCATGGATCTGCCGCACTATCTGTGCCAGAAACTGAAGGAACCCGGGATGTCGGACACTGAAGATTGCAGCCAGTTTCGAATTCCCGCGATCCGCGGCGAAGAAATACTGGCTCAAGTCATTCGTGCCGATGCTGAAAAAATCTACCTCCGCGCACAACTGGTCCAGAGAAAAGGCAACGGCGGGCACCTCGACCATGATTCCGGTCTTGAGTTCGCCTTGGAATTCGACGCCTTTCTGAGCCAAATGTTGCTTCGCCTGGGCTATTGCGGCCTTGAACTGCACGATTTCTTCTACGGAAGTGATCATCGGCGCCATGATCTGGACGGGACCCTCAGTTGATGCGCGAAGGATCGCGCGCAGTTGAGATTGCAGCAAGTCCCCATGACCTGGATACAGGCGCGCACCGCGGCACCCGAGGAACGGATTTTCCTCATGCGGAAGCGCAAGGTACGGGACCTTCTTATCGCCACCGATGTCAAAGGTGCGAAAAATAACAGGTTTCCCGCCGGCAAGCCGTACCGCTTCCGAGTAAACCGCGAACTGCTCTTCTTCGGATGGTGCTTTTTCCCGTCCTAAGAAGATCATCTCCGTACGGAACAGCCCAATGCCGTCGGCGCCGTTGGCGAAGGCTAAGCTCAGTTCCTCACCGGAGGAAGCGTTCGCCGCGATCTCAACTGTCTTACCATCTGCAGTCCTCGCCGATTGTTCGGCGTTGCGGTACCGGGTGTTTTTTCGCCGTTCCAAGGTCATGCGCTCTCGATCGTAGAACCGCTGAACCACAGGTGCGACGATGGGAACCACAAAACCGCGAGTCGCATCGACTACAACTTCGCGGCCCGCCCTCAGCACCAGGCGAGCATTTCGGACGCCCGCGAGCGTAGGGATGCCGAGCGAACGTGCCAGGATTGCGCCGTGCGATGTAACCCCAGAATGTTCCAGCACCAGTCCCTGCAAGCAGCGGCGATTGAGTTCCAGCAATTGCTGCGGACCTATGGTCTCGGCCACCAGTACCGAGGGTTCTCTCAGTTCGACAGTTGGCGTAGGGCTCGCCCCGCACACCTCCTCCAGCAATTGTGTGCAGATTTCCTCGATGTCGATGGAACGCTGCCGGATATAGTCATTTTCGGAATGTCCCAAAAGATTGGTGAAGAACTTGCCAGTTTCAACCACGGCCTGCGCGGCGGACTTCCCTCCCATGACTTGTTCTGTGAGTTTTTCCAACAGCAATACATCACTGGCCATTGCCAGATCCGCCTGGAGCACAGCGGCGCCAGTCGGGGTAATGGCGTATTTGAGTCTCTCGCCGATACGGTGACGGACGGCAGAGACAGCTTCTTTGATGCGCTCCAATTCCTGCTCCCGGTCGCCAGCGACCGTTGAATTCAGGGTGCTGGAAAGCGCCGTCGTCCGGAGGACGACCACTTTGCCCTGGGCAATGCCGTGACCGACGGGAATCCCTGAAATGCAGCTCACGTTCGCTGCCTGCAATGGTCTGGGAATCGAATTGCTGCGGTTCGAAACAGAAGTGTCGGCTAACGGAACGTCACAAGCTGCGAGGGTGTCTTCCACAAAGCGGCGCAGGGCGTTATGGGCGGCCTCTGCATCGGGTCCACTCAGAGATACCGAGCAGCGATCGGAGTGACGGATGTCCGCCGCAATGATGCCGAGTACACTCTTGCCGTTGCCCACCAGACCGTTACGCAAGTTCGTTAATGTACATTCGGCGGCGAACCGGTTCGCCACCTCGGAGAAGTGACTGGCCGGACGGGCATGCAGGCCGCTGGACAGCGGACAGATGAATATGAACTGCAAGACGGAATTCGGCTTTAATGTCATCTTCAGTGTTGAATCTTGTGAAAGATATCCTCAGGATTCTTAAGCGCCTCCTGCAGCGGTACCTGCATGACTTTCACGCCGTTAAATCGCTCGCGTCCTTCGATCTCGATATCAACTGCGAAAATAGCGATCTGCGCCTGCCGGATGTCGCGATCTGTCAGTTTGTTTTCAATCCCCATCGCACCTTGGGTTTCGACTTTGATTTCGTGGCCGAAGTTTCTTGCGATCTTCTCCAGGCGGGCGGCCGCCATATAGGTATGAGCGATGCCCGTCGGGCAGGCGGTGACTGCGACGATTTTCATGCGGACCCCTCCCTTGTTTCTGCCGCGCACTTGCCTTTCAGTTTCAACAGGATGATCAAGACGGCTGTGAGTACGGTTCCGGCCGCGATGGCCACAAGATAGATCGCCCTCTGGTCAACGACCGGCAGCACGATCGGACCGCCGTGCGGAGCGTGGTCCCCGACCCCTCCGACCATTGCAATCGTTGCTGCTACGGCAGAACCGACAATAATGCTTGGGATTACTCGAATGGGATCCGCCGCGGCAAAGGGAATCGCACCCTCGGTTATGCCGATCATTCCCATCGCGAGCGCAGCGAGCCCCGCTTCCCGTTCCTCGAGACTCCAAAGGCTCTTGCGCAGGAGCGTCGCCAGCCCCATCCCCAGAGGTGGAGTGCATATGGCTGCCGCACACGCGCCCATCACTTGATAATTGCCCTGGCTGATCATGGCAGCCCCAAAGAAAAACGCAGTCTTGTTTACCGGACCGCCCATATCAAAAGCGATCATGGCCCCCAGGATCAGCGCTAACAGCACATTGTTCCCCGTGCCCATAGACCGCAATCCGTGATTGGCATGTTCCATGAAGAGCGCGATCGGTACGCCCAGAACCTTGATCATCAACACCCCGACGATTGCTCCAGAAAAGATTGGAATCACCAGAATCGGCATGACGGGACGAAGATACTTCGAAACCGGCACCTTCTTGAGGGCATCGACTAGGTAGCCAGCGATCAGGCCGATTAGAATCGCTCCTAAGAAACCAGCCTTTACTTGACCTGATAGATAACCACCAAGAAAGCCTGGAACCAGCCCCGGCTTGCCCGCAATCGAATACGAGATATATCCAGCCAGCACGGGGAGCATCAGTGCAAAGGAAGCGGTTCCGACATCAAGAATGAGTTTTAACCGCGGTGAGTTCGAGAAGTCGGGTCCGGCGGCGGTCATCTGCCCGGTCGCGATTGCCCCAGTGATCGCCACGGCAATGAGGATCCCCCCGCAAGCGATGAATGGGATTGCGTACGAAACCCCCGTCAACAGGTGCTGTCTTAGCTTTTGTAGCACTTCTAGCATTTGGGTCCGCCTGCTACAGAAGTACGGTAGAGAAGCGTGCTATCTTGCCGCCACACTTTACTATTCAGTCTTTCAGAAGGCCGAATACCCAAAATCACAGCGCGATCTACGGCGTACAGTCCAGCAACGCCTGTTGCCCCAGTCCGATCGGCGCAGAGATGTGCTATTCCCCGTCCCCGTGCGCATCAACTGCGGATTTTAGTAAGTATGTGTGATCCGTCCAAGTCTGCAAACAGGAGAGATAGAACGTTTGTTGTACTTGAATAACATTTATGCAAATAAGGGTTTTGGCGCGGGAGGCTGCGAAATCTGAATCGTATTGTTGGAACGATACTCGGTCGGCGTGACCTTACAGGCCTTTTTGAAGACCCGGCAGAAGTATGCCGGATCGCTGTAGCCACAACTGGCGGCGATCTCCTTCAGGGTCAGGCTGTAGTTCTGCAGCATGAACTTCGCCCGGTTCACCCGAACCAGATTCAGGTAGTCATTGAAACGCATGAACCCTTCCCTGCGGAAGAGACGGGAGACGTGGTTCGGAGCCAGGCCAAAATGCCGCGCGACGCTTTCCCGCGTAAGCGGACTGTGGAAGTTCTCTTGCACGTACAAACAGATGGATTCGTAGGTGCGAATCGCCTTGCGCGGGCGCTGCTTCTGCGGCGACTTTAGGAGCCGCAGGCAGGCATGCAGCAAGGATTCAGTCAAAAGACGCGCCAGGGGGCCTTTGGAGTGGTCAGCGGCCAAAACCATAAGAGCCGCCAGAATACTGTGGGTTGGCACGTCGTAGCCGCCATGAACGCTGGCTTTGACCGCCGTGGGCGGCACCTGAGAACCACCCTTATGCCGCACCAGGCTGATACCGACCTGCTTCACTCCAAACAGAAAGGTCAAAACATCCACGTGCCCCGTCCAGTCAGGTTTGTTCCACGCATGGTCAGGCACAAAAACGGTATGCCCGCGGATAGGCTTGATCGTTTCCGTGCGCCCGCCATGAGCCACCTCCATGGTGTGACATCCCGCGAGAGGGAGCGACAGACGGGGAAAGTTTGTGACATAGGCGAGTGGCGGCGGTGCCGTGGTCCCGTCGCCAAAATGTATGCGGCGAACCCGGGTTTCTCGCAGATATTCCTCGAGTTCATGCACGATCAATCGCGCACCCGCGGACAATCGAGGGCTCGGTTGCGTGGCATCGAGGCGCACGGAACGTTACGTTAGTGCAATCAATGTTAAATGTCTACTATTTCTTTTGACGCTCGCTCCTTTCATACTGGCAAGCCGAACTCAAGGTCCTTCGTGCGCGAAAACATTGGGGCGGGTGATCGTCGCCGATGTCCTGTGCGCGCAGCTAGGATCTCAGAAGAATATCGTTATGGCTGGTCGATGGTGCGGGCGGCTGGACCGCCGACGGAAGAATGATTTGAGGAAATGAATCGAAAGTCCAGCGCAGCTCTGGGATGAGATAAGCGTGCTCAGCTCCCCTCACTAAATTCAGATCGGAGCTTGGGAGAAAGCTATGCGACGATCGCGCAATGCTTGGGCAGCCGTTCCGCTGGCCTACCTGATGGTGATGTTTACTGCGTTCACTCCAGCCCGTGCGCAAGAGGGTGGGAAACCTGACCTTAGCAAGCAGCCGACGCTATACGTCGTCGGTTATGCGCATCTCGACACCGAGTGGCGATGGGAGTATCCCCAGGTAATCGACGAATACCTTCGCAAAACCATGGAGGATAACTTCAAACTGTTCGAGAAGTATCCCCACTACGTTTTCAACTTCAGCGGCGCCAACCGCTACCGTTTCATGAAGGAGTATTTCCCTGCTGATTTCGGCAGACTGAAAAACTATGTGAAGGAAGGGAAGTGGTTCCCGGCCGGCTCGTCGATGGAGGAAGGTGATGTCAATGCACCGAGCGCTGAGGCCATCATCCGACAAATTCTCTATGGCAACAAGTGGTTCCGCAACGAATTTGGCAAGGCGAGTGCGGAATACATGCTGCCGGATTGCTTTGGGTTTCCAGCATCGCTTCCCACGATTCTCGCCCATTCGGGAGTGAAGGGCTTTTCCACCCAAAAACTGGTTTGGGGGTCTTCCGCTCCCGGAGGAGGACAAGAATCAACGGAGAAGACGCCGGAGGGAACCCCGTTCAATGTTGGTGTATGGGTTGGACCCGACGGTGAGGCAGTTCTTGCCGGCCTGAACCCAGGCAGCTATAGCGGAGGAATCGACACCGATCTCACCAAGGTGCTGCCGTCGGAACCGCCTGATCGAGCCCTTGATGACCTTCAGAAGAAGATCGGGGAGTTGCAACGGAAACTGCAGCAAGTTGAGCAGAATCATCAACCGCTCGACCAAAACGAGGTTGGAGACTATTACAGCCTGCGGCGAGAGCAGAACGCCCTCGTTCGGGCGCAGCGCGACCACGAGTTTTCACGCTTTCAGGGCGACTGGGCTGCTCGCGTTGCCCAGAATGGCAAAGTCAGTGGCTTGTTCACCGACTACCACTATTACGGCACGGGAGATATTGGCGGTACGCCCGATGAAGACTCGGTGAAACGACTGGAAGCCATTCTGACCAAGGGAAGCGTCGGGCTCCCCCCTGTTGGCGGATACTACGGTGAGCAGCACCCCGAGTGGCCACCGACGAAAGTGGGCGACGGGCCGGTGCGTGTGATTTCCGCAGCGGCCGACCAGATGTTCCTCGACATTACGACGGACGAAATGGCTAGCTTGCCCCACTACACCGGCGAGATGGAGCTCACAAATCACTCGGCGGGTTCACTGACGTCACAGGCCTACCAGAAGCGCTGGCTCCGGAAGGAAGAATTGCTGGCCGACGCTGCCGAGAAGGCATCGATTATGGCGGAATGGCTCGGTGCACGGCCTTATCCACTTGAGAGATTGAACGACGCATGGACGCTCGTCATGGGTGGACATTTCCATGACATCGCCGCCGGGACTGCCACACCCAAGTCCTACGAGTTTGCCTGGAATGACGACGTGATCGCGATGAACCAGTTCGCCGGCGTATTGAGTAACGCAACGGAAGGGGTGGCAGCAGGGCTCAACACCGAGGTCAAAGGAGTGCCGCTGGTGGTCTTCAATCAGCTCAACGTTGCACGCCAGGATCTGGTCACCGCAGCTGTGGATTTTCCTGGCGGTATGCCGAAGGCTGTGCACGTGACTGGGCCAGACGGTAAGGATGTGCCGGCACAAATTTCCGATGGGAAGGTGATCTTCCTCGCCAGCGTGCCTTCCGTGGGTTATGCCGTCTATGACGTGCAGCCGGGCACGATTTTGGATACCTCGTCGCAGCTGCAAGTATCGAAAGATGGTCTCGAGAATAAATATTACCGCGTCAAACTGAATTCCGACGGCGACGTTTCCAGTATCTTCGACAAAGGGATCGGACGTGAGCTGCTCTCGGCGCCCGCACGTCTTGCGATCTCCTACGACAATCCCCGGCAGTGGCCGGCGTGGAATATGGATTGGGTCCAGGAGCAAGCGGCACCCAAGGCATTCGTCTCCGGCCCGGCACAGGTCCGCATCATTGAAAGTGGTCCGGTCCGTGTGACGTTGGAAGTCTCCCGGGAAGCGGCGGGGTCGCGCTTTGTGCAGACCATCAGTCTTTCGGCGGGCGACGCAGGAAAGCGCGTCGAGTTCGGCAACGTGATCGACTGGAACACGCGCGAATCGAATCTCAAAGCTACGTTCCCGTTGACCGCCTCAAATCACATGGCCACTTACAACTGGGATATCGGCGCGATCGAACGCCCCACGGCAGAGCCACGCAAGTTTGAGGTTCCATCGCATCAATGGATCGATTTGACTGACATGAGCGGAGAGTTCGGTGTCACCATTCTGACGGACTGCAAGAATGGATCCGATAAGCCCACTGACAACACCATCCGGCTCACCCTCCTTCGTACCCCCGGCACAGCAGGCGGCTACGCCGACCAGGGGACGCAGGATATTGGGCATCACGAATTCCTATACGGCATCGCCGGTCATGCCAAGAGCTGGCGCGATGCAGAAAGCGACTGGCAGGCGCAGCGATTGAATGCGCCGCTCATTGCTTTCGCAACCTCAAAACACACGGGCACGATGGGCAGGAAGGTGTCGCTCCTGACCGTCAGCAACTCACGCATACGGGTCCTGGCAGTAAAGAAAGCAGAACAAAGCGACGAAGTCGTCGTCCGATTAGTGGAACTGGACGGGAAGCTTCAATCGAACGTCCGAATCTCCTTCGCGGCGCCCATCACCGCCGCACGTGAGGTGAACGGACAAGAGCAGCCCGTGGGTCCCGCAAAGGTGACCGCCGGTAACTTGGTCACTTCATTTAGTGCATATCAGCCGCGTACCTTCGCGGTTCGGCTGGCTCCATCCGCGACCAAAGTGGCAACCACCCACTCCACATCGGTTGCCCTGCACTACGACCTCGCGACCGCGAGCAATGACGGCGATCATTCCGAGCGCGGCTTCGACGGGAAGGGAAATTCGCTGCCAGCAGAGATGATGCCAAGCCAGATACTGTTCAACGATGTGCAATTTCAGCTAGCACCGGCAAAAACCGGCACCCCCAACGCGGTACTGGCACAAGGACAGACCATCAAACTGCCCGAGGGACCCTACAACCGCCTGTATCTGTTGGCGTCATCAGCCGATGGCGATCAGAAGGCAACGTTTGAGATTGCCAACCGGAGAGTGCAACTGAACATCGAGGAATGGGGCGGATTTATCGGGCAGTGGGACGATCGCTTGTGGACTTCGAAGGATACATCGCATGACGACTACGGCGATATGGTGGGCCTCAAGCCCGCCTACATTAAGCGGGCGGAGTTGGCTTGGTACTCCACCCACCATCACAATGCAGCGGGCCAGAACGTCGCGTACTCCTATTCGTATGTTTTTGGCTATGCCATCGATCTGCCGCCGGGCACAAAAAGCGTCAAACTTCCCGACAATGATCGCATCCGCATCCTGGCGATCTCTGTAGCGAATGAGAATCCTGCAGTGCAGGCGGCTCAACCGCTGTACGATGTGCTTCCTTCACCCAGCGCCGGTCCGAGCGATTTCACGCTCTCAACTTCTTCATCGAGCCTTTCGGTGCCTCAGGGCCGTAGCGCGACGAGCCGCGTCACTATATTGCCGCGGGGCAGCTTTACCGGAAACGTCACGTTGAGCGCATCGCGACTGCCCGCAGGCGTGACTGCTTCATTCGCTCCGGCCAGTACTGCCGGATCAAGCACGCTCACCCTAACGGCAGAGGGGTCTACCAATCCAACCAGTGCTTCGTTCACCATCACGGGCACGGCCGGGAATGTATCCCGCAGCATTGCAGCTACAGCTTCCGTGACCCCCGTCCTCACGGGCACTATGCCAGTCGATCTGGCATCGGTGTACAACGTGGCTGGCATCTACGACGACGGCGCGACCTTTGCACCATCGGCGAGCCTGGATGGCGACGGCTTTGCGCTTTCAAAACAATTGTTGGGTCGGGAGCAGGTCGGAGGCGGCGTTGTGTTTGCAGTTGGCCCGGCCAACGCTCCAGACGCGGTTACGGGCACGACCGTGACGCTCCCGCAAGGAAAGTTCGACAGTTTGAAAATCCTGGCCGTCGGCGTCAACGGCGACCAGGAGTTGCAGATCTTCACGGTCACTTACGCCGATGGCACCTCCTCGACGTTCACACAGAGCTTAAGCGACTGGGCTTCACCCCAGAATTTCACCGGTGAATCTGTGGCTGTCACTATGCCGTACCGGATCACTGCGGACGGTTCAAAAGAAGGTCGAAACTTTTATCTGTTTGCCTACTCTTTTGACCTGGATAGCAACAAGGCAGTGCGCAGCCTCATCCTGCCCATGAATCGCGAAACCTTGGTCTTTGCGGCGACTCTTGTGCCCGCTCGAAGCCGTGAGGTAATGCCCGCTAAATAGAGACACAACTGCCGCACACAGTCCGGAGCGCAAAGCGTCTATCTATTGCGTTGAAGGCAACCGATATGATGATCGGCCGCAAGTCAGATGGCCGCTTTACGAATCTGAGTATCCTCCGGAATCTCGCACACGATTCGCACACAGAGTGGAAGTGAAAGTGTCCGATTTCTGAATAGCCGACGACACGCTTGGAAGACCTTCTCGACGCATTCCTCAGTCCTGCCGATTGTGGTTCCACGGCCACCACTGCAGTGGCGTCCATGGAGCGTGTGAGTGCGCTCATCTTCGACCTCCGAGACAATATTGGCGGAACTTCCGAGATGGTCTCGCTCATCGCTTCCTACCTGTTTGATCACCCCGAATACATGTTCGATCCGAGAAGAGTCCCGACGCCGCAGTCCTGGACCTCCTCCCCGGTTCCCGGCAGCAACCTCACCAACACGCCTGTTTATATCCTTACCTCGGCTACTACCATTTCCGGCGGTCTTGAACGCCTTGATCATGACCGGATTGGCGACGATCACCTTCAGTATTTTGTCGGCCGGGCGGAAGAGACGTCGGCCCAGTCCTCGTATCCCCTAAAGTCGGAGAATGCAATCCACCCGGCGATTTCAACGAATACTTGTCCCTATTCTTGTCTTCGCCTTTATCTTGTGCTTGCGCGAAAAGGGCGCGGCGACGAGGATGGCGAGCGCTGTCACGGTTGTCATAACGATGGTAAAGCCGCCAGGTCGTGCTTCTACCTTCTGTCTTTGTTGTTTTTGCGTCACTGAGTTTGTCATACGTTCACGCCTTGTCTCTCTCCTTCACGAGAGTTTTCTCGGTTCGATCTCAATCACAAGCGCGAAACGGCATGAAGTGTGCGACCAAAGCCGCGACCTCATCGGCAGCCGTGTCCAGCGCGAAATGGCCGCCGTCAACAACGTGGATTTCGGCGTCCGGAACATCTTTCCGATAGCGTTCCGGCTCTCCGGAGTCAAAAGACAACTCGTATTTCCCCCAAATCACGAGTAGCCGCGGGTGCCTTTCACGCATCCACTGCTGCCATTTCGGATAGGAGTCCAAGTTGGTCCGGTAGTCGTAGAAAAGATCGCTCTGGATCTCGGCCTGACCGGGCCGATTCAGAAAGTAAAACTCGTCGGTCCAGAGGTCTGGATCATGGCGCGCGACATTGGGATCATTTCCCGCATGGCGCGCACGCGCGGCTTCGAGCGACAGGAGATTTGTGCGCAGCGCGCTTTCGTTGGCAGCACGATCTGACCAGAAAGCCCGGCGGGTTTTCCAATTTGTTCCTAAGCCATCATTGTGGGCAACGGCGTCCTGCACGATAAGGGCTTCGATACGGTCTGGATGTGCCAGCGTCATTCGAAAGCCGACGGGGCCGCCGTAGTCCTGCATATAAAGCGTATAGCGCGAGAGCCCGAGCGCCTCAGTGAAATGGCTCATGATCTCGGCGTAATGGTCGAACGTGTATGCGAACTCCTTCGGGTCCGGCCAGTCACTATGTCCGAAGCCGGGATAATCCGGCGCTATCAGGTGGTAGTGATCGGAAAGCCTTGCGAAAAGCGGCTCGAACATCCGCGACGACGACGGAAGCCCGTGGAGCAGAAGAAGCGCCGGAGCATCTTTCGGACCCGCCTCTCTATAAAAAATCGTGAGGTCGTCGACCCGTATGGTTCGATAGAGGGTGGGGTTCATCGGTCGTTCCGTTCTTTTTCACCTGGCCGCCGTGATATTGATGACTCCCCGACATCAGACGAGGCTGAGCGCTTTCGAAAGTCAGGTTGAGGTCCGTGCCTCCCACCCGCCGAAACGCACACTCGGTAGTCGCGAAGACTCCATCCAATGGAGGATGAGCCATCCCTGACCGCACTTAAGTCAGCACCCGCCGTGCGCAAGGCGAGGTCCGGGTAAAAGAGAAATCGCCATCAATCTCAAGCGGCTGCTCTTTCCCTGTTGAGTGCCGGTAGAAGAAGTTTCAGAAGCGCTTCGTCCGAGAACGGGTTTTGACCTGAGATCAGCTCGCGATCTTGAACGACATAGCTCGTCCATGGAGCGAGCACACTTACGTCACCGCCCGCCGTAGACAAGGCGAAGTCCGGGTAGAAGAGAACCTTACCACCAATCTCAAGCGGCTCCCGCTGCTGCTCTTCCGCCGTCGAAAAGATAGTCATCTTATATCCGGAATAGATCCAACCCTGCGCCTTTTCGTGCGCTCCCCCGGCATCGCCCGCACTCAGAGCGGCGACCACCTCTTTCGAATTCGGAGAAGCCGGGAGAAGTGAAATTGGGCCATGGCAGAGCACTGCCGTGGGCTTCGAGGTTTCGTGAAAGTGTCTAAACACGATGCCGGCGTCGGGATCATCGAGAAGATCCATCATCGGGCCATGGCCGCCGGGGACGAAAACAGCGTCATATTGAGCCAGGCCCGATGCGATGACATCGGAGATGCGGGTTGGATTTTTGAGCTCGGTCAGGGTGTCGCGGAATTTCAGATAGTCGTTAAGCCTAGCCTCGTCCCCGCCGAAGAAAGCGGGGACAGCTGAATGGACGTCCATTTGCGGCGTGTTGCCTTTGGGGTTGGCGAAGGTGATTTCGTAACTTTCCTCCATCAGTGCGCGAACCGGAACCGTCAGCTCGTTGAGATAGTAGCCGGCGCCGGTATAAACCTTGCCGTCTTTCAAGGGCAAGCCGTGACCACTCGAGACCAGTACCAGGATTTTTCCTTTTGTTGCCATTTTGTTCTCCTCTTTGAAGTCCAGTCTGTTTCCTCCGAAGTGCCGCAAGGGCGGTCACCGCGGTTGATATGGGTTATGGTTGAGGGAATCCGAACATCAGCCACGACTGATTGGCTACCCAATGCGGGTATAGCTCCGTCATCTGATCGAATAGCTGCTGATCCGACGTCGCGGTTTTCCGCATGCGATCGAAGTCCTGCAGGTAGCGTTTGGTGTCTTGGATCGCTGAGGGAGAGTCGGGCGCGCCAGGCTTCTTGTGGCCGGCGACTACCATCGACGGGTTCAGCGCCGCTAGCCGGTCTAGGGCTGCGGTCCAGTTCTTCCGGCTCTCGGGGGTGGTGTCTCCGACGTACATGCGGCATTGGTTGTACACAACGTCGCCAGCGACGATCAGGCCGATCGAGGGAGCGTAGAGAGACGTCGAATCGGGACTATCGGTCCGGCCCTGCTCGATGATGCGCAACTCGTGGCCCTCAAGCGTGAAGGTATCACCCTCATAGGGCTCGGGTGGAACCAACTTTGTCGGCACTTGCCCGGGAAACATGCGGCGGGCTAACCGCTCCACTGTGGGAGTGAAAGACGGCTGCATCGCGTTCAAAGCTGCTAGCGTTGTGATCGCGCGAGCTCCCGGGAAACGGTCGAGCAGAATGCTCAGACCGTAGAGGTGGTCGAAATGCGCGTGGGTTATATAGATGGTCTCCAGGTTGCGGTTGTGCAGAGCAACCCAATCCGCGAGAGCCTCAGCCTCTGCCACCGTCCCCATTGCGTCTACCAGCACTGCATCGTACTCGCCGAAGATCAAAGTCGACGTGATCGGATCGAAGCCAAGCGCTTCGCCGAAGGCCTTTGGCCGCTCGCCGACCATAGCCTTCCCAGGGGCGGTAAAAACGTTCACGCCCAGCGTGTTTGACGCAACAGGCGCGTTCATAGTCCGGCCACCCTCGTGGTCTCTTTCAGTCCATTTGTGGCGTCCACTTGGTGCTCCTTTCCGTGATGCAGTGCTCACTATGAATACATGTTCTCCGTTAAAGCAGTGTCAAGCCACCAGCAAAATCTTGCCGGCGCCACCCTTTTCTGCCGCTGCTTGAGCCTCGGCTGCTTCACTGAGTGGTAGCTTCTGGCTGATCGGGATCACCAGCTTGGCATCTCGCACCGCTTCGGCCATGAACTCAAGCGTTTTCCTGTCGAACTTCGAGAATACGTGCACCACCTTTACTGATGGGTAATACGCCGCGCTCTTGGGCGCATCGACAACTGACGCATACACCCCTCCCGCCTTTACCTTGCCGATTAGCTTCTCGGCCGTCCTTCCGCCAACCGTATCTGCTACGGCATCGACCGGCGCAAGCTTCACAATCGCCGTGTTGTCGTCGGTTGCGACGGCCTGATCTGCGCCCACAGTTTTTGCCTCATCGATCTGCCTTTTCAAAACCCCCGCGATGACAGTCGCCCCGCGTTGCTTGGCAGTGAAGACCGCCGAACGCCCGACATTTCCGGCAGCACCTACCACCAGAACTGTTTGGCCTGCTTTGATTTCCGTCGCTGAAAGGAGCTGGCTACCCGTCGTCGTCACCAGCGGCAGCGCCGCCGCCTGGATCAAATCGAGCCCTTTGGGAACCTTCGCCAGAACGGCGGCTTTTACTACACAAAGTTCGGCGTAAGTATTGTCCGCCATAGCGAACACCTGGTCGCCGATGGAAAAGCCTTCAACCCCGGGTCCAATCTTGATAGCCGTCCCCGCAATGTCAACTCCTATCAGTCCCGGGAACTTTATAGGGTAGAAATCCTTCGTTAATCCAGCACGCCGCTTGTAGTCGATCGGATTCACACTCGAGGCAGCGACGCGCACCAGCACTTCACCGGGTCCCGCTACCGGATCGGGATAATCCTCGAACTTGAGTACTTCAGGACCGCCATATTGGTGCACCACAACTGCTTTC
>Ga0335076_10002149_pt1 | contig 19489 bp, 14 predicted proteins | sample Lox_Sample_25_FD_206717 | JGI IMG/M metagenome (GOLD analysis project Ga0335076, IMG submission 206717) | Soil microbial communities from Loxahatchee National Wildlife Refuge, Florida, United States - Lox_Sample_2.5 | ecosystem: Environmental > Terrestrial > Soil > Wetlands | place: USA...
CGTCGAGGGAATCAAGCTCCGCTTCCATCGCCACACTATAGTTATAAAAAACTTGATAAGTCAACTGTTAACAGTTTTTTTTGAATGTTCTTTGGCATATCGTTTGCTCGCCCTCGCAACCTCACTTCGGTTGCCCAAGAAAGGCTCATCATGGCGCACAAGATGATCGGCTAACTGGTCGGGCGCTTTAGGCAAAAAGACAAACCACGGTCGAGGTTGGAGCGATCGAGCGAGTTGCAGTAGTGCACCGTTTTTCCAGAGTTCGAACCCGAGGCAACTGATTGGAGCGCTCAGGTTGCAGGTTCGATAGCCGATACAGCCGCCGCTGCCCTCCAATCGAAAGCACTGGCGCCCACGTTTCGCACCGCGCGGCGAACGCGATGCTCCGACGAGATCTGAGACGGGTTGTTCCGCACTCAACTTCTCAGGTTACGATCAAGCCCTGCAACTGGACGCGGCCGGCTTGCTACAATCCGTGTCCGCTTCGCCTGTGCTAGCTGCACAGGATCGGACCGGGTGCTAATCCTACCCCGGCGAATACGAACCCGTGGGGCGCCCGGAGATGGTTTACGCCGCCGAAACTAGGGCCTTGCAGCGCAGTCGTCCAAGTCGCTGCGCAGCAAAGCTGTATCACTATAGAACTGAATAGACTCAGCCGTGAAATCCGACTCGTTGCATACCGCTTGGAGTGGGTTGATTTTGGGCGTTGCAGCACTTCTGGTAACGCAGCCAGGTGCACTGGCTCGAGTTGAGAAAATAGGGAAGAGCGAGGGGATGGTCGATATCCTCGCATGGCCGAGCTATTTGGAGCGAGGAGAGACGGACAAGAACTACGACTGGGTTACTGACTTCGAAGCTAAGACCGGGTGTAAGGTCAATGTGAGGACAGCCACGACATCCGACGAGATGCTGGCACTGATGGGCGAAGGAGGCTTCGACCTCGTTACCGCCTCAGGAGACGCTAGCCTGCGTCTGATTGCCAGCGGACATGTGCAGGAGATCAACACGAGCTTGATACCCAGCTACGCGAACATTGATCCACGCCTGCAAAAGGCGCCCTGGCACTTCGTAAATGGAAAGAACTTCGGCGTTCCCTATCAATGGGGTTCCAATCTACTCGCCTACAACAGTAACGTGTTCAAGACGCCACCCAAGAGCTGGGAGGTAGTGTTCGTTCCAACGCAACTGCCGGACGGCAAGCCCAACCAAGGTCGGGTGCAGGCTTTCGATAGCCCCATCTACATTGCCGACGCCGCTCTGTACCTCATGTCCAGCAAACCAGAGCTTGGGATCAAAGATCCTTACGCTCTGGATGAAAAGCAATACCAGGCGGTTCTCGACGTGCTGCGCGAACAGCGAAAGCTGGTCGGCCGCTACTGGCACGATGCGCGGGCCCAGATAGAGGACTTCCGCACCGGCGCCGTGGTTGCCTCTTCCTCTTGGGCGTTTCAGGTCAACTTTCTGCGTTCGGAGGGCAAGCCAGTTGCTGGTATCGTGCCGAAGGAAGGTGCGACCGGATGGGCGGACACTACGATGATGCACGCGAACGCCAAGCATCCCAATTGTGCCTATTTGTGGCTGGAGCACTCTCTCGATCCTAAAGTCCAAGGGGATCTCGCGGCGCGTTTTGGCTCCGTGCCGGTGGTGCCATCGGCTTGCAAGGGTAACAAATTGCTTGGCGAGAAAGGTTGTGAGACCAACGGCATGAACGAGTTCGATCGGTTGTGGTTCTGGCGTACGCCTGCGGCTGACTGTGGCGGCGGACGAACCTGCGTTGGCTATGCACGCTGGGTGACCGACTACGCTGCGGTGCTTGCGGGGCGGTGAGTTTGCGCTTCCTCCGCGCCTCCATGTTTGCGGTGCGGCCTTCCCTTGAATTTCCCACGCTGAGTGCTATGGTGCGGCCATGAGTGGCACCCGGCTCTATCTCCGCCTGCTGAGCTACGTGCGCCCGTACTGGCGCGTATTTGCCGTTTCCATTCTTGGGATGCTCATTGTCGCGGCCACCGAAGTAGCCTTGCCAGCGGCGGCCCAGCCATTCCTGGACGGTACCTTCTTGCACAAAGATCCGTTCCTGATGCGCTGGGCACCCTGGCTCATTGTTCTCCTGTTTACCGTACGTGGGGTCGGCGCCTTCCTCGGGCAGTATGCAAGCAACTGGGTGTCGTTGCGGGTGATCATGGATTTGCGCCAGCAGATGTTCAGCCGGCTGTTGACCCTGCCTCTCGGGTACTTCGCCGACAATTTGAGCGGAAAGCTGATCTCCAAGTTCACCTTCGATGTGATCCAGATTGCCGTTGCGGTGACATACGTCGTTACAGTGCTGGTCCGTGACTCGGTCACCATCGTGGCGTTGCTCGCGTATCTGGTATGGCTGAATTGGCAGCTGACGGTGATCACGTTTGTGATGATTCCGCCGATTGCCATCGTCGTGCGCCTGTTCAATCGCCGCCTGCGTGGCCTCACGCGGCAGACACAGCAAGCCATGGGTGACGTCAATCACGTGCTCCAAGAAAGTATGGAGAACCAGAAAGTGGTAAAAATCTTCGGCGGCCAGGCCTACGAAGCTCGGCGTTTTGGCGGCGCGGTCAACCGCGTGCGGCGCTTGCTCGTGAAGGAGCAGGCGGCGGCGGCGGCCAATGTGCCCATCGTGCAGTTGCTGGCGGCGATCGCGGTCGCGGTGGTGATTGCTCAGGTAACACTCGAGGTGCAGGCGGACAGGACAACGGTAGGGGGGTTCGTATCGTTCATTGCGGCGATGCTGCTGATCACCGCCCCTCTCAAGCGCCTCACCGGCATCGCAGAGCACCTGCAGCGAGGACTATCGGCGGCAGAGAGCGTGTTTGCACTGGTGGACCAGCAACCCGAGGACGACCGTGGCACAGTCGAACTTGCGCGCGCGCGTGGCGAAATCCGCTTCGACCGGTTGACGTTCAGCTATCCGGCCACCGAGCGTCCTGCACTAAGAGACATCAGCCTCGAAATACGATCGGGCGAGACTGTCGCGTTGGTTGGTCAATCCGGGAGCGGAAAGACGACCCTGGCGAACCTCGTGCCCCGCTTTTTTCATCCGACTACTGGTCGCATCCTGATCGATGGCCACGACATCGAACACATTCATCTCGCCAGCCTCCGGGCCAATATTGGTCTCGTCAGCCAGGATGTGACGTTGTTCAACGATACGGTCGCGGCCAATATCGCCTATGGCGGAAAGGCCGCGGCGAGCGAGGCGGAGATCGTTTCTGCAGCTAAGGCGGCCCACGCTTGGGAGTTTATTCAGGCTCTGCCGGACGGCTTGAACACTTTGGTGGGTGAAAACGGCGTGAAGCTCTCGGGCGGACAGCGGCAACGTCTCGCCATCGCGCGCACCCTGCTGAAGAATGCGCCGATTCTGGTCTTAGATGAGGCGACGTCAGCTCTGGATTCTGAGTCCGAACGCCAGGTCCAGGCCGGCCTGGAGGCTCTGATGCGGGGGCGCACTACCATCGTTATCGCGCATCGCCTCTCGACCATAGAGAATGCCGACCGCATCGTGGTTCTAGACCAAGGGGCTATCGTGGAAATCGGCACACATCAGGAGTTGCTGGTGCGTCACGGCATCTACGCCCGCTTGCACCGTATTCAGTTTACCCTCGCCAGCCCAAGCGTCAGCCCCGAGCTGCAAACCAGGTGACATTTCGAGTCGATACGGTTTTTGGGCAGTTAGTGAGCTTTATCCCAGTTCGAGCCGATGCCGACATCCACCAGAAGCGGCACCTCAAGTTGTGCTACACCGCTCATGAGTCGCGGGAGCTCTCTCGTCACTGGCTCCAGCTCCGTTACGGGCACCTCCAGGACCAGCTCGTCGTGTACTTGCATGACGAGTGCTGCAGACAGCCTGTGCTTCTCAAGCCAGCCTTGAACGGCGATCATCGCGAGCTTGATGAGATCGGCAGCAGTGCCCTGCATCGGAGCGTTGATGGCGGCTCGCTCGGCGGCTTGCCGGCGCTGGCCGTTTGACGCATTGATATCTGGCATAAATAGACGGCGCCCCAGGACCGTTTCGACGTATCCCTTGGCACGAGCGAACTCTCGAGTGCGTTGCATGTACTGCGCCACGCCTGGATAGCGCGCGAAGTAGCGTTCCATGTACTGTTGGGCGGCAGCGCGCTCGACACCGAGTTGAGAGGCGAGCCCAAATGCCGACATCCCGTAAATAAGCCCGAAATTGATGACTTTGGCGTACCGACGCTGCTCACTGTTGACGGCCGCGGGCGCCAGCGAGAAGATCTCGGAGGCCGTGCGCCGGTGCACGTCCTCCCCGGAAGAAAACGCAGCCAGCAGGTTGGCGTCGCGCGACAAGTGAGCCATGATGCGCAGCTCGATCTGAGAGTAGTCGGCGGAGACGATACGGTGACCAGGCGGTGCCACAAATGCCTCGCGAATCCGGCGTCCCTCGAGCGTGCGTATGGGTATGTTTTGCAGATTGGGTTCGTTGCTCGACAGTCGTCCGGTTACCGCGACGGCTTGCGCATAGTTCGTATGCACTCGACCAGTACGGGGGTTAACCATACGGGGAAGCTTGTCGGTATAGGTGCTCTTTAGTTTCGCCAAGCTGCGGTAGTCGAGAATCAGTCTAGGCAGCGGATAGTTCAAAGCCAGCTCTTGCAGAACGTCCTCGTCCGTGGAGGGCTGACCGCCGGGGGTTTTTTTCAGGACCGGCAGCTTGTGTTTGTCGAACAGAATTTCTTGAATCTGTTTCGGGGAACTCAGGTTGAACGGCTGTCCAGCCTGGTTTTGTGCGTCCCGCTCAATCTCCAACATTCGCATACCCAGCTCCCGGCTCTGAGTCTCGAGCAAGGCTATATCGAGAAGCACGCCATGGCGCTCCATTTCGAACAAGACCCGCATGACCGGCATTTCAATCTGTCCGTAGATGCGACCGAGCTGCTCATCCCGCTCGATATCGGGGTAGAGCTTTCGGTGCAGCTGCAGCGTGAGATCCGCTTCTTCGCCCGAATACTTGGTAGCCAGTTCGATGGAGACCTGATCGAAACCGATCTGCGTACTACCCTTTCCGGCAATCTCTTCGTGGGCCATCGTCTTCAGGCCGAGGTGACGCAACGCCAGGCTGGCCATGTCATGCGGCTTGTGACTTTCCAGCACGTACGACTCGAGCGACGTGTCGTGCCTGATTCCACGCATCGCAAGGCCGTGATTGGCGAACACGTGCATATCGTACTTGGCGTTCTGCGCGACTTTGGGCTTGGACTCATCCTCCAGCCATGTCTTGAGGTGTGCCAGCGTGGCGTCAAGAGGAAGTTGCTCCGGCGCCCCAGCGTAACGATGCGCCAGCGGCAGGTACGCAGCCCGACCCGTCTCGACCGATAGCGAGACGCCCACTAGCCTGGCCGAAAGCGGGTCGAGGGTGGTTGTCTGGGTATCTATCGCGACCAACTCGGCCGCGCTGATGCGACTCAGCCATGCTGAGAGCTGATCCTCGCCGAGAATGATCTCGCATTCAACGGACCGCGCACTGGGGGACGGCGGTGCCGCCGAATCGGACGCACTACCGTCGCCCAGTTCTCGCTGCCAGGTCCGGAACTCGAAGCGTTCGAATAACTCGGCTAGTTTGACGTTGTCCTGCGGTGTATGCCGAAGATCGTCGAGGGTAATCGGCAGCTGGACATCGCGCCTCAGCGTTACCAGTCGTCTCGCTTGGGGCAGCCAGTCCTTCGCTCGGCGCAGGTTCTCACCGACGGCACCACTTACTTCCTCGGCATGAGCCAGCAGATTGTCGAGCGTTCCATACCGGCTGAGCCATTTGACCGCGGTCTTGGGTCCGACCTTGTCCACCCCCGGGATGTTGTCGACGCTGTCGCCGACCAGCGTGAGGTAGTCGATGATCCTCTCAGGTTTGACGCCGAACTTAGTCGATACTCCCGCTTCGTCGAACGTTTCGCTGGACATTGTGTTGACCATAGTGACCAGCGGGCCCACGAGCTGCGTGAGATCCTTGTCCCCGGACGAGATAACGGTGCGAATACCCCGTCCCTCTGCTTCCAGCGCCAGGGTGCCGATGACATCGTCGGCTTCGACGCCTTCCACCTCGAGCAGCGGCCAGCCCATGGCGCGAATCGACTCGCGCAATGGAACGATCTGACGGCTCAGATCCTCGGGCATCGGGGGGCGGCCGGCCTTGTACTCGGGATACAGGTCATCGCGGAAGGTCTTGCCTTTTGCGTCGAATACGCAGGCGCTATAATCGGACGGCACGTCTTTGTGTAGGCGGCGGAGCATGTTGAGCACGCCGTAGATGGCGCCGGTTGGCTCTCCCGCCTTGGTACGCAGATCGGGCAGCGCGTGGAATGCCCGGTAGAGATAGGACGAAGCGTCAACCAGCAGAAGCGTTTTCATTTCGGCATCGGCGCAGTTCTTCATAGCGCGCATGAGTGCAGAGCACTAAGCGCCTCCGCTCCCACCGCTGTCGCTTCCAGCGCCAACAGGCGCGCCGCCTTGAGACAATCGACGAACGATGAACTCCGCAGATAAGATCCCAAGACCCTTAGCGCCCGAACTGATCGAAAAATCTTGGTCAGGGAGAGAGGCGTGGCGCGTATTCGAGATTATCGCAGAATTCACGGAGGCGACCGAGCGTTTGCACGGTATACGGCCTGCGATCAGTATTTTCGGTAGCGCCCGCATCATGCCGGGTCATCCATACTATGAGTTGACGGAACAGATCGCGCGACAGCTCTCTGACGCGGGCTTTACGGTGATCTCGGGCGGGGGACCGGGCCTCATGGAAGCAGCCAACAAAGGAGCGTTCCACGGGCGCTCCCCCTCGGTCGGGCTCAATATTCAGCTGCCACATGAACAACTCAGTAATCCCTATCAAGATATCAGTCAGTCGTTCCGTCATTTCTTTGCGCGCAAAGTAATGTTCGCGAAGTTCGCGTCGGCCTACGTGGTGATGCCGGGTGGCTTCGGCACGTTGGATGAGCTCATGGAGGCGCTCACGCTGGTGCAAACTCGCAAGATTCGGCGGATGCCTGTCATCCTGGTCCATGAGCCGTTCTGGCGTGGAATGACGGATTGGATTCGCGGCACTCTAGTAAAGGAGAAGATGATCGATCCTGAGGATGTCGCTTTGATTCAAGTCATCGACCGACCCAGCGATGTGGTCAAGGCGATCTTCGATCACTACGACAAGCGGGGTTTCGAGCCGTCGGCCGCCGAACGCGAGGCCCAACTCAATCTCTGACCGACGCGCCCTAGGCTCGCCATGTCCGTCTTTACCACCGTGACTCCGGAACAGCTCGTCACGTGGCTCAAGCGCTACTCGATCGGCGTGTTGGTGGATTTACGTGGCATCGCCTCGGGCATCGAGAACACCAACTACTACGTGACGACGACGCATGGTCGCTTCGTCCTCACGCTGTTCGAGAGACTCAAACCGCACGAGTTGCCGTTTTACCTGCATCTCATGGCGCATTTGTCGAGCCACGGGATTCCGTCGCCGAAGCCAATCGCGAATCTCGACAATAGTCTTCTGGATGAATTGAATGGTAAGCCGGCCGCTATCGTGACTTGCCTCGAGGGGCAGCCGGTGATGGAACCGGGCTCCATGCACTGCACGCAAGTGGGAGAGGTGCTGGCACAGCTGCACTTGGCCGGCCGGTCCTATGGCGGATACCTCGACAACCTGCGGGGACCGAGGTGGTGGAATGCCGTCGCGCCGGAGATCTATCCGTTTCTCGGCGACGAGGACGTCGATCTGCTTAGAACGGAGATTCAGTTTCAAGCTGGCCACCGTCATGATGACCTGCCGCGCGGGGTGATCCACGCGGACTTGTTTCGCGACAACGTACTATTTCACGATATCGAGCATGAGCAGGAACCGCGCGTCGGTGGTTTCATAGATTTCTATTTCGCTTGCATTGATGTGCTGATCTACGACGTCGCCATCGCCGTCAACGACTGGTGCATGAACGCCGACTGCACCCTGAACCGGGCGCGCGCGGCGGCGTTATTGACCGGCTATAAGCAGGTGCGGCCGTTTACTCCAGCCGAGAGAAATGCCTGGCCAGTGATGATGCGCGCCGGCGCCCTGCGCTTCTGGGTATCGCGTCTCTACGACTTCCATCTTCCGCGCCCCGGGGAACTCACCCACGCTCATGATCCAGAGCGGTTCCGGCGTATCCTTCGGCGCCACATCGAAGACGCGAACTCCGCGCCGCTTCTGGAAAGTTAGGGCGGCGAAGAAGCCTACGCTGCCACCAACTTGGCGTACTCCAACGCCAGTTCTTTCATTCCGTCACGGCGAAAGTTCACCATGACCCGCGCATCGGATCCGCGACCGTGCACGCTAACGATGACGCCCGGACCGAACTTCGGATGAACCACGTCTTGCCCGATTCGCCAAGGGGATGCGGCGGGTGTACCGAAGGCGACGACAGTGTGAGCAGCATTGGGCATCCTGGCGAAGTTCATCGGTCGCACGAGGCGCTCCGGGATTTCGCGTAGGAAGCGCGAGGCAATGTTGTATCGTGTCTGGCCGTGCAACATACGCGTCTGCGCGTGACTCAGGTAGAGGCGACGCCGCGCGCGCGTCAGCGCTACATACATCAGCCGCCGTTCCTCTTCGACGCCGTCTGCCTCGTTCAGGCTATTGTCGTGGGGAAACAACCCTTCCTCGAGCCCGCTGATGAAGACGGCGTCAAACTCCAGGCCTTTAGCCGAATGCACCGTCATCAGCTGTAACGCCTGCTGCCCTGGCGCAGCCTGATGCTCTCCCGCTTCCAGCGCCGCGTGTGCAAGGAAATCACTCAGCGCTCGCAACTGTAGATCGCCTACGGGCGCTTCTTGCTCTTGCAGGGCGTTCGGAGCATTGTCTTCTGCGCGGACGAGCGCGCTGGCCTCGACGTCGAATGAAGCAGCGGCATTGATCAGCTCGTCCAGATTTTCGATGCGATCCTTGCCATCGCGCTCAGTCTGGTAGTGATCCTTCAACCCGCTGCGATCGATGACAAGCGCGACCGTCTCCGGCAGCGAAAGCCCGCGACATTCTTCCCGCAGACCTTCGATCAGCCGGATGAACCCCATCACTCCCTGGCCCGCTTTGCCGACCGGCGGATTAGCGCAGGCGGCTTGCCATAAGCTGACCCCCCGTTGCTTGGAACTGTCCTGGATCTGCTCCAAGCTGCGATTTCCCACACCTCGCGCCGGCAGGTTCAGCACACGCGCGAATGCGCCATCGTCGTCCGGGTTGGCAACGAGTCGCAAGTACGCCAGGGCATGCTTGATTTCTTGCCGCTCGAAAAACCGCAAGCCGCCATAAACGCGATAGGGCAAACCAGCGTTGAAGAGCGCATGCTCTAGCACTCGCGACTGAGCGTTGGAGCGGTACAGCAGCGCTATCTCGGATAGCGAGGTTCCGTCCGAGCGAAGGCTCCTCGCCTCCTGCAGAATAAAAGCTGCTTCGTCGATGTCCGTCCCGGCCTCGTACAGGCGCAGAGGTTCGCCGTCACCGGCATCCGTCCATAGCTCCTTGCCAAGGCGTTTGCTGTTGTGATTGATCAGGGCGTTGGCAGCGTCCAGGATATGTCCTTGACTGCGGTAGTTTTGCTCCAGTTTGATGAGGTTCCCATCTGCGAACTCACGCTCAAACTCGAAAATGTTTTGCGCTGACGCGCCGCGGAAAGCATAGATCGCCTGATCGTCGTCGCCTACCGCAAAGACGGCATTATCGGTTCCAGCTAAGAGCTTGAGCCAAAGGTACTGCAAACGGCTCGTGTCCTGGAATTCGTCTACCAGAACGTGAGAGAAGCGCCGCTGGTAGTGGTTGCGTAGGAGCTCGTTGCGCGTCAGCAGCTCGAAGCAGCGCAACAGCAACTCGGGGAAATCCACCACGCCCTCGCGATTGCACTGCTGGTCGTACTCTGCGTAGAACTCGGTCAACCGCCTTGAGCGCTCGTCGTACGCTTCCACGGCTGCCGCGCGCAAGCCACTCTCCTTGTTCGCATTCACGAAGTACTGCAGGTCGCGCGGAGGGAAGCGCTCATCGTCTACGTTCATCGCCTTCAGCAGACGCTTGATCAGCGCCAGCTGATCCTGGCTGTCCATGATCTGGAACGTTTGCGATAGACCGGCATCTCGGTAGTGTGCGCGCAGCATGCGGTTGCACAGACCGTGGAAGGTTCCGACCCACATGCCGCGGGTGTTGATCGTAAGCATGGCGGAAATTCGGGTGAGCATCTCGCGCGCTGCCTTATTCGTGAACGTTACCGCAAGAACGCCGTGAGGGCCGACCTGACCGGTCTGGATGAGCCAGGCGACGCGCGTGGTGAGTACGCGGGTCTTTCCGCTGCCGGCGCCGGCCAGGATCAGGGCCGAAACGTGCGGCAACGTGACGGCCTTCAGCTGTTGCGGATTGAGGCGGGTAAGAGCGTCGCTGGAGATCACGGAGCGGTCGAGATGATTCCTTGAAGATTATACGCGCGCATCGGTCAACTGAGCGCGGTATGGCGCGCAGTCAGGAATGCCAGGGATCGGGCTGCAGGTATAATTTCGCGTTTCGGAACCAAGGCGCTGACCATGACGCAGTCGCAATACCGCACCGCCGAGCTTGAGAGATACAACCCGGGTGAGCTCGAGAAGCAAGTGCAAGCGGACTGGGAGCACACCAGGGCGGCCCGCGCGATCGAGGGCAAGGAGCGCCCGAAGTACTATTGCTTGTGCATGTTTCCTTACCCCTCGGGCAAGCTCCACATGGGGCACGTGCGCAACTACACGATCGGCGATGTACTCTCGCGTTATCACCGCATGAAAGGCCACAACGTGCTTCAGCCGATGGGCTGGGATGCATTCGGCCTGCCAGCGGAAAACGCGGCGATGGCCAACGGCGTTCCGCCGGCCAAATGGACTAGTGACAACATCGCCTACATGAAGAAGCAGCTCAAGTCTCTCGGCTTCGCCATCGACTGGGAGCGCGAGTTGGCGACTTGTCAGCCCGACTACTATCGCTGGAACCAGTGGTTGTTTCTACGCATGCTTGAGAAGGGGTTGGTTTACAAGACCACGGGCTTGGTGAACTGGGACCCGGTAGATCAGACCGTGCTCGCCAACGAGCAGGTCATAGACGGTCGTGGTTGGAGGACCGGTGCAGTGGTGGAAAAGCGCGAGATCCCGATGTTCTATATGCGGATCACCGCCTATGCCGATGAACTGCTCGCTGCGCTCGACCATCTGCCTGGCTGGCCCGAGCGGGTGAAGGTGATGCAAGCCAACTGGATCGGACGCAGCGAAGGCGTGGAAGTCGGCTTCCCTTACGAGGACGGAAGCGGAGTCCTGAAGGTGTTTACCACCCGCGCGGACACGCTGATGGGTGCGACGTATTGTGCGGTGGCGGCCGAGCATCCGCTTGCGGCGAGGGCTGCCGCACGCAATGCTCAACTGGCCGCTTTCGTGGAGGAATGCAAGCGCGGACCTGTGATGGAGGCTGAGCTTGCCCTCCAGGAGAAGAAAGGTATGCCGACAGGCTTGTACGTGATCCACCCGCTGTCCGGCAACAGGCTGCCTGTCTGGGTAGCCAATTACGTGCTCATGGGATACGGCGAAGGCGCCGTGATGGCAGTGCCGGCGCACGACGAGCGCGACTTCGAGTTCGCTATCCGATACGGCCTGCCCATCGAGTGCGTGATCCGATCCAAAACCGACGCTTATGCCGATACGGTCGCGCCTTGGAACGACGCTTACATAGAGCACGGCATCACGATCAACTCGGGGCCGTTCGACGGCTTGGAGTTTCAAGCGGCGGTGGACGCAATTGCAGCGGCTCTGGAACAGAGGGGCCTGGGCCGCAAGCGCATCCAATATCGTCTGCGTGACTGGGGTATATCGCGGCAGCGCTATTGGGGGACGCCAATCCCGATCATTCACTGTGACAATTGCGGTGACGTCCCCGTTCCGGACGATCAATTGCCAGTGGTTTTGCCTGAAGATCTGGTACCCGATGGCACCGGTAACCCGCTCGCCAAAACACCGGCCTTCGTGGATGTCGAATGCCCGAAGTGTCGCGGTCGCGCCCGCCGTGAGACGGACACCATGGACACATTCGTGGATTCGTCATGGTATTACATGCGTTTCGCGTGCCCCGACAACTCACGCGCCATGGTGGACGAGCGTGTTTCCTATTGGATGGCGGTCGACCAATACATCGGCGGTATCGAGCACGCTATTCTGCATTTGCTCTACTCGCGCTTCTGGACCAGGGTGATGCGCGACCTCGGGCTGGTGAATCTGGATGAGCCGTTCACGAACCTGCTGACGCAAGGGATGGTGCTCAACGAGATCTTCTTCAGGAAGGCGGCCGGCGGCCGCGTTGTCTATTACAACCCGGCAGACGTGGAGCTGGCGATGGATGAACGCGGGCAGCGCATCGGGGCCAAGCTCAAGGCCGACGGGCATGCGGTCGAATCGGGTGGCGTGGGCACCATGTCCAAATCCAAGAACAATGGCATTGACCCGCAGGCGCTGATAGACGAGTACGGCGCGGATACGGCCCGGCTGTTCACGATGTTCGCTTCCCCGCCCGAACAAACCTTGGAATGGTCGGATGCGGGCGTCGAAGGTGCATTCCGGTTCTTGAAACGGCTGTGGGCCTTCATCTACGAACATCGCGCGATCCTCGAGCAGGAATCCAGACGGAGCCGCGGACAATCCGTGCACCAGTATCCCGAAGATTGGCACAGGATCGATCCGGGAGCGGCGTCCAAGCGGCGCGAAGTTCACGCGATTCTCAGGCAAGTGAACTTTGACTACCAGAAGTTCCAGTTCAATACCTGCGTTTCGGGGGCAATGAAGATACTGAATTTGATCCAGAATCCCTTCGGCAATGAGCTAGGGGTCGACAGCGATGCCGACCGCGTTGCCTATCGCCAGCACCTCTTGCACGAGACGGTACAGATTCTTCTTCGGGTCTTGGCACCAATCACTCCACACGTAACGTCCCATCTCTGGCGCGAGCTGGGCTGTGGCAACGACATCTTCACTGCGTCGTGGCCTGTGGTCGACCCGGTCGCCCTGATTCAGGACGAGGTCGAACTGGTGCTCCAGATCAACGGCAAGACGCGCGGGGGCATACGCGTACCCAGCGATGCGTCGCGCCAGGTGATCGAAGATCTGGCCAGAACTAGCCCGGTGGCACTCAAATACATCTCGGGGCAGACAGTAAAGAAAGTAATCGTAGTGCCCGGGCGGTTGGTCAACGTCGTGGTATGAGGGACGCAATGTGAGGTATCGGCAGGCGCTCGGCGAAAATCGTTGTTGCGTCCCTTATGTGGTGCTGCTGCTATTCTCAATTGTTCTGACGGGGTGCGGCTTTCACTTGAGTGCGGCGCCCCCTCTGCCGTTTGAGACCATGTACATCGACGCACCCAGATATGCTTCTTTTGCAGGTGAGCTGAAACGCTATATCGAGAGCGGTGAACAGCCCAAGCTTGTGGCGCGGCCTGAAGAGGCACAGGTTGTACTACAGGTGTTGAATGAAACCCAGGAAGTTCAGATCCTCTCGCTAACCTCGGCCGGACAGGTAGCGGAATACCTGCTGCGCTACCGCGTAACCTATCGTTTGCATGACAATGCCAACAAGGACTGGATTCCGCCCAATGAGATCTCGCTGCGGCGCGATCTCACCTACGACAATCAGGCAGTGCTGGCAAAGGAAAATGAGCAGGCATTGCTGTATCAGTCCATGCGTGAGGACGCGGTGCGCCAGATGATGCGCCGCCTGTCCCAGGCTCGCGCGCCGACCTGATCCACGTGACAGCGCTTCCCGACACATGAATGCCCCCGCGTCGATCGGCATTGTCATTCCGCGTAAGGCGCACTTCGATCAACCGATCCGGTTGCGCAGCGGTGCTCAGATCGACCGGTACGAGCTCGCGTATGAGACTTATGGGCGACTGAACGCCGCGTGCGACAACGCAGTTCTCGTCTGTCACGCACTCAACGCGTCGCACCACGTCGCCGGCATATACAGTGATGACGCCGGCAATATCGGCTGGTGGGACAATCTCATCGGTCCCGGCAAACCGGTGGACACCAATCGCTTCTTTGTAGTTGGCGTCAACAACCTGGGCGGGTGCCACGGCTCGACCGGGCCCGCCAGCGTCAATCCGACCAGTGGCCGGCCATGGGGCGCCGACTTTCCCGTGGTGACGGTAGAGGACTGGGTGCAAACTCAGGCACGGCTCGCCGATCATTTGGAGATCGAACGGTTCGCCGTAGTCATGGGAGGTAGCCTGGGGGCGATGCAGGCGCTGCAATGGACCATGAGCTTCCCGGACCGTATTCGTCACGCTCTGGTGATCGCCGCCGCCCCCCGACTCTCGGCGCAGAACATCGCGTTCAATGAGGTTGCGCGCCAGGCCATCATGACGGACCCGGATTTTCATGGCGGCAATTTCTACGCGCACAACGTTGTGCCGCGACGCGGCTTGCGGCTCGCGCGCATGTTAGGGCACATCACTTATCTGTCCGACGATGCTATGGCTGAGAAATTCGGTCGAGCATTGCGCGACGGAGCGCTCAAGTTCAATTTCGACGTCGAATTCGAGATCGAGTCCTACCTCCGGTACCAGGGGGACAAGTTCTCCGAGTACTTCGACGCGAACACCTATCTCCGCATTACGAAAGCGCTGGACTATTTCGACCCTGCAGCCGAGTACGGTGGGAACCTGACCAAAGCACTGGCACGCGCGCGCGCCGCGTTCCTGGTGGTTTCGTTCACTTCGGACTGGCGATTTTCACCTGCACGCTCACGTCAGATCCTCAAGGCGCTGGTTGACAATCGCCTGGACGTGTCGTATGCCGAAATCGATGCGCCCCACGGTCACGATGCGTTCCTCATGGACGACCCGCGTTACCACGAACTGATACGCGCGTACTTGAGCAACATCGAGATCGCATGACGCAGACCAGCGTCTCCGCGTTGGGATCGGCTCGAGCGGGTCGTGGACTTCCCGCGCGCCCCGAGTTCGATGCGATCGCCGCTTGGATCGAACCGGGCGCACAGGTGCTTGACTTGGGTTGCGGCGACGGTTCGCTGTTGCGGTACCTCAAAGAGACCCGTCGGGCGATGGGATACGGCATCGACATCGACGATGCGAATGTTCTGGCGAGCGTACGCAACCGCGTGAACGTCCTGCAGAGCGATCTGGAATCCGGATTGGCCGGCTTCGAGTCCGGGTCCTTCGACTACGTGATTCTGTCGCAAACATTGCAGGCTGTGCGGCACACGGAGCAGATCGTCGGCGAGATGTTGCGCGTTGGCCGGCAGGCGATAGTCACCTTTCCGAACTTCGGTTACTGGGGGCATAGATTGCAGGTGCTGATGGGTCGGATGCCGGTGTCTCCGACCTTGCCCTATCAGTGGTACGACACGCCGAATGTCCACTTATTTACCCTGCACGATTTCGAGAGCTTCTGCGCCAACTACGGGATCCGTATTTTGGAGCGCGTGGTGATGGACCGGGGACGCGTGGTGTCGGTTCTTCCCAACCTGCTCGGCTCGCTGGCGGTCTACCGTTTCGACCGAGGCGTGCAACCATAGCCACGAATCCGGGCATGCCTGGGGCGCATCTGCAGGACACCGTCCCGGCGGGAGGGTCGCTGTCCCTGCGCGAAGTTCTGTTTACCCGGCGCATGCTGATATGCGTGTTTGCCGGGTTCACTTCTGGGTTACCGCTTTACGTGCTGCTGACGCTTGTTCCCGGTTGGCTTCGCTCCGAGCACGTGGATCTGAAAGCCATCGGATTGTTCACCCTGATTCAGTTTCCCTACACCTGGAAGTTCCTGTGGTCGCCCCTGCTCGATCGCTTTGCCTTTCCTTGGCTGGGCCGCCGGCGCGGCTGGATGCTGATCACCCAATGCGCGCTGCTGCTCGCGATGGCGTTGCTTGGGGGAATGGTGCCGGCGACGGAGATGCGCTGGATCGCCGCATTGGCAGTGCTCACGGCGTTCTTGAGCGCGAGTCAAGACATCGTGCTCGACGCCTACCGGCGCGAGATTCTAAGCGATGCCGAGTTGGGCCTAGGCACGGCCGTTTATGTCAATGCCTACAAGATTGCTGGATTGATCCCGGGCTCACTATCGCTCGTGCTGGCCGATCACTATCCCTGGTCGGTCGTCTTCATTATTACTGCGTCGTTCATGTTCGCCGGCATTGGTATGACCCTGCTCGTCTCTGAGCGAGCCCTCCCGCCCGGCGCTCCCCGCACCTTGCGCGCTGCCGCAGTCGAGCCGTTCGTCGAGTTTGTTACTCGTACCGGCTGGCGCAATGCCGCGCTCGTGCTGGGGTTCATCTTCTTGTACAAGCTCGGCGACAGCATGGCGACGGCTCTCGCGACTCCGTTCTATCTCGACATGGGATTTACCAAGTCGCAGATCGGTCTCATCGCCAAGAATGCCGGGTTGTGGCCAAGCGTGATTGGAGGACTGTTGGGCGGCCTGTGGATGGTCAAGCTCGGAATCAACCGAGCGCTGTGGCTGTTCGGCGCGGCCCAGGCGCTGTCCATACTTGGTTTCGCGCTCCTGTCCCAGCTCCCCGGAGACCGCGCGGCGCTGGCGACCGCCATCGGCTTCGAGGCCTTGGGCGTCGGGCTAGGGACGGCGGCGTTCACGGCGTTTATCGCTCGCACTACCAATCCTCGTTACACCGCCACCCAATTTGCTTTGTTTACCAGCCTGGCAGCGGTGCCGCGCACGCTGATCAACGCCACTACCGGTTGGATAGTTGAGCACACGGGTTGGTTGCACTTCTTCTTGCTTTGCACGTTGCTCACGGTGCCGGGAATGGTTCTGCTGTGGTGGGTAGCGCCCTGGAATGAGAGAGACCGTGATGCGTAATGGGTACCTCGTGTCGACGCGAGTTTGCCTCGGGACATCGGCAAGCGGACACGGGATCGTCTCCGAGGCGCCGGGATCATGGCATCTCGTAAGCATAGTCGATGATCAGCGGCGCGTGATCGGAGAAACGCTTCCCAGTGTAGATCGACGCCTTGATCGCTTTGGCCGCGATGCCTGGTGTAGCGATTTGGTAGTCGATCCGCCAACCCACGTTGTTATCCCACGCCTGGCCACGGTTGGACCACCAGGTGTACTGTTCGGGGCGTGGATCGACTCGACGGAATACGTCGACAAAGCCCAGCGTTTCAAACACTCCTGTCAGCCATTCACGCTCTTGCGGTAGGAATCCTGGATTTTTCCGATTTGTGCGCCAGTTCTTGAGGTCGATTTCGCGATGTGCGATGTTCCAGTCGCCACACAGGATGACATCGCGGCCACTGCCTGCAAGCGCATGGAGGCGAGGGATGATGCGTTGGAGAAAGCTGAATTTGATCGCCAGCCGCCGCTCCGAGCTTGAACCGGAGGGCACATAAAGCGACACCAGGCTGAGTGCGCCAAAGCGGGCTTCAATGTAGCGGCCTTCAACGTCTATGTCCGGAATTCCGAAGCCCGTGATGATCTGATCTGGCACGCGCTTGCAATATAGACCGACGCCGCTGTAGCCCTTCTTGGCCGCGAAATGAAAGTATCCGCGCAGCGATCCGGGGCCGCGTACGACGTCGGTGAGATCCGCGGCTTGCGCCTTGATCTCTTGGAGGCAAACGACGTCCGCCCCTTGCCGCGGCAGCCAGCGCAGCAACCCTTTGTTGACGGCAGATCGTATGCCGTTTAGATTCAGTGTGATGATTCGCACGAGGAGTCGGCTCTGAATTTTCGAGAAGAATTCATCGCGTTCGCGATTGAGCGGAACGTTCTGCGCTTCGGGTCATTCACCACCAAAGCGGGTCGCCTGTCGCCTTATTTTTTCAATGCTGGACTGTTCAATGACGGAGACTCTTTGCGGCGTCTCGGGCGATTCTACGCGCGCACGATCCTGGACTCCGGATTTGCGTTCGACCAGCTGTTCGGTCCGGCGTATAAGGGGATTCCTCTGGTTACGGCGACCGCCTACGCTCTTGCCGAAAATGGTCGCAATGTGCCGATCTCCTTTAATCGTAAGGAGGCCAAAGATCATGGGGAGGGCGGGACAATTATCGGGGCGCCGCTAGCCGGCCGAGTGTTGATTCTGGACGACGTAATCTCGGCCGGGACCTCGGTGCGCGAGTCAGTCGACATGATACAAGCGGGCAGAGCGATACCGTGCGGGGTCGTCATCGCGCTGGATCGCATGGAGCGCGGCCAAGGGGAACTCTCGGCAGTACAGGAAGTCCAGCGAGACTTCCATTTACCCGTTGCCAGTATTGCGACGTTGGACGACTTGACAAACTACCTCGAATTGCGAACGGAAATGGCACGCGAGTTGCAATGGGTCATGGGTTATCGCCTTCAGTACGGAGTCAAGAAGGATGCAGGCTAACCCGGTGATTGTTGTTGGGCTGGTGCTCGCGCTGGCCCTGGCTGATGCTGCTGCCGCAAAAATCTATAAATGGACCGATGAAAAGGGTGTGACTCACTATGGCGAGGTGATCCCACCTGAGTACAAGGATCAGGCCGCCCAGGAGATGAGTCCGCACGGCATCACGATCCGCAAATGGGATACAGCCACGCCCACCCTCACGCCCGAGCAACGCAAAGCCGCGGAGGAGAGGGTCGCCCACGAGCGCGATGAGAAGCAAAGGGCGTTCGAGCAACGTCGGCGGGATGTAGCGCTGGTGAACACCTATACAAGCACACAAGAAATCGACGCGGCGCGTGAACGTACGCTGCAACTCCCCAACCAGGCGATACGCGGATTGGAGCCTCGCCTCAAAAAAGCCCAAGACAGGCTGGGCAGCCTGGAGCAGCAAGCAGCCGCTTTGGGCAAAGCGGGGAAGCGGGTTCCGGACAGTATGGTGTCGGATATCGCTGATCAGAAGGTCGAGGTCGATACTATCCGGGCCGAGATCGAACGCAACAAGTCCCAGATCGAGATCATCAAAGCGAAGTACGAGCAAGACAAGAAGCGCTACCTCGAAGTCACGCAACGCTGAGCGGATCGAAACTCTTCAGGCTCGCGACCCAGCGTCCCGCCCCTCATCCCGACAGCTTTCTCCGTAGGATCTCGTTGACCTGGGTCGGGTTCGCCTTGCCGCGACTTGCCTTCATGACCTGGCCGACGAAGAAATTGAAGGCCTTCTCTTTTCCGCTGCGAAACTCCGTGACCTGAGACGGATTTGCGGCAATGATCGCGTCCACGATTTGCTCGATTTCTCGGTTGTCCGAAATCTGTTTCAACCCCAGCTGCTCAATGATGCTGTCAACGAAGGCTGCGCCAGATAGGGTTGCTTTCCCCGCTTGCAGTGCTCCACCATCCACGAGCCCGGGTTTTACCCTTGCCTCCCACATGGACTGAAACGCCTGTTTCGCGGTCTTGCTGTTCAATATTCCGCTGGAAATATTGCGGACGAGCCATGCTAAGTCATCCGGTTCGACGGCAGCTTCGGCGATCTCCTTGCCTTCGCGG
>Ga0335076_10002150_pt1 | contig 19483 bp, 14 predicted proteins | sample Lox_Sample_25_FD_206717 | JGI IMG/M metagenome (GOLD analysis project Ga0335076, IMG submission 206717) | Soil microbial communities from Loxahatchee National Wildlife Refuge, Florida, United States - Lox_Sample_2.5 | ecosystem: Environmental > Terrestrial > Soil > Wetlands | place: USA...
CGTACGAGTTGCCCCGTGACGAGCCCGGCGCGTCGCACTTCGACATCGCGCCCGACGGCCGGCGCATCGCCTTCGTCCATGATCCGGCGGTGAAGAAGCGCGGCGTGAATCCGCTGGCCATCGCCGAGATCGACGTGCGCACGCGCCGCGTCGCGAAGCTCACGACGGATAGCGCCTGGGATTACACCGCGCCTCGCTACAGTCCCGACGGATCGCAGCTCGCGTGCGTCGCTGCCAACGTCGGCAAGCGCCACACGATGCTGGGGCGCCTCGCGTTGATCTCACGCGGCAGGCGGCCCCGGGTGATCGGCGAGCAGTGGCCCATCGACGTGGAAGGCCCCCTTCGTTGGGCGCCGGATGGAAAGTCGCTGCTCTTCGCCGCGCAGGAGCGGGGGCGCTGCCACCTGTGGCGCCATGCGCTCGGCGCTGCCGATGCCTCGATCGCCGTGAAGGGGGGATGGGTCCAGGGCTTCGACGTCGCGGGCCCGGCCCGTGGCGAGACGATCGTCGTCGCCCTCGATGGCGCCGCGCACCCGGTGCAGGTGCATGCGATCCGCGCGGGCCGGTCGCGCCGCCTCGAGGATTTCAACGACGAGCGCATGGCGAAAGTCTCGCTGGGAGAAACGCGTGAGGTGGCGTTGCGCGGCGCACGCGGCGATCGCGTGCAGATGTTCCTCACGTTCCCGCCGCGCTTCGACGCGAAGAGGAAATACCCGGTCCTCCAGATGATCCACGGAGGGCCCTACGCCGCGGTGGGCGATACCTTCGCCTATCGATGGAACGCGCACCTGTTCGCCTCGCGTGGATACGTGGTGGCCGCGGTCAACTACCACGGCTCGAGCGGGTTCGGCTTCGCGTTTCGCGACAGCATCATGGGGCGGCAGGGGCAATTGGAGACGCTCGACATCGAGGCGGCGACGAGCTGGATCCTGCGCCACCGGTGGGCGGACGCGAGACGCGTCTTCGCGGCGGGCGGAAGCTACGGCGGCTTCCTCGTCGCATGGATGAATGGCCATGTTCGCGTGGGACGCTATCGCGCGTACGTTTGCCACGCGGGCGTCTTCGACCGCATGGCCACCTTCAGCGCGGATTCCTACACGCATCGCCCGAAGGACCTGCACGCGAACTACTGGGACGATCCCGCAAAGGTGCGCGCGCAAAGCCCCATCACGTTCGCGAAGCGGATGGCGACTCCAACGCTCATCACGCACGGCACCAACGACTATCGCGTGCCCGACACCAACGGGCTCGCCTACTACAACACGCTCCAGTCGCTGGGCGTGCCCACGCGCCTCGTGTGGTTCCCCGACGAGAACCACTGGGTGCTCAAGCCGCGCAATTCGCGCCTCTGGTACGACGAGTTCTTCGCATGGCTCTCCGCGCACGATCGATCGACTTCAAGGGGCTGAGCGCGGTCGAGCTGCGCGCCCCCGATGGCGCGAGCGCGATCGTGACGCTGCACGGCGCCCACGTGGTCTCGTGGATTCCCGCGGGCGGCGCCGAGCGGATCTTCGTGAGCAATCGCAGCGCCTTCGCCGCGGGCCAGTCGATCCGCGGCGGCATTCCGGTGGTGTTCCCGCAGTTCTCGAAGCGCGGCCCGCTTCCGCAACACGGCCTGGTGCGAACGCAGCCCTGGCGGATGGCGGGCGAGGGCCTGTTCGCGATTTCCGACAATGAAGACACCCGTCGCTTCTGGCCCCACGCGTTCGCGGCCGAGCTCGCGGTCAGCCTCGGCGGCGCGCGGCTCGACGTGGAGTTTCGCGTGCGCAACACGGGCGTGAGCGCGTTCCAGTTCACCGCGGCGCTGCATTCGTACCTTCGCGTGTCCGATATCTCCGAAGTCCGCCTCGAGGGATTGCGCGCCGAATCGCTCGTGCCCATCGACCAGGTGTTCGCGGAAGCTCCCCGCGAGACGCGATTGATCGAGGCGGGGCGGACGCTCACCATCGCGCAGCGCGGCTTTCGCGACTCGGTGGTGTGGAATCCCGGCCCCGAGGGCAGCGCGGCCCGGCGCGACATGGAGCCCGACGACTACCGGCACATGCTCTGCGTGGAGGCGGGCGCCGTCGAGATTCCCGTCGTGCTCGAAGCCGGCGCGGCGTGGAGCGGCGGGCAGACCCTCACCGCGAGCTAGGCAGCGTCCGGCCCTCGAGCCCCGGCGGATGCGCTCGCGGCTAGTAGGAGCCTTCGGGCGCGCATGCGGAGTCCACGACCACGCAATCCCGTCCCGATTCCTTTGCCTTGTAGAGCGCGAGGTCCACGCGCTCCATCACGTGTGCCGCGGTGTCGCCTTCCGCGACCTCGGTCACGCCCACGCTCACGGTGACCGCAAGCGCCGGGTGCAGCGTGCTCCAGGCATGGCGCGCCACGAGCGCGCGCAGCCGCCCGAGCACGCCCAGCGCGTCGTCCAGGTTCGCGCCCACGAGGCACAGCACGAATTCGTCGCCGCCGTAGCGGGCGCAGATGTCGCCCTCGCGGCAGTGCTCGCGCATCATCTGCGCGACCGCGCGCAGGACCTCGTCGCCCAGCAGGTGCGATCGCAGGTCGTTCACGGACTTGAAATGGTCGATGTCCACGATGCCCACGCAGACCCGCGCGCCGTCGCGCCGCGTCGTCTGCACGACCTCGGCGAGGCGTTCGTCCCAGCAGCGGCGATTGGCGAGGCCCGTGAGCGAATCCTCGTGGGCCGCGCGCGTGAGATGGTCGACGCGCTCCGACAGGTCCTGCTGGTACTTCATCCAGATCTCGCGCGCGGTGCCGCTCGCCTCGAGCTCCTCGCGAAGCAGCTCGTCGTGCAGCGCCTGGAAGCGCTTCTGGTAGGCGAGCGCCTGCTGGAAATCCCCGTGCGACTCGAACCACTCGGCGAGCGAGCGGAAGCCCTCGGTCACGAGGCGGCGCACGTTGGCGCCGGAGGCCAGGTGCAGCGCCTGCTCGAAGCACTCACGCGCCTTGGCGGAGTGGTCCAGCGCCACGTGCGTGCGCCCGATGTTGAGCAGCGCCTCGGCCTGCTGGTGCGGATTCTTCAGAGCGGTGCCGTGCCCGAGCATCTCGTTGAAGAGCTGTAGCGCGAGCTTCGCCTGGCCGGTCTCGCGATAGATCTCGCCCAGCGTGCCCACGCAATGGGCCTTGTTGAAAGTGCTCTCCAGGCCCGGGCCCACGAGCAGCTCCTCGCAAAGCTCGAGTCCCATGCGGAAGCGCTGCTGCGCCTCGTCCTTCTGTCCCTTGCGGTCGAGCTGGCGGCCCAGGTCCAGGTGCAGCCCCGCGAAATTCATCTTCACGCGCGGCGTGTAGGTCGCGTCGTCGGCGTCCTCGCCCAGGTCGATGGCGAGGCGATAGTGGCGCTCGGCCTCGTCGAATCGCCCCTTGTCGCCCAGCAGGATTCCGAGCGCGTTGTGCAGCCGGATCCATAGCGAGTCGCATGCGACGCGCTCGATCGCATCGTGGGCCTGGTAGAGCGCCTGGAGCGCTTCCTCGCGCGCGCCCATCTGGTACTGGCACGCGGCCGCGGAGATGAGCGCCGAGGCCTTCGCCTGCGCGTCGCCGCAACGCTCCGCGAGCACGAGCGCCTGCAGGCTGGACTCCAGGCCGGCGCCGTACTGGGCGGCGAGGTAGAGGCAGGTGCCGATGTTGCACACGGCGAGCGAGAGCGCGCAGTCGTCGCCTGCGGCGGTCGCGAGGTCGCGCGCTTCCTGCGCGAACGGCAGCGCGCGCTCGGCTTCACCCAGGCGGGTGAGGGCGAGAGCGAGCTCGTTCAGGGCATTGAGGCGGTCTGGCGCGCAGGTAGCCGCGTTCAGCCGCTCTTCGAGTTTTCGAAGGCGATCCATCGAAGCGCAAAATCCGAAAAGCGCCATTCTGCCCGAGGGTCGTTGGCCCCCTATTTCCCCGGGGTTTCAACTGTAATCGTCGCCCCGTGAAAGCGTATCCTAGCCTGCGAAACACCCCACCCCAAGGAGGACAACAACATGAAACGCGAAACCATCGCATCGCTTTTCGTCGTGGCGCTCGCCGGGTGCGCCACGTCGGGCCCGGGACCGTACGAAGCGGGCTGGACCACCCTCATCGACGGAGCCACCATGTCGGGCCTGCACCCGATCCAGGAAGCCAACTGGCATCCGGGCGACGGCGCCATCGTGGCCGACAAGGGCATCGGCTTTCTCATGACCGACAAGGTGTACGGCGACTTCCAGGTCCGCGCGGAGTTCTACGCCGAGGCCGACACCAACAGCGGCGTCTTCCTGCGCTGCTCCGATGCGCTCAAGCCCGACTCGAAGGTCTGCTACGAAGTGAACATCTGGGACAAGCGCCCCGCGCCCGAATACGGAACCGGCGCCATCGTGGACGTGGCCAAGGTCGTTCCCATGCCGAAAGCGGGCGGCAAGTGGAACACGTATGAGATCACTGCGAAGGGCGACCACATCACCGTGGTGCTGAACGGCGTGACCACGGCCGACGCCCACGACTCGAAGCACGCGCTGGGGCCGATCGGCCTGCAGTACGCCGCGGGCGTGGACAAGGAGCATCCCTCGGTGCTGAAGTGGCGCAAGGTGCAGATCCGGCCGCTGTAAGGGCAGGGGGCCGCAAGGCCGCGGCCCAGAGCGCCTCGAGCAGCTTCATCACTCGGCCGGGACCGGGCGGCCCTCGGCGGCCGCGCCGAAGCGGTCGAGCAGCCCGCCCCATCCGCCGTTCACCATGTCGCGCGTCTCGCGGGCCTTCTCGCCCCAGCGCTCGAGGAGGCGGTGCTCGAGCGTCACCACCGTCTCCGCTCCCTGCGGCTCGAAGCGCACCTCGAGCTCGGTGTGCAGGGTGGCGTCGTAGGCCCACTGCGTGCTGATCTGCCACGCGAGCACGACGCGCCGGGGCGGGTCCCACGTGAGCACCTTGCCCCATTCGCACTCGCTGCCGTCGGCGCCGCGCTCGTACCAGCGGCCGCCCGCGCGGGGCTCCATCACGATCTTCTCGATGGGCGACCGCGTGGGATTGATGGAGTGGCGCGGATTCCACCAGCGCGCGACGTTCGCGGTGAACACTTCGAAGGCGTGCATGGGCGTGGCCTTCACGCGGATCGTTTTCACGACGGGTTCGACGCAGGCGGCAGCGACGTTGGCATTCATCGGGATCTCTTTCTCGGTCGGTGATGGGAGGTGCGCTCGGCTTCGGCCTTGAAGGCGTCGAGCGCTTCGGTCCAGAAACGGTCCAGCCAGGAGCGCAGCTCCCCCAGGCCGCGGGGATCGACCTCGTAGAGGCGGCGCGTGCCCTGGGCCTCGTCGCGCACGAGGCCGGCGTCCTTCAGCACCTTCAGGTGCTGCGAGACGGCCGGGCGGCTCACGGGAAGCTCCGCGGCGATCTCGCCCACGGAAACGGGGCCGGCCCGCAGGCGCTCGAAGACGGCGCGGCGCGTGGGATCGGCGAGGGCGGCCAGGGCATTATCGTAAGGCATGGCTTACGGTAAGCCATGCCTTACGGCATGTCAAGGCCCCCCGGTTTCGCCGTGATAGATTCGCCGGCATGAAGACACTCCTCGCCGCCGCACTGTTCGCCGCCTCCTTCGCAGGTTCTAGCTGGGCCGACACGCCGCCTTCGAAGGCGACGCTTCACATCGTGCTCGTGCTCGACGGCCTCAGGCCCGACAGCATCAATCCGCGCGACACGCCGAACCTCCATCGCCTGAAGAACGAAGGCGTCACGTTCGCCAACAGCCACGCGGTGTTTCCCACGGTGACGCGCGTGAACGGCACCGCCATCGGCAGCGGCTCGTATCCGGAGCGCAACGGCATCATGGGCAACCGCATCTACATTCCCGAGGTCGATCCGAAAGCCGCGTTCGTGAACGACGACGCGGCCAAGCTCCTCATGCTGGGCGACCGCATCGTGACCACCGTGGGCCTGGCCGAGATCCTCGAGAAGCGCGGCGAGCGCTTCGTGGTGGTGACCTCGGGCTCCGCCGGCGGCGCGCTCCTCGTGGCGCCGCGCTCACCCGAAGGCATGGGCCTCGCGCTGAACGCCGGCTTCCACGGCCTCGAGCAATCGGGCAAGTTGAAGCCCGCCATCGACGAGGTCATCAAGCGCTTCGGGGCGGCGCCCCACAAGGGCGGCGCCATGGCCGACCACATGGCGCCCGTGAGCTGGGCCATGAACGTGCTCGACGAATACGTGCTGCCGGAGTTGAAGCCCCGTGTCGTGGTCTCGTGGATGACGGAGCCCGATCACTCCCAGCATGGACACGGACCCGGGTCACCGGAAGCCATTGCGGCGATCCGCAACGACGACGCGGAGATCGGCAAGATGCTCGCCAAGCTCGCCTCCCTGGGGCTCGCCGAGCGCACTAACATCATCGTGCTCTCGGACCACGGGTTCAGCACCACCGACCACGACGTGAACGTGGCCGGCGAATTCAAGCACGCCGGTTTCGCCACCCTGGAAGACGGCGGCGACATCGTGCTCGCCTCGAGCGGGCAGGAGATGAACGTCCACGTGAAGGACCACGATCCGAAGCGCATCGCGGCGATCGTGGAATTCCTGCAGCGCCAATCGTGGTGCGGCGTGATCTTCACCGCGCACGGCGGCGGCGCGGCTCACGAGGGAAGCGTTCCCGGGACGTTCTCGCTCGAGTACGCGCACCTCGGTGGGCACGCGCGCAGCCCGGATATCGCGTTCACTTTCCCGTGGTCTTCGTCGGCCAACCGCTTCGGTGTCCGCGGCATGGACTACAGCATCGTGAGCAAGGGCGCGACGACGGCGGTCGACGTCGATACCGCCAACCACGGCGGCATCGGCCCGTTCACCGTGACGAACACCATGCTGGCATGGGGGCCGGACTTCAAGCGCGGCATCGTCGATCGCACACCCGCGGCGAACGTGGACGTGGCGCCCACGATCCTGCACTTGCTGGGCATGGACGACGCGGCCGGCGGCATGCAGGGCCGCGCGTTGGTGGAGGCGATGGTGGGCGGGCCCGACGAAGAGCAGGTCGCGGTGGAGACGCGCGCGCTGCACGTGGCCAACGGCGCCTATCGCGCCGTGCTCCAGGCGAGCGAGGTGGACGGCCGCCGCTACATCGACAAGGCCTGGCGGCAGTAGCGGCCGCTATTTCGGCGCGAACGCGGACTTGAGCGCGTCCGCGTGGAACACCTCGGTGCCCTGGCCCGTCGTGGCGTAGCGGTAGAGCGCCGCCGAATAGATTCCCGTGAGCGCGCTATGGACGAGCGCCGTGATCGCAAGCGCCAGCACGCCCAGGGCGATGGCCGCGATCACGATGGGCCAGCTGTGCGTCATGGCCGCGAGCACGACCACGACCACCGCGCAGGCGCCCACCGCGAATGAGATGAAGCCGAACGCGGCGCCGATCCCCACCTGGCCGATGAGGTTCTCGCCCCACGTCTCCTTGAGCAGCGATGCGCTTTCCTTGATCGCTTCGAAAGGGCCCGATTCCGTCGCGGCGAGCACCGGCGCCACGAGGTAGGTCGCCACCGACCAGCCGGCGCCCAGCAATCCCACGACGATCTTGCCGACGAATCCCACGCGCTCCTGGATCGCCTTGAGGATCATGCCCACGGTGGCGGCGATGAGCGCGTAGCCGAGGATCGAGACGATGCGCGATGTCGCGATGCGCATGCCGTCGCCGAACGTTCCGCCCTGGCCCTCGAGGCGCTGCATCGCGGCGCCGACGAGCGCCGTGTTGAAGAAGAAGATCACGAAGTAGTGCGTGAAGTAGAAGAGGAACCCCACGAGGTAGAGCGCGGGCGACGGATGCTCGCGGGTGCCGCCCATGCCCCAGACCTCGAGGCCGACCACCGGGAGCGCGAAGGACGCGATCACGATCAGGAGCACGCCGGTGGACACCAGCGGGAAGAGCAGCAGCTCCTTGTCCTCGGCGAGCACCGAGGCGCTCGCCTTCACCAGTTCCCAGCTCCGGGAGATGCGATCGAACATGGTTGGGTCCCTTCCCTGAATCCGGATCGAAGCGCCGAGCGTATTCTGCATCAACGCCCGGCGCCTTGCTTGGCAAGGTTGTTGTACGCTAGGTGGTCCGGCTCATGACTGCAGGGGACCCCATGGCGACGAGGAATTCCGGTACGAAGAAGGCGGCGAGGCTCGCGACACCCACGAGCCTCGGTTCCGCCGCGACGAGGGACATCACGGGCGCGCTGAACGCGCTGCTCGCCGACGTCTTCGCGATCTACCTCAAGACCAAGAACTTCCATTGGCACATGTCGGGGCCGCACTTCCGCGACTACCACCTCCTGCTGGACGAGCAGGGCAACGAGCTCTACGCGATCACCGATACCATCGCCGAGCGCGTGCGCAAGGTGGGCGGGACCACGATCCGTTCCATCGGCCACATCGCGCGCGTGCAGCGGGTGCTCGACAACGACGCCGACTACGTGACGCCGCTCGACATGCTGGCGGAGCTTCGCGAGGACAACGCGCGGCTTGCCGACCGCATGCGCGCCGCGCACGCCACGTGCGACAAGCGTGGCGACGTGGCCACGGCGAGCCTGCTCGAAGTCTGGATCGACGAGGCCGAGCGCCGCGCGTGGTTCCTGTGGGAGGCGTGCCGCCACGGGGAAGCGCCGGGCAACTAGGGCGCTCGCGATGGCCGGCGGCAACTCCAACACGCTTGAGACCCGGCGGGCGCAGGCTTTCCCGACGCTCACCGGCGCCGAGATCGATCGCATTCGCCGCTTCGCCTCGCTCGTGCGCTTTGCCTCGGGCGAGCTCGTGTACGAGACGGGAAAGGCCACGCCCGGCGTGCTCGTGGTGCTCGCGGGCACGATCCGGATCACCGGGCGCGATGGGCGTGGGCACGACATCCCTGTGACCGACCACGGGCCCGGCTCGTTTTCAGGCGAGCTGAGCGCGCTCGCGAGCCGGCCCTCGTTCGTCGATGCGCGCGCCGTGGGCGAGGTCGAGGCGCTGCTGATCGATGCGAAGCGCCTCCACGACCTGCTCATGGCCGAAGCGGTGCTGGGCGAACGGATCATGCGCGCGATGATCATCCGCCGCGTGGCGATCCTCGAGGCGGGCGCGGGAGGCCCGGTGCTGGTGGGTCCGACGAGCACGGGAGGCGCCGCGCGCCTGGGCAACTTCCTCGACCGAAACGGCATCCCCCACCAGTTCGTCGATACGGAGCACGACGTCGAGGCTCGCGACTTCGTCGAACGCTACGCGGCGAGTCCCGAAGACCTTCCGCTCGCCATCTGTCCAGACGGCACGGTGCTGAGGAACCCCAGCGAGAGCGAGCTCGCGCATTTCATCGGCATGGTCGACGAGCAAAGCGTCGCGGGGCGCACGTTCGACGTGGCCATCGTCGGCGCCGGGCCCGCGGGGCTCGCGGCCGCGGTGTATGCCGCTTCCGAGGGGCTCTCGGTGGTCGTGATCGACACGCGCGCCTTCGGCGGGCAGGCGGGGGCGAGCGCGCGCATCGAGAACTATCTGGGTTTTCCCACTGGCATTTCGGGCCAGGCGCTCGCGGGGCGCGCGTTCACGCAGGCGCAGAAATTCGGCGCCACGATCCTCATCCCGGCCGAGGCGGTGAAGCTCGATTGCGACGCGCATCCGTTCGCGCTGCACCTCGCCTGCGGAGGGATGCTCACCGCGAAGACTGTCGTGGTCGCCTCGGGCGCGCGCTACCGCCGCCCGGGATACGAGAACCTGGACGCGCTCGAGGGCCGGGGCGTGTGGTACTGGGCCTCGCACATCGAGGCGAAGCGCTGCGCGGCGACCGAGGTCGTGCTCGTGGGCGGCGGCAACTCCGCGGGACAAGCCGCGGTGTTTCTCTCGGACCACGCCTCCAAGGTGTGGATGCTGGTGCGCGGCGCGGGGCTCGCGGCGAGCATGTCGAGATACCTGATCGACCGCATCGCCGCCACCGGCAACATCGAATTGCGCACGCGCACCGAGATCACGCGCCTGGGCGGCTCGAAGGACGCCGGCATCGAGTCGGTGACGTGGAAGCATCGCGACACGGGCGCCGAGGAGACGCGGCCCATCCGCAACGTGTTCCTCTTCCTGGGCGCCGATCCGGCGACCGAGTGGCTGGCCCACTGCGGCGTGCAGGTCGACGCGCGCGGCTTCGTGAAGACGGGCGAAGACCCGCGCATGCCGCTTTGCTCGAGCATTCCCGGCGTCTTCGCGATCGGAGACTTGCGCGCGGGCTCCACCAAGCGCGTGGGTGCCGCGATCGGCGAGGGAGCCGCGGTGGTTTCCCAGATCCACGGCTTCCTCGCGCAACCCCAGAGCGCAGCCTAGGCCTTCAGCTGGTCCCGGATGGGCAGCGAGCGGATGCGCTTGCCCGTCGCCTCGAAGATCGCGTTGCACAGCGCCGGCGCCACGGGCGGCACGCCCGGCTCGCCCACGCCCCCCATGGGCAGCGCGTAGTCGCCGGGGATGAGGTGCACGTGGATCGCCTTGGGCATCATGTTCATCCGCAGGACCTCGTACTGGTGGAAGTTGTCCTGGGTGACGCGCCCGTCCTTGTACGTGATCTCCGAGACCAGCGCGTTCGACAGCCCCATGATGCAGGCGCCTTCCATCTGCGCGCGAACGCGCTCGGGATTGACCTGCGCGCCGCAATCGATGGCGATGTCCACGCGCGGGATCGTGAGGTTGCCCTTCGCGTCCACGGAAGCCTCGACCACCGCCGCCACGTACGTCGTGAAGCTGTAGTGCGCGGCGATTCCGCGGCCGCTGCCCTTCGCGAGCTTCGATCCCCACTTCGATTCCTTCGCGACAGTCTCCGCCACGCGGCGCAGCCGCCCGGTGTCGACGAGATAGAGCTCGGGGTTCTCGCCGTGGTTCCACGTGTCGTTGAGGTCGCGCGGATCGATACGCCGCGGGGGGCCGAGGAGCTCGAGTAGATAGTCCTTCGGATCCTTGCCCGCGGCATGCGCCATCTCGCACACGAACGACTGCACCGCGAACGCGTGCGGGATGTTGGACACGGCGCGATACCAGCCCACGCGCGTGTGCACCGCCGCTTCCGGGTTTTCGATGCGGATGTTGGGCACGGCGAAGGGCACGTTGGCAAGCCCCATGCCGATCTCGATCATCGACTCGACCTTCGGATCGGGCATGAAGAGCGCCATCAGCGTGGGCGCCACGCTGCGATGCAGCCACGCCACGGGCCGGCCGTCCTTGTCGATGCCGCCCTCGAGGTGCTCGACGGACACCGTGTGATAGAACGAGTGGTGCAGGTCGTCCTCGCGCGTCCACACGACCTTCACCGGCTTGCCGTCCGTCTCCTTCGCGCAGAGCGCGGCCTCGACCGCGAAGTCCGCCTGCGACTTGCGCCCGAAGCCGCCGCCCAGGAGCATCACGTTGACCGTGACGTCCTCGCGCTTCATGCCGAGGCGCTTCGCCACATCGTTGCGCGCGGCCTCGGGGCTCTGCGCGGATGTCCAGACCTCGCACTTGCCGTCCTTCACGCGCGCGGTCGCGGAGGGAGGCTCCATCGGCGCCTGCGCGAGGTGAGGAACGTAGAAGTCGGCCTTGAGCGTCTTCGCGGCACCCGACATCGCCTTCTCGACGTCGCCGTGCGAGCGAATCACCTTGCCGGGCTTCGATGCCGCGTCCTGGAGCTCCTTGCGATAGGTGTCGGAGGAATACGTGCCGTTCGGACCGTCGTTCCAGGAGATCTTGAGCGCCTTGCGGCCGTTGATGGCCGCCCACGTGCTGTTGGCGATCACCGCGACGCCCGCGAGCGGCTGGTAGGCGGAGGGGATTGGCGTGGGCTTCACCTCGACCACCTTGACGACGCCCGGGACTTTCATCGCATCGGATGCGTCGAACGACGTAACCGTTCCGCCGACGACCGGCGAGCGCGCCACGACCGCGAAGAGCATGTCGGGGAACACCACGTCCTGCCCGTATTTCGCGCGGCCCGTCGTGATGTCGAACCCGTCGACGATCTGGATCTTGCCCTTGCCGATGTACCGGAAGTCCTTCGGGTCCTTGAGCCTGAGGTCCGCCGTCTTCGGCACCGGCTGCTTCGCCGCCTCCGCGGCGATCTCGCCGTAGCCCAGCTTCTTCCCGGTCTTCGAGTGCACCACGTGGTGATCCGCCGCCTTCACTTCGGAGACGGGCACGTTCCACTTCGCGGCCGCGGCCGCTTCGAGCATCTGGCGGCCCGCGGCTCCGCAGCGGCGCAGCGGCATGAACCACTGGCGGGTGGTGCGAGACCCGTCGGTGTCCTGGTTGCCGTACTTCAACTCGTCGCCCTCGCCCTGCACGACGCGCACCTTGCCCCAGTCGGCCTCGAGCTCGTCGGCGATGATCATCGGGACGCCGGTGCGCACGCCCTGGCCCATCTCGGCGCGGTGACACGTGATCGTCACGATTCCGTCGGGCGCGATGGAGACGAAGACGAGGGGACTGTCCTGCGTGCCGTGGGGCATTCCATCGCCGCCGTACTTGGGCGGATCCGCGGCGAAGACGCTGTTCATGCTGCCGACGAGGACGAGGCCCGCCGTGCCGGATGCCTTCAGGAAATCACGGCGCGTGAAGTCGAAAGTGTCCATGGCTCACGCTCCTTTCCGCGAGGCGACGTCCTGGATCGCAGCCTTGATGCGCGGATAGGTTCCGCAGCGGCAGATGTTTCCGGACATCGCGTTGTCGATGTCCTGGCTCGAGGGCTTCTTGTTGCTTGCGAGGAGCGCCGCGGCCGACATGATCTGGCCCGCCTGGCAGTAGCCGCACTGCGGCACGCCATGCGCGCGCCACGCCTCCTGCAGCGCGTGCTTGCCGTGGGGATCGAGCCCTTCGATTGTCGTGACCTTCTTTCCGTTCACCGCGCTCATCGGCGTGAGGCAGGAACGCGCGGCGCCTCCGTCGATGTGGACCGTGCACGCGCCGCACAGCGCCATGCCGCATCCGAATTTGGTGCCGGTCATCTGCAGCACGTCGCGCAGGTACCAGAGCAGGGGCATTTCGGGATCGCCGTCGAACGTCTGCGGCTTCCCGTTTACGGTCAGCGAAACCATGATGGGTGACTCCTCGAAGGTGGGTAGGAAGGGCGCCTCTGGGTGGGCGCCTTCATGAACCCAATCTAGACCTTCGCCGGGCGCATTACAACCGAGCGGAACGCCCCTCGAATCGCACGACGTCGCGCTCGGAGTTGAGCTTGAAGAAGGCCGCCGACTGCTCGAGGCGCGATGCCTGCTTGCGCAGGCCCTCGGCGGAAGCGGCCGAGTGCGCGGCCATCGCCGCGTTGTCCTGCGTCACGCGCTCGAGGTTGCTCATGGCCTGGCTCACCTGGGCGATGCCGGCGTTCTGCTCGTGCGTCGTGTGGGCGATGTCGGCGATGCTCTGGGTCACGGCGTTCACGCTGGAGATGACCTGCGACATCGTGCCGCCCGCCTGGCCCGCGAGCTTGGCGCCCGTGTCGATTCGACCGACGGAGGCGCCGATCAGTCCCTGGATTTCCTTCGCGGCTTCGGCGCAGCGCTGCGCGAGCAGGCGCACTTCCGCGGCGACCACGGCGAAGCCGCGGCCCTCGGAGCCCGCGCGCGCCGCTTCCACGGCGGCGTTCAGGGCGAGCAGGTTCGTCTGGAACGCGATCGTGTTCACGACGTTGGTGATGTCGGCGATCTGGCGCGCCGAAGACTGGATCTCGCCCATGGTGGTCGCGACCTGGTCCACCAGCTTGCCCGCTTCGCCCGCGATGCGCGAGGCCGACCCGGCCTGGTCGTTGGCGGTCTTCGCGTTTCCGGCGTTCTGCCTGATTGTCGAGACGATCTCCTCGAGCGAGGCGCTGGTCTGCTCGAGGGTGGAGGACTGCTCCTCGGTGCGATTGGACAGGTCCGCGCTGGCGCGCGCGATGTCCGAGGAATCCCCGAGCACGGCGAGCCCGGCCTCGCGAAGCTCCGCGGCGATGCGCCGCAGGCTCTCCTGCATGCGCGCGAGCGAGCTCACGAGTGCGGTGACCTCGTCGTTGCCGCCCGGGGCGAAATCGGCGGTGAGGTCGCCCGAGGCGATGCGCTCGGCGCCCCGGCGCGCGGCTTCGACGGGCGCGATGATCGAGCGCGATACGAGGAGCGCCGCGACGATGGCCACGACGAGGCCCGCGCCCATGAGCACGACCACGAGCAGGCGCACTCGCGTGACGGTGTCCAGCGCGTCGGCGCGCGCTTTCTCCAGGCTCGACTGCTGCAGCGCCACGAACGAATGCACGGCCGACGAGTATTCGTTGGCCACGGGCACGAGGTCGCTCTTGATGAGCGAGTTCATGTCGTCGCCGTAGGCCTTGTGCTCCATGAGCGAGGCGACCTTGTCGTCGTACTTCTTTCCGGAGGCGATGACCTCGTCGAGGAGCTTCCTGCCGGGGCCGGGTGCCGTGAGCATGGCGATGCGCGATTGCAGGTTGCGAATGTCGGCCTGCCCTTGCCGGACGCCTTCCTGCATGCGCCTGGCGATCACCTCGTCGCTGAACTGCAGCACGGCCGCCGTGCGCACGAGGTTGGTGGAGATGCTCTTGTCCAGGTCGGCGGCGAGCGACAGGCGCGCGGCCTCCTCCGAGACGAGGCCGTCGATGGTGGCTGCGAGCGAGCCCAGGCTCCAGGCCGAGACCGCGGCCGCGAGGCCGGCAAGGAAGACAACCGCGACGAAACCGATCGCGAGCCGCTGGCCCACGCCTACGGCGCGGATCCGGCTCGTGAAACCCCCCACCATGTCGAAGCCCCAGAGTGTTCTTTTGTCTTGCCGCTACGTTGCCATGAATCGCCGCGCGGCGAAGTGAGCTGGGTCACTTGCAGGTTACCGATGGAATGGGCCATGCGCGAGGCCTGTTGCCTTCTGTGACCGGGCGCCTCGGGGCGAGCGGAAAATGGCATCATCCGGCCCATGGACACGAGAAGAGCATTCGCGATCGCCGCTTGCCTGGCGCTTGCCGCGTGCGGCGGCAGCGGCGGAGGCGGTGGCGGCACTACCGGTGGCGGCACGGGCGGAACCACCACGCCCCCGCCGCCGCCCGCATACACGGACTCGAACACCTACTCTTCGGGCGGCAGCTCGAGCCTCGCGTCGCCCAACGAGATCACCGCGGTCACGAAGCACTCGCTGGTCATCGGGGCGAACACGCTCAACTACACCGCGACCGTGGGGCACCTCACGGCGATGACGCTCGCCAATCCCACGCCGGAAGCGTCGTTCTTCTACATCGCGTACACGCTCGATGGCGCGAGTCCCGGCACGCGGCCCGTCACTTTCTTCTACAACGGCGGCCCCGGATCGGCCACGGTGTGGCTGCACCTCGGTTCGTTCGGGCCCAAGCGGCTCGCGACCAACGCGCCGTCCACGACCACGCCCACCCCGTTCGCCTTCGTGGACAACACCGAAAGCCTGCTCGACGTGAGCGACCTCGTGTTCGTGGACGCGGTCGGCACCGGATTCTCGGAAGCGATCGCGCCGAACCTGAACCGCACGTTCTGGGGCACGGACGTGGATGCGCAGGTGTTCCGGGATTTCGTGATGCGCTACGTCGCGGTGAACGGCCGGGCCTCGTCGCCCAAGTTCCTCTTCGGCGAGTCGTACGGCACGCCGCGCAGCTCGATCCTCGTGAACCTGCTCGAGAGCGCGGGCACGCAGATGACGGGCGTGGTGCTGCAGTCGTCGATCCTCAACTACAACAGCAATTGCGGCGTCTTCGACACGGTCACGATCAGCTGCTACGCCTACGTCCCGAGCTATGCGGCGGTGGGCGCATGGCTCGGCCTCGTCACGCCGCCGCAGCCGGTCGCGCAGCTGCCCGCGTACATGGCCCTCATGCGGCCCTATGCGAGCAACGTGTACGACCCGGCGGTGCGCGCGTGGATGGCCGGCACCGCTCCTTCGGGAACGATCGTCACGCAGCTCGCGGCCGACACCGGAATGTCGGCCGGGAACTGGAGCGCGCACTTCAACATGGACCCCGGGTACTTCCACGACAACCTGGTCCCGGGATCCGTGATCGGCTTCTACGACGGGCGCATGGTCGCTCAGCGCGGCACGCCGCTCGCGGCCGACGACGATCCGTCGAGCACCTTCTACAACGATTCGTTTTCCTCGACGATCGTGTCGTATCTCTCGAACGACCTGCACTACACGACGCCGTCCACGTACACCATCTCCAGCAACGCGATCAACGTGTGGGACTTCAGCCATGCGGGCCTGCAATTCCCCGACACGGTCCCGGACCTCGCCGCGGCCATCGCGCAGAACCCGAAGCTCGAGGTCTTCTCGGCCAACGGCTACCACGACCTGGTGACGCCGTTCTACAACACCGAGGGCGACCTCGCGCGACTGGGCGCGCCCAACGCGAACATCTCGGTCCATTTCTACGAGGGCGGCCACATGACCTACCTGGACGACGTGGGACGCCAGCAGGAGAAGGCGGAGCTCGCGGCGTTCTACGCGAGCACGGCTTCGACGAAAGTCGCCGAAGCCGCGGTGCCCGCCGCGCCGTCGCAGCCGTTCGCCGAGACGCCGCGCCCGACGGGCACCATGCCGGCGGCGGCCTTCGAGATGAAGCTTCGCGATCCGATGCTGCCCCCGTCGCTGCGCGGCCTCAAGCCCACGCCGCCCAGCACGGGTGATGCGCTGCGCGCGGAAGTCGAGCAGCGCCTGCAGAGCCTCTTCGATTCGGCGCGGCCGAAGCGCGCAGGCCTCGTCACCCTCGAGGAAGCGCGCGCGGCGGGCCTGGGCTACATCGCCAACAACTTCCAGGCCATCGACACCCGCGGCGCCGGCGCCGTCTCCTTCGACGACGTGAAGCGCTTCATGCGCGCGCGGGGCGCGACGACGTTGCCCAACTGAACGGGGGACAGCCCCGGCCTTGGCTCACTCGACCTTCGCGCCGGAGGCGGTCACCACCTTGGCCCACTTCTCGGTCTCGGAGGCGATGGTCCTGGTGAAATCCTCGGGCGTGCCGGGAATCGGCGTGCCGCCGAGCGCGGCGAGCTTCTTCTGGAACTCGGGATCGGCGAGCGCGCGATTCACCTCGGCGTTCACCTTCTCGATCGCCTCGCGCGGGGAGCCCGCCGGCATGCCCAGGCCGAACCACGCGGTGGCTTCGTAGCCGGGCACCGTGTCGCTGATGGGCGGCACGTCGGGAAAGCCCGGGTCGCGCGCATTGGAGGTCATGCCGAGCGCGCGCAGCTTGCCCGCGCGGATGAACGGCGCCGACGAGGGCAGGTTGTCGAACATCACGTTCACCTGGCCGCCCACGAGGTCGGTGAGCGCGGGGCCCGCGCCCTTGTACGGCACGTGCAGCATGTCGCAGCCGGTCATCACCTTGAAGAGCTCGCCCGACAGGTGCACCGACGTGCCGCTGCCCGACGAGGCCATGTTGATCTTTCCGGGGTTGGCCTTGCAGTAGGCGATGAATTCCGCCACGGTCTTCGCCGGAACCTTCGGGTTCACCTCCATCACGTTGGGCGTGCGAACGAGGCCCGCCACGCCGGTGATGTCGCGAACGAAATTGAACGGAAGGTTCCTGTAGAGCGTCGTATTGATGCCGTTGGCGGGATTCACGAGCAGCATCGTGTAGCCGTCGGGCGCGGATTTCGCGACGTAGTCCGTGCCGATGTTGTTGCCGCCGCCGGGCTTGTTCTCGACGATGAACTGCTGGCCCATGTGTTCCGTGAGCCAGCCCGTGATGAGGCGCGCGAGCACGTCGGTGGTGCCGCCGGGCGGATAGCCCACGACGAGCCTCACGGCTTTGTTGGGATAGTCGCCGGCGATGGCGCTGCCGGCAGCGAGGGCGGCGACGAGCGCCGCGGCGAGGAAGCGAGCGATTCGGGACACGGGTGGATCTCCTCCGTCTTGGTTTCGCTTAAGGGTGCACTCTGGCGGTGCTTCCGCTATGGTATCGAAATATGAACGACCGATACGAGAAGGACGCGCGCCTCGGCGAGGACATCCGGCTGCTGGGCCGCATCCTCGGCGACACCGTGCGCGCATACGAAGGCGAGGCGACGTTCGCGCTCGTCGAGGACATCCGCCAGCTCGCCGTGGCCGCCCGCCGCGAGGAAGACACGGCCGCCCGCGAGCGCCTGTCGAGGATCCTGGACGGACTCACAGCCGAGCAGGCCGTGATGGTGATCCGCGCCTTCAGCTACTTTTCGCTGCTCGCCAACATCGCCGAAGACCGCCACCACATCCGCCGCAATCGCGACAACCTGCGCGAAGGCTCGCGCCCGCTGCCCTCGACGCTGCGCGGCCTGTTCGCGGAGCTGAAGGAAAGCCCGGGCGCCGCGAAGGCGCTCGAGTCGATCCGCGTGCATCCGGTGCTCACCGCGCATCCCACCGAGGTGCAGAGGAAGAGCACGCTCGACTGCCAGCTCGCCATCGCCGCGAGCCTGGGACGAATGGACTCGGCCGACGCGTTGCCTGCGGACGTCGAGGACGCCATCGCGGAGTTGCGCCGCCTCATCGCCGTCCTCTGGCAGACGCGCATGGTGCGGCCGGTGAAGCTGGGCGTGCGCGACGAGATCGAGAACGCGCTCGCGTACTTCACCTACACCTTCATCGAGGCGGTTCCGGCGCTGGTGACGCGCGTGGAAGACGCGATCGCGGAGCTCACGTCGGGCGCGCGCCCCTCGTTGCCCGCCCTCGTGTCGGTGGGCAGCTGGGTAGGCGGCGATCGCGACGGCAATCCGTTCGTGACCTCGGAGATGCTCGAGCATGCGCTGCGCCGCCAGGGCGAGCTCGCGTTCGACCACTATCTGGAGGAAGCGCACGCGCTGGGCGGGGAGCTTCCGCTCTCGGGGCTGCTCACGCGCTGCACGCCGGAGCTGATGGCGCTTTCCGACGATTCGCCGGACCGCTCGCCCCACCGGCAGGACGAGCCCTACCGGCGCGCGCTCACCGGCATCTATGCGCGCCTCATCGCGACTGCCGAGGCGCTGGGGCTCAAGACCACGCACCGCGTGGCCGTGGGCAGCTCGAGGCCCTATGCGGACCCGGGCGGGTTCGCGGCCGACCTCGACATCATCGACGCGAGCCTGCGCGCCGGGGGCAATTCGCTGCTCGCCGACGGAAGGCTTCGCCAGCTTCGCAAGTCGGTCACCGCGTTCGGGTTCCACCTGGCGTCGATCGACCTGCGCCAGAACTCGGACGTGCACGACGCGGTGCTGGACGAGCTGCTGCGCGAGGCGGGCGTCGTTCCCAACTATCGCGAGCTGGACGAGGTGCATCGGCAGCGCGTGCTGCTGGCCGAGCTCGCGTCGCCCCGCGCGCTTCGCTCCGCGTTCGCGAAGTATTCCGAGCTCGTGCGCTCGGAGCTCGCAATCCTCGAGGCGGCCGCGGCCGCGCATCGCCGCGTGGGCGAGGCGGCGATCCGCCAGTACGTGATCTCCAAGACCGACAGCGTCTCGGACCTGCTGGAAGTCGCGGTGCTTCTCAAGGAGGTGGGACTGGTCACGCCGGGGCCGGACCCCGAGTCGAAACTGCAGATCGTCCCGCTCTTCGAGACCATCGCCGACCTTCGCGCGGCGCCTCGCACCATGAAGGC
>Ga0335076_10002151_pt1 | contig 19482 bp, 16 predicted proteins | sample Lox_Sample_25_FD_206717 | JGI IMG/M metagenome (GOLD analysis project Ga0335076, IMG submission 206717) | Soil microbial communities from Loxahatchee National Wildlife Refuge, Florida, United States - Lox_Sample_2.5 | ecosystem: Environmental > Terrestrial > Soil > Wetlands | place: USA...
CCTGCATTTTGGTACCAAGGAAGACATGAAAGATCTGGCGGAAGCGCGCGCGAAGCAGTTGAAGGATCATTATGGGTTCGCGAACGCCGGAGTGTACGATCCCCCGGGCGTGGGCGGCACGGGCGTGATTTATGTGCTGCATGATGCAACCAAACCGGAGTTATATGGCGGGCTGCCCAAGAATCCAACCATTCCGTTATCTGTGAAACTGTGGAAGCACCCACTGAAATGGATCGGCAACCTGGCGATGGCTGGCGGAATCATCGGGTTGTTCGTGCATTTCCTTCGGTACGGACCGAAAGCACGCGAAGAAGCGGATATCCACCCGTTCGGAGAGCAGCCATGACGCATCCGGAACAAATCGTCCCTCACGGACATGTGTTGCGATATGCGTTCCGCGAACGTATGACGCACTGGGTAGCGGCATTTTCTTACCTGTACCTATTGGCAACGGGGTTAGCGTTTTGGTCGCCCTGGTTCTGGTGGCTGGCGGTGATACTGGGCGGCGGGCAGATTTCGCGCATGGTGCATCCCTGGGTGGGGCTGATTTTTGTGGGCGCGGTGTTTTTCATGTTCGAAATGTGGGCGAGGCAGATGCGCTTCACGGCGGTAGACAAGCAGTGGTGGGAATCGCTCCACTACTACATAACAAACCAGGACGATAAGATGCCGCCGGCCGGGCGTTACAATGCTGGACAAAAGGTACTGTTCTGGACATTTTTCTGGGCAGGGATTGTTTTGCTGTTAAGTGGTCTTGTGCTCTGGTTTCCAGAATATATTTCGTGGAATTGGCGTTGGCTGCGTTACCTTGCGGTTTTGCTGCATCCGATTGCCGCACTGGTCACCATTGGAAACTTTCTGATCCATATTTATATGGGCGTGTTTGCGGAACGCGGGGCTTTTGGTTCCGTAATTCGCGGTGATGTTTCGTTGGCCTTTGCCAAGCGCTATCACCCCGGCTGGTACGAGGAAATTGTCGGAACGTCCGGCGCGGACCATGAGCTTCCTGGCCCTCGCTAAGGTTGATTACCGGGCTCGTCTGGAACGAGCCGAACTACTGGCTCAGCAATATCCTTCCGCACAGGAAGTGTTGACGTTCTACGGCCACATCCTCCGCTTTCAGTCGGACCTTTATAAGCGGCTTCCAACGCTTTTGGCAAAGCAATCCGCCGGTGCCAGGGAGGGCCTTCGCTCGGAGTTCGATGCTGGATTTCTGCTGGACGAATTTCAGGGTTTCCTTTCCTTGCTGGAACTTCACGGTCCTGGTCCCTTATCAGATCATTCGCGACAGCTGAAGCGGCGCGGAGACGCCGAATGGCGTAGGAGTCTCGCGGAATTTTGGACAACTGGGTTAATTAAACCATCAGCCAATCCACTGACAGAATTTCCGGCACGAGCATTTTTGCAACCGTATGCGGAATTGCAGGTCAGCGGGCAGTTACCGCCAGTGCTGCCCATGACGGTATGCCGCTGCCCACGGTGCAATGCCCTGCCCGTTCTGGGTGTGCTGCGGCCGGAGGGCGACGGAGGCAAGCGATTCCTGCAATGTTCATTCTGCTCTCAGGAGTGGGAATTTCGCAGGATTCTGTGCGCACACTGCGGCGAGGAGCAAGAACAGAAGTTGCCCGTTTATGTTGCGGAGCAGTTCCCCCATATTCGAATGGAATGCTGCGAAACCTGCAAACATTTTTTGCGCACGATCGACTTGACGAAAGATGGCCACGCCGTGCCTCTCGTGGATGATCTGGCGATGGTGCCGCTTAGCTTGTGGGCACAAGAAAACGGCTACACGAGAATCCAAGCAAATCTGTTGGGAACATGAAGCTGAGGGCGTTATAGTTTGCTGGAGAGATTCTTCCAAACTCTGAGAAGCAGTTCGCGTAGTCCTTCAGGTAATACAGCCGTAACAACGGAATTTTCCGCCCGCGCGGAAATGGCCAAGACCGCGGCGCTGTGGGCCGTCTGTGCATGAAAATCTTCATTGGTGCCATACATGATTCTGGCGAGGCTCAGGTTCATGATCTCTACTCCTCGCTTCCTACGGGAAGCGCAAGCTGCATTCGAACATTGTGCGCGCTGATGAAAGGCAGGGGACGGCGACGTGGCGCGAAGTCGCGAGAGGATTACTGGCCCCTGGTACAGGCCTGCTAAAACCGCGGCGGCGAGAGAAAGAAGATCGACCGAAATTACTTTGAGGAAAAAGCAGCATCGAGTGAAGCGGATTCGCCGTCTGGGTTTATGAGCACTAGTTGCTGGGATCCAGCGACAGCACTGGTGTTGTGAGAATCGCGGTATTCATGTCTTGCACAGTTACACTCGCGGATTTGCCGCCTAAAGTGGCTTTGATGCCGGTTTGGAATCCGCTGCCGCGAATGGCTACCAAGGTTCCTCCGGATGAGGCGCCGGAGGATGGCGACAAAGTGCCAATGCCGAGAGGAACATCCGCGAGTTGTACGATGGTGAGACCACTGGTCGTGATTGCGAAAAGGCGCTGGCCGTTTCCGTCTGTGGTCAGGAACTGGCCGTGAACGCCGTCGACATCGTTATTCAGCATGGCAAACGGTTCGGGGAGATAGACACGCAAGCGAAGCACGCCTGAATGCGCATCACGAATATCAATCCCGCCTCGGATACCTGTAACTGGCAGCGCAGCGGGCGGCGGGCCGTCCAGAAACGGCTCGTAGATCAGAGCGTCGCTGGGATGGAGTGCGATGCCAGGCACGGCAATCCGGCCGGGAATTACTTCGAGTTCAGGCGCGGCGGGAATGGAAGAAAGAACAAGGTTCCCACCTCGTATCTCTGTGGTGTTGTTGGCGCGCGCGGCAAAAGATGTACCATCGGCGGCGGCGGCAAGATCCATGGCCGTGCCTTCCGCATTTGAAACCGAGAATACATTCGGGGTGGCGGCATTCCACACTGCGACCGGGCCACCGGGCGAGGTATTGTACGCGAGGTACGCGACATCCCCCGCGACATCGCCTTGGAGCAGTGGCGTACCGGTCAGCGAACTGACTTCGGGCTGTGGTGCGGGTGCGAACGTGGGCGGACTGGCGAGAATATTGATTTGGCCGAGGCATCCGCTGCAGGGGCCTGCTGAGCCACCTTCACCGCTCAGGCCTACGAAGATGGTCTGCGCGCTGGTGGCCGTAACGCGAGCAGGACCGGAATTCAAAAAGCCGGAAACCCCGCCGACACTAACGGCTTTACCGTTATATGCCGAACCATCGGGATTGATGAGGTAAACGCTTTGCGCCCCAAAATCGGCAACAACCAGTTGCGAAGAGTCCGGCGTAAGCGCCAGGCCGCGTAGCGCTGCATCGGGCGGCGGTCCATTCGGCGGCAGTTGCAGGGGCCCGAGAAAGGCTTGCGCGTTGATGAGGAAATAGCGATTGAGAAATCCGGCAGTGGAGGAGGAGACTGAACCCCACCGTTCCCTCCACCTCCTCCACAAGCCGCGGCGAAGAACACAATGAGAACAGCAAGAAATGGGGAAGGGCGGATCGCTCTTCGCATGGCGGACCCCGCGAAACATGTGCCATGGTTCAAAACCGGCGGGCGGCTGCCGGCTAGAGAACCTTCCAGAGCGGAGCGAGACTCTAATGGCCACGATAGCTATCGAACCGTGACTTATCAATATGTTAAACAAGCGGAGGGCGAAAATAAGAACGGCGCCCCGAACGAGTCGAAGCGCCGTTTTTGGGAGAACAGACTATGCGTCGAAAAAAATCTTAAATGGTCTTGGGACCCACGCCGGCCGGAGTTGCGGTGCGAGAGAACGAGGCTGCGCCGGATTCCTTTTCCGCGCTCTTATCGATCTCGATGGAGCCCTTAAAGTAGGCGCCGTCTTCGATCATGATGCGCGCGGTGGTCAGATCACCATTGACCGAACCATCCTTCTTAATTTCGATGCGGTCTTTGGCGCGCAGATTCCCTTTCACGTTGCCATAGACCACCACTTCGCGAGCGATAACGTCGGCGGTCACCTTGGCCGAGGCGCCTACCGTCAGTTTGCGCTCGTCCAGCTGAACCAATCCTTCCACCGACCCTTCGATGACCAGGTCTTCGTTACCGGAAATTTCGCCTTTCACGTGCAGACTTGGACCGAGCCGGGCCGTAGCGCGGTCTGCGGTCGCTCCCAACGGACGCATAGCATCAGTACTCATTGCGGTAGTTCCCTCCCAAGTAGTCGCAGCCGGTTTGGCTGGCGCCGGCGGCGGATTGACTGGAAAATTTTTTGGTTCCGGCTGCGCTGGTTGAGGCGTATCCGGTTTCTTATTCCCCCACATCGGTCCTCCCAAAGGGACAACACACCCCACGCAGATTTCCGGCCCGGGGTAAGCAAACAATAGTCCGCTGAAAGGCGTGTCGCAAACACAATAACGGAAATCTTTGCGTTAAGGTAACTAGACTCAAGGACAGGTAAGCACCTGTCCGGTTGGTACGGTGAAGTCAAGGCGAAGGCAGCCCGCGGAGTCGCCCTGCGCCTACTTGGTCCCTGCGCCTACTTGGTTCCCTGTAATCGTTCAGACATTCTGAACGTATAGAATAATGACCATGAGAATCCTATTATTCAGTGGCAAAGGCGGAGTCGGTAAAACCAGTCTGGCGGCGGCGACCGGGGTCAGGCTAGCCGAACTGGGTCATCGCACCCTGGTAATGAGCATTGACCCCGCCCATAGTCTGGCGGACTCGTTTGACCTGGAACTCGAACTGTTTCATACCCACACGTCGGATCCGCTGGTGGTTCGCGACGGGCTTTCGATTTTCGAATTGAACATTCAAAAAGAAGTGAAGCGCCACTGGCAACAGATTTCGGCGTACGTGATTTCCGTTCTGCGTACGACCGGCATCAGCGACGTAGAGGCTGAAGAATTGGCGATTTTGCCGGGCATGGAAGAGCTGAGCGCCATGATGTACATCAACCAGTACCGGAGGGAAAACCGGTACGACGTGATCGTGCTGGACGCCGCGCCCACAGCAGAGTCAATGCGTTTTATCAGCATGCCCACTACGCTGGACTGGTACATGAAGCACATCTTTCCGTTCCAGAGGAACCTGCTGAAGGCCGTCCGGCCAATCGCGAATCGAGTCGCTCCCTTCGAGCTGCCGACGGACAGCTATTTCGCGAATATTCGCGACCTGTTCGAAAAGCTCGAGGGTGTGGACGAGATTATGGAGGACCCGCAAATCACGTCCGTGCGGTTGGTGACGAACCCTGAAAAAATGGTATTGCGCGAGACGCAGCGTGCGTTCGTGTACTTCTCCCTGCATGGGCTGACCATCGACACGGTGATTGTAAATCGCGTACTGCCTACGGAAGTGAAAGACACTTGGTTCACCGAATGGCACAATTCCCAGGAGAATGTGTTGCGTGAACTGGAAGAGTACTTCGCGCCGGTTCCGGTGCGTCAAGTGCCTTTGTTTGCCCATGAAGTGTTGGGGCAGCAACGGCTGCAGGATGTAGCAAAAGTGCTGTATGCTGAAGGCGAAGACCCGTCGGCGGTAACGCAAACGGAGAGGCCATACACGTTTGTGAAGCGCGACGGGCTGTATGAGGTCAAGCTTCGGTTGCCCTTCGCGACCAAGGGCGAAGTGGGGCTGTTCAAAAAAGGCGACGAGTTAGTGGTGGAGGTCGGAACACTCAGGCGTCACGTGGGCTTGCCCCGTTCAATGGCCACGCTGGTACCGGCTCGCGCGCGACTAGAAAACCGAGTTCTTACGGTCGAGATGAAGGAGGCACAATGAACGAACAACAGACGACCCAGGCTGCCAGTAATCCCGTGGCACAGGAGCGGTGCTTGTGCCGGGAAATGGTTGATCAATTTCGTGAGGTGTTGGGTGTTTCTCCGGAAGTCCGTGAGCACTTCACGAATTCGCGCATCGAATTCCTGAAGGGCATCCGCGCGATCATCGATCGACGTATCGCGCATTTGTCAAGTGCCGCCCAGCACGGGACTAAAATCGCGGTCGAGTAGGAATGGGTACGATGCGCTAGGCCGTCGGCTTTTCTGGAACTGGTTGGCTGGCCAGGAAATCCACGGCGAAGCGCTGCGCGTACGACGTGAGCAGCGCTTCGATCCGCGCTGGTGAAGGCGACTTCAGTACAAAGCCTGCGTGATGGAATTTTCGGATGCGTTCCACAATTTCCGCGTCCACATAAGCCTTAGTGTCCGGCTCCTGCTGCCGCGCCAGTGACACAATCACACCGGAATAATCCTCTCGAGTTTGCGGAATCTGGTACGGGAGTTTTCCGGCCGCAACTTCCAGGTGCGCCCATTCGCGCCATAGATTGATCCCGGTAGCGGTCTCGATCATGTTGGAGATGTAAGCGCCACCAACGCGCGCAGCGATCTCGAGAAAATAAAAACGATCATCACTCCGGGCTTTTAGAAATTCAGCATGCGTGACGCCACGCACCAGTCCTAACCCGGCTACTAACCTGTGATGGATTTCCTTCACGGCTGTAGCATCGGCGGACTCACGGGCTAGCGTTCGAGTGGTGAACACTCCACCCTGGTGGGAGACATCGAGCGGCGGCGCGCCATAAGCGTGGGCGTCCGCAAACAGGACTGCACGTTCGGAAACGATGCCATCCACATGGAAAACGCTGCCGGGAATGAACTGCTCGAGCAAATACTCGGATTGCTCGTCACCCAACTGGTCCAGCCACGGCCATAGTTCTTCGGCAGATTGGATTTTCTTCATACCGATGCCTGAGGCCTGCGAGCGAGGTTTGAGCAGCCATGGTCCTGGCACATAAGCCATGAAGTCGCGGAGATCTTCATAGTTCAGGATGTGGATGAACTCGGGAACGAGGATGCCGGATTCCCGAGCTTGCTGGCGCATGGCCAATTTGTCGCGGAAGTACCGGATGGTGGTGAGTCCAAGTCCCGGAAGGCGCAAATGCTCGCGGAGTGACGCCACGTTTTCCATGTCAAACTCGTCGAGAGCCACGACGCGATCGATGTGGCGAGTGCGAGCCGCATAGCTGACTGCATGAATCAGATCGGCAACCGGCAACTCCTCCGGCATGAAAAACATCTCGTCAATCGCTTCGCGGGGCCAATCTGCGTTGCGCAACTTTTCTACTGTAAGCAAAAGAACCGTCGCCCCAAGTTTTTTGCAGGTACGCAGAAATTCTTGTCCTTTTTCGTAAGAGGAGATACACAGAATCGTGATGGGCCGCGCGGCGGTCATGGAATGCTGCGGATTATATACGGCTTTAGCGCGCGGGAAACAGGAATTGAAGGAAGGGGCCGACACGCTGCGCCCAGGCAGCCTCGTTGTGCTCAGCGCCTTCTACACGCTGGTAATGCAAGTTGCGTTCGTTCTGCCAACCTTTGCTGATAAGGATATCCCGAAAGCGTTCGACATCCTCCACGATGCGCGGGCCTTCGCGCGTGCCGATGTCCAGCCAGATGCGGGGCAGTGGCTTTACCGGAGTGGTTGCGGCAAAGCGGAGAATGACGCGCTCGTTCCACCATACAGATGGCGACAGCGCCGCAATTTTTCCGAAGATTTTGGGACGGCGCAAACCCACGTAGAGGGACACGAGCCCACCCAGGGACGAACCGCCAATGCCGGTGTTTTCAGGAGCATCCAGGGCGCGGTATTGGCTGTGAATGAACGGCCGGACTTCCTCCAGCAGGAATTTCGCGTAACGATTCGCGCCACCACCACCCACTTTTGGGGCGCGTGTGGGCGTGTATTCCCCTAAGCGCTGCTTCCCAGCATTGTAAATTCCCACGATGATCAGCGGCTCTACGCGGCCTTCGCTGATGAAGTAATCCGCCGTTTGCCCCACGTGCCAGTCCATCCCCGGGATGAAGGAGGTAGCGCCATCGAAAAGATTCTGGCCGTCGTGCAGGTAAAGTACAGGGAATTGACGTTGTGGCTGATCGTCATATCCGGGTGGCAGGTACACGATGAGATCACGCTGATTCCGCAGATGGCGGGATGCAAATCCGTCATGTTTGATCAGGTGCGGTCCGTTCACGGATCGATGATGACCAGTAGGTCTTTCGCTTCCACGTGTTGGCCCGGACTCACCAGCAGTTTGGCAATTTTGCCGCCGATGGGCGCGTAAATATTAGATTGCATCTTCATGGCTTCCAGGGTAAGCAGTTTAGCACCGCGCTCGACAGGATGGTTGATGTGGACCGCGATGCTGCTGATTAAGCCCGCCGTCGGAGCACCGATGTGCCCGGGGTTTGCAGAATCGGCTTTGGGATGACTGCGCTCAACAACGCGCAAAGACCGGTCGCGAACATTGACTTCGCGCGGTTGACCATTCAATTCGAAAAACAATGTGCGAGTGCCATCAGGATGCGCATCGCTGCTCGTGAGAAACTTCACGATCATAGTCTTGCCATGTTCGATATCGACAGTGATTTCCTCGCCTGGCTTGAGCCCATAGAAGAACGCTGGGGTAGGTAGAACGCTCACGTCGGAATATGCCTGCCGAAAGGCATTGAACTTTAGATACACGTCTGGGTAGAGCAAATAGCTGAGAAGGGCGTCGCGTTCCACCGGATGAGCGACTTTGTGTTCTAGTTCCGCCTGTGCTTGTTCGAAATCCACCGGCGGCAAACTGGCTCCAGGACGACCCTTAAGCGGAGCCTGGCCGCGAAGAACAATCGTTTGCAGTTTTTTGGGCCAGCCGCCCGGTGGAACGCCAAGCGCTCCGGAAAACATTTCAACCACGGAGTTAGGAAGGGACAGGTCGTGGTGTTCGTCCAAGGTTAGCAAGTCGTCCGGCTTGATCTCGTTCGCCAGTAAAAACAATGCCATGTCGCCGACTACTTTGCTGGATGGCGTGACCTTCACGATATCCCCGAACAGGCGATTCACGTCGGCGTAGGTCTGCTCGACTTCGCGCCAACGATGCCCCAGCCCCATTGCGGAAGCCTGCTCGCGTAAATTCGTGAATTGGCCGCCGGGAATCTCGTGCTCGTAGAGACGTGCGGAGCCGGACTTCGGCCCGGAATCGAAAGGCAGATAATACCGGCGAACCACCTCCCAAAAATCGGAGCACTCGTTGAGGGCGTCGATATCGAGTTCCGTGTCGCGCGGAGTGTTCTTCAACGCTTCCACGATGGAATTGAGATTCGGCTGGCTGGTGCCGCCGCTCATGGATGCGATCGCACCATCTGCGACATCGACACCGGCGTCCGCGGCTTTCAGCAAAGAGGCGGAGTTGATGCCGCTGGTGTCGTGTGTGTGAAAGTGGATCGGGATAGTAATTTCTTCACGAAGGGCTTTCACCAGAGTGTACGCGGCATAAGGCCGGCACAGTCCGGCCATGTCCTTTATGGCCAGAAAATGAGCGCCGAGCTTTTCGAGCTTCTTGGCCATCTGCACGTAATACTTCAGCGAATATTTTGGCCGGGCCTTGTCGAACAGATCCGCCGTATAACAAATCGCCGGTTCGCAAATCCCACCGGTTTCCAGCACGGCATCAATGGAGACGCGCATATTGTCGATAGAATTGAGGGAATCGAAGATGCGGAAAATGTCGATGCCTTGTTCATAAGCCTCGCGGACAAAATCGACAATCACGTTGTCCGGGTACGAGGTGTAACCAACGGCATTCGCCCCACGGAGCAGCATCTGAAAACAAATATTGGGAATGCGCCGGCGAAGTTCGCGAAGGCGCTGCCAGGGATCTTCGTGAAGAAAACGCATGGACGTGTCGAACGTCGCACCGCCCCACATCTCCAGGCTGAACAGATTGGCCAGGTGTTGCGCGACGGCATCGGCAGTGGCGAGTAGATCGTACGTGCGTACCCGCGTGGCCATCAGCGATTGATGTGCGTCGCGAAACGTGGTGTCCGTCAGCAACAGGCGCTTTTCCTTTCGCGCCCAGGCCGCGAATTTCTTCGGGCCAAGTTTCTGTAACAGTTGCCGAGTTCCCGCAGGCGGCGCGACACCAGGCACAAGGGGCAGCGGCGCTTTTTCGACATTGTCCGGAATCGCTTTGCCTTTTACCTCAGGATTGCCATTTAGAATCACGTCGCCGACATACGACAGCAATTTCGTGGCGCGATCGGCGCGGCCCGTGAAGCGGAACAATTCCGGGGAGTCGTCGAGGAACGAAGTCGTGACTTCGCTGGCGCGAAAACGCGGATGGTTCACCACATTTTCAAGGAAAGGAATATTCGTTTTCACGCCGCGGATACGGAATTCGCGTAGCGCACGATCCATGCGCTGGCAAGCCTCAGGAAGATTCGTGCCCCAGGCAGTGACCTTGACGAGCAGCGAGTCGTAGTAAGCCGCGAGCAGCGCACCGGCATACGCGGTGCCGCCGTCCAGACGAATGCCAAATCCTGCCGGGGAACGGTAGGTGGAAATGCGGCCGTAATCGGGGGCGAAATTCTTTTCAGGATCTTCGGTGGTGACACGGCATTGCAGCGCTGCGCCATATAGGGGTATGCGATCCTGGGTCGGCAATGCCAGCGGATCTTCGTGAAGTTTATGGCCCTGGGCCACCAGAATCTGCGCACGCACAATGTCAATACCAGTCACCACTTCGGTGACTGTGTGCTCCACCTGAATGCGGGGATTCACTTCGATGAAATACCATTTTTGCGTATCGACGTCGTATAGGAATTCGACCGTGCCTGCGTTTCTGTAGTTGGCTTGGCGCGCGATCTTCAGCGCCGCATCGCAGATCTCGGCGCGAATGTGGTCGGGCAAATTGAGAGCGGGAGCGACTTCCACGACCTTCTGGTGACGCCGCTGCACGGAACAATCGCGTTCGTACAAATGCAGCAAATTGCCGTGCTGATCGCCCAGAATCTGTACTTCAATATGGCGGGCACGCGGAAGGAACTTCTCCAGAAAAACGGAAGAGTCGCCGAATGCGGATTTGGCTTCGCCCTGCGCCTCTTCGAGCCGAGTGGCGAGCTCGGCTGGACCGTGGACCACGCGCATGCCACGCCCACCCCCACCCATCGCCGCTTTGACGATCACCGGGAATCCAATTCGTGCGGCAATTTTCTGGGCTTCTTCCGCAGAAGAAACGGGATTTTCCGTTCCGGGCAATACTGAAACGCCCGCGGATGCAGCCACGCGGCGCGCGGCGGTCTTGTCACCGAGCAACTCCAGCAATTCTGGCGTGGGACCCACGAACGCTAAACCAGCTTTTGTACAAGCACGCGCGAGAGCGGGATTCTCAGAAAGGAACCCGTAGCCGGGGTGAATGGCATCGACATCGTGTGCCTTGGCAATGGCGATGATCCCGGGGATATCCAGGTAGGCCTCAACAGGCCCTTTGCCGATACCTACTTGATAAGCTTCGTCCGCTTTGAAGCGATGCAACGCCAAGCGATCTTCTTGAGAATAAATCGCCACAGTGCGCAAACCCAGTTCATTGGCTGCGCGGAAAATCCGGATAGCGATTTCGCTACGGTTAGCAGCCAGAAGCTTGCGGATCGGTTGGGTTTTCTTCATGCGTAGGTGCGTGTCCGTCCCATAAGGCAATCCAAAATTCTACATTGTTTCACGAAGGATGCCACGCGAAGGACACGAATTTTTTATAGGAACTGGCGAGATTTTGCTGCGCAGAAAAGGTCGCTCCGATTAGTGCTTCAACAACGGCGAAGCAAAGCGGATAGGTACTCCGAAATTTGACCCGCCGAAACCCTTCACCACGGCAAAGGTCACACCGATGACTCCACCCTGACCATTCAGGAGCGGGCCCCCTGAGCCGCCCGAAGTAGTCTGAGCGTCGTAGACGATTTTGTCAGGCAGGACATCGCCCACATGACCTTGTGTGACTAGTGGCCGAATCAGTTTGCGTTTGGCAAGCTCCGCCAGAATTAGCTTGGGATCGCCTTCGCTGATCTTGACGATATCCCGAACCGTTTCATCGCCAGCGCGAGCGAGAATCGCATCGATGCCTGTTGCGTAGCCAAAACTGATCAACGCCTCACCGCTCACAGCGGCTTCTTTTCTGGCGTCCAATTTCAGGATCGGTCGTTTGAGTTCCGAGAGGTCACCATGGACTACCGCTAGATCCGCATCTTGCGAGATTTGCGATATGCCCACGGGCACGCCATTGGCGTCACCGGGGAAATAGGCGGTCATCTCAGCAATCACCGGCTCCAAACCTTGTTTTGTGGCTTCACCCAATTCATTGTTTTCCCACCAGGGTTGTACGACGTGATGGTTGGTCAGAATTTTTCCCTCGGCGGCGATGAATCCACTGCCGAAGAAATCCGCACGAACCTCTGGAGCGCGCCCTTCGGTGGTGTATACAGTGTTCCCATCGCTATCCTTCAGCGGCGAGCCGTCGCTGTTGATTCCGCCGTAGCGGAGCCGTTTCCCCGAGTCTTTTTCGTTGAACGCGACGGAGACGTGCAGCAAACAAACGCTGGGAGCAAAGTCACGAATGACCGCCTCTGCTGCCTGCGAACTCCCCTCCAGTTTGCTCAGCCGGCTGGTTGTTTCTTCGAGTTGATGACGCAGTTCGCTGACGTCCGCTCCATCGGGCGCGGAAATTTTCTTGCGCAATGCCTCAGTCTGTTGCTGCAGCTGTTCCTTCTGTTGCATCAGGTCCGCGTTGGCGGGATCCGCGCGCAAACGGCGCGCGGACTCCAACAGTTGCTGCTCGTTCTGCGCGCTGTGCTCCAGTTGAGAAATGATCGTGTAGGCGCGTCGCGATTCCTTCTCTGCCTTATGAGAAAAGACAAAAAAGATGCCGGCAATCACCAGCGCCAGACCCAGAAGCGCTCCAACACCAAATTTCAGAAAGCGTTCGAGAGAAAACGCATCGCGCGTCATCTTCTCAGTAACCGCGAGGGCCTGAAACGCGGTTTGCGATGCCTGGTAGCTCTCCTCGGCGATGGTCAACCGGCGCTGCAGTTCCCCGATCACGCGCTTTTGACGGAACTGAGTGCGCACACGGGCCAGTAACTCCCCTGGTTCCCAGGGCACGGACAGAACATCATCGACACCCTGATCCAGCCATAGGGCCTTTTGTGTTGAATCGCCCTTTGTGAGCAGAAGTACCCGCGGCTTCGCGCCATTGACAGAGGAACCGATGGACGCGAGAAGCCCGCGGACCGCAGCTTGATCGAAGGTATCAGCCGCGATGACGACTTGCGCCGTATCCCCGGCACGTACCATCCAGCCAGCGCTATCGATGGAATCTACCGGGGTGACCGCGAATCCTTCGCGGAGCAGTATCTCTCTCAGAGACTCACTAACCGCCGCGTCACCGGCGACTAACAACAGATTTTCCGAAGCAGAAACCAACTCAGATCCTCGATTGCTTCAACGTGAAATCACCATCCGGTCGGGAGTCGGAAGTGTATCGAAACGATCAGACGGGCGCAACAAAGCGGATGGCACAACTATTTAGATGAATCTTCGAGCGGCAGGATTCGAAAAAGATTCAGTATTTCCGGAGAACGCCAATGACGCGACCTTGCACCTTCACGTCACCCGCGGACAAGATGATCGGGGCCAATTCTGAATTGGCTGGCTGAAGGCGAATTTTCCCGGAACCCTCGCGATAGAAGCGCTTTAAAGTAGCCTCTTCCTCGCCAACCAGGGCAACGACGATATCACCAGCATTGGCTACTTGAGTCTGCTCACAAACCACGAAGTCTCCATCCATGATGTGATCTTCAATCATGGAGTTCCCTTTCACCTGAAGCACGAAGGAATTGCCGCCTCGCGCAAAGTCACCCAAGGAAATGGTCTCACGCTCTTCGACCGCTTCCAGCGGACGGCCTGCAGCAATACGACCGACCAGGGGCAGCTCTTGGATACGCCGCTCGATGACCTGCTCTTTGGGAGTTTTGGGTAACTGCACAATCTCGATGGATCGGCTCTGGTTGTAGCCGCGCCGAATGAAACCCTTTTTTTCCAAGGTGCTGATGTGCTTATGCACGGTAGCCAGTGAGGTCAGTTTCAGACCCTTGCCGATCTCCTCGAAACTTGGAGCGTACCCGTGGCGGGTTTCGAAGGAGACCAGGTAATCGAGCACTTCCTTTTGCCGCTTGGTGAGGGCCATGAGAGCCTCCGGATAGTTGCTGTCGCCGATTGACGCTACTCAACACAACCACCTTAGGCGAATAGAAAGCGAATGTCAAGCAACTTCGCGACGGCGTTCCAAGCCTTCCGTACTATTCACTGGGCGCGGATGCCATGGCATCTTAAACCTATGGACAACCGGCATCCCCGCTCTGCAGGTGTAACTGCCGCGGCAACCCTAGCGCTCCTGGGCTGCGGAACCGCGTTTTTCTTTTGGGGTTATTTGCTTCTTGCGCTGGTGAACGCACATGCCGACGATCATGGTCGCCGTTTTTACGAGGTGCACCCAGTCATTTTCCTGGTTTTCGCTCTAGTCCCCTCTGGCGTGATCGCGCTCGGTATTCGCACCGGGATTGGTCTATTTCAGTTGCGCCCCTGGGCTCGCGTGAGTGCCCTGGTATGGGCTTCCCTTACGCTGTGTTTCTGTCTGGGACTAATCGCGCTTCGTCCCTTCGAAACGTTTTTTATCGCGGACCACTTCGTGGGAGAGTTGGAGTCCTTCGAGCAGCTAATTTCGGTGGCCCTCGTTATTCTGCTCCTGCCGTCGAGCGTATGGTGGCTATTCCTGTTCCGGGCGAAGGACGTGAAGAAGCAGTTCGAGGCGAGTGCACGTGAACAGAATGGAAAGCAGGTCTCCGTCACAAGCCACGCCTGAGTAAGTGGGTCAATCAGCCGTGTTTTGAACATCCGTCTGTGCGCCTCGTCACAACAGTTAGCCCTACCTTTCCCGACGCTTTCCTCTTAGATCACCCACTCCCGTACTCCCTGCATTTCCCGCTGTGATATTCTTACGAAACAAGCTCCATTACGGTACGTAGGCCGCTTTCCTACGCGCCTCCGTGCCGTTCGATGAAGCCGCCGTTCTCCTCTGCTTTCCGGTGAGGAGCCGCACAAGATGGGGGTCTGATAAGTACGATGTCTACCGTTACGGAAATTCCCACAAGCAAATCCAATCGTCAGGTGATCGACCAGGCGGTAATTCGCTTCGCCGGCGACTCCGGCGATGGCATGCAGGTTACGGGAAGCCAATTTACGAACACGGTGGCGCTCTATGGCAATGACATTGCGACTTTCCCAGATTATCCCGCCGAGATTCGTGCCCCTGCGGGAACCGTGCCGGGCGTCAGCGGATTCCAGTTGAATTTTTCTTCGGGCGAAGTGCACACCCCGGGAGATGCGGTCGACGTGCTGATCGCGATGAACCCCGCCGCGCTCAAAGTGAACGTCGCGGACCTGAAGGCGAATGGCATCCTGATTGTCAACTCGGATAGCTTCAAAGAAGCGGACCTTCGCAAAGCGCACCTTACGACAAATCCAATGGAAGACCATTCGTTGGATAAATATCGGGTCTTCCCGGTGGAGCTGCAACGGCTGACGCGCGCGTCGTTGCAGCATTTGGGCCTGGATGCGAAGGCCATGGATCGCTGCAAGAACTTCTTCGCATTGGGGATGTGTTATTGGCTTTACAACCGCTCGATGGAACCGACAGTTCGCTGGATTGAGGACAAGTTCAAGAAAAAGCCGCTCCTTGTGGAAGCAAATAAGCTGGCATTGAAGGCCGGCTATTCCTATTGCGAAGCAACCGAAGCGTTTCAGATCAGCTATGAAATCCCTCCAGCACAATTGAGCCCGGGGCTATACCGCAACCTCAGCGGCAACCAGGCGCTGGCTATGGGCTTTATTACCGCGGCGCAAAAGGCGGGGCTGAAGCTGTTTCTTGGTAGTTACCCGATTACGCCGGCCTCGGACATCCTGCACGAGCTGTCGCATTACAAGGAATTTGGAGTGTTGACCTTCCAGGCGGAAGACGAAATCGCAGCGATCACCTCGGCGATCGGCGCTTCCTACGCAGGAGCGCTGTCGATCACTACCACGTCCGGTCCGGGTATGGCACTGAAAACGGAAGCACTGGGTCTGGCCGTAATGACCGAACTCCCATTAGTCATCTGCGATATTCAACGTGGCGGACCATCCACAGGGTTGCCGACGAAAACCGAACAAGCCGATCTTTTGCAAGCATTGTTCGGACGTAACTCCGAAGCGCCCATTCCCGTGTTGGCCGCTTCCACACCCGCAGACTGCTTCTGGATTGCCGTGGAAGCAAGCAGGATCGCCCTGAAGTACATGGTGCCTGTCATCGTACTTTCTGACGGCTATCTGGCGAATGGCGCAGAACCCTGGCGCATTCCCAGTTTGGACGAAATTCCCAGTATCCCGGTGAAATTCGCGAAGAATCCGGAAAACTTTCAACCCTACAAGCGCGACGAAGATACTCTCGCCAGGCCATGGGCCATTCCCGGCACGCCGGGGTTAGAACACCGCATCGGCGGGCTGGAGAAGCAGGACGTTACTGGCAATGTGAATTATGAGCCGCTGAACCACGAGAACATGGTGCGCATTCGCGCGGCTAAAATTGATGCCATCGTGCAGGACGTGCCCAACGTGTTGCCCGTAGGCGATTCGGAAGGTGATCTACTCATCATCGCGTGGGGCTCCACGCACGGATCGATCATGCAGTCGTTGAAGGCCCAACGCGAAAAGGGGCACAAAATTGGCTACCTGCACTTGCGCTATCTGAATCCGCTGCCCGGGAATCTCGGTGATGTTCTGAAACGCTACAAGAAAGTGCTGGTGCCCGAATTGAATATGGGCCAACTTCTGTGGCTTTTGCGCGCGAAATATCTTGTGAACGCCGTCGGCCTGAACAAAATCCAGGGCCGTCCATTCAAGCAATCCGAACTCGATCAGAAGATCGAAGAAATGCTGGGCCGGTAGGAGACCCCGATGACCACAACCGCTCTTCCTCCACTCACCAAAAAAGACTTTCAGACGGACCAGGAAGTTCGTTGGTGCCCAGGCTGCGGGGATTACGCGATTCTTGCCGCGGTGCAAGCGGTATTCCCTGAATTAGGCATTCCCCGCGAGAATTTCGTCGTGGTTTCCGGTATAGGCTGCTCCAGCCGCTTCCCCTATTACATGAACACCTACGGATTCCACTCGATTCACGGGCGCGCGCCGGCGGTGGCTTCGGGAATCAAGATCGCGCATCCGGAATTGGAAGTGTGGGTGGCAACAGGCGACGGCGATTCCCTGGCTATCGGAGGGAATCACACCATTCACATGTTGCGGCGCAATGTTGGCATTAAAGTGCTGCTCTTCAACAATCGCATCTATGGCCTGACAAAAGGTCAATACTCACCGACTTCGGAGTTTCACAAAATCACGAAATCGACACCTTACGGTTCTCCCGATCGCCCGTTCAATCCGGTTTCGCTGGCCATCGGCGCGGAAGCCACGTTTGTGGCACGCTCAGTCGATATCTTCCAGGCGCATCTGAAGGATACGTTGAAGGCTGCGGCGGCGCATCGTGGTTCGGCCTTCGTCGAGATTCTACAGAACTGCAATATTTTCAATGACGGCGCGTGGGTTGGTCTGACCGAGAAAGAAGCCCGCAGCGAACATGTGCTTCAACTGGAACATGGCAAGCCCCTGGTATTCGGCAAGAACCGCGACAAAGGCATCCGCCGCAAACCGGATGGGGACATCGAAGTGGTGTCTCTTGGCAACGGCATCACCGAGGCTGACCTGGTGGTGCATGACGCCCACCATCCGCGTCCCTCTTATGCCTTCTTGCTTTCGCACATGGAAGGACGTCCCGGCTTCCCGACCCCTATTGGGGTGCTGCGCGCCTGGGATGATCTGCCGCGCTATGAAGACGTTATCAACGAGCAAGTGCAGGAAGTCGTGCAGAAAAAAGGACCCGGCGATCTATCGAAATTGTTGCGCGCCGGCGACACCTGGGAAGTAAAGTAGCGCGCCTTCGCGAATCGCAGTTCGTGTTTTCGCCCGAGGGCGGCTCCGTACCCCCTTCGTTAATTTGATGAAACCAACTCTTTCATCCCACATCCAATAATTGCAGTTAAACTCTTTTCATGGATTCGACTCCGAAATTCAATCCATTTTCCTTACTGGGGGATGCGGACCCCGTGCAGGCAGACTTGTTCATGAAGCAGCCAGACCAGGGGGAAACTCTTGCGCTGCTTTACGAGATCAGTCATGAGTTGACGGGGATCCTAGACCGCGAGGAGTTGCTTCGCCAAATCGCCGAACGCATCAAGAAACTGGTGGACTACCAGGTGTTCACGGTGATGCTCTGGAACGAAGTGGCACAGGTATTGGAAAGCGTTTTCTCGCAGCGTTACCAGGATGCCATACCGACGCGGTTCCAGATGCCGCTGAATCAGGGCATCATCGGTGCTTCCGCGGCGGAACGGCGCACTATCCGCGTTGTCGACGTGCGGCTGGACCCACGCTATCTGCAGTGCGGAGACGATTTAGAAGTGCGGTCCGAGCTGGTCGTGCCGTTATTGCGGCAGGACCGTCTTGTGGGCGTACTTGACATGGAAAGCACGCAACCGCACGCATTTACGGCAGAGCATGAACGGCTGCTGAATATCCTGGCTTCCTACATCGCCGTAGCTTTGGAGAATGCGCGTCTTTTCGAGGAGTCGCGCGAAAATCAAGCTCGCTTGCAGAACGATCTGGAGACCGCGCGCGAGATTCAGCGCCAACTTCTGCCTTCGGGAGCGCGCGAAGTCCCCGGACTGGACCTGGCCACGGCCTATGTACCCGCGCGAGAGCTTGGCGGGGACTTCTACGACCTTCTGCCGTACGGCGTCGGGCGCCTGGCGATCGCGAATGGCGACGTTTCCGGCAAAGGCACCGCGGCAGCGCTTTTTGGGTCACTGGCAATCGGCATTTTGCGGGAATTGGTGCATGAGAGCGAGGCCTCTGCCGCAGAAATGCTCCAGGAGCTAAACAGCCGGCTGCTCGCGGCTCGCTTGGATGCCCGGTTCATCGCTATGCAATTTGCGATTTACGATGCAGCGCTTCGTGAATTAAACGTGGCCAATGCCGGAGGCACGCTGCCGCTGTTGGTTCGAAATGGTCAGGTGTCGGAGATCAATGTAACCGGTATGCCGTTAGGGCTCATAGCGGAGGCGGAATTCGACGAGATGACGCTTACTTTGGTTCCTGGCGATCTCGTGGTGTTTGCGTCCGATGGCATCCATGAATCGATGAACAAAGACCAGGAAGAATTTGGGATCGAGCGCCTGAAGGCATTGTTAGCGACGGTGGCGCCCGAAGACCCGGGCTACACCGTAGCTCAGCGTATCGTGAAGGCTACCGACGAACACGCTGGAGTGGGTCGGCCGCCACACGACGACCGGACGCTGATGATTCTGCGGGTCACGGAAGATTCCGAGTCCGATTTCTCCAAGCTGCCCATCATCTATTAATCGGCCACAATCTTCGATACTGCATTGCTTTTGTGGTGCGTCTCCATGCACTCTGGTGCGCTAGGATTGCGAGTGATTCGCAACCCGCGCATGGAGGTTCCCATGAATTTGGATCCTGTGAATGTGATGCCTTGGAGTTCCG
>Ga0335076_10002153_pt1 | contig 19473 bp, 20 predicted proteins | sample Lox_Sample_25_FD_206717 | JGI IMG/M metagenome (GOLD analysis project Ga0335076, IMG submission 206717) | Soil microbial communities from Loxahatchee National Wildlife Refuge, Florida, United States - Lox_Sample_2.5 | ecosystem: Environmental > Terrestrial > Soil > Wetlands | place: USA...
CGCATCGCCACCCGCTACGACAAGTTGGCACGAAACTTCCTGGCAGCAGTCTGCCTTGTCGCCGCTATCGTCTGGTGGATTTTATGAGTCTGGACCCTAATCGACGACCATTGATCCGAGCCGCTTCCGGATCACCGCTTCGGCACCGGCCATCATTTCATCGATGATGCTCGCGGCGCTCGTCAGTCGCTTGGTCTGACCGACCGATTCACCGGCCAGCAGGCTCATCTCTTCGAGGTCGCCAGTGAATTCCGGGGTGGGCGGAAATCCGCAAAAGCGTTTCATCGGAAACTGCTGTCCATAGAGATGAGCCTGGCCAATCACCGGCAGCTCCGCATCCGAAACCACCGTGTATGGCGTCGGACGATCACGCCCTTCCCACTCGCGCACGATGCGGTTGCGCAATCCGCGGGTCGAAGCATCGGGGAATTCCGGACCGAAGATCAGATGGCGTGCCGTATCCCCGACGCCGGCGGCGACGACCCGGTCCTTATACTCTGGATGGGCATTGGCCTCGACGCTGGCGAGAAGGCGAGTCCCGACCCAGACCGCGTCGGCGCCGAGTGCCAGCGCAGCAGCGACGGTCCGACCATCGGCAATGCCGCCGGCCGCGATGACGGGCACGGAAGGGACGGCATCGATGATGGCCGGGAGCAACGAGAATGTCGCCGCTTCGGCGCGATTGTGGCCGCCAGCCTCGCTGCCCTGCACGACAAGCGCATGGGCGCCACGCCGCAGCGCGGCCTTCGCTTCATCCACGCTGCCGACTTGAAACCAGATATGGCTGCCGGCCGCTCTGAGACGCGATAGCCACTCGTCCGGCGGATCATCCCAGAAGAACGCGACCACCGGCACTCTTTCCGCGACGCACACCTCGATGTGCTCGATCCCGCTGAACCGTGCAATGATATCGACCCCGAAGCACGCGGGGTCTGCGGCTTTGATCTCGCGGAGCGCCGCCTGCAGCACGTCGGGGGGCATTGCAGCAATGCCCAACATGCCCATTCCGCCCGCCTTGCACACCGCGCGTGCGAGGGGCGCAGTCGCAACGAACGCCATGCCGGCGTTGATGAACGGAACCTTCAGTCCGTATTGCTCCGTGATGCGTGTCTTCAACATGGAATTCTTCCGCGTCGAGTTGGACGATCGCGTCTCCCGGCGAAGGGTAGCGTAGCTGACCTGGGATAGACCAGCGAATGAACGCAACGGTGATCGCGATAACAGTTGATTGTTCACCGACTCAACTGTCGCTTTTCCGATCCATCAAGAGCGATTTGTCCCATCGCGCTTGCGCAACTTCCGCGCAACGGGTCCGTCGCGCAGAGCGTCACCGCTCTGGTATTTGACGTGCTCGATGAAGGCGCGCAGCTTGGGCAGGACCTGACGTTTGCCGGGGTGGTAGAGAAAAACCCCTGGCGTCGTAACCGCGAAAGACGTCAGCAGCGCTTGCAATCGGCCGTCAGCCATCGGCGCTTTGGCGATCGGACCGGGCACTTGCGCAAGCCCGACCCCTTGGATTGCCGCTCCGAGGAGCGTCGGATAGTCGTGCGCGATAAGCGGCCCGGAGACGATCGCCTCGACCGCCTTGTTGCCGTCGACAAAGGGCCAGGGCGCGATCGAGCCGTTCGAACGGCGCATGCGCAGGCAGGCGTGCTGACGCAGATCCTCGATGCGCTCCGGCCGCTGCCGCCGGCGTAGATAATCGGGGCTGCCGACGACCACCAACGGGAACGCCGGCGTCAGCCGCACCGCAACCATGTCGGCGGCAATGAACTGGCCCAGCCGGATACCGGCATCAAACCCTTCGGCGGCGAGATCGACCAGCCCCTCGCTGGCGGCGATCTCCACTTCGACCTCGGGATAGGCTTGGCAGAACGAGGCGATATGCCGCTCCAGCAGGATCGGCACCACCGCCGGCGGCACCGAGAGCCGCAACAGTCCGGCCGGGCGCTTGCCGAGGTCACGCGCGACCGCGCTGGCGGCGACGAGCTCCTCGAAGGCGGGCTTAGCGCGCGACAGGAAGCGCTCGCCGGCTTCGGTCAGACCGACGCTGCGTGTCGTGCGGATGAAGAGCGCTGCGCCGATGCGCGCCTCGAGGGCGCGGACCGCCTGGCTGATCGCCGATGGCGTGACCGCGAGTTCCGCGGCCGCTCGGCGAAAACTGCGGTGCTGGGCAACGCTCAGGAACGCCTCTACCCCGTCGAGCGCGCCTTGCCTGACTGTGAAGTTGTGCTTCATACCCCGTCGACATTATCGCGGATAGTCGCTCGCAGGAAGCGGTCCCAGATTTGACGTGAAGATCCCGAGTGACGCCGAGGTCTGGAGGGACCCTGCAATGACCGATGTCTTTGACGGCGTGCGCGACCACTATCGCGCGACCGGCCTCATCGAGCGGCTAAAGACGGCGCTGTCTGCCCTCGGGCCGGAGGATCAGCGCCTCGCGCCCCAGCAACTGGCGGGCCTCGACCAGTTTCACACCCGGGGGCTCGCGGCGACCGCCGAGCTGGCCAAATTGGCCGGGATCAGCGCCGACACATCGGTTCTGGACGTCGGCGCGGGCGTCGGTGGGCCGGCGCGCTTTCTGGCGGCGACCTATGGCTGCCGCGTCGCGGGTGTCGACCTCAGCCAGCCCTTCGTCGAGGCCGCGCGCTATCTGACCGAGCGTACCGGACAAAGCGGGCAGGTGTCGTTCGAGACCGCCAGCGCGCTCGAGCTCCCCTTTGACGGCGCCGGTTTCGACGTCGTGCTGCTCCAGCATGTGGCGATGAACATCGCCGATCGCGCGCGGCTCTATAGGGAGATACGGCGCGTGCTGAAGTCAGGCGGCCGCTTTGCGACCTTCGATGTCGTAGCGCTCGACGGCGAGCCGCACTATCCCGTCCCATGGGCGCGAACACCGGCGACGAGCTTTCTCCTCACGGCGGTGGCGACGCGTGAGGCGATCGAGCCGGCCGGCTTCCGCAGGCTCGCCTGGCAAGACGACACCGAGACCGCCAAGGCCTGGTTCGCCCAATTGCGCGCGTCGGGGCCGCCGCCCGGGCTAAATCTCGGCGTCGTCATGGGGCCGGACTTCGCGCAGCTTGCCGCCAATCTGGGACGAAATCTCGGGGACGGCCGGCTCGGCATCCTGAGCGCGGTGTTCGAGGCCGCGCCGATCAGCGCCCGGTAGCAATCCCCATGTCGACCGCAACCATCTTCCGCATCCATCTCCTGCTCGGCTACGTGCCGTGGCTGCTGTGCTTCGGCGCTTACGTCTGGCCCTGGCTCAAGGCGATGGACCGGGTCCAGGCCCAACGGGCGATCGCCACGCTGCATAGTTTCCGCTTCTTCGGTCTCGTCTTCCTCGTTCCGGGCTTCGTCGGCCCCAACCTGCCGGCCGGCTTTGCGGCGGCCGCCGCCTATGGCGACTTCGCAACCGGGATACTGGCCATGCTGGCGCTTCTCGCGGTCAGGCTGCGCCCGCTGTTTTGGCTGCTCGTCGTCGCCTTCAATCTCGTCGGAGCGGCCGACATCCTCGTCGATTATTATCACGGCAATCAGCTCGGCCTTCCGGCGCTGGCGGGGCAATTGGGCGCCGGCTACGCGATCCCGATCCTCTACGTCCCGCTGCTGATGATCACCCACGTCGCCGCGTTCTGTCTGCTGGCGCGTCCTCAGCCTCTATCCCTCACTCGCGTGAAAGCGGGAATGATGGATAAGAGCGGTCCTATTTGAGCGGATACCGCTCGAGGCCGCTTCGACTACTCGTTCGTGCGGTCGGCGGCGGTCTTGGGGCTGCTGCGGCGTGCGCTCGCGCTTTGCTTGGGCCGCTGGACGGCTCTCACTTTGCCGCTCCGGCTGCCGCCGCAGAAGAACCGGTCGCCGCCATCGGATTCGAGGCCGGAGACGGTCATGCCGGACGGCATCTCGAGCGTCTCCAGGACGTCGCCGGTTTGCGGATCGATCCGCCGCAACTCGCTCTCGTCACCTTCCCAGGTGCCATGCCAGAGCTCGCCCTCGACCCAGGTGACGCCGGTGACGAAGCGATTGGACTCGATGGTGCGAAGAATGGCTCCGGTGTCGGGATCGATCTGGTGGATCTTCCGGTCCCGATACTGCCCCACCCAGAGACTCCCTTCGGCCCAGGCGAGGCCGGAGTCACCGCCGCCGCCGGGGGCCGGGATCGTGGCGAGCACATGGCCGGTCTGCGGATCGATCTTCTGGATGCGATCCTCGGCGATCTGAAACAGGTGCTGACCGTCGAAGGCGGTTCCGGCATGCCCGGCGACGGCGAGCGAGCGTACCGTCGTCCCGTTCGCGGGATCGAAGGCCTTGAGCGTGTCGCCGGCAGCATACCAGACGTTCTGGCCATCGAACGAAACCCCATGCACGTGGTCGACGCCCGGAAAGGGTCCATACTCACGGAGGATTTTGGCCGCTGATCTAGTCATCCTTCCATCCTAATCGTTCGGCAGAGGCGCGGGGAGTAACAAGGTCGTCGCGAATCCCGGCAGCGGCGGGGTCAGCCAACGCCGCGCGCGCCCGCGGCCATAGGACTGTACCTTGCCGGCGGCCGCCAGCGCGTCGAGCGCCCGCTGCACGGTGCGCTGGCTGGCGCCCAGCGCGAGCGCCAGGGCCGAGCTCGACCACGACTCACCATCGGCAAGGAAGGCGAGCACGGCCGCATGCGGCTCGTCGACCGGCCGTGCCAGCACGACAACCTCGCGCGCGCGGCGCGGCGCCAGTGCAAAGCCTTGCTTCGTCGCGCTCACGCCGGCCAGCTGCCGCAGCATCGTGCGCAGCCGCCCCATCTCGACCCGCAACCGCGCGCGATGCGACTCATCGGCAAGCTTCGCCCGGAAGGCCCGCGCGACGAGGGCGCCCCGCGACACATCGCCGGGCCACGCTTCGCCGAGTGCGCGCGCGAGCGCGAACAAAACCGGGCGCGTTGCCAGCGAGACCACCGTGCCTGCGTCGCGCACGGCATGACGACATGCATCGACGACGAGCGCTTTCGACGCCAGCAGCGCCTCGACCTCCTCGAGCCGCAGCAGCCGCTCCTGGCCCCGCGCAATCAGGCGTGCCGCGGGCGTGTTCAGGACGCGGGAAGCGCTGTCGACCTCCGCGGCTAGCGCCGGAATGCCGGCTTGGCGCGCCGCCCGCTCAGCCCGGGCGAGTGCCGCCTGCGCCGCGTTCGTCTGCAGGCGTCGCATCGCGATCCCGGCAAGCACCAGCTGGTGGACGGTTCTGAGCGCGGGCGGCAAGGGCGCGGGGTCGAGCCCGGCGAGCTTACCGTCGGCCTCGTCGAGGCGGCCGATCAGGAGAAGTCGCCGGACCTCGAGATAGCGCGCATGCGCGGCGTTCGCCCGGTCGCCATGCGCCTCAAGCGTCGCCCGCGCCGCGTCGAGCGCCTTGGCCGGCCATCCCAGATCGCGCGAGACGAGGGCGATCTCGGCCTCGGCGACGACGCATCGCGCGCGGGCCACGGGTTCTTTCGCACCGAAGGCCCGCGCCGCGCGTCGCACGAGCGCGCGTGCGCGCTCGAGATCGCCGAGCTGCGCCATCGCGATGCCGCGCAGCGCCAGCGCCGGCGCGTCGTCGCGCAGGGCAACCCGGTTAAGGGCGCCGAGGGGATCACCCGCGGCGAGGGCCCGCGCCGCCGCCGTGATCAGCGAGTCCATCGGAATCCCGCCACACTTGTAACTCCCGCCGTTCGAGACCCGGTACCTAATCTATCTCAGGACGATCAACCAGCGCGTCCTAGCGACAGGAGTGAAGAACGATGGCGACACATCCGACCGGTACGCGTGACGAGTGGCTGGCCGCGCGGCTCGAGCTGCTCAAGGCGGAGAAGGAACTCACGCGGCGCAGCGACGAGCTGGCGCGGCGGCGGCAAGAGCTGCCCTGGGTTCCTGTCGACAAAGCCTATCGCTTCGAGACCGATGAGGGCGGCGCTTCGCTGGCGGATCTCTTCCGCGGACGCTCGCAGCTCCTCGTCTACCACTTCATGTTCGGGCCCGATTGGAAGGCCGGCTGTCCTTCCTGCTCGATGATCGCGGACGGCTTCAACGGCTTCGCGATGCACCTCGCCAATCATGATGTGATGCTCTGGGCGGTGTCGCGGGCGCCGCTGGCGACGCTGCAGGCCTACAAGCAGCGGATGGGGTGGCGTTTTCCCTGGGCCTCTTCGCAGGGCGGCGACTTCAACTTCGACTTCAACGTCGCCTTCACCGAGGAGCAACAGCGCACAGGGGGCGTCGAATACAATTACGAGCGCGGCGGTCACGCGATGGACGTGACGCCGGTCCCGGCGCCCGTCGCCCAGTTTGCGGCCAGCTGCGGCACCGACGCGCCCAGCTATACGCGCGATCGGCCGGGCATGAGCGCGTTCGTGCGCGAGGACGGCGCCCTCTACCACACCTATTCCACCTATGCCCGCGGGCTGGACGGACTTTGGGGCGCCTATCAGTGGCTCGACCGCGCCCCCCAGGGGCGCAACGAGAGGGGCGTCTGGTGGCGCCGCCATGACGAATACGACAAGCGCTGAGCCAGGACACATGGTTTCCGAGCCGGCGTCTCAGCGCGCCTTCTTCGGCGCCTCGGCACTGCTCTTCGCCGCCAGCGCGGCGGTGACGATCGTCCGGTGCGCATCGATGTCGGCGATGGGCGAGATGCCTTTATGCGGCGGTTGGACGATGTCGACGGCGTGGTTGCGGATGCCGGGACAGACCTGGCCCGGCGCCGCCGCCTCGTTCCTCGGCATGTGGGTCGTGATGATGCTGGCGATGATGCTGCCGTCCTTGGTGCCGATGCTGTGGCGCTACCGACAGGCCGTCGGCGGCAGAGGCGAGGTACGTCTCGATCGGCTGACCGCACTGGTGGGCGCGGGGTATTTCTTCGTGTGGACGCTGTTCGGAGTGGCCGTCTATCCCTCGGGCGTTGCGCTGGCCGCGGTCGAGATGCGCGTGCCGGCGCTGGCGCACGCCGCTCCGATCGCGGTCGGCATGGTCACCCTGATCGCCGGCGCGCTTCAGTTCACGGCGTGGAAGGCCCGTCATCTTGCGGGCTGCCGGGCGGCGCCGGAACGTGGCCATGCCTTGCCGGCGGACGCCAGCGCTGCCTGGCGGCACGGCATGCGCCTTGGCGTCCACTGCGGCTACGCCTGTGTCGGCCTGACGGCGATCCTGCTCGTGATCGGGGTCATGAATCTGCGCGCGATGGCGGTCGTGACGGCCGCCATCACCGCTGAACGTCTCGCGCCGGCTGGCGAGCGTGTCGCCCGCGCCATCGGTGCCGTCGCCCTCGCGGCAGGGCTCTTCCTGATCGCGCAAGCGGCGGGGCTCGGCTAAGGCGGCGCCGCTACTCGAGCGTGAAGCCGACTTTCAACGTCGCCTGGTACTGACGCACCTTGCCATTCTCGATCGCGCCGCGCACCTGAACCACCTCGAACCAGCCGAGGTGTCGGAGCGTTTTTGACGCCCTTTCGATCGCGTTGTCGATCGCTCGCGAGATGCTTTCTTCCGAAGTTCCAACGATCTCGACCACGCGGTAGACCGCTTCCGTCATCTCAACCTCCCTGGCCGGCGATGGTCGCAGCGCCACCGCTCCCTAGGGATATGGGGACGGGCGGCAGGCCGGGGCGGTTGGTGGAAGGGCGCGCGACTTAGGGAAAGCGCCGCGCGGTCACCGGCCGCGGCGTTTGCCGCGACCTGCTGCCGGCCGCGCCGCCGCTCGCCGCTTGACTTTGGTCCCGGCGAGGCCGAGCTTTTTGGGTTTGGCCGCCTTTGCGCGGGCGGCACGCTGCTTGGCCTTTGCGGCGGGCGCCTTCTTCGGTTTGCCTGCGGCGCTGCGTTTTGCAGGGCGCGACGGCACCGCCATATCGGCGACGGCGCGCGCGCGATACGCTTTGCGCAGAACATCGCTTTCGGTGGCGGGAGCGCCACTCACCACCTCCGTCTCGACGACCGCGAGGCGCGCGCAATAGGCCCCGCGCACCGCCAGCCCGTCATTGGTCGTTTCCATCTGGGCGAAGCCGGCGGCTGACACCGCAATCGCCGCGGTCGTTCGAGCGACGAACACGCTGCGGATCGTCTGCTGGTCGCTGATCGGTGCCGGTCCGGTCGCCTGTGCCTCGCCGGATGGCGCGGCCGGCGTGGCGGCGGCTTCCGGCGCGACCTCGGCTTTCTGTTCTTCGATCGGTCGCGGAGCGTTCTCGACCTTGTCCTCCGTTCCGTCCAGCGTCTGGGCGCCGTTGTCAGCCATTCTCGTTCTCCCTCTTCGGCGGTTCGAGCGAGCCCGCGATACGCACGCGCGCCCTCATCTGGCGCGGGCAGCGGGGGGACCATCTTGTCTAGGCGATCGTGTCGAAAGTTCCGGCGATAGCAGCCTGATGTCAAGGGGTGCTGCAACGCCGGCGACGAAATGTGCGGCTGCGCGATCTTGCTCTGACGCGACGGGCGCGACAGGGGCGGATCTATGCACCAATGACCGCCGTCACGCGTGGCCGCTGGCCGCGCCCGCGGTCGCAGAACGCCGGCGGGGTTGCGCCGCCGGCCATTGACGTGGGTAGTGGTTCATGTGACCATCACACCACCCTGTAGCAGAACCGATACACCATCGCGGGCACCCCTGAGCGGGGTGGCCGGCTTCGATTCTTGGTCAGGACGCCTTGCCTTTCTCGGAGTGCGCGCCGACCCCGCAGCGCCTCGCGAGCTTAGAGGAAGAACCAAGGGCGGCTGGCGATCGCCCGCCTTCGCGGGGTTTCCACCGGCCGGAGCGCCGGTCGGTCAAACAGGGAGGAAGACGATGAAGGGTAGGACGCTTGCGTTGAGCGCGGCGGTTCTTGCCGGCGTGCTTCTCATATCCCCGGCTGTTGCGCAGAAGCAGTACGGCCCCGGCGTTTCCGACACGGAGATCACGCTCGGTCAGACGATGCCGTACAGCGGCTCCCTCTCTGCCTATGGCGCGAGCGGCAGGGCGGAGGCCGCCTATTTCGACATGATCAACGCCCAAGGCGGCGTCAACGGGCGCAAGATCAAGTTCATCAGCCTTGATGACGGCTATAGCCCGCCCAAGACCGTCGAGCAGACGCGCCGCCTCGTCGAAGAGGACCATGTGCTGGCGATTTTCGGCTCGCTCGGCACTCCGACCAACACGGCGATCCAGAAATACCTCAATGAGAAGAAGGTGCCGCAGATCTTCATCTCGACCGGAGCGACCAAATGGGGCGACCCGACGCATTTCCCCTGGACGATCGGCTGGCAACCGGCCTACCAGGCAGAAGGCCACATCTTCGCCCAATATGTTCTGGAGCACATGCCGAACGCCACAGTCGCGATCCTCTATCAGGACGATGACTATGGAAAGGACTACCTCAAGGGATTCAGCGACGGTCTCGGAGACAAAGCCAAGACGATGATTGTCAAGCAGGTCTCCTACGAGGCGACGGACCCGACCGATGAATCGCAGGTAGTCGCCCTCCAGTCTTCCGGCGCCAACGTCTTTTTCAATGCGTCATCGGCGAAATTCGCGGCGCAAGCCATCCGCAAGGCGCATGCCATCGGCTGGACGCCGCTGCAGCTCCTGAATTCGGTGTCTACCTCCGTCGCCGCGGTGCTGAAACCTGCCGGGCTCGAGGCCTCGAAGGGCATCATCACCGTCCGGTACCTCAAGGATCCAACCGACCCGACGTGGCAAAACGATCCCGGCTACAAGGACTGGCTCGCCTGGATGGACAAGTACAATCCCCGAGGAGACAAGGACGACAGCATCAACGTCTACGGATACAGCGTGGCGCAGACAATGGTGCAGGTGCTGAAGCAGTGCGGCGACGACCTCACGCGCGAAAACGTAATGAAGCAGGTTGCCAACCTTCACCTGGCGCTGCCGATGCTGCTTCCCGGCATCACCGTCGATATCAGCCCGACCGACTGGTATCCGATCAAGCAGGAGCAGCTTGCCAAGTTCGACGGCACGACATGGGTGCGCTTCGGGGAGGTCGTCGCGAGCAAATGACGCGGCGCCGCGGCTCGGAGCGCGCTCCCGGCCGCCGCGCCATGCGACTTGTTCAAGCACGGGCGCCGCAGGCGGCGCCGCGATCACCCGCGCGGAGCCCTCGCACCAAGCGGAGCTATCGGGGCGGCGCGGGTTTGATGTCGGGCTCGGCCTTGGGAGGGCTGACCGTGTGCTCGGCCGGGCAATATGCGATACGCTATACGCATGTGACGGCGGAGTTGGGCCATGGACCAGCCTGAAGGCAAAGCCTATCTCATCACCGGTGGTGCCAGCCTCATCGGGTCGCATCTCGCAGATGCCCTGCTTGCGCGCCAGGCTGCAGAAGTGCGGCTGCTGGACAATTTCGCCCTTGGCGCGCCCGATACCATCGCGCATTTGCTGGCCGAGCCGCGCGTGACGCTGATCCGTGGCGACGTATTGCGGCTGAATGAGGTGCTGGAAGCGAGCAAAGGCGTGGACGGGATCTTCGCGCTCGCGGGCTTCCTCACCATCCCCATGCTGCAAAACCCGGCGCTGGGTACGCAGGTGAACATTCTCGGCCTGCTGAACACCTTGGAGGCGGCGCGCTTCGCCGGGGTTCGGCGCGTGGTCTTCTCCTCTTCGGTCGCCGCCTACGGCAATGCCGAAGCGGAGGTGCTGGAGGAGGATGCCGCGACCGTGACCGCCACCCTCTCGCCGGTGAGCGCGGTCTATGGCGTCAGCAAGCTGTTCGGCGAAAGCCTCTGCCGTCTCTACGCCCAGAAATACGGCGTGCAGTTCAACGCCCTGCGCTTTGCCTCGGTTTATGGTGAGCGGCAGCACGCGCGCGCGGTGAACGCCAATTTCATCGCCGAGACCTACGAGCGGATGCGCAAGGGCGAGCCGCCGATCATCATCGGCGACGGGAAGGAGGTGCACGACTACATCTATGTCACCGACATCGCCGCCGGTTGCGTGGCGGCCATGGCAAGCGACAAGCATGGTCTGGTGATGAATCTCGCAACGGGCATCGATTCCTCGCTGACCGAGGTGGTGCACGCGGTGCTGAAGGTCTGCGGCTCGACGCTGCGCCCCGAATATCGACCTGACACGCGCGTGGTCCGCTCCGCCGGCGGCACGCATCTTGGCTTCAGCCGAAAACGCGCAGAGGCCGCGATCGGCTGGCTACCGCGCGTATCGCTGGAGGAGGGCATCCGCCGCTACGGTCGATGGCTCGAGCAGCAGCGGCGGGAGTAGGGGGCTCGATCATGACCGACACGCCGGCCCTCGGCATTGGCCGTTTCGCCGCGGCATTGCGGTACGAAGATATCCCCGCCACGGTTCGCGAGCGGGCGCGCCTCCATATGCTGGACGCCCTCGGCGTTGGCTTCGCCGCCAACGCCTATCCCTTTGCGGAAAAGGCCGTGGAGAATTTGCAGGGCGCAAAACGCCGGCGTGCTTTCGCGCCGTGACCTCAGTGGAAGGCACGATCACGGACTAGTTCCCGGACGATTACCTCAGCGGCGCTGCGACCCGCACCATCAACGAAGTGCGCGGCACCAACCGCGTCGCAATGGGTGGAGGCGACGTGAAATATTTGCGCGACATTCGCAGTTCAGTTGAGCCAGGCAATCAACGCCTGCCCCGAGCGGTCACGGAGCTACATTGCAAGCGATAGCTTGTGAGGGAGGGCGGAGCCAAGCTGCGGATCCAAGTCGTCCGGTTGCGATCCAGATATTGGGAGCCTGAAATAGGTAAAGGCCGGCGTCAGTATATCCGGTTAATCCAGTCGTCGCTTGCAGCGACCAATGTCCGCTGCCTGCGGAAAAAGTACCGGCGTGTGATGGGGCGCCGTCTCCGGCTTCACTGTGAAACTTGTAAGTGCCGTCAGGAAGGATCTCCCATATCCAAGCTCCACCCTTTAACGGAAGCTCCCAGGTGCCAACGAGATTGGGATCGACGCCGACCGGCTTTGACGATTGATGCTGCTCTGAGGTGCAAGGGCGCATTGCGTTCTGGGCCAATGCAGGGCGAAGCCAAGCGGCGGCCCCAAGCTTTCCGGTTGCGATCCAGATATCAGGCGCCTGAAACAGGTAGTCGCCGGCGTCAGTGTATCCAGTCTTCGCTTTCAGCGACCAATGTCCGTTGCTTGCGGAAAAAGTACCGGCGTGTGATGGGGCGTCGTCCCGGGCTTCACTATGAAATTCGTAGGCACCGCTGCGATGAATCGTCAACACCCAAGGTCCACCCCTGAATGGGAGCTCCCAGACGCCAACGAGATTGGGATCGACGCCGACTGGCTTTGACACCTGCCGGCGGTCTGAAGTGCAAGGGCGCAATGCGTTCTGGGCTAGGTAGCATGGGTCGTATCCGATGCGCGAGGCTTGCGCGCCAGAGCCTCTGCTGCACCCATATAAACTACAAATAGCCGCTTGGGCTGCATCATGAGATTGAAGAGCGTTGTCCTCCGGGGTAGGAGTTTGAGCATAGGCCGCTGTGCAAAAGAGCCAAGCCAACATTGCGCCAGAGCCCGCTACGAAAATTTTCGACGCCGTCCAGAGTCTTCCCGCCATTTTCATGCCACAATCTGGAGTGAACTCCATCTCGCAAAACAGCAGTTAAGTTAGCAGCGCCCCTGTTTCCGTTCAATCCGCGATGCGGGGTCTTATCTCGACGCGCCGGCCATGAGCGAGAGCGGTCGACGTCGGCAAGCGTCGGCTCGCAGAGGGTTTGACACTCGCGATAATCCTGCAAAGCTCGACTGACAGGCCCATACCCATCGTTGTCTCGGCTCAATCCGCGCGCGGCATGAGAGGAAGGAAAGATTCATTGAACGGCTCAGTAGGTTAACACTAAGCAGCGGCGAAACAGGCGACAGATAGTGCGGAGCCGTGTGCTACGATCTTCAATCACTCAGGAGGACATTCGCATGAAGACATCGCTATACACCGTTTGGGGCGAGACCTTCGCGCCGATGCTGCGCACGCTTTCCGAGTTGCTCGACAAAGCCGCTCAGCAAGTGCGGGCAAAGGGCGGCGATCCAGCCACGCTGGTGAATGCGCGGCTTGCGCCGGATATGTTCCCGCTCGGCTTGCAGGTTCAGGTCGCTTGCCACCACGCCAAAGACATCACCGCGCGGCTCACTGGCCAGCAGGCGCCGAAGCTCGAAAACAAAGAGCTGACGCTGCCGGAATTGAAAGCCCTCATCGAGCAGACGCTCGCTCTTCTCGGCGGCGTCGCCGCTTCGTCGTTCGACGGCGCCGAGGACCGACGGGTCGAGTTGACGTTGCAGGGCGGCCGGCTGCTCGAAGCGGATGGTCTGCACTTCCTCTGCCACTGGTCGATGCCGCATTTCTATTTTCATGCCGTCACCGCCTACGACATCCTGCGCCATAGCGGCATCGAGATCGGCAAGCGCGACTTCATGACCCGTGCCGCTCCCTATGTCCGCCAGGTGACGTCGGCCTGAACGCCGCGGTGAGCGACGAGCGATCCGAAGACGGCGACGGGCTCCGTCCGGGCGAGCGGGCGGTGTCCTTGCCACATTCGCCCGATGCGGATCTCTTCTTCATCGGCGTGATCCGTACGCCCTGGACGGTGCGCGCCGAATGCCCGAAGCGCGGCAGCCCCGACGGGCCGATCTGCTCGATCATCGTGGATGAACGCTGGCGGGCGGCGCTCACCGGTCTCGCGGAGCATCGGCGCTTGCAGGTGCTCTATTGGATGCATCGCGCGCGGCGTGATCTCGTCCTGCAACTGCCGTTTCGGACCGGACAGCTCACCGGCAGCTTCGCCTTGCGTTCGCCGGTGCGGCCCAATCCGATCGCCTCCTCGATCGTCGATCTCGTGGCGATCGAGGAGACGACGATCAAGGTACGTGGGCTCGACTGCCTCGACGGCACGCCTTTGATCGACCTCAAGCCGGACCGCAGCCGACCGCCTGATCAAAGCGCCGCTTGATGCGCCGGGATGGGCGGAAGAGGGGGGCTCTTTACGCGACGGCGTATCTGTTCGAATATAGCGGCAATCGTCAGGGAGGGGAGAGAGCGATGGTCGCTGGTCGAAGTTCCGAGGGAGCGCGCGCATTTCCGGGCGCGGGGTCCGTGCCGGCGACCTCGCCGTGGCGGCGGCGATCGCCCGGGCTACGCGTTGGTCTCGGCCTTGCTCTGCTCGCCGCGGCGCTTTCGCTGCTGTCGCCATCGGTCGCCTCGGCGGCGGGGCCCGTCAACGTTCTCTACGCCGGCTCGCTCGTCAATTTGATGGAGCACGGGATCGGTCCAGCCTTCGACAAGGCGAGCGGCGATCAATTCCGCGGCTATGCCGGCGGGTCGGTTGGCCTCGCCAACCAGATCAAGGGCAAGCTGCGGCAGGGCGATGTCTTCATCAGCGCGAACCCGAAAGTGAACGCCGCTCTCATGGGCGCGGAGAACGGCGATTGGGTGAGCTGGTACGTCACCTTCGCGCAATCCCCGCTGGTGATCGGCTATAACCCGTCGAGCCGCTTTGCCGCCGACTTCAAGACCAAGCCCTGGTATCAGGTCCTGCTCGAGCCGGGGATCCGGATCGGGCGCACCGATCCGAAGCTCGATCCCAAGGGCGCGCTCACCCTCACGCTGATGAAAGACGCGGGGACCTACTACAAGATGCCCGATCTGTCGCAACGCGTGCTCGGCGCGCCGGAGAATCCGGCGCAGGTGCTGCCGGAGGAGACGCTGGTCGGCCGCCTGCAATCGGGTCAGGTCGACGTCGGCTTCTTCTATTCGACCGAAACCTCGGACGCCAAGATTCCGGCGCTTGCCCTGCCGGCCCAGATCGCACCCAAAGCGGTCTATACCGTCACCATGCTGCGCGCCGCGCCCAATCCCGGCGGCGCCGATCGGTTCGTCGCCTTCTTCCTCGGCGCCGAAGGGCAAACGCTCCTCAAGGAGCATGGGCTGACCTTGCAGCCGCTTACCCTCGCTGGGGCGGAGGGCAGCGTGCCGCCGAATATCCAATCGCTCCTCGCCAAGGCAAAGTGACACGTCGCCTTCCCGCACCGATCCCTTGGCTTGCCGGACTCCTCGCCCTCTATCTCGTCGCGCCGCTCGTCGCCGGCATCGAGCAGGCGGGACGGGCTGATTGGCATTCGGTCGATGCGAGCGGCCTCATCGACGCTTCCGCCGTCTCGATCGCCAGCGCTACGGTCGCAACTGCCATCATCGCGGCGTGCGGCATCCCGCTGGGCTACCTGCTGGCGCGGGTGCCGGGACGGGCGATGGCGGCGCTGGGCTTTGTGGTCCAGCTTCCGCTGGCGCTGCCGCCGCTCACCAGCGGCATCCTACTGTTGTTCCTCGTCGGCTACAGCGCGCCGCTCGGCCGGCTGCTCGCCGGCACGCTTACCGATTCCTTTGCCGGGATCGTGTTGGCCGAGGTTTTCGTCGCGGCGCCGTTTCTGATCATCGCGGCGCGCTCGGCCTTCGCTGCGATCGATCCGGTTCTCGAAGGCGTCGGCGCGAGCTTGGGCCGCGGGCCGTTGGAGCTTTTCTGTCGCGTCAGCCTGCCCATCGCCTGGCCGTCGCTCCTGTCGGGGTTGCTGCTGGCCTGGCTGCGGGCGTTCGGCGAGTTCGGCGCCACCGTCATGGTCGCCTATCATCCCTATTCGCTCCCGGTCTACACCTATGTGGCGTTCGGCGCGCAAGGGCTGCCGGCGATGTTGCCGGTGCTGTTGCCGACGCTGGTGCTCGCGCTGATCATCATGGCGCTGATCACGCTGGTCGGCGCGCCGCGCGACGGCCGCTCGTCGCGAGCGGCGCGCGGGAGCGGTGCGCTGGCCGCGCCTCGGATCGCGGCAGCGGCGGCGCGGCGACACGGCGATGATGAGGTCGAGCTGGCGCTGCGGCTCGAGAAGCGGCTCGGCAGCTTCCAGCTCGAACTCGCCTGGTTCCCGCAGCGCCGCCGTCTCGGCATCCTCGGTCCTTCGGGCTCGGGCAAGTCGCTGACCTTCAAGCTCATCGCCGGCATCGAGCGCTGCGATCGGGGCGCGATCGTCGTTGCCGGAAGGGACGTATCACAGCTCGACCCGGCGAAACGCGCCATCGCCTATGTACCGCAGAGCTACGGCCTCTTTCCGCATCTGACGGTGCGCGAGCAGTTGAGGTTTCCGGTCGGCGCTGATCCCGGGAAGGCGGAGTATTGGCTCGACCGTCTCGGTCTGCGCGGCCTCGAAGGGCGCCGTCCCGCCGCGCTCTCGCTCGGCCAGCAGCAGCGAGTGGCATTGGCGCGCGCCCTCGTCCGGCCGGCCGATCTGCTGCTGCTCGACGAGCCCTTCTCGGCCCTGGACGCGCCGCTCCGATCGCGCCTGCGCAGCGAGCTGCTGTCGCTGCAGGACGAACTCGCCGCCACGACGATCCTTGTCACCCATGATCCGGCGGAAGCGGCAGTGCTCGCCGATGAGCTCCTCGTGCTCGATGGGGGCCGGGTTTTGCAATCGGGTCCGACCGCCTATGTGTTCCGCCGGCCCGCGAACGAGACGGTGGCGCGACTGCTCGGCGCCGAGAATGTGGCCGAAGGCGTCGCCGCCGGTCCGGACAAGATTGCCCTCGGCGGCGATATGATCCTCGAGGTGGGCGGCCCGGCGCTCCGTCCGGGCCAGCGCGTCGGCTGGGGCTTTTCGCCGGTGCATGCCCGGCTCGACGCAAGCGGCCTCTATCGGGGCGCGGTGGAGCGCGTGACCGCCATCGCGCTCGAACGACACATCAGCGTCCGCCTGGGCGATGCCACCATCAAGCTTGCCGATGGCGGCAGCGCTGCGGCGCCGGGCGATCTCTGCCGCTTCGACATCGATCCCGAGGCCATCCAGGTCTGGCCGCTCGATTAGGGCCGCGGAACGGCGCGTGGTAAGGTTCGTGCGACGCGCGTCAGACTGACGCCAAGGTGGAAGCCATGGATGACCCGACGATCCTCGGAGAGACCATTGCCGGTATCGAGAGCATCCTCGCCGATGATCTCGACCGCATCCGCGTCGAGCGCGCGGTGGTTGGTCTCTTCTTCACGGGCGTGAAGCTCGACAGCGGGGCGGCCGGCGCCTGCGCAACGCCGCTGCGATCGATACCGGAAGCGGTCTGTTGCCCGAGCTCCGCCATGGCCATGCCGTTTCCCGGCAAGCTGCGCGGGCGCCCGGCGCGGGCGCTGCTGAAGGAGATCGGCGCCGGGAGCGGCATCCGTCGCGCCATCGGCATCGCCGCGATGAACGCGCTTGCGGAGATGTGCTGGGAGCGTCGCGCAAGGAACGACGTGGAGCTTGGCGTGGGCATCGACGCTTATGACGCGGCGGCGATCCGCGCGGCCGATCACGTCGTCGTGGTCGGCGCCTTTGTTCCGTTTCTCAAGGCGCTGAAGCGGGCGCGGCAGCATTTCACCGTGCTGGAGATCGATGCGGCGACGCTGAAACCGGACGAGCTGCCGCATTACCGCCCATCCTGCGAGGCCGGCGAGGTGGTGCCGTCAGCCGACGTGATCCTGATCACCGGCACGACGCTGGTCAACGGCACGCTCGATCATCTTCTCCGCCTCTGTCGGCCATCGGCGCGCGTCGTCGTCGTCGGTCCCACGGTGAGCCTGCTGCCCGATGCCTTCCTGCGTCGTAGCGTCGACGTGCTCGGCGGCATCCGCGTTACCGCCGCCGACGCGTTTCTCGACCTTCTTGCCGAAGGCGGTTCCGGCCATCACTTCTTCGGCCGTTCGGCCGAAAAGGTCGTTTTGCAGCGGCGAATGGCGCCGCGCCGCGCCGACCCGCCGGCGATCCTCGACGCTCTTCCCCGGCACTGAACACGGGCTTTCGACGGATGCCGAAGCTTGCTAAGCTCGTTATATCTGAACGAATATAGCGGATAGGGCCGGCCCGCAGGGTGTCGGCGGCCGCAGCGCAATCCTGACCCCAAGGCGGAGGTATGACCGATGGATACGCTCGAAAAGCTGCTTGAGGCGCCGCATCCTTTCCTGGACGGCTCGGTGAAGCGCATGCTGATTGGCGGGCAATGGGTTCCGGCCGTCTCCGGCAAGACCTTCGAGAGCCGCGATCCGGCGACGGGAAAGCTGCTCGCGAAGGTCGCCGAGGGCGATGCCGAGGACATCGAGCGCGCGGTCGCAGCGGCGCGGCGCGCCTTCGACGGCCCTTGGCGCAAGGTCAAGCCCTTTGAGCGCCAGCAGATGCTGCTGAAGCTCGCCGACCTCGTCGAGCGACATTTCGAGGAGCTGAGCCTCCTCGATACGCTCGACATGGGCGCACCCATCAGCCGCACGCTCGCCAATCGCCGGCGCGTGCTCGGCATGCTGCGCTACTACGCCGGAATGGCCACGGCGCTGCACGGCGAGACGGTCGAGAACTCGCTGCCGGGCGAGATCTTTTCCTACACGCTGAAGGAGCCGGTCGGCGTCGTCGGCGCTATCATTCCGTGGAACGGGCCGCTCGGCGCCTCGGTGTGGAAGATCGGGCCGGCGCTTGCCACAGGCTGCACGGTGATCCTGAAGCCGGCGGAAGAGGCACCGCTGACGCCGCTGCGCCTCGGCGAGCTCATCCTCGAGGCGGGCATTCCCGAGGGCGTTGTCAACATCGTGCCGGGCTATGGTGAGACGGCGGGCGCCGCGCTCGCCGCCCATCCCGGCGTCGACAAGGTCGCCTTCACCGGCTCGCATCTCACCGGACAGAAGATCGTCCAGGCCTCGGCCGGGAACTTGAAGCGCGTCTCGCTCGAGCTCGGCGGCAAGTCGCCCGACATCGTCTTCGCCGATGCCGATCTCGAGACCGCGGTCCCCGGCGCCGGCATGGCGGTGTTCGCCAATTCGGGCCAGATCTGCAGCGCCGGAACGCGGCTCTTCGTCGAGCGCCGCGTTTATGACGAGTTCACCGACCGCGTCGCGGCGTTCGGCAAGAGCCTGCAGGTCGGCAACGGTGTCGATCCCAAGACGCAGATCGGCCCCTTGGTCTCCGAGCAACAGCTGGACCGCGTCACCGGCTATCTCAGGATCGGCCAGGAAGAAGGCGCCCGCGCGCTCTCGGGCGGCAGCCGCGTCACCGCAGGCCCGCTCGCGGAGGGCTACTTCGTGCCGCCGACGGTCTTTGCCGGGGTGCGCGACGACATGCGGATCGCGCAGGAGGAGATTTTTGGTCCAGTGCTGTCGGCGATCCCGTTCCAGGACATCGAGGAGGTGGTCACCCGCGCCAATGCGACGCCCTTCGGCCTCGGCAGCGGAGTCTGGACGCGCGACGTCAACAAGGCGCATCGCCTGGCGAAGGGCATCCGCGCCGGCTCGGTCTGGGTCAATTGCTACCAGGCGATGGACCCCGCGATGCCGTTCGGTGGCTACAAGATGAGCGGCTACGGGCGGGAATCGGGCCTGCAGCATCTCGAAGAGTATCTCAACGTCAAGGCGGTCTGGATCAAGACCGCCTAGCTCCGGCGCGCCTTATTCCCTCATCCCCTCCCTCTCCCCGCAAGGGAGAGGGAGGGTGATAGGCCGTTGGACCACTACTTCACCGGGACC
>Ga0335076_10002154_pt1 | contig 19447 bp, 12 predicted proteins | sample Lox_Sample_25_FD_206717 | JGI IMG/M metagenome (GOLD analysis project Ga0335076, IMG submission 206717) | Soil microbial communities from Loxahatchee National Wildlife Refuge, Florida, United States - Lox_Sample_2.5 | ecosystem: Environmental > Terrestrial > Soil > Wetlands | place: USA...
CTCGCCGGCCTGAACACCTCGCCAGCCTTGACGGACCTTGCCCAACGCCTCGCCGCTGGAAAGTTCGAGCGTGTGGTCTTGACCGGCATGGGATCTTCCTTCCACGCGCTGCACCCGTTGAGTTTGCAACTTGTCAGCCATGGCTTCACGGCTGTCATGGCCGAGACTTCGGAATTGATCCATTACAAATCGCGATTCTTCGATCCGAAGACGTTGATCATTGCTGTTTCGCAATCCGGTCAGAGCGCGGAAACGATTCGGATGATCGAGATGAACCGCCATCGTTCCGATGTGATTGCGGTAACCAACACTCCCCAGAGCCCTTTGGCTCAGCACTCAACCGCCGCGCTGTTTACCCAGGCCGGAAGCGAATTTTCAGTTTCGTGCAAAACCTACGTAACCGCACTGATGGCGCTGAAATCCCTGGGCGACATTCTCTGTCAGCTCGGTCCGGAACAGAGCAGAAGGGAATTGAATGAAGCGCCGGCTGCGGCGAAGGAGTATCTCGATCACTGGAAAGAGCACGTTCAGGTTCTGGCGAAAACACTGCGCGGCATCCGGCATCTCTTTTTTGTCGGCCGCGGACCATCGCTCGCCGCGGTCGGCACCGGAGCCCTGATCATCAAGGAGTCCGATCATTTTCACGCCGAAGGCATGAGCAGCGCCGCCTTCCGACATGGGCCATTTGAAATGTTCAGCGAGGATACGTTCGTCGTGGTCTTCTCCGGAGATGAGGAAACCCGCGATCTGAATCTGCGTCTGCTCGAGGATATTCAGCGAGGTGGCGGCCACGCTGAATCCATCGGTCCGAACTCATCATTGCAACCGTTTCGTTTACAGGATTATGGCAGCAGCGTCCGCCCCATCCTCGAGATCTTGCCGGTGCATATGATCACGATTGCTCTGGCCGCGCTGGCCAATCGCGAAGCCGGCAAGTTCGAACGAGCGGCAAAAATCACCACAACGGAGTAGCTGCCACGCCGGACGGCACGTTTTCGCTATGGAAACTCCGCCACCTTCGGCGTGACCCGCGGCTTGATCGAGGTCGGACCTCCCTCATCGTCGATCACATTCGATATCCCGCCCTTATCCCCCAAAGCCACGGTAATTATGTGGTGGAAACGAATCTCAGGCTTCTTCGGCACTTCAATCGCCCGAGTCAGAGTAACGTGCGGCTGGAGAAACACGCTGTAGATGCCGAGTCCCCACGCTTCATGCGTGGTGACGTTGTCAGCCACTTTGTAAGAGGCCCATCCGTTCGTACCCGGTGCACTCGTGTAGCTCGGCTGGTCCGGAGGGTCGTACGGGATCTCCGACTGATAGAAATACGTCCGCCCCCCATTGCCATTCCAAAGCACTTGAAACTGCTGGTGGTGCTCCACGAACAGGCCGTAGGTAATGACGTTGTCTCCATTCACGACGAGTCCGTTGGCGCTGGGATTCGAAGTCCACCCCACGCCTTTGCCGTGGTCGGCGCGCCATATCCATGTGTGATCGACGATCACGTCATTGCTGTTGATGCGGAGATTGGTCTTCGTTCCTCCCGCTCCGGCTCCGCCCACGCGGAAGAACACATCGTGCAGGGTGATGGGATTCTCTGTGTGGCGCGCCTTGCTCGCCTCCGTTCCGATCTCCGCCAGGACCGGAGAAGTTTCCGCCCCGGCATCGAACAGCAAGCCGGCGATTTCAATGCCATCTGCATCGGCAGTAGTCAGCGCAGCGGTTCCGTGAACCGGCTTGAGCGTTGCGAATCCCAGACCAAGCACGACCGTGTCGGGCCTCGTTACTCGAATCGGTTCGGTCAGATCGTAGATGCCCGGTGTCAGCAACACGTGCTTGCCCTGCGCCAGTTGCGCGTTGATCGCGGCCGCAACGTCGGCGCCCGGCTTCGCAATATAAAACTGATCCAGGGGAATCCTTTTGCCCGGCGTCGCTCCGCCGTGCCAGGTGATGCCAATGCTGTCTTTCCGGAGTTCCGGAACGCAGACGCTCCATTGTCCGTTGTCATCCACTTCGAGAAATGGCTTCTCGCGCACCACCGGCGTCTTCATCACTTTCGTGTAGGGCGGATCCGGCCACTCACCTTCAGGTAGATTCTGGCTGCCCACAAACACCATGTTCCAGTTCGACCCGGTCCAGCTTTTCCATTCGCTGTTGCGCGAAATCCACTGCTGCTGACTGCCGGAATCGACGTTGCCATCGACGAGCGCGTCTGACATCCATCCGCCGCTTGCCCACCCGTGGTGCTGGTGAAGCACTATGTTTCCGAGAACGTGCATCCGCCGGAACGGAACTGCCTGCGAAACCGCCCACTGCATAGTGCCTCCGGTCGGTGTAACCGAAAAGCCCTCAGCAGCACGCCAGAACGTGGTAGTCGCATTATTGTTCTTATAGCTGGCGTCCGCGTGCACGTTGCCGATGATGTGAACCGCGTCCGGTGTTTTCCCCAATCCCAAAACCTGCGTATAAAAGCCGACGGGAACGTCAAGGTGATAGGTTCCTGGCAAGAAAAGAAAGGCATAACGGGCGCTGCCGAATTCACTTCTTTGCTCGACCGAGTATGCCTGGTCGATCTGCTCTTGCATCGCTTTCTGAGGCATTGCAGGACTGAAGATCACTACGTTCGGCCCAAGATCGGGTTTGCTGTCAGCCGCAGGTCGCGGTGAAGCCGTTGCTAAGGTTGATGTCAGGATAAGTGCGAAGGCAATTGCAGAGGTAGCATTCGACCACAGGTTGGCTCTCAACATCTCAATGGTTTCTCTTTTGTATTAAAAAGTGGCTGCATTTTTGAAACCGTACATTCTACGCTAGTAGAGCGAACCATTCTTTTGCGTGCTGCTCACAGTTCCTTTGTCCACTGAGAGTGTGTAGCTGTCGCCCCCTGACCCGGTCCAGTTCTTCACATTGAATTTTGATCCGCTGGGGCCGTGATACACGCCAATATGCTGGAAGGTAAGTGGCGTCCCGGCGCGGCAGACCGCAACTTCTGCGGGTGCCTGCATGAAATACGCCCCCTTACCCGATCCAATGACGCGCGCTTGACCATCCGGTTCCAGCAGGACGGCATTTTTCTCGTCGACTGCAATCTCGCGCGGATTCGTCGACCATCCGTCCTGAACGATACGCGCCAGGAAAGCGAGCGACCGTCCCATGCGATTGCGCTTGGCAAAATGCGTGTCGGTCAATGTATTGTGCAGCAAGTCGATTTTGACGAAGTCGCGGCGAACCGTGACCCGGCTGAAATACGGATCTGTCATCGCCTGAACGGAAGTAAGATCCGCATCGTCGGGCGCGTCGCCTTGCGCCGAGTAGATGTATTGGCCCATTACGGCAAGTCCCGCGCTGGTTCCTCCGAGCGGCTTGCCCGCCGCAATGTGGGCGTTCAGCGCGTCCTGCACGGGAGTCTGCTGCCACGCGTTGATGTAATGGGCCTGATCGCCGCCCGCGATGAAGACCGCTTCCGCCTGCTTGATGATCTCGGCAACCTTCGGATCATTCGCCGCCTCACGGCTGGGGATAATCAGCGTTGCCACTGAGTTTGTCTTGCATAGCGATTGCACGTAGGGGTTGTAGGCGTCGTCTCCGGCGGCGCGCAGAATCAGGAAGTCGCCTCCCTCGCCTTTATTGCAAAGGAAGCGGAAGGCTTCGTCCAAATCCGTGCCGCCGCCCATCAACGCAAAACCAGCGACGGGCTTGGTCGACACGTCACCATCATTCCCAATGCGCATGTACTTGTAATCTACGGCGCGCAGTGGCAACACCACTGCCGCAATCAGGCAAAGGACGAGCGCTGTTTTCTTCATACCCTCACCAAACGATCTTGCCTCCCAATTGAATGTGGCGAGAGCCACCCGACCCGATCACCGGATTCGCCGAGCCAATGTCGGGCGTGTACACCACGGTTCCCACAGTGGTTGGCAACGAGAGATCTGTCTCCAAGCCCGCGAAATTGGCATGATTCAGGATGTTGAAGAACTCTCCGCGCAATTGCAGCTTCACTCGCTCGTTCAGCCTCCAGGTTTTCGAAACCGAGAAGTCCCAGTTGGCAAATCCCGGACCGACGAAGATGTTCCGGCCCATGTTTCCTTGCGTGGTGTCCGCGGGCGGAGTAATGACGGCGCTGCCTTGGGCATAGCATCCGTAGTAGTAGAGGTTGTCGAGAGTCCCAAGGGCGGTCGCTTGCGTCACGCACGCCGCATTGCTGTGCGCCGCGTCGGAGAAGTCAAAGTATGGTAGCGGCCCTTTCGCGGACCAATGAATGTCCTTAGGATTCCCCGACATATTCCAGCGGTCGTTGAACTCGCCCGTATAACTGATGTCGTCGTTGAAATCGCCCAGGGTATAAGGCATTCCCGTCTGCAGATTGACAATCGACGTCAGTTGCCAGCCTTCGAGCATCTGCCACTTCGTCCGGATTGCGGGCAGGTCGTAGGTCAGCGAAAAAGTGAAGCGATGGCGAATGTCGTAATCGCCATTGCCGCGCTCTTCGTTGTAGTTGTTGCTGTCCGGCGGAACACCCGCCAGGTTGCTGGTGGCCGTATCAATCGCGTGGGCGTAGGTGTATCCCGCGAGCAAGTACAAGCCGTGCGAATACCGTTTGGTGAGCGTGACCTGCAGCGAGTTGAAATTCGAATTCGAGCGATTGCTCAGATAGTTGAAAAAGCCGAGCCAGGGGAAGCATGGTCCACCAAAGCCTTGTCCTCCCTCTGACACGGGACAGTTAGTCGCCAGCGGCCGCCCGATCGTTTCCGAACCGTCGTCAAACGCGGGGTTTACCTGGTTCGTATCGGTCACGCTGTACAGCCTGACGCCATGATTGGCCACGTACGCAACTTGCAACAACATGCTGTTCGAAAGCGCCTGTTGCACATTGAAGTTCCAGTTCATCACGTACGGCGTTTTCAAGTGCTGATCGATGGCGAACACATCGCACTGGCTATCGACGCTGCAAACCGTGCCGGAGTTCGCGGCGTTCGGGAAGATGGTCGGTCCCTGGTTGGGCGCCAGCCACTGGATCTGTGTTCCGTCATTGGAGATCTGCAAAAACGAAGTGATGCTGCCCGTCGGAGTCTGCTGCACGCCATTGCCATCGATGTACGGAATGCCCGTCGGGTTCAGGTTTAAGCCACCGCCGTTAAACATAAACGTGCGGATGGACGGCTGCTCGAAGATCACGCCGAACCCCGAGCGCAGTATCGTCTTGCCCGTCCCAAAAACATCCCAAGCGAAACCGACGCGCGGCGACACGTTGCCGTAGTTCGTTGGGTAAGGCGCGCTGATGCCTTGTCCTACCTGGACGAGTCCCGAGGGGGACGTCGGTATGTAGTTGGCGAGAAGGTTGTGGGAGTCCTTGATCGCGCCCGTCAGGTCGTAACGCAGTCCCAGGTTCAGGCTCACTCGCTGGGTAACCTTGAGGTCGTCCTCGAGGAAGATTCCCATCGACTTCTGGCTGACCTGGCGGTGAGGATCGCCGTACAGGAAGCGCCAGCGGCGCACGTCGCCGCCCATGAAGTTCCACAAATTCCGGAAGTCCACGCGTCCTCGGCCATATCCCGCTCGATAGTAATCGACATCGCCATAGCGGAACGTGCCGCCAAAGCGGACCGTCTGCCTGCCGCGCGTGAATGACGCCGTGTCGCCGAAACTATAGGTCTTGATTGGCGCCGTATCCAGCGGCCAACTGGAGTTCCCGCCCATGTAGTCAAACTCGTTCGACCCGGGATTGATGCGCGGAAAGCCGAAAAGCCGCGGGTCCGTCACTCCCGTATTCAGCCCGTACTGCGTCGGATTCACATTGTGATCGAGCGGATAGATTGATTCGTTGAAGCTGTTGTAGCTGAAACGAACTTCGTTCGACCACGCTGAAGTCGGATTAGAAGCCCAGTTCACTCCAAAGACCTGCGTAATCGGACTCGTCGTCGACAACCAGTCCGGGCGCAACGGGAACGCATCTTCTTCCGTCTGATTGGTATTGGCGTAAATAAACCGCGCGCTCAGAACGTTGTTCTTGTTGATGGCAAAATCTGTCTTCGCAACTAGATTGTCTCCCCGGTTCACATTGTTGAAGTCGAAGTCGATCGCTGCAGGATCATTCTGCGAGGCCGTGAATCCCGGATTGGGCAGCAGCAGGCTGGTGAGTTGCTGACTCAACGGATTGAGCGAACAAACGTTGATGTTGTCGTAATTCGCCTGGCAATAGGCCACATCCGCTGCGTAGTTCACGTAGCTTGGATCGAAGTACGTGATGGCATCGGGCACACTGTAGTTCGCGGATTCAGGTGTGCCGTCTGCCGCAGAGACGCCATCTGGAAACCAATCCGTGCGCGAAGCCAGCGAACTCGTGACCGGGCTATCGACCACGCCCGGATTGCCGACCTTGTCGCGAATTCCTTCGTAGTTGACGAAGTAAAACCACTTGTTCTTCTTGATTGGCCCGCTGATCGACGCGCCGAATTCGTGCATGGTAAGTGCGGCCAACGGCTGCGGCGCGGGATTGAAATAGTTGCGCGCGTCAAAGGCCGAATTGCGCCCGAAATAATAGGCCGAGCCATGCAGATCGTTCGTTCCAGACTTGATCCCGATATTCATCACCACGCCCGGCTTCACGCCGTAGTCGGCGGTCGGACTCTCTTGTGTATTGAATTCCTGAATGGAATCGAGCGGCAGCAGACTGGCCGGAGTTCCCTGGATACCGGCATCGTTCACGACTGTTTCGCCATAGTAAGCGTCGTTGTCATCGGCGCCGTCGATGAAGAAATTGTTGTCATCGGTCCGATTGCCATTCGAAGTCACCGAATGGAATCCGCCACCCGGAGTGCGTTGCACCCCAGGGTGCAGTTCGAGCAGATTCTGAAAGTCGCGGCCCTCGACGGGTAACTCCGAAATCGCCTTGTTCGATAACACGCCATTGAGCGTCGCATCGGTCGTGTCGACCAGAGCGCCCTCGGCATTCACTTCCACGGTCTCAGTGACCGCGCCCGGCTGCAGTTTCAGATCGATCCGGACGTCGCGGGAGACCTCGAGCACGAACTCCGTGCTCAGCGCCTTCTTGAATCCCTTCGCTTCGGCCGAGACCCGATACTTGCCGGCTTCGAGGTTGGCGGCAACATAATCGCCCGCACTTGTCGTTACCATCTGCCGCGTGATGTTTGTGGCTGTATTCGTGACCGTCACCACTGCTCCGCCAACCACGGCGCCACTCTGATCAGAAACCGTGCCCAGAATGCGGCCTTCAGACGATTGAGAGAAAAGCCACGACGGAATCGCAAGCAATATCAACACCAGGACTAGCAGACGGACAGATCGCATAAATCGCTCCTTAGCAGGGTGAGGTTCCTTGAAGCGAAACGACGGATCTTTCTTGGAAATTTCAGAGGCCGGACTCGAGCTTGCCGGCATCAACCAGAAACGATCGGGTGACTTTCTGGGTATTGGCGTGTCGCACGAACGACGGAAACGAAGCCATGGTCAGGGCCCGCATCATTTGGCCGCCAATTCTAACATCGGCTCGTCTGCATACATAGACCTGATTGCAATTCTCCAGAAAATTTCGGAAGGTCGGGCCGAATCTTTTCGTGACTTCGGTGATTTGTGAGCAGAGAACCGCGGCCACTGCGTAATTGGAAATAACGGCCGCGGGTGACGTCGAGTCCCCCGCGAATCCGCTTCGAGGTATCCAACAGTGTTATGTCTGTCGGAAGTTTGAATCAGTCGCCGTGGTGCGCGAGCTCCGGCTCCGGTTCCTGCGGTGTGTATTGGCCTTCTTCGATCACCCGTGAGCCCGGTTCGTACGAGTGGCCGGTAATCAGGCCCAGCACAAACCAGCCCAGCACGATCGCTCCAAAGGCGAAGATCGTGTCCCCGAACATTCGCATCCAGCGCAGATTCGTGAGGATGGGCGTATGCAGGAATTCCGAGGATCGTGCGTACCACGTCCCGATTTCGACCGACGCCCAGGCCTGGGCAAGGCCAATCGGCAACGTGCTCAGCAGGACCATGGCCGCAAGCCCGACGTTGATCGACCAGAACGCAATCGCGAGCGGGCGATCTTTCCACATCAGTCCCGGACGCAGGGCTCGCAGGCAGAACAGCATGAGCCCCAGGCCCAGCATGCCATAGACTCCGAACAGCGCGGTGTGCCCATGCACCGGAGTCAGGTTCAACCCCTGTACATAGTAAAGAGCTATCGGTGGATTGATCATGAATCCGAACAAGCCCGCGCCCACAAAGTTCCAGAATGCCACCGCCACGAAGAAATAGATCGGCCACTTGTAGGCGCTGATCCAGGGATTGAGCGCCGTCCCGCGAGACAGGCGGATGTTCTCCCACGCCTCAAATCCAATCAGAACCAGCGGTACCACTTCCATCGCGCTGAAGATCGCTCCCAGCGCCAAAACCGAATTCGGCGTTCCCGTGAAGTAGAGGTGGTGAAACGTCCCGATGATGCCGCCGGAAAGATAGATGACGGTCGAGAACAGAACGCCGCGAGTTGCTGTCGTCATCGAGAGCAGCTTGAGTCGGGTCAGCAAGAATGCGATGACCACGGTAGCGAACACCTCGAAGAATCCTTCGACCCACAGATGCACGACCCACCAGCGCCAGTATTCAGCCGTGATCAGCGGCGAACGCTGGCCATACATCAAACCGGCGGCATAAAACAGTGGAATCGCGATGCTGGAAATCAGGAACAACATCAGCAACGAGTAGTTCTCATCACGCCGCGCCAGCGCAGGTCTCAGCCCGCGCCACATCAGCCACAGCCAGAAGGTGAGGCCGACGAAGAGAAGGATCTGCCACACTCGCCCCAGGTCGACATATTCGTAGCCTTGCGAGCCAAACCAGAACCACAAATTCCCCAGCTTTTGCTGGATGCCCAGCCATTCGCCCGCCAGCGAGCCAACCACGACCGCCACGACGGCCACGAACAGCGCGTTGACCCCCAATCGTTGCCCCTTCGGTTCGCTGCCGCTGACCGCAGGAACAATGTAGAGTCCGGTGGCCAGCCACGACGTCGCAATCCAGAAGATGCCAATTTGCAGATGCCACGTTCGCGTGACCGAATAGGGCAGCCACTTCGCGAGGGGGATTCCGTAAAACCCTCCGCCCTCGACGCCGTAGTGCGCCGCGATCGCTCCGAGCGCGACCTGCACCACCCAAAGAGCGGCCACCACAAAGAAATACTTCACCGTGGCTTTTTGCGATGGCGTTGGACTCAAGCCGAGCAGAGGATCCCGACGAGGCATCGGACCCGTCGACGGCTGGTGTTCCTGAGAAGCGAAGTACCAGACCATTCCGCCAATGCCTGCGAGCAGAAGCACAAAGCTGATCACGCTCCACACGACCGTGCCGCCCGTGGGGCGGTTGCCGACCAGTTCTTCGTGCGGCCAGTTCTGCGTATAAGTCACATCCTGCAAGGGACGATTCGTGCTCGCGGCCCAAGCCGTCCACCAGAAGAAAGTCGCCATTTGCCGCTGCTTGACCGGATCGGCGAGAGCCCCTGCGGGAATTGCGTAGGCGTCGCGCCCGTTGCCGTAAACGTCGCCGTAATAGGCGGCCAATTCTTCGAACGCAGCCGCGCGGTCCGCATCCAGCACGATGGTGTCGCTGGCGGCGTCATAGGTATTGCGCCGCGTCAACTCGGTCAACCGACCCTGGAGCGCCGCGCGCGATTCTGCCGGCATCGTGTGATAATCCGCAAAACCCTGTTGCCCCGCCCAGCGATTCAACACAATCTCGGATTGGCGATGAAGATAATCGGCGCTCCAGTCTGGTGCCACATAGGCGCCATGTCCCCAGATTGTGCCGATCTCCTGACCACCCGTCGACTGCCACACGTTCTGGCCGTCGCGAATCGTTTCGCCGGTGAACAATAGCCGTCCATCTGTGGTTGTAACCTTTGCCGGAATCGGCGGCGCATTGTTGATTGCCTTATAGCCAACCCCTCCCAACACCGAGAACGAAACCAACATGATCACGCCAAATGCGATCCACAACTTCTTGTATTGCATCAATCTCTCTCCTATGGAATCCGGAATGATTACGCGCTTCGTTTTGCCCTGGCTCCGTCCATCGCAATGACTCGAGGAAATAGAACGTTGTTCTCAAGGTGAATGTGCTGATGAAGGTCCGCTTCGAATGCCGCCAGGGCCCTGAACAGGGTTTGGTAGCTGATACACGCGTCCGCGGGAGCGGAATACCCGTTGGTAGTCTCCCGCATAGCGCGCAACGTACCGCCCGCCGAATCGTGTTCGTGCTCCATCATCGAAATCGGATTTTGGACGGGCCCGAAGGGCGCAGCCGCGATCGGTTCATTTCTGTTTACTGCCGCTTCCATGACGATCAGGTAGGGAAACAAAATCATCTCTTCCTTCATCAAGTGCGCGCTGAGTTCGTTGGCCACGTCCTGGAAGAGTTCGCGGACCTCGAGCAGTTCGGGATGATTCTTGCCATGCACCGAGCAGACCTTCGCGAACAGCGGACCCAGTCGCGCAATCTCTTCCCGCGTGTATTTGTGATGAGTCTCTTTGATATGGCTGATCAGCGCAGAAATCGGCTCAACTTGCCAGTCCTTCTGCGCGGGGGGCGCCGCACCGGCGTTTTCAAGGGACCTAAGCACTTCATCGATGTTCAAGTTGGCGGCGCGGCAAGCTTCTTCGAGCGATCTTTTGCCGCCGCAGCAGTAATCAATTCCGAGTTTTTCGAATACTCGGGTCGCGTCTGGATTCTCAATCGCCAAATCCCGCACGCTTTTTTCCGTAGTAACGCTCATGATTCTTCTCCAGTGTGAGTGAGGTGTTCTGGCTGAGAGTGCGAATGGCGCACTTGGCCAGAGCTTGTCCAAACGTCGTCTCGTTTTCCCGCAATCGCGGAAAGGGAAGTCGAAGTGAGGAATTTCAGGTACGCTGCCTGCACGCCTCGCCAGCTCGAGTGCGCATTGCAGGGCGTCGTTTGCGAGCACTCCCGCGTGCTGCCCAGGAAACAGGACGGCTTGGAGCGCGAAATCTCTTCAAACAACTCCACAACCTCGATCAAATGAATCTCGCCTGCCGGCTTGCCGAGCCGGTATCCGCCCCCGGCTCCGCGAGCCGTTGTCACCAGCCCGGCATTTCGCAAAGTCACCAGGACCTTCGACAAGTAATTCGCTGGAATCTCGACCGAGTCGGCAAGATCCCGCCCCAGAATCGCTTCCCCGGACTGTGCAGCTAGATGGGAGAGGGCACGCAGGGCGTATTGGGAAGTGATGGAGAGCATTGTGGACATCTACATGTAGATATCCTTTTGCCCTGCAAGTGATCTGTGATCACAGATCCATCAATATGTGATCGGAATCACTCGACGCGCGCGTGATGGGAGCATCCCACCCCTGAGTCCTGTCATCCTGAGCGCAGTCGAAGGATCCCTACCGGCGCACCGAATGCCGGGGTCCAACGAAGGAGCTCTGCTGACCCTCAACCCCCTGCCGGGTGTAGCGATTCCTCGACTTCGCTCGGAATGACAAGTTGTTTAGAGAATTGCAGAATAACTCCCCCAGCCCCGAGCCCTGTCATCCTGAGCGAAGCAGCGAGGCGAGCAAAGCGAGCCTCACTGCGCAGTCGAAGGATCCCTACCTGCGCACCGAATGCCGGGGTCCAACGAAGGAGCTCTGCTGACCCTCAATCCCACTGCCGGGTGCAGCGATTCCTCGACTTCGCTCGGAATGACAAGTCTTCTTAGGAAAGGGCCGTCGGTTCAAGCCAGAGCAGAACGAAGGGGTTTCAGCTCTGCTGCGCTTGCGCACGCTGCAGGGGAAGCAGCACAGTCAAGGTTGTCCCCACGCCGACCGTGCTGGTCACATCGATGCGACCCTGGTGGTCCTCGACAATGCGGCGTGCCAGCGACAAGCCGAGCCCGGTGCCGTCACCCTTCGTCGTGTAAAACGGACGAAAGATGTTTGGCAGTTCCTGCGGAGAGATGCCGCGGCCGTCGTCGTTGACCTCAATCGCTGCCATTGCCGCCTTTACCTTCACCGAGACGGTGATGTGTCCGTTCTTATCGATGGCCTGCAACGCGTTCAGCAGAAGGTTCAGCAGTACCTGGTGAATCTGATCGCTGTCGTGCTCGACTTCGGGCAGGGAAGGATCTTTTTCCAGACTGATTTCAACGGACTTCGCCAAGGCCTGCTGGCGTCCGAGCATGACCGCGTGTTCAACCGTTGTGTTGAGATCGCTCTTGCGCACGCGAGGTGGATGCGGGCGGGCCGTGTGCAGAAGGTCGGTGACGATCTGATTGATGCGGGCAATTTCCTGGCGCACATCTTTGACCACGGCGCGAGCCGGGCTAGTCGGAGGGAGATCGCGCGCGATGATTTCAATGACCCCCGCGATCCCCGCCAAGGGATTGCGGATCTCATGCGCCAGGCCGGTGGCCATTTCTCCCAGCGTTGCCAGATGTTCGGCACGAGACATTTGTGTGCGATGCAGCCGTTCAATTTCTTCCCGCGACTCGCGCAACTGCTGCACCATGTGATTGAAATTCCGGCCGAGATCGCCGATCTCGTCGTTGCGATGAGAGAAGCTTACGGAAGCCTTGAGATCGCCGCTGCCGACTTTTGCGATCTTCTGTTGCAGCTCTACCATGGGCCGCTGCACCATGTAGGTAAGAACGACCAGCAGCGCGCCGCAGATCGCTACTGCTCCGGCACCCGCGACGAGGAGCACGAGGTGACGCTCCGGATCACGCCAGGAGATCGTCGCCAGCAAAAACAACAGCATCCCGCCCAACAGAACGCAGGCAATCGGCAACAGCGCTTTGAGTTCCCAGTTGATTCGCAGCCATGGTAACTCAGGGTCCAGGTTTTGCGATGCGCCGGGGTCTGCCGTTTGCGAAGGGCTTGCTTCACCGGAGTACCCGGTGCTGAACGAGTGTCTTCTCGAAGGCAGCGAAGCGTCGTCCTTGTCAGATCCACCGTTCAATTCCGGGTTCATCGTTTCCCCAAGGGTCTCAGGCATACGCGTGCAATCCAGGCAACAAGTAAGTGACACCGAAGAATGTGAACATCACCACAGCAAAGCCGAGGATCGCGAAGTAGGCGGCACGCCTTCCGCGCCATCCCCGGGTGATACGCATGTGCAAGTAGCCGGCGTACACCAGCCAAGTAATCGCCGCCCACGTCTCTTTGGGATCCCAGTTCCAGTACGAGCCCCAAGCCCGGTTCGCCCAGTAGGCGCCGGCGGCGATCATCAGGGTGAGCAGGGGGAATGCGATGCAAATGGTTTTATACGTAATGCGGTCGAGCGCGTCAGCGTCAGGCAGAAGTCTCTCCAGATCCTGGCGACGCCACAGCAGCAAGAGATAGAGCAGGTTGGCGAAAATTCCGCCCACCAGCGCGGAAAGGATGAACGGGCTCGCCGCCAGGCTGGTCGGATACAAACCCTCAGCGTCGAGTGACGGATAACTTCCGGCGCGAACCCGCAGCAGGAAGAACACCAGCGCCAGCGCTTGCAGCAGGATGCTGATAAACACGGCGCGATTGGCAATCTCGAGGAAACTGTCGGTCTTCTTTACCAATGCAGCGATGTACAGCACCAGCGGCGCCGCCACGGCGCAGAACACGAGCAGCATGAGCCACCCAAGATCTGGAATCGTGACAAAGAGCCGAACGCCCTTGGAGATGAAAACTTCCGCCTTGTTCTCCGGATCCCAGGCAATGACGTTGAATCCGCCCCAGCGCTCGAAGCGGGTGAGGACCGCTGCGTAAATTCCGACGGTGAAAATGCTGGTCGCTGCCAGGAAGGTCTCGGTCTGCAGCTTGTCCTGGATCAGGAACATCATGGCCAGCGCGAAGCTCAATGCGCAGGCGGCATAGGCCAGCATGGCGAGCGTCACATGTACGTGCAGCCATGTCGACTGCAGCGCCGGGACCAGCGGCCGGACTTCGCTGCGCAGAAGCTGCATCAGTACGACACCGACGATCGCTACCGGCATGGTGACGGTGCCGATGACCTTCACTCCATATTTCTTCTCTGCTATCAGCGTGAGTGCCGCCAACGTCCACACAAAGCTCAGAAGCATTTCATACAGGCTGGCAAAGGGAGGATGGCCAGCCTCGTACCAGCGGTGCGCCACCGCTCCTGTGTTCGCGATCAGGCCGGCCCACGTGGATAGTGACGCAAACTTGATGTAGGCATCTGTGCCGGTCACGCCGAAACCGAGATAGAGGGCCCCTGCGCCCGCGTAGAACACCAGCGCCGCATAGAGCAGGTTCGCTTCACTCAGGATGTTCCCGCTCTTCACTACATTCAAAAAGGCGATGAACAGCAGGAAGGCGATGCTCAACCCCACCATCACCACCAGCGTGGTGCCGGTCGCGGGATGCTGTTCTACTTTGGCTCGTGCCATTTCCTTTCCTCCCCTAACCGGACTCAATGTCCGGCGATCGATGTAGCCTGCCTCGGTTGGGCAGACGCGGACTCGGGTTTCAACTCTTTTTCAATTGCTTCCACGATTTTCTTGAACTTGAGCTCGAATGCGTCGCGATTGCGGTTCGCGGTGCCGCCGACCCACAGCGTCATCTTTCCCTCGGCCTCGGCAACCGGAACCACCCAGATGCGCACGTGAACCACGTAGAAGACGAACGTCAAGCCGATCGCCATCAGAATCACGCCGCCCCAAACCGCCCATTGACCCGGCTCGTGCGAAACTTCCAGTCCGGTGAAAACTCCAGTCTTCAACTCCTTAGGCTGGAAAACATAGGGCGAGGACGCGTTCTCGGAGATTTCGGGAATCTCCGGCAGCCACACGTTCACGCTCTTGCCTGATTTCTTTGAGGTCACGACCAGGTGGACCGCGGGATTTGCGACGTCGTTGCTCCGAGCGTAAACGTGGCCGTCCTGCACAACAAAGTCCGGAATGAATTCAGTCAACTGCACGCTGGTATCGGCATCAAGATCGGCAGTCTGGTTGAGAGCGAGGCTGATTTCCTGCGAGGAGCCTGCAGCGCTGGTGGCGGTGAGGATCAGGCGATCCATCTTCCCCGTTCGCCCATAACTTGCCTGGTAGAAGCGCACGCCCTGATAGACAAGGGGATCGTTGACCACGATCTCTTTGCGCAAGACCTCGCGGCCGTTATCGACCACGGCTAGCTTCGACCAATACTTTTTGGGAGAGCCGTCTGCGTAGGTTTCTTCACCGGCCGCGTCGCAGCGAATCGCGAAAGGAACCTGGTGGACGCCGCCGTTTCTTAATTCGACTTGATTTCCCTGACCGCCCGGCGTGAGCTGGATGAACCCTTTCCATCCGTAGAGCGCGTCAACGATTCCGCCGAGGAAGATCAGCAGCAGGCTGGCATGAACGATGTAAACCGCCATCTCGGAAATGCGATGGCGCTCGGAAAAAAGAGAGAAGCTGTCAGTGCGGACGATCCGCTCCGATCTCATTCCGAGGTGGCGAAACGCGCGCTCGGCCGCGCCCAATCCTTGTTCTTCATCGCTGATGGCGAAGTGAGCCTGCGTGGGGAGGGCTCGGCGGAAATTCGCATCCGGACTCTTATAAGGACGCGAAAAAAACCGCCACGCGTTGGGGAAGCGCTCCAGAGACGCGGCGATGATGCACAGACTCACCATTACCATCAGGGCGACAAACCAGCGGGCATGAAAGACATCGGTCAGGCCCGTGGCATCGAGGAAGCGCAGCATGCCGGGAGAATAGGCGCGCTGCATGTCATCGGGATCTGTCATCGGGCGCTGCAGAATCACGGTGCCCGCGGCAGAAAAGATGACGACCAGAATGATCAGAATGACGCCGGTCTTGATCGAACTCAACGTCAGCCAGGTTTTGCGAAACGTGGTGCGAAGTGACTGGGCCATAGCTCCCCTCGAACGTCACTGGCCAAAGTGCACGTTCGGCACCATTAGTACGAGGTCTCGTAAGCCTATGTTGAATAACGGTTTACTTCATGTGGGGATAGGGAAACTCGTGGCCGAATGAGGCATAACACTCAATGCGAAAAGGGGTTCGCTGGGAATTCACCCAGTGCGGAACCCCTGTGATTCCAATCACATAATTGAGGTGAGGCGATCCGCACGGACCCCGGGCTCCTTGTTTTTATGTGCGTGATTTCACGAACCCTGATGTGCCAGAACGCCCAGAATGGTTCGCCGAGGGCCAAACGGGTCTCTCTTTGCATTGCAGTAGACTCTTGCCGCCGTCGAGTCTATCTTTCTCAACCGCATGGTTTTGCGATACTTCAGGTGCGCGTTCAGGGACAACTGCAACTTCCACATGGAGAAGGCGAGGTTCGTGCAGATGCAGGAACTGGAAATGGTCCCCCTATCACAAAATTGTTTCGGCCTGGTGAGCAAGCGTACTCGCCACGGCCTTCGCCATATCCTGCCGGCGCTGGCGCTCACGTTGTTTTTTGTGGGAAAGCCCGCCATCGCGAAAGAGCATCCGGTTCCTCTCGACAAAAACGTCGATGCGGCCAAGTGCTTGGAATGCCACGAGGACAAGACCAAGGGCAAAGCGGTGCACTCGGCGATCGCGACCGGATGCCTCAGTTGCCACGAAGTGCGCGTCAATCGCGACATCACGCGCGTCAAGCTGATCACCACCACTCCGCAGGCGATGTGCCTGACCTGCCACTCCGACAAAGACGCTTCTACCCTCAAGGGAACGGTGCATCCTCCGGCAGTGCGCGATTGCATCAAGTGCCATGATCCCCACGAGAGCGACAACAAGAACCAGTTGTTGAAGGCGACATCGGGCGACAAGGGAAAGAATCTCTGCCTCGACTGTCACGACAAAGGAGTCAACGTCCCCGCCAAGGGCAGCCGGCATGCCGCGCTCGACATGGGCTGCGATGCCTGCCACGTCACTCATAAAGTCGGTGAAGTCGGCAAGCCGGAATTCGATTTCCATCTCACCAAAGCAGCCCCGGCGCTGTGCATCGACTGCCACGACGTGAAAGACGCCGCCCTGCAGAAGACTCACAACAATCAGCCGTTTGAAAAGGCGGATTGCACGCAGTGCCACGATCCGCACCAGTCGGCGGCGCCGAAGCTGATGCGGCAATTCCTGCATCCGCCGTTCTCCGACAAATCGTGCGACACCTGCCATGCTCCGGCCAAGGATGGCAAGGTTGTCCTGACGCAGGCGAATGCGAAAGATCTGTGCGTCACCTGCCACTCCGAGAAGACTGACATCATCGAGAAGTCGAAGGTGCAGCATCCGGGAGCGGCGGGCGATTGCACCGACTGCCACAATCCGCATGCCAGCCGTCAGCCGGGACTACCCAAGACCAATGCCGTCGACATCTGCCTGGGATGCCACAGTGATCAGGCCGACCAGGCGAAGAAGCACAACCTGCATCAGCCCGCATTCAAGCAAGGCTGCGCCACCTGTCACGAGCCCCACGGCGGCGAAAATGCGCACCTGCTCCGGACCAAGACCGCGAGCGCGCTGTGCCTGGAGTGTCATGGGCCGGATTCGAAACCGAAGAAACTCGAGGCCGAGCATCTCCAGACCATCTTCGACGGCAAAGTCAGGTTGCCCGAGGATTACTTCACCAAGAACAAAGTTGTGGTGCTGCCGCTGAAGTTCGGGCGCGGCCATCCGGTCGAGGGACATCCGGTTTCGGACGTGATGGATCCGACCGACGTGACCAAGGTGCACGCCAAGATCGATTGCCTGAGCTGCCATCAGCCGCATTCTTCGGCGCAGCCCGACCTGCTGGTGAAAGATCAGGCGAATAATCTGCAGTTCTGTTCGAGCTGCCACAAAGATCTGACGCGGAGATAGCGTGAGGAGACAGACTATGACTTTCAGTGCCAGCATAAATTCGCATCGCAACCGCGTGAGCACGGCTGCGTGGCTGGTCCTTTTGAGCCTCGTGCTCGGCGCGCCGGTCGCGCTCTTTGGCGACAAGAAGAAGAAAGGCGACGACGCCGAGCCCAAGAAGATTCCGGTCATCGACTACTCGAACATCGTGTGGCCGAATCCTCCCGCCATCGCCCGCATCCGCTATCAGGCCTTTTACGCCGCGCAGAAACTGTCGCAGGTCGAAACCACCTCAACCAAAAAAGCGAAATGGATGGACCGCCTCGCGGGCACCACTCCGACATCCGAGAACACGAAGGTCCTGTTCCAGCTGGGCGAGCCTTACGGCATGGCCGTGGACTCGAAAGGCAATCTCTACGTCGCCGATCAGAAGGTCGGAGCCATCTTCATCTTCAACACAGAAACGCGCGAAGCTACCCTGATCAAGAACAAGACCGACGCCCACTTTGCGCGCATCATCGGATTGGCGATGGATGACGGCGACCGGCTTTTTGTTTCCGATCCGGGACTGCGGCACGTGCTGGTGTTTGACGCCAACCACAAGGCAACCGACGTCATTACCGACGGCATGGCCGAGCCAGGATTGATGACGATCGACCGCGAAAATCGGCTGCTGTACGTTTCCGATATTCAGCTCGACCAGGTGCTGGTGTATGACGCCGATTCGCTCAAGCTGCTGCGCAAGATCGGCACCACCGGCCACAATCACGAACTCACCACGCCGGGCGATCTCGCCAAGCCAACCGGGCTCGCGGTCGACGGCGACGGCAATCTCTACGTCTGCGACACGCTCAATGACCGCGTCGAGGTATTCGATGCCGATGGCAAATTCATTTCGACCTATGGCAAGAACGGCGACGGTCCGGGATACTTCGCGCGTCCGAAGGGAATCGCGGTCGACGGCGACGGACACATCTGGGTTGCCGACGGCATGCAGGACCGCGTGCAGGTCTTCAACCAGCAGTGGCAACTGCTGATCGTGTTTGGCGGCCATGGATTGCTGCCGGGACAGTTCCAGGGGATCGTGGGCGTCTTGGCCGACAACAAGAACAACCGCATCTTCACGTCAGAAATTTATCCTGGACGCGTGCAGCAATTCCGCTACGTCACCGACGCCGAGGCCGAGGACCTGCAGAAAGAGCGCGAAGCCGAGCGGGGCAAGAAAGCGGCAAGCTCAGCTCCGGTTGAGATCAAGAAGCCGGACGCAAAGTAATTCCAAGCGTTCAGCGCAGCGATTCATAAAGCCCTGTCATTCCGAGCGAAGTCGAGGAACCCCTAGACCCGGCAGTGCGTGGAGGGTGTAGGGGTCCCTTCGACTGCGCAGTGAGGCTCGCTGTCGCTCACCTCACTGCTCCGCTCAGGATGACAAAGTTAGAGCGTTGGGCAATCCCCATAAACCCCCTGTCATTCCGAGCGAAGTCGAGGAACCCCTAGACCCGGCAGTGCGTGGAGGGTGTAGGGGTCCTTCGACTGCGCAGTGAGGCTCGCTGTCGCTCCCCTCACTGCTCCGCTCAGGATGACAAAGTTAGAGCGTTGGGCAATCCCCATAAACCCCCCTGTCATTCCGAGCGAAGTCGAGGAACCCCGGCCCCCCCATTCCCACCCTGGGAGCGAGATCCGCGCCGGTGTGGTCCGC
>Ga0335076_10002155_pt1 | contig 19446 bp, 16 predicted proteins | sample Lox_Sample_25_FD_206717 | JGI IMG/M metagenome (GOLD analysis project Ga0335076, IMG submission 206717) | Soil microbial communities from Loxahatchee National Wildlife Refuge, Florida, United States - Lox_Sample_2.5 | ecosystem: Environmental > Terrestrial > Soil > Wetlands | place: USA...
GAACACGGTGGCCTGGAAGGTCGACCCGTCGGCCGGCCGCCCGCACGAGGTGAAGGACGCGTCCGGGTTGGGGCTCTTCGACTCGGGCTCGATCGGTCCGGGCGGGTCGTTCACGTTCGACATCCCGGCTGCGGGTACGTATCCGGTGATCGATCCGACCACCGGTGCGGCCGGTTCGGTGGCATCGCCGGTCGCCGTGTCTCCTACGAAGGCGAACGCGTCGTACGGGTCCGTCGTGGGGGCCGGGCAACAGCGGAGGCTCCCGGGCGGGCTCGTCGTGCAGATGGAGATACGGCAGCCGGGATCCACCGAATTCGTTCCGTGGCTCGGCCAGCGGGAGTTCCTGTTCACGGGCGCCGACCCGGAGTGGATCGGGCCGGGAACGTACGAGTTTCGCGCGCGCGTCGCCGATCCGGCGACGGGGAACGCCACCGACTGGTCACCGGGGACCGCGGTCAAGTCGACGTGCTGCCACACGCCGGTCGAGCTGTCCGGCTTCGCATATCGGACGTCGTACGCGGTCGGCGGTACGCCCACGACGTGGCGCGTGGACGACTCGTCGGGAAGGCATCACGTCGTCGCCGACGCGTCGGCCCTGCACCTGTTCCGATCGCGGCCCCTCGCGAACGGGCAGACCTTCGCGTTCACGTACAAGGGAGCCGGGACGTATCCGGTCGTGGATGCGCTTCAGGGGTTCCACCAAAGCGTCGTGATTCGCCCCGCCGTGTCGGCGCAGTTCGCGACCGTCGGGCAGAACGTCACGGTCACCGCGGCCGTGGCGCCGCCGTTCCTCGCTCGCCGCGTCTGGCAGATCGAGATCAAGGCGCCCGGCGACCGCGCGTTCCGACCGTGGCACACGGGGCGCATCGCCGTCTTCACGCCCGGGAGGACCGGCCAGTTCCTGTTCCGCGCCCGCCTGTGGGACACGCGGTACCACGTCGGCGTCCCGTGGTCGCAGGCGACCCCCGTCGTGGTGTCGACGCCCTGAGTCGCGCCTGAGACGAACGAAGGGGCCCGGTTGGGCCCCTTCGGGACGAACTCGTCAGGCGACCTGACTACTTCTTGGTCTCCCAGAAGATCTTGTCGATCTCGGCGATCGCGTCGAGGAGCTTCTGGCCCTGGGCCGGGTCCTCGGTCTTCTTCGCCTCGCCGGCGAGCTTGGTCGCGTTCCAGAACGTGTCCGACAGCTGCGGGAACTTCTGCTGGTGCTCCGGCTTGAAGTAGTCGGTCCACAACACCCACAGATGGTGCTTGACCAGGTCGGCCCGCTCCTCTTTGATGGCGACGGCCCGCTGCTTGAACACGGGGTCGTCGCTGTCCTGGAACTTCTGCTGGCAGGCCTTGACCGACTCGGCCTCGATGCGGGCCTGGGCCGGGTCGTAGACGCCGCACGGCAGGTCGCAGTGGGCGTGCGCGACGCGGGTTGGGCGCAGCACACGGACGAGTGTCTCCGCTACCATCGTGCCTCCTTTCGGGGGGTCCGAATTCGTCAGGGAGCGTGATACCCCAAGATGCGGCAACGCTATCACGGTGACAGGAAACGACGCGGGGCGGCCGGGCCCGCGGCGCTCGCGATCGCGGCGGCGGCCGGGGCGTGGGCGGCGTTTCGCCCCTTCCGGCTCGCGGTGGAGGGCGAGAGCATGGCGCCGACGCTCATGCCGGGGGACTGGGTGGTCGTGGTGCGCCCCAGGCGGATCCGGCGCGGTGACGTCGTCGTCCTCGAGGATCCGCGGACGCCGGGGTTCGAGCTCGTCAAGCGCGTCGTGGGGATGCCCGGTGACCGCCTCGAGGTGACCGGAACGTGGGAAGCCGGTGACGTCGCCGGCGTCGTGCTCGGCGCGGACGAGTACTGGGTCGAGGGAGACCTCCCCGAGCGCAGCACCGACAGCCGGACGTTCGGACCCGTCGGGCGCGGTCGCATCCGCGGCGTGGTCCTGATCCGGTACTGGTCGGCGGACTGGTTCGAGCAGAAGAAGGGCCGCGAGTCCGGCTAGCTGTCGTCGTCCCCCGGCGGGCCTCGTCGCGCGAACATCACTTCGAGCCCGTACGTGGCGACGAACGTCAGCAGCCACATCAGCCGAGCGGCGACCGCCGACAGGAACGCCACCGGCACGCTCGCGAGGAAGACGACCGGAACGACGAACGACCGGCGGATCCAGTGACGGATCGACCTCGGGTCCACGTCGCTGTCGATCAACCGATGCCCTCCGTACGCGTACACGGTGATCAGCGCGGAGAAGAGTCCCGCCGCGGTCATGCTCAGCGCGTAGAAGACGGTCCCCGTTTGGCCGCCGTAGCGACCGATCACCGCCGTCGGGAACGGAAGGAACGCCACACAGAAGAGGAAGAGGAGGTTCAGCCAGAGGAGACGGTCGTCGTAGCGGCGGATCAGCCGGAACTTGCGGTGATGCACGAGCCACAGCAGGCCGAGAACGAAGAAGCTCAGCGCGAAGCTGAAGAACGGCCCTTCCAGGCCGCGAAGCGCCGCCGCCAGCCGTTGGTTCTGCACGTCGCTCGGCAGTCCGGACGGGATGACGGGCACGCGGAGGTCGACCACCAGCAGGGTCATCGCGATGGCGAACACGGCGTCGCTGAAGAACACGACGCGGTCGAGCGCCTTCTCGTCCTCGATCATGCCGCGGCTCGTGCGCCTCACCGGACGACGCTCCCCGCCGGCCCGAGGTCGGCGGGCCGATCGCGCTCCACCGTCCAACGGCGCGATCCCTCTGGAGCGGCGACGTCGACGACGCCGTCCGGGGACCGCAAGCGGAACCGGCGCGTCCGGACGCCGCCGCGTTCCTCGCGCCAACGCCCGAGCACCTCCACGTGCTCCGGCTCGCCGCCGACGATCATCTCGCGGGGCTCCTCCTCGGCGGTCGACCCTTCGTAGAAGCGCAGGCCGACGCGCCTGCTCCGCTGCGCCCAGAGGGGGAAGACCGGTGTCCAGAGAAGGTACGCGGCTCCGACGAGGCCCAGGACCTGTCCGGCGCTCAGGCGGGGGATGAGGAGCGCGGCCACCAGGGCGGCGACCACGCGGCTACCGGAGAACCCGAGGTCGTAGAGCGAGAACACGCGTCCGCGGTAGCGGTCGGGTGTGCTCTCCTGAACGATCGTGTCGACGGGGATCTTCTTCCAGGGGAAGGCAAGTCCGAGCACGAACGAAACGGCGAGGATGGTCGGGGGGGCGAGCGCGGGCGCGACGGCGATGCAGGCGATGCCGGCTGCCGCGAAGGCGAGCGCCACGATGCGCGGCTTCGCGACGCGGTTCTCGAACCAGCCGACGGAAAGCATGCCGGCGATCACCCCGACCCCGCCGGCCGCGATGATCCGGCCGTAGGACGCGACTCCCTCCCGGTACTCCACCTTGAACACGACGACCGACAGCACGGTGATGATGCCGAACAGGAACTGATCGAACGACATGGTGACGATGCCGCCGAAGGCCGGCGGCGTGACGACCAGCCGCCGCGCGCCCCGCCACAGCTCTCGGGGGATGTGCGACAGGCGCGGCGTCAGCGCGCCCGCGTCGATGCGGAGGTCGCTCCGGATGCGGGCGGCGAGGCCGGCGGACGCGGGCCACAGCACGCACGTCGCGACGAGCAGGCCCCGGTCGCCGATCGGCCCTGCGAGCTGGCTCCCGGCGACGAGTCCGACGAACGTGGCGACCGTTCCGGTGGCGCTCGCCATCGAGTTGGCGACGAGGAGGTCGTCGTCGGGGACCACCAGCGGCATCACCGCCCCGGCGGTCGACAGGTAGAAGCGGTCGAGCGACACGATCACGAGCGCGAGCGCGTACAGGATCCACCCCGTCCCGGAAAGGAAGACGAGCCACAGGCTCGCGGCGGCGCGCAGCAGGGGAGTGATCGACAGGATCGCCCGCCGCGACCACCGGTCGATCAGGACCCCGGCCACCGGGCCGACGATCGAGAAGGGAATGACCAGGACGGCGAACGCCCTTGCGACGCCCGTGGCGGTGCCTTGGTTCGCGGAGAGGAAGACCAGCCGGTCGATCAGGAAGGCCTGGAAGATGCCGTCGGCGAGCTGGCTGGTGAGCCGGGCGGAGAGCAGTCTGTCGAAGTCACGGGAGCTCAGGGACCCCCTTGCCCGCGCGAGGCTCCCGCCCACGGGAGCTGGCCGCCCCGGCTACCTCGCCGACTCGGCGGTCGCGCCTGCCTCGGCCTCGCCGCGGACGATGATCGGGGCATCGGGCCCCTGCCCGTCGGCGTCGAAGAACGCGGACCAGTCCGCCGCCTTGGAAGCGCCGTTGCCCAGGATGAACTCCTCGACCATCTCGCGCGCGGCCTCGTCGGAGAACTGCACGGGCGGCGACTTCATGAAGTACGCGGACGGTCCGATCAGCGGGCCGGCCACGCCGCGATCCATCGCCAGCCGGCAGCTGCGAATGGCGTCGATCGCGACACCGGCGGAGTTCGGCGAGTCCCACACCTCGAGCTTCAGCTCGATCGACATCGGCACGTCACCGAACGCCTTGCCCTCCAGTCGGATCTGCGCCCACTTGCGGTCGAGCAGCCACGGCACGTGGTCGGACGGGCCGATGTGGATGTCCTCGCGGTTCAGCTCCTCGCGCAGCTGGCTCTGCACCGATCGTGTCTTGGAGATCTTCTTCGACTGCAGCCGCTCGCGCTCGAGCATGTTCATGAAGTCCATGTTGCCGCCGAAGTTCAGCTGGTACGTGCGCTCGAGCTCGACGCCGCGGTCCTCGAAGAGCTTGGCGAGCACTCGGTGGACGATGGTGGCGCCGACCTGGCTCTTGATGTCGTCACCCACGATCGGGAGCCCGGCCTCGGCGAACCGGCTCCCCCAGGAGCCGTTCGACGCGATGAACACCGGCATGCAGTTGACGAACCCGGCCCCGGCGTCGATCGCGGCCTGCGCGTAGAAGCGGGCCGCCTCCTCGCTTCCGACGGGAAGGTAGTTGATGACGACCTCCGCGCCGGCCTCTCGGAGCGCGGCCGCGACGTCCACGGGCGGGTCGGACGACTCGACGATCTGCTCGCGGTAGTACCGGCCGAGGCCGTCGAGGGTCGGTCCGCGCTGGACGGTCACGCCGGTCGGCGGCACGTCCGCGAACCGGATCGTGTTGTTCGGCTCCGTTCCGATCGCCTCGGCCACGTCGCGGCCGACCTTCTTGCCGTCGACGTCGAAGGCCGCCACGACCTCCACGTCGGACACGTGATACGGGCCGAGCGCCACGTGCATCAGCCCCGGCACCCGTTCCTCCGGCGAAGCGTCGCGGTAGAACTCGAGGCCCTGCACAAGAGCCGACGCACAGTTGCCGACGCCGACGATGGCGAGCCGGATCTTCGTGTTGCTCATCAAGCACTCTCCTTTTCGGGCACGCCCCGGCGACCACGCGTGCGCGGTCGCGTCGTCCGGGGGCGACGGGCCGGCTTCGCCTTCGTCGCCTCTTCGTCCGGCGCGGCCGCCTGCCGCTGCTCGGCGGCGATGAGGTCGTCGAGCCACCGAATGTCGGTCTCGGTGGCGGCGAGCTGGTGGTTCATCAGTTGCAGCGTGTAGCCGTCGATGCGCTCGCGGTAGGCGGCCATCGACTGCTTGATGTCGGACACGCGGCCGTCGAGGTACGCGCGCCGGCGCTCGAGGAGCCGGATGCGCGTCTCGGGCTTGAGGTATTTGAAGAAGGTGAGGCGAACGGAGAACCCGCTGTCCTCCGAGGCGTCCTGCCCCGCTCGCTCGAGGAGCTCCTTGAACAGCGCCTCACCCTTCTCGGTGACGCGGTAGACGTTCTTGCGCCGCCCGACTTCCTCTCTGGGGAAGATCATCTCGACGGCTCCCTCGCGTTGCAGGCGCCGCAGGGCCGGGTAGAGCGAGCCGTACGAGACCTGCCAGAAGCTCCCCAGCGTGTCGGCCAGGTGCTTCTTCAGCTGATAGCCGTGCATGGAGCGTTCCTTGAGGAGCCCCAGAATCGCCAGCTCGAGCACTTCTCGTACACTCTCCTTCGCGTCCGCCCGGCGCCCGATATGACGCCTCGATATATCGGCGGAATATATCGAAACGATATATGCGCCCCCGCCGAGCGTCAACTCTCCTCGCTGTCGCGTGGGCGAAGATCGAGCGCAGGAGGGCTAGCCGGGCGGCGGTTCGAGGCCTCCTGGCTGCGGAAACGGCTCCCCGGGAAGGCCCTCCCCCGACGGCATGGCTTCGGGGCCCGTGTCGAATCCCACGGTCACTCCCTCGGACCACCGGCGCGGCCGGACGGCGGCGACCAGCGCGGCTGCGCACACGCTTGCGCCGGCGAGCAGCGGCCAGAACAGCGCGGGATTGGCCGAGAGGAGCAGCCCGCCGATGGCGGGGCCCGTGATGGCGCCGGTTCCCCAGGCGACGCCGAACAGCCCCTGATAGCGGCCCCCCGCGTCGCGCGGGGCGAGGTCGGCCACGTAGGCGTACGAGATGGGAGCGCCGATCATCTCGCCGACGGACCAGATCACCACGGTGAGCGCGAGCATGTGCAGCGTGGTCGCAGCCCCGGTCAGCGCGTAGCCGGCGCCCACCAGAAGGAATCCGAGCGCCAGCATGCTCCTCGGGTTGCGATGCATCGTGAGCGCCGAGACGGGCAACTCGAAGATGACGACCAAAATCCCGTTGAGCGTCAAGAGCAGGCCGAAGTCCGAGTCGGACAGGCCGGCATCGGTCACGTGCAGCGGGAGGGCGTAGATCTGCTGGTAGTAGACGAAGGTGATCAGCACCGCCGACCCGACGAGCAGCATGAACGAGCGGTCGTGCAGCATGGCGCGGTACCCGGACCTGGCCGGCTCGCGCGTGGCTTTGGCGCGCGGGGGGTCGTCGGGGAGCGTGAGGACGGCGATGAGGGCGAAGAGTGCCGACGATCCGGCGTCGGCGGCGAAGATCCACTGGAAGGACCTGCTGACCAGGAACGCGGCGAGCGCGCTGCCAAGGGCGAACCCGACGTTCGAGGCGAGACGAAGGACCGCGAAGGCGGTGACGCGCTGTCCTTCCGGGACCAGGTCCGCCACCAGGGCCGCGCTCGCCGGCCGGAACATCTCCGAGGAGAGCCCCACGACGAACGTTGTCGCCACGATCCCTTCGTAGGTCGTCAGCTGCGACAGGACGATGAGCGAGGCGGAGCTGACCAGCATGGAGGAGACGATGGTCGCCCGGCGGCCGATGCGGTCGGCCATGTCGCCCCCGAGGATCCCGGCCACCAGCTCGCCGACGCCGTACGCCGCCGCGGCGGTGCCGGCGTGAGACGCCGGGAACCCGAGCCTCGTCAGGTACAGGACCAGGAAGAGGATGACGAAGCTCCCCGACCGGTTGATGAAGACGCCGAAGGTGAGGAACCAAGCCGGCGCCGGCATCTCGCGGAGGTTCCGACGCAACGTCCGCGGCTGTTGGCTTGGGTCTGTCACACGATCTCCACGGCGGCCGTTCGGGCGAATTGATCCTATACGGGTCGCTTGTTCCCACATCATGGTTCGGGCCGACGATCGCTCGAATACACTGGCGCTGGTCACGGAGCCGCCGAATGCCTCGAACCCCCGTTGGACACCTCTCGTAACGATCGCCTGACCCTGCTCGCAGGGACGGGCCAGAACATCGGCGGCCTGGCCGTCTACGTCGTCGCGTCCCTGCTGGCCAACGTCCTGATCTACCGGGCCTTCGGCACGGCCGGCGGCGCGGCCCTGGGTCTCGTCACACTGGCCACCCAGCTCGCATTCGTCATGGCGGCCGGCGCGCGGTTCGGGATGGACATGGCGGCCGTGCGCCGCGTCGCGATCGAGGTCGGGGCGGGCCGGCCCGGCCGGGCCCGGCCGATCATGCGGCGCGCGGTGTGGATCGCGTCGGCCGTGAGCGTGGCGGTCGCGGTGGCCGTGTTCGCCGCCGCGGGTCCGCTGGCGTCGGCGTTCGCGCACCAGCACCAGGCGAGCGCGACCCGTGCGTTTCGCGCCGCCGCGATCGGGTTGCCCTTCATCGCGCTCGTCCAGGTGTACCTGGGGGGAACCCGCGGCCTGAAGATCATGCGGCACACGCTGTACGTGTTCTGGGTCGGGCAGCCGGTCTCCTGGATCGTGCTGATGGTGGCGGCGTGGAGCGTCAGCAAGACGATCACTGCCACGGTCGCGGCCTACACGCTGTCGTGGCTCGTCGCCACGACCGCTGCCTGGCTGCTGTGGCTGCGGGACACCCGGCGGTTCACGCCCATGCCCGTCCCCGCGGACGAGACGGGCGCGCTGATTCGCTACGGGGCGCCGAGGGCCCCGGCCGCGCTGCTGTCGCAGGCGCTGTTCTGGGTGGACACGTTCGTCCTCGGCTACTACGTGCACGACGCCCGCGAGGTCGGCGTGTACGTGGCGGCGGTCCGCGTGTCGCAGGGCCTCGGGTTGTTCCTCACCGCCGTCAGCTACATGTTCAGCCCGTTCGTGGCCGACCTGCACGCGCGCGGCCGGCGGGACGAGCTGAACGACCTGTACAAGTCGCTCACGCGGTGGGTCGTGGCCGGGACGATCCCGATCCTGCTCGTGCTCGCCGTCGCGCCGGTGTCGGCGCTGCACGTCTTCGGCCGGACCGCGTCGGGCGGCGCGGAGGCCCTTCGCATCATGCTCCTCGGTCAGACGGTCAACGTCGCCGTCGGCGCGGCCGGGTTCGTGCTGATCATGGCGGGGCGAACCGGCTGGGACCTGCTGATCTACATCGGGTCCTTCGCGCTCGACGTGCTGGTCGCGGTGGCGCTCGTTCCACACTTCGGGATGGTGGGCGCCGCCACGGCGCAGGCCACGACCCTTGCGGTCTCGAACGCGGTGCGTCTGCTGCTGGTCTGGCGGTTCGTGCGGATCCAGCCGTTCGATCGGCGGTACGTGCGCCTGCTCGCTCCGGCGGCGATCGGACTGGTCGCCACCGCGGCGATCCACGCCGTCCTCGCCGGAGCGGCGTGGCCGGTCGACCTGCTGGGAACGGGGATCGGTGGAACGGTCGTCTACGTCGTCGCGCTGTGGGCCCTCGCGCTGACCGCCGGCGAGCGCGCGGTCGCGATGCGGACGTTGTCGCGCATCCGCGTCCGTTGAGTTCGGCTCGCGCGGAACGCGACGAACGTCAGGTCACCTGACCATCCCGGCCAAGCGGAGGGCCGCCTCGACCGCCTCGTCGGGCGTCTCGGCGCGAACGATCTCCTCCGACGTCTCTCCGCTTCCCCGCGTGAGCTCCCACGTGCCGAGCCCCACCACCGGTTTCCCGGCCTTGAGGGCGAACGCGATCTCGGACAGGGTTCCGAACTCGCCGGCCACCGCGACCACGACGTCGGCCGCCCGGACGATGAGCGCATTGCGCATCTCGCCCATCCCCGTGGGAAGCGCGACCGTCACGTGACGGTTCGCGGCGGCGCGATCGTTGCCCGGAAGCAGGCCGATCACGACTCCCCCCTCGGCCGCCGCGCCGGCCGCCGCCGCCTCCATCACGCCACCCAGCCCGCCGCACACCACGACGGCTCGTGCTCGCGCCAACGCGCGGCCGATCGATTCGGCCCGGGCGGCAACGGTTTCGTCGGCCGGGTCCGGGCCGCACACGGCGACGTAGACGGGCCGGAAGCCGGTCGTCCCACCCGAGGCGGTCACCCCCACGTCCGATCGAGCATCGCGGCCAGCAGGGCGACGGCGCCCTGCTTGTCGAGGGGATCGTTCCCGTTCCCGCACTTGGGCGACTGCACGCACGACGGGCAGCCCTTGGAGCAGGGACACAGCCGGACGGCTTCGAACGTCGCGGCGAGCAGCCGGTCCCGGGACCGGAATCCGTCCTCCGCGATCCCGGCCCCCCCGGGGTACCCGTCGTAGATGAAGATCGTCGCCGTGCCCGTGTCGGCGTGCAGGGGTGTGGAGACGCCGCCGACGTCCCAACGATCGCACGTCGCGATCAGGGGAAGGAGCCCGATGGCCGCGTGCTCGGCCGCGTGCAGCGTTCCCGCGACGGCCGTGCGCTCGATCCGGGCGCGCTCGAGCAGGCCGGACGGGATCAGCCACCACACGGCCCTGGTCTCGAGCGTCTGGTTGGGGAGGTGCAGATCCACGGCGTCGATCACCTCGCCGGTGTACACCGAGGTTCGCGTGAAGCCCACCACGCTCCGCGTCACGCGGACCTCGCCGTAGATGGCGTCGAACAGGTCGGACTCGGCGGCCTCGATCTCGTCGACGATCTCGAGCTCGGTCACGTCGCGCGCCCGCGTGTAGTAGTCGGGGTTGGCGGCGCGCACGAGCGCCACCTTGGCGCTCAGGTCGAGCTCGCTGACCTCGAACTGCTCGCCCTGGTGCAGGTACACGGCGCCGGGATGCACCTGGTAGAAGGCGCGCGACTCGTCGACCGTGCCGACGAGCGCGCCCGTCTCCTCTTCGACGATGGCGAACTGAGAGCCGGACGCCGACCGGATGTCGATCTTGCGGTGCGGGCTCTCGCGGCCGCGGTGGTGCAACAGGTCCTTTCGGCGAACCAGCTCGCCCCGTGCCTCCAGCTCGGCGATCGCCAGCTCTGCGCCCTCGCCGAAGACGGTGAGGTCGTCGGGCCCGAGCGGCTGTTCGCGCGCCGCGCACGCGAGGTGGGGGGTCAGCACGTACGGGTTCGAGGGGTTGACGACCGCGTCCTCGGGCGGGCGGTCGAACAGGTCCGAAGGGTGGTTCACCAGGTACTGGTCGAGCGGGTCGTCCTGGGCGACGAGCATCGCGAGCGATGATTCGCTTCGCCGGCCCGCGCGGCCGGCCTGCTGCCACAGCGACGCACGGGTCCCGGGATACCCCGCGACGAGCGCGGCGTCGAGCGAGCCCACGTCGATGCCGAGCTCGAGCGCGGTCGTCGCCGCGACCGCCATGAGGTCGCCCCGCCCGAGCGCGGCCTCGAGCTCTCGGCGTTCCTCGGGTAGGTAGCCGGCCCGGTAGGCCTTGACGCGCTCCCTGGTCGCCGCGGGCAGCTCGCGGCGGCAGAACTCCGCCACCAGCTCCGCCCCGCGGCGCGAGCGGCAGAAGGCGATCGTGCGCGTCCCGGACTGCACGAGCTCCTTCATCAGCCACGCGGTCTCGGCGATGGCTCCCCGGCGAAGCCCGAGCTCTTCGTCGACGAGCGGCGGGTTCCACAGCACGAACAGCTTCTCGCCGCGCGGGGACGCGTCCCGGTCGACGGCGTCGAACGGCAGACCCGTCAGTCGTTCGGCCAGGTCGGCGGGATTCCCGATCGTGGCCGAGGACATGACGAACTGCGGGGTCCCCCCGTAGTGGGCGGCGAGTCTGCGCAGGCGCCGCAGCACCATGGCGACGTGGGAGCCGAACACGCCGCGCGCGACGTGGGCCTCGTCGACGACCACGAGCGAGAGCCGCAGCAGGAAGTCGGCCCATTGCGCGTGTGCGGGAAGGATGCTCGCGTGCAGCATGTCGGGGTTGGTCATGACGAGGTTGGCCGTACGTCGGATGAGCGGCCGCTCGGCCCGAGGCGTGTCGCCGTCGTACACGGCCGCCCGGATCTGCGGGATGCGGAGGGACCGCACCTGGCGAAGCTGGTCGCGCGCCAGCGCCTTGGTCGGATACAGGTACAGGGCCGTCTGCTTCTCGTCGGCGAGCGCTCGGCCGGCGAACGCGAGGTTGTACACGAGCGTCTTTCCCGACGCCGTCCCCGTGGCGATCGCGACGTTGCGGCCCGCCTCGATCAGATCGAGGGCCTCGCGCTGGTGCGGGTACAGGCCGCCGATGCCCTCGCGCGCGAGCCGGCCGCGGAGCACCTCGGGGAGATCGTCGATCGGCAGGATGACCGGGTCCCGCGCGGGCAGATCCTGCACGTGGACCAGCGACGCGGCCGCCCCGGGGAAGTCCGAGATCTCCCGCAGGAACCCGCGCGCGTTCACCCCGAGATCGTACCGGTGGGCTCCCACACGGGCGGCCGGGCGGCATACGCATCCTCCGGCTGCAACAATGCCCGCCCAGTGGAATGGTTCGTCCTCGCCGTCGCCCTGCTCGTGATCCTCCTCGGGTCGCAGCTGTTCACCAACGGCGTCGAGTGGGTCGGCGATCGCTACGGACTGACCGAGGGCGTGATCGGAAGCGTGCTCGCCGCGATCGGCACGGCCCTGCCCGAGACGCTCCTTCCGCTGATCGCGATCATCGCGGGGGGCGCGGTCTCGGGGAAGGAGATCGGCGTCGGCGCCATCATCGGCGCCCCCCTGATGCTGTCGACGCTCGCGATGTTCGTCCTCGCCGTCGCGCTCGTCGGCTTCGCGCGCACCCGCGGACGCGGAACCCGGATGCTCGCGGAGCCGCGCGTGATTCGCCAGGACCTCGGGTTCTTCCTCGTCCTGTTCGCGGTCGGCGTCGGCGCGGGCCTCGTCGACAACCGGCCGGTCAAGTGGGTCGTCGCCGCGTTCCTCGTCTGCTCCTACGTGGTCTACGTTCGCCGCCACGTGAAGGCCGCGGGCGAGGCCGAGGTGGAGTCGGAAGCCGCGGGGACCCTCGACCCCCTGTACCTGTTGGCGTGGTTCCGGCGATTGTCGGGCCGCGGCGGGGAGGCGGCCGGGCCTCCCTCGGTGGCCGCGAGCATCGGCCAGACCGTCCTGGCGCTTGCGCTGATCATCGGCGCCGCGCGCGTGTTCGTCGGCGCGGTCGAACGGCTCGACCACGTCCTGCAGATCCCGAGCCTGGTCTTCTCGCTGCTGATCGCGCCCATCGCCACCGAGCTGCCGGAGCAGATGAACGGCGTGATCTGGGTGGGGCGCCGCAAGGACACGCTGGCCTTCGGCAACGTGACCGGCGCGATGGTGTTCCAGGCTTCGTTCCCGGTCACCGTCGGGCTGCTGCTGACGCCGTGGAAGCTCACCCAGGACGGACTGGTCGCGGCTGTGGTCGCGCTCGTTGCCGCCGCGTGGCTGTACGTCGCGGTCCGTCTCCTGCGAACGCTCCCCGCGTGGCTGCTGGGGCTCCAGGTGCTGCTGTACGGCGGCTACCTGGTGTACGTGCTGACGCGGCTCTAGAGGAGAACGGCCGCGCCGGGCTCGCGCGCGGCGGGACGACGGCGGTCTAGCTGCCGGAGATCGTTCCCGTGCGCTTCATCTGCGCGTACAGCGCCTTGGCGGACGGATCGATGAACACGACGCTCTCGGCGCCCTGCATGCCCGTCGTCGCCGGGACGACGAGGTTGTTGACGTCCGAGGGCTTGACCTGCGTCGCGGTGAGCGCCAGGCGGTACAGAATCGGCGCCGCCAAGCTCGTGCGGATGTTCAGCCACACGCTCTTGAGCGTTCCGAACAGGCGGATGGGGTTGTCCCAGAAGTTCTTCTGGAACTTCGACAGCGCGTCGAGCATCAGGGCGCCCTGGTTCTTCGAGCGCGTCAGGTCCCCGCTCAGGAAGCTGTGCCGGTCGCGGGCGAACTCGAGTGCCTCCTTGCCGTTCATGTGATGCGTCCCGGGGTCGAAGTTGGCCCTCGAGTACTGGTCGTGCATCGGCTGCGTCACCTTGACGTTGACGCCCCCGAGCGAGTTCACCATGTTGGTGAGCCCGACGAACGACGTGATGGCGTAGAAGTCGATGTGGATCCCGGTGAGCGCCTCCACCGTCTTCACGGTGAGCAGCGGACCGCCGTCGGAGAGCGACGCGTTGATCTTGTCGGTCCCGTGCCCGGGGATGGGCACCCACGAATCGCGAGGGATCCCGAGGATCGTCGCGCGCCGCGTCTTGAGGTTGATCCCGATGATGTGGATCGAGTCGGCGCGCTCCTTGTCGATCCCCTGTCCCGGCCGCGCGTCGCTGCCGAGGACCAGGACGAACAGCGGGCGCTTGCCCTGGAGGGCGGGAACGAACGTCGCGCCCTGGACCGGCTCGATCGTGAGCGGCGTCGCCACGGGCGTCATCGACGGCGCGGGCGTCGGGGACTCGGCCGTGCCCGTCTTCGCGCGGACCACCACCAACGCTCCGACGACCAGGACGAGGAACGCCACGGAGGCCGCCGCCATGCGGGTCGTCCGGGCGTCGTGGCTGCGCGTTCTCACGAGCCGCTCCCGGACTGGGACCCCGAGCCGCCAGAGCCCCCGGTGGGAACGGGACTCATGACGATCCGGTCGACCGTCGTGGTGGTCTTCGGGAAGCCGGCGACCAGCCAGGTCCCGTTGACGTTCTCCAGCAGGTACTGCGCCTTGCGCGTGATGCGGATCGTCGAGCCCGTCTTCGTCTGTGCGGTCGCGACGAACTGCACCAGGCCCATCGCCGACGTGGGGTGCCCGGCCGGGTCGACCAGGACACGGACGTCGAGGTTCGAGGAATCGACCTTCAGGGTCTTGATCGTGCCGGTGAGCGAACCGAGTCCGAGCGAGGTGCCGTCCTGCTGCGCGGCCGGCTTCGCCGCCTCCGTGAAGTGGTCGTAGACGTCGGACGGCGGAGCGGTGGACCAGGCGTGTGGATCCAGGAACAGGCCGTCGTACATGTCCGAGAGGGTCTTCTGAACCGAGAGAGGAACGTCGCCCACGCTGGGGCTCTTGAGCTTGAGCGACACCGTCGACGTGTTGCCGAGCTTGAATGTGAACGGCACACGCTTGGGGGGCTCGAAGGGGAGCACCTGCCGGTTGCCGCTGAGGATGAGGGCCAGCACCGCGATGGCGGCGATGAGGACGACGGCAATCACGATCGCCCACCAGGGCCTGCGTCGGCGCATGCGGGACGTCCTGGTGGCGAGCGGAAACTCATCGACCTGCACGGGGGGGCCTTCCGAGCTGGCGGTGAGTCCCTCTTGCGCTGTTCGTTCGGGGGAGCCCATCGGCGCCCAAGGGTACCCATCCGTCGGGCGCTTCGCCAAGCATCCTCGGCGTGATTCTCGGATGACACGAAATCTCGACCCGCGCGCGGCGTCGCGTGGGCGGGTCGCCGCTGCTACGCTGAACGGAGTACCGAAGGGGAGTAGTCGAACCACAGGTACCGCCGACAGCACGGCCGGCGAAGAGACGGCCCGGCGGCCTCGCGCGACCCGCGCGGACGAGACCTTCGGCAGCGACGACTGCCGGAGGACGACGTGGCCGACTGGCTCATCTGGGGTTCGTTTCTCGGATTCCTGTGCCTGCTTCTGTTCCTCGACCTGGGCGTTCTGCATCGGAACCGGCCCGAGGTCTCGTCCCGCGAAGCCGTCGTCTGGACCGCGGTGTGGGTCGGAGTGGCCGCCGCGTTCGGACTCGTCGTCCTCGCGTGGAGGGGCGCGGACGTCGCCGGGCGGTTCGCGGCTGGCTACCTGATCGAGTGGAGCCTGTCGATCGACAACGTCCTGGTCTTCGCCATCCTGGTCGAGCGGCTGCGCGTCCCCGCGCCGCTCCGTCACCGTCTCCTGTTTCTGGGCGTGGCGGGCGCGATCGTGTTCCGCCTCGGGTTCATCCTGGCCGGCGCCGCCCTCCTGCACCGATTCGAGTGGGTGGCGTATCTCTTCGGAGCCGTGCTGCTGGTCACCGCCGCCCGGCTCCTGCTGCACCGGGACGGCCCGGGTCCACGGCGCGAGAGCCGCCTGCTGCAGCTCGCGCGGCGGAAGGCCCGCCTCCACCCCGGGTTCGTGCAGGGGCGGCTGCTGGTCCGGCAGGATGGGCGCCTTCTCGGGACCCAGCTGCTCGTCGCGCTGGTCTTGATCGAGTTGACCGACCTGCTGTTCGCGGTGGACTCCGTCCCGGCCGTGTTCTCCGTGACCGACGACCCGTTCGTGGCGTTCTCCTCGAACGCGCTGGCCGTGCTCGGCCTGCGATCGCTGTTCTTCCTGGTGGCCGGAGCGTCCGCGCGGTTCCGCCACCTGAAGCCGGCCCTGGTCGTCGTGCTCGCGTTCGTCGGGGTCAAGATGATGGTGTCGGGCGTGGTGGCGGTGCCGACGGGGACGTCGCTCGCCGTCATCGCGGTGGCCCTCGGCGCGGGGGTCGGGCTCTCGCTGCTGCCGGCTCGGCGGCGCCCGGCCGAGCCCGCGGGTTCCGGGAGAGCGACGAGCGGAAAGTAGCCGTTTGCCCGCCCGGGTTCGGGCCTTCGCCGGATGGGCCGAAAGTGGTCCCTCGCTATACTGTTCGCCGCTGACCAGGGATTTCGCGTCTGGCTACCGGATGTCCACAGTCTTCGCAATGACCACAGGAGAGGGGAACTCCACATGAGCGTGCTCGCCGCCGGCGGCGAGACGACCAGCGTCGTCTTCCATTCGTTCGAGAACAGCGCGCTCTGGCTGATCGTTCTCCTGGCGATCGGGGCGCTCGTGTTCGCCGCGTTCCTTCGTCGCTCGGTGCTCGCGGCGCCGGAGGGCACCGACAAGATGAAGGAGATCTCGCGCGCCATTCAGGAGGGGAGCGCGGCCTACCTCAACCGGCAGCTGCGGACGGTCGCCGTCTTCGTGGCGCTCCTCGCCGTTCTGATCTTCTTCCTGCTGCCCGTTCCCGCGCACGCGGTTCACTCCGACTTCACGCTCCGGTTCGGGCGATCGATGGCGTTCATCGTCGGCGCGGTGTTCTCGGCGCTCACGGGGTTCTCGGGCATGTGGCTCGCCGTTCGCGGCAACGTCCGCGTCGCCAACGCGGCGCGGGAGACCGGGTTGAAGAACGCGATGACGCTCGCGTTTCGGACCGGCGGCGTCGCCGGGATGTTCACCGTCGGGCTCGGGCTGCTCGGGGCCAGCGTGTTCGTGATCCTGTACAAGCAGGACGCGCCGGCGGTCCTCGAAGGGCTGGCGTTCGGCGCGGCGCTGCTCGCGATGTTCATGCGGGTCGGCGGCGGGATCTTCACCAAGGCGGCAGACGTCGGCGCCGACCTCGTCGGCAAGGTCGAGGTGGGGATTCCCGAGGACGACCCGCGCAACGCGGCCGTGATCGCCGACAACGTCGGCGACAACGTCGGCGACTGCGCCGGCATGGCGGCGGACCTGTTCGAGTCGTACCAGGTGACCCTGGCGGCGTCCATCATCCTCGGCTCCGCGGCGTTCAAGGTGGGGTCGGTCAAGGGTGTGCTCTTCCCGCTGCTGGTGATGGGCATCGGGGTGGTGGTCGCCGTCGTCGGGATTCTGGCGGTGGCGCCCCGCTCCGAGACCGAGCCGGGCATGCGCGCGATCAACCGCGGATTCTTCGTCTCGGCCGCGCTCGCCGCGCTCGGCGTGCTGATCCTGTCGCTCGCCTACATGAAAAGCATCAAGCCGTTCGTCGCGATCCTGATCGGTCTGGCGCTCGCCTCGGTCATCCAGCTGCTCACCGAGCACTACACGTCGATGCGGCGCCGCCCGGTCAAGGAGATCGCCGAAGCCTCGCTCACGGGGCCGGCGACCAATGTCCTGGCCGGCATCTCCGAAGGCCTGGAGTCGAGCGTCTGGTCGATCCTGGCGGTCGCCGGCGCGATCCTCGCCTGCTACGCGCTCGGGGACACGCTTGGGCTGCAGCTCTACTACGTCTCGCTCGCCGGCATCGGGATGCTGTCGGTGGTCGGCGTCATCGTCTCCATGGACACGTACGGCCCGGTGTCGGACAACGCGCAGGGCATCGCCGAGATGTCGGGCGACATCGAGGGGAAGGGCGCGGAGATCCTGACGAACCTCGACGCGATCGGGAACTCGACCAAGGCCATCACCAAGGGTGTCGCGATCGCGACCGCGGTCCTGGCGGCGACGTCGTTGTTCGGCGCGTTCCTGGACGCGTCGGGCCTGCAGCTCGTCGGCATCCGGGTGAACATCCCGATCGTCCTCGTGGGCCTGCTGATCGGCGGCTCGGTCGCGTTCCTGTTCTCGTCGTTCGCGATTCGCGCCGTGGGACGGGCCGCGTCGCAGGTCGTCATGGAGGTGCGCAAGCAGTTCCGCGAGCACCCGGGGATCATGGACTACACCGAGAAGCCCGACTACAGCGCCGTCGTCGACATCGTGACCAAGTCCTCGCTTCGCGAGCTCGTGACGCCCGGCGTCCTGGCGGTGCTCGCTCCCATCATCGTCGGGTTCGCGCTGACGCCCGCCGCGCTGGGGGCGTTCCTCGCCGGAACCATCCTCACCGGCCAGCTGATGGCCGTGTTCCTGTCGAACTCAGGGGGTGCGTGGGACAACGCAAAGAAGCTCGTCGAGGACGGCGCCTACGGGGGCAAGGGCTCGGAGACGCACAAGGCCACCGTCATCGGCGACACGGTCGGCGACCCCTTCAAGGACACCGCGGGCCCCGCGCTGAACCCGATGATCAAGGTGATGAACCTCGTTGCGCTGCTGGTCGTTCCCCTGGTCGTGAAATACGGCGGCCACTCCTCCGCGCACGTGGCCACGCGCGTGATCATCGCCGTCGTCGCCATCCTGATCCTCGCCGGAGTGATCTGGATGTCGAAGTCGCGCAAGGCCGAGCGCATGACCGACGCGCCGAACGGCGAGCCGGCCACCTCCACGACCTGAGAACGGGCCGTCGCGAATGCCTCGACGTCCGCTGGTCGCCCGGCTGACCGAGACCGACGAGGACCGGCTCGCGGCGGAGATTCGCGAGTGGTCCGAGACCGTTCCCGACTCCACGCGCATCGCCGAGGCGAAGGACCGCTCGCGGGTCAAGCTCGCCGGCGCCGTCCGCCGCATCACCATCCGGCCGGTGAAGGGATTCGAGGGCATGCGGCTGCAACTGTTCGACGGGACGGGTGACGTCTCGGTCGTGTTCCTCGGGCGCCGCTCGATCCCAGGCCTCACGCTCGGCTCGCGCCTGGTCGTCGACGGGGTCATCGGGCGAAGCGGCGACGTCCGGCAGATGGTCAACCCCACGTTCGAGTTCGTGCACGAGGGGTGAACGCGGGGCGGGCTCGAGCTCAGACGGTGCCGGCCGCCGCTGCCGCGCCGCCCTCGCCCGCCCGGAGCGTCCAGCGATATCCGACGCCGGGGTCGGTGACGATGATGCGCGGGCGGGCCGGATCGGGTTCGATCTTCTTGCGCAACTGGCTCACGAACACGCGCAGCACGTCGACGTCGTCCTCGTAGCCCGGGCCCCAGACGCGCTCCAGCAGCCACCGGTGGGTCAGCAGCTTGCCCGGATGCTGCGAGAGAGCGTCCAGCAGGGACCATTCGGTCTTCGTGAGGCGCTCGTCGTGCCCGCCACGCCGGACCGTCCGCTGCTCGACGTCGATCTCGAGCCCGTCGTCACGGAAGACCGAGGTCTGTGGCGATCCGGTGCCGACGGCGCGGCGAAGAAGCGCACGGATCCTCGCCAGGAACTCCTCGATGCCGAACGGCTTGGTGAGGTAGTCATCGGCCCCGAGGTTCAGCGCCTCCACCTTGTCGGCCTCCTCCTCACGGACGGAGAGGATGAGGATGGGGACATCGCTCCCCGCGCGAATCCTCCGGCACACCTCCAGGCCGTCCATGCCCGGCAGGTTCAGGTCGAGGACGATCAGGTCGGGGCGGAACCAGGCGAATGTCCGCAGCGCGGACTCGCCCTCGGGCCGCGCTTCGACGATGTACCGCCTCGCCGTGAGCGCCCTGGCAAGCGCGAG
>Ga0335076_10002156_pt1 | contig 19442 bp, 21 predicted proteins | sample Lox_Sample_25_FD_206717 | JGI IMG/M metagenome (GOLD analysis project Ga0335076, IMG submission 206717) | Soil microbial communities from Loxahatchee National Wildlife Refuge, Florida, United States - Lox_Sample_2.5 | ecosystem: Environmental > Terrestrial > Soil > Wetlands | place: USA...
GACGTCAACGCGAAGCACGGCACCTCGTCGCCCGACGCGAGCCGTGGCAGCCAATACTGCTTCTGCTCCTCGGTGCCATAGTGCAGGAGGAGCTCCGCCGGCCCCAGCGAATTGGGCACGCCGATCGTCGACGACGCCGTCGCGTTGCGCGACGAGACCTTCGTGAGCACCATCGAGCACGCGAGCGCCGAGAAGCCGAGCCCGCCGTAGCTCTTCGGGATGATCATCGCGAAGAACTTCTGCTCCTTGAGGTACTGCCAGACCTCGGGCGGCAGGTCGAGCAGCTCGTGGGTGATCTGCCAGTCGTCGAGCATCCGGCAGAGCTGCTCGGTCGGGCCGTCGAGGAACGCTTGCTCCTCGGGCGTGAGCTGCGGCGCGGGCAGGCGCAGCAGCTTGCGCCAGTCGGGCAGGCCCGAGAACAGCTCGCCGTCCCACCAGATGCCGCCGGCCTCGAGCGCGTCCTGCTCCGTGCGCGACATCGAGGGCAACATGCGGCGATAGACGTCGATGACCCGCCGCGTGACTTGCTCGCGGCGCCACATCTGCGCGTTCAACGACGCGAACGCTGCAAAGACGATCCAGAGCAGCGTCTTCCAAACGAAGCCGCCGCCGCCGACGACGGAGTAGACCGCGAGCAGCGCGCCGAGCACGAGCGTCGACGTCGTGAGATCGGTGCGGCGATAGGCGAGCCCGATCGGCACGGCCAAGAAGAGCACGAGCCAGACGATCGTTTCCATCGCTAGTCCTTCTCGATGCGCCCAGGCGTGCTGAAGGCGCCGCCGGCTGTGGATCAGATCAAGTCGACGACGCCGGCGCGCTCCTCGCGGAGCTCCTTGTCGGTCGCTGCGAGCTTCCCGCGCGCGAAGTCGTCGATCGCGAGCCCCTGCACGATACGGTACTCGCCGCGGGCGCAGCGGACCGGATACGAGTAGACGACGCCTTCCGCGATGCCGTAGCTGCCGTCGGACGCGACGGCCATGCTGACCCAGTCGTCGCCGTTCGTGCCGAGCGCCCAGTCCCGCACGTGATCGATCGCGGCCGACGCTGCCGACGCCGCCGAGGACGCGCCGCGAGCCTTGATGATCGCCGCGCCGCGCTGCTGCACGGTCGGAATGAACTCCTCGCGGTACCACGCCTGCGGCACGCGCGAGAGCGCCGGCGCGCCCGCGACCGTCGCGTGCGCGAGGTCGGGGAATTGAGTGGCGGAGTGGTTACCCCAGATCGTCACGCCGCGCACGTCCGCGAGCTTCACGCCGGCTTTGGCCGCGAGCTGCGCGCGCGCGCGATTGTGGTCGAGGCGCGTCATCGCCGTGAAGTTGCGCGGGTCGAGGCCCTTCGCGTTCTCGCGAGCGATCAGCGCGTTCGTGTTCGCGGGATTGCCGACGACGAGGATCTTGACGTTGCGGCTCGCGACGGCCGCGAGCGCCTTGCCTTGCGCCGAGAAGATCTGCGCGTTCGCGAGCAGGAGGTCCTTGCGCTCCATGCCGGGACCCCGCGGCCGCGCGCCGACCAAGAGACCGTAGTGAATGTCCTTGAACGCGACCTCGGCCTTGTCCGTCACGACGACGCCGTCGAGAGTTTCGAACGCGCAGTCGTCGAGCTCCATCGCGACGCCACTCAGCGCACCGAGCGCGGGCGTGATCTCGAGCAGCTGGAGGATCACGGGCTGATCGGGCCCGAAGAGCTGGCCGGACGCGATTCGAAACGCGAGCTGATAACCGATTTGTCCTGCCGCGCCGGTAATGGCGACGCGCACCGGCGCCTTGCTGTTCTGCTTCATGACTGGAATCCCTGACTCGACGGAGGTGTTGACTGGCTTAGCGGAGCCGCATCTTAACAGGCGGCGTCACTCGGCGTCGTCGTCGGGCGCGTCCGTTTCGGTGTCGGAGCTCTTCGTGAGCGCGTGCTTCCGCAGCAAGCTGCGAAGCTGGTGATAGCTCAGGCCCAGCAGCTTCGCCGCGGTCGTCTGCTTGAACTGCGCGCGCTCGAGCGCGCGCCTGAGCAACTGTTGCTCGAACTCCGCGACGGCTTCGCGGAAATCGTCCGGCAGCTCGTGGTCGCGCAGCGGCGTGACGACGGCGGGGTGCGGCTGCGCGACCGCCGCCGACGCCGGCTCGGGCTGTAGGGTCGCGAGGCTGAACGGCGAAGCGAACGGATCGAACAGGATCTGGTCGATCGGCTTGTCCGGCTCCGGCGCACGATACACGCTGCGCTCAATGGCGTTCTTGAGCTCGCGCACGTTGCCGGGCCAGCGGTAGCCGAGAAGTGCGGCCTTCGCGTCCGGCGTGAAGCCCGGGAAGAAGGAGCGCTTGAGCTCGCTCGTCACGTTGACCGCGAAGTGATACGCGAGCGTGTCGACGTCCTCGGGCCGCGCGCGCAGCGGCGGCACGTAGATCACGTCGAACGCGAGCCGGTCGAGCAGATCCGCGCGGAAGCGGCCGATCTCGGCGAGCCGCGGCAGGTGCTCGTTGGTTGCTCCGACGATCCGCACGTCGGTCGTGATCGTGTCCGTTCCGCCGACGCGCTGGAACTCGCCGTACTCGATCACGCGCAGGATCTTCTCCTGCATCCGCAGCGGAATCGTGCCGAGCTCGTCGAGCACGAGCGTGCCGCCGTTCGCCTGCTCGAAGCGGCCGATGTGTGTGCGTGTCGCGCCCGTGAAAGCGCCGGCTTGGTGACCGAAGAGCTCGGTCTCGAGCAGCGTCTCGGTGAGCGCCGCGCAGTTGACCTTGACGATCGGCTGCTCCCAGCGCGGCGACAAGTAGTGCAGGCGCGACGCGATCAGCTCCTTGCCGGTGCCGCGCTCGCCGATCACGAGCACGGGTTTGGAGAGCTTCGCGGCCCGGGAGACGTGCTCGAGCATCGCGAGGAACGACGGCGCCTCGCCGATCAGCGCGCTAGGCGGGGGGGCGATTGCGGATGCCGGTGCGGTTGCCAAAGACGCCAAGAACTAACTCTTTGCGCGAAATCTTAGTCGATTCGTTAAGCCGCGCCTACCTCCGCGATTCCGTTTTTTCGGCCGGAGACCAACAAAACCAGACACTTGAGCCGAACGGGCTGGTCTGGCACGGAAGCTGCTAAAGGAGCCCCATCGTCAAACAAGGACACGGCCATGGGCATCTTCTCGCGCTTCAGCGACATCGTGAACTCGAACATCAATGCGATCCTCGACAAGGCCGAGGATCCCGAAAAGCTCGTGCGTCTCATGATCCAGGAAATGGAGGACACGCTCGTCGAGGTTCGCTCGACGGCCGCGCGCGCGATCGCCGACCGCAAGGAAATCTCGCGGTCGCTGACCTCGCTCGAGCAAGAAGCGCGCGACTGGCAGGCGAAGGCCGAGCTAGCGCTCGACAAGGAGCGCGAAGATCTCGCGAAGGCCGCGCTCGCGGAGAAGGCCCGGGTCGTGGCCGCCGCCGATTCGCTGCGCAACCAGCAGAAGATCATCGGCGATGGGCTCGAGAAGCTCAACGACGACATCGTGCGGCTCGAGGAGAAGCTCGTCGACGCGAAGACGCGCCAGCAGGCGATCTCGGCGCGCCACAGCACGGCGGCCCGGCACCTCGAGGCCCGCAAGCGCCTGCACAGCTACCGGATCGACGACGCGTTCATCAAGTTCGATCAGTTCGAGAAGCGCATCGACGATCTCGAGGCGCACGCGGAGTCTTACGATCTCGGCGTCAAGAAAGACCTCAAGGACGAGTTCACCGACCTCGAGAACGAGGACGCGGTCGCGAAGGAGCTCCGAGAGCTCAAATCGAAGCGCGCGGCGCAGAAGAGCGGCGGTAGCAAGGCGGGCTGACTTCGATGGCTCCGCAGCCGCCGGTATTCTTCATCATTACCATCGTCTTCATGACGGTGGTGCTGCCGATCGTGATCGTCATGCACTACGTCACGAAGTGGAAGGCCACCAAAGGGCTGTCCGGCGACGAGCAGCGATTGCTCGAGGACCTCTGGAAGGATAGCGAGGCGATGCAGAGCCGACTGAACGCGCTCGAGACCATACTCGATACGCAAGCGGCGGATTGGAGAAAGAAGCTGTGACGGCCGTCTCGCGCAACTTGCGGCGCAGGAACGTCGGAGCGGGACTATGAACGCGGAACACTACGCTGAGCCTCGGCGCACGAACCGCCTCTACCGCAACACACAGCGTGGGGTGATTTTTGGGGTCTGCGCGGGATTCGCGGACTACTTCGCGTTCGATCTCACGGTCACGCGAGTGTTGACCGTGGTCGGCGCGATGTTCGCCTTTCCTCTCGTCTGTATCGCGTACTTGGTGCTGGGATTCATGCTGCCGCGCAAGGCCGACTCGGGCTACGCGGACCTCAACGACCCGGTGCGAAGACAGGTTCGGTCGGATCCGCACGACATGTTGTCGAGCGTGCGCTATCGTTTTAGGGATCTCGACTCGCGCCTCCAGCGGATCGAGAAGTACGTAACGTCGAGCCGGTTCACTCTCGACAGCGAGTTTCGCCGCCTCAAGGACTAGCGGCGGCAGGTAAGGGCGCCCGGGGAGTTCGCCTGTATGAACGCGTTCGAATTCGTCATCGTCATCGTCATTCTGGGCTTCGTCTACAGGCTCCTATTGGCCTGGATGCGCAACCGGGAGTTCCGGAGAAACGACGAGTCCACGAGCTCGAACGCGGCGGCGCAAATGCAGCAGAGACTCGAGCAACTCGAAGAGCGCGTACGCGTGCTCGAGCGAATCGTCACGGACGACCGCTACGAGCTCAAGCAGCAGTTCAAGGATCTCGCGCGCTGAGGGCGCGCGGCCCACGATTCCTCTACTTCGGAGGCGCCGGGTGCGCGGCGTTGTACGCGTGCAGCTGGTCGTTGAACGCGGCCGCCACGGCTTCCATCTCCGACACCGCGGCGTTGTGGCGACCGATCATCTGGTCCTTGTACTCCGGAGGCGCGCCGTCGCCTTTCGCGGCCGCTTCCTTGTCGACGCAGTCCATGAAGTCCTGCATGCTCTTCATGTAGGCCTTCACCTGGTCTCGTGCCGCGAGCATTTGCTCCTTGGTCGACGTCTTGCCGTCCGGCATCGCGACGACTGCCGGATTCTCGCAGGCGGACGCCGTGGACAAGAAAGCGAATGCCGCGACGAGCACCGCGCCTGAAAGCGTTAATGACCTCATTGGAGCTACCTCGAGTCCCGCGCTGTTAGGGTTTGGCGGAGACTATAACGCAGCGCGCGCGGGTCCGTCAGCACACGGGCGCAGCCGCGCGGGCTCAGGCGAACAGCGCGCGATTCTTGCCGGTCCCGTCGGCTTCGGCGAGCAGGACCTCGCCGAACCGGTCCGCGTCGATCGGGTCGCTGAACAGGTGTCCCTGCGCGTAGTCGCAGCCGTGCTTGCGCAGGAAGTCGAGCTGATGCTCGTCCTCGACGCCCTCCGCGACGACCTCGAGCTGCAGGCTATGGGCCATCTGGATGATTGCGTCGACGATCGCGGCGTCGTCGCTGTCGATCGCGACGTCGCGGACGAGCGAGCGGTCGATCTTGAGCGTACTAATCGGAAACTGCTGCAGCGCCGAGAGCGACGAGTAGCCCGTGCCGAAGTCGTCGATCGCGAGATGCAGGCCCATTCCGTACAGCGCGTCGAGAATCCGGATCGTGCGCTCGGGGTCCTCCATCAGCGTCGTCTCCGTGATCTCGAGCTCGAGCGAGGTCGGCGACACGCCGTGGGTGCGGAAGGTCTCGCGGACCTGGTCGAGGAAGCGCCGTTGTTGCAGCTGGCGCAGCGACAGGTTCACCGAGATGCGCGAAGGCGAAGGCACGAGGCGCTGCCACGTCCGATAGTCGGCGCAGACGCGGTTCAGCACCCAGTCGCCGAGCTGGAGGATCAGGTTGGTTTCCTCCGCGAGCGGCACGAAGTCCGACGGCAGCACGAGGCCCCGCTCGGGCAAGTCCCAGCGCAGCAGCGCCTCGGCGCCCTCGAGGCGGCCCGTCTTCAACGAGTATTTCGGCTGGTAGTAGACGCGGAGCTCGTCGCGCTCGAACGCGCGCCGCAGCTTGCTCTTGAGCATCAACCGCTCGACGGCTGCGGTGTTCATGTCGGTGGAGTAGAACTCGAAGCAGTTGCCGCCGGCCTTCTTCGCCTGGTACAGCGCGGCGTCGGCGTTGCGGATCAAATCGATGACGTTGTCGCCGTCGCGCGGGTACACCGCGAGCCCCATGCTCGCGGTCAGGAAGATCTCCTCGCCGTGGACCTGGAACGGCTTGCCCGCGACCTGGAGCAGCCGCGGCGCGAGCTCGTTGAGCTGCTTCATGATCGTTTCGAGCCGGTCGTAGCCCGTGAGCAGCACCGCGAACTCATCGCCCGCAAGGCGTCCGGCGTGCGCGTTGTCCGGCAGCTCGGCGAGCACGCGGCGCGCGAAGATCTCGAGGCTCGTGTCGCCGGCCGCGTGCCCGAAGGTGTCGTTGATGTCCTTGAAGCGGTCGACGTCGAGATAGAGGATCGCGACGTACTGCTGCGTGCGGCGCGCGCGCGCGATACCCTGCTGAAGCAGGTGCTGGAACTGCATGCGGTTCGCGATCTTCGTCAGAGGGTCGGTTCGCGCGAGATAGCGAATCCGCTGCTCGACGCGCTTGCGCTCGTCGATGTTGTGCGCGGCGTAGATCTTGCTCTCGTCGCCGCGGTCGCTGTGCACCTTCGCGACCGTGTACGAGATGCTGACCGACGTGCCGTCGGGCCGCGGCACCGAGCCTTCGCGCGGCCGCGAGGCGACGCCGTCCGCGCGCCGCCGGTCGCTCGAGACGATCAGATCGTCGGCGCGCTTGCCGACGAGCTCCGCTTCCGGGCGGCCGAAGAGCTCGCTCGCCGCGGCGTTCGCGCGCTCGATCCGGCCCTCCGCATCGGTGATCAGCAGCGCCTCGCCGACCCCCGCCAGCAGCCGATCGAGATAGTCGCGCGAGATCGCGCTCGAGCGCAGGCTGATCCGCATCGCGTTCACCGCGTCCGCGAGCTCGCGCAGCTCGCCCGAAGGGCCGACGTCGGCCGCGGACTCGTAGTTGCCGCTCGCGGATCTCTGCAGCGACGCGACGACGGCGCGGAGCGGCCGCACGAAGCTATCGGCGAGCGCGGCGATCAGCGCGACGACGCTCGCGCCCGCGACCGCGAGCGTCGCGAGCAGCGCGATGGTCAGGCCGCGGGCCGGCAGCACCCCCGTCGAATGCGCGTAGAGCAGCGCCCAGGCGATCAGCAGCGCGACGGCCGAGACGCCGGCCGTCGCTGCCACGTAGCGGCGTTTGAGTCCGGGTGAAAACAGTGCTGAGGTCATGGCGAGGCGTTCGTTGTTATAGTGGTTTTGGACGCTCGTCGGTTTTCGAGCACACCACAAAGCGGCTGTCCTGCCCAGCCGTATGCGACAGAATCCAGCGCAACCTCACCCAGGACATCTCCTCGAAAGAGCGCCGCCAAAGTCTATTCCGATGCAAAGCGTCCCGCATCCACCGCCGCGCGCGTTCAGCGCGCCGCTCGGCCTACGCCACCGCCACGTCCAATCGCTGCTCGCGGCATCGCCGGTGCGGCGGGGGCTGTTGCGGCGGCGAGCGGGCGCGCTGCTGTCGGCGGCGCGTCCGGAGCTACTCGACTGCGGCGACGGCATTCGGCTGCTCGGCCTGCATACGCCGGCGCCGGCCGCGAGTCGCGGGCTCGCGATCTTGCTGCACGGCTGGGAGGGCAGTGCCGAGGCGACCTACGTGCTATCGGTCGGAGCCACTCTGCACGCCGCGGGCTTCGACGTCTTTCGTCTGAATTTCCGTGACCACGGCGACACGTTTGCGCTGAATCGCGAGCTGTTCCATTCGTGTCGAATCGACGAGGTCGTCGCGGCGGTGCGCGCGGCGATCGCCGCGCACCCGGCACCGCATGCGTTCCTGATCGGCCACTCGCTCGGCGGCAACTTCGCGCTGCGCGTCGCGGCGCGCTCGCCGGCGGCCGGCATCGGGCTCGAGAAGGTCGTCGCGATCTGTCCGGTGCTCAAGCCCCAGAGCACGATGCACGCGCTCGAGACGGGACTGTGGATCTACCGCGAGTATTTCTTGCGCCGCTGGCGCCGCTCGCTGCTCGCGAAGGCCGCGTGCTTCCCCGAGCTCTACGACTTCGGCGACCTGCGCCGCTTCGCGACGCTCACCGCGACGACGGAATTCTTCGTCAAGCGCTACACGAGCTTCCCGGACCTCGACGCGTATCTGAGCGGCTACGCCGTGACCGGCAGCGCGCTGTCGAGCCTGCGCGTGCCGACGCGGCTGATCGCCGCGGCCGACGATCCCGTGATTCCCGTCGAGGATCTGCGCGATCTCGCCACGCCGAGCGCGCTCGCGATCGACGTGCTCGCGCGTGGCGGCCACTGCGCCTTTCTCGAGAGCTACGCGCTCGCGAGCTGGGTCGACCGCGCGGTGCTCGCGGAGTTGGGCGGCTGACGCGACGGCGGCCGGGTCGACTGTCGCGATTCCGTCGATGATTCAGCCCTGGCGTTTCTCCTGATACGTCACGGGCTCCCCGCCGCTCGTGACCTTGATCTCGCCCTCGATCACCGCGCCCTCGGCGACCGCGATCGAGTTTCCCGACAAGCTACCGGTGACCCGCGCGGTGCCCGCGATCTCGACCCGCTGGCGGGCGATCACGTCGCCCTCGACGATGCCCGCGACGATCACGTCGTTGGCCTTCAAGGTGCCTTTCCAGCGGCCGCCTTCGGCGAGGGTGAGCGGCCCGTTGATGTCGCAATCGCCTTCGACCGTGCCGCAGAACACGTAGGGACCCTGGCCCGTGACCGTGCCGACGATTCTCGTCGACGGCCCGATGAAGGTGGTCGGACCCGTCGGCACGTCTTGGATGCGGCGCTTGAAAATCATCGTCCCTTCTCCTCGTTGGCTCGGCCAAGTTAGCCGAGCGGCGAGCCGCGCGCGAGCACGCGGTTCACGCTCGAGACTCGAGCGGCGACCTGCCGCGGCGCGGCAGTTTTGCGCCGGTTATGTCACTGTGACGGCCTTCACGGCCGCGCGTAACTCATTGTTGTGCAAGCAACCGCGCGCGTGGCACGGCGTTTGCTGCTCCGGGCGGTCTTCGAGATCGTGCGAAGAGCGAGGAGCGTCGATGGACGCCGGCAACGAAGTGATCGCGGTCGTGTTGAGCGAATCGCTGGACCGCTGGCATGCGGGCCAGCTCGGCAAGGGCGCGCAGCAGCTCGTCCGCCATTCGGACGGCACCGTCGGGCTCGAGCCGGTTGCGTCGGAGGAGGAGTTCGAGCGCATAGCGCGCTCGAGCGGTTGCTTCCGCCGCGGGAAGCCGATCCGCGATCCCCACACGCGCGAGGTGATCGGTTACGAGATGGAGCTCGTGCCGCTGCTGCGGGCGGCCCGCTGAATCAATCGTGGCCGTAGCCTAGGTAGCGAACGTCGGTCACCCAACCGTTCTCGATCCGCACGGTAGTCATCAGCTGATGGGGGCCGAAATTGTAGGTCCATTCCTCGACGCGTAGCTCTTCCCGGAAGCCGTGGTAGACACGGCCTTGGGAGTCGACCGGCGTGCGCACGATCGGATACGTCCTCACGCTCTCCGGCTGGCCGCAGAACTCGAGCAACTTGTCGGCGGTGTCGCCGTTCGAGATGACGGCCGAGCCGCAATGCATCGCGTGGGCGGGCGCGCTCGCGAGCAGTGCCATCGCGGCGAGGATCGGCGAGACGCCACGTGCAATCGCTCGTTCCGGGACCGAGGTCTTGCTGCATGCCCGCGAGAGCATGGGCCGACCGTACGCCGAATCCGCGCCGCCGGCAAACGCGGCCCTATAATGCCGCCTGGCAATGGCAGATCGGTCGCCGCTTGGCCCGAACACGCTCGCAATCCGGAGGGCATTCGCCGCGCGGCGTACTCGCGTCGCGCCTGCGTTGGTTGCATGAGCCCGGCAACGGGGCGCTCGTGCGCCGCGGACTCCGCGGTGTCGAGAAGGAGAGCTTGCGAGTCGACGCGCGCGGCCGATTGTCGCATCGACCGCATCCGCGCGCGCTCGGCGCGGCCCTCACGCACCCGTATCTCACCACCGACTACTCCGAGTCGCTGCCCGAGTTCGTCACCGCGCCGCAGCAGAGCAACTGGGAGACGTTGCAGTTCCTCTGCGACTTGCACGTGTTCGCGCACCAACGGCTCGACGGGGAGTTGCTGTGGCCCGGCAGCATGCCGTGCGTGCTCGACGCGGATCACGAGATCCCGATCGCACAGTACGGCACGTCGAACCCAGGCCAGCTCAAGACGATCTACCGCCGCGGGCTAGGCTACCGGTACGGGCGCGCGATGCAGGCGATCGCGGGCGTGCACTTCAACTATTCGCCGCCCGTCGAGCTGTGGCCCGCCTACCGCGAGCACGAGGGACGATCGGCGGCCGTCGAGGAGTTTCGCTCCGCGGAGCTCATGGGGCTCGTGCGCAACTATCGGCGTCACGCGTGGCTCGTGAGCTACCTGTTCGGCGCGTCGCCCGCGCTCTGCAAGTCGTTCAAGCCGGACGGGCACGAGCTCTTGACGGAGCTCGACCGCGGGACATGGCACGCGCAGTTCGCGACGTCGCTGCGGATGAGCGACCTGGGCTACCGGAACAAGACACAGGGGCGACTCGTGATCTCCGCGAACTCGCTCGCGGAGTACATCGCGGCTCTCGCGGCCGCGGTCACCACGGTCGAGCCGCGCTACGAGCAAATCGGCGTCGTCGTCGACGGCGAGTGGCGACAGCTCAACGCGAACATCCTCCAGATCGAGAACGAGTACTACAGCTCCATCCGGCCGAAGCCGAGCAAGTCGTCTCATCACCGGCCGCTCGGAGCTTTGCGCCTCACCGGCGTCGAGTACGTCGAGGTCCGCACGCTCGATCTGAATCTCGCCGATCCGGTCGGGATCAACCAGAATCAGCTGCGATTCGTCGAGGCGCTCTTGCTCTATTGCCTGTTCTCGGACAGCCCGCCGATCGACGCCGCCGAACAGATCGAGATCGATCGGCGCGATCTCGTCGTTGCGCGAGAGGGCCGCCGGCCGGATCTCGAGTTGCCGGTCGCGCGGGCGACGCGCCCGCTCGCGGAGTGGGGGCTCGAGGTTGTGGACTCGGTCGCCGGCTTCGCCGAGCTGCTCGACGCGGACGGCGAAGGCTACGTCGCCGCGGTCGAGCACGCGCGCGAGTCGCTGCGCGATCCCGACCGGACGCCGTCGGCGGCCGTGTTGCGGGACTTGCGGACCGAACGGGCCACGTTCTTCGAGTACGCGCTCGAGCTCGCGCGCGGCCATCGGGAGTACTTCCTGGGCCTCGAGCTCGGGGCCGAGCAGGGGCGTCGGCTCGCGGACCTCGCGGTCGAGTCGCTGGCCGAGGTCGAGGCCCTCGAGCGCGCGCCGGCGCCCCCGTTCGAGGCCTATCTGCGCGGTTATTTCGCGGATGTCTAAGGACTCCGCGCCCGAATCTGTGATTCCGTTAACCGCGCGGCGCGTGCAAGGCCGCGATACTGGCGGCCCCTGGGCGGCCCGGCACTGAATGAGGACGACCTTCTTTCTGGCGATATTCTTGGGTTTCGCCGGCGTGCTCGCCGCCGGCCACTTCGTGCCCTGGGGCGCGCACGTGCGGCTGCCTTCGCAAACGCGCGTGATCGCGAACGGCGGGCGCGCCGAGCGGTTCGTGATTCGCCTGCCCGCGGATCGGATCGACGTCGCCGGCGCCAAGACCGCGGGTCTGCGCGCGGCGGCCGCCGTGGGTGCGAGCGCGCTCGCTCCGCAACTCACTCCCGAGCCGCTGCTCGTCGAGCACTTCAAGATCCGCGACGCGGCCGGCAACGTGATCGGGCTCGCGGCGCGACATTGGAGCGCGGACGCGCACGCGTCGGGTACCGCCTGGTCGTTGATGATTCCAAGCCGCGGTGCGCTGCTGTTGACCGCGCCCGCAGAGCCGCGCGCGGCGCTCGACACGGCGTTGCACACCGCGGGCTACAACGCGGGCACCGCGTGGAATGGCGACGTCAAGGTCGCGTTCGCGCCCGAGGGCACGGACGCTGCGGTCGTCGCCGGCGGAAGCGACGAGTTCGCGGGCCTGGCCGGTAAGTACAGCGAGACTTGGACGATCACCGGGGTTACGGATGGCGGCGAGCTGCACGGCACGATCGAGATCGACACCGTGACTCGACACGGCACATGAGATACCTCGTCGTCGCCACCCTCGGACTGCTGATCGGCGCGGCGTTCGCCTGCGTCGTCATCTACTACAACCCGCTCATCGCGAAGGCGGCGTCTGCGCAGCCCGATGTCGCGGATCGCGCGCTGCACTACTCGCTGCCGAGCGAGGTGCTCGGCTTCGAGCTCGGCGAGCAGGTCGTGCCCCCGGGCACTCCGAAGCACGACGGCTTGCTGTGGGAAGAGACGATCGAGCGCACCGCGATGTTGAGCCTGGTGCTCGACGACGCGCACGACAAGCCGACGGCGATCGCGAGCCGCATGCTCGCGGTCTCGCCGCGTACGGACTTCGTGCTCTCGGGCGTGCGCGTGAACGACTACTGGCTGCTCACGATTCCGGGCGAGGGCACGCTGTTCTTGCGCGCGGAAGCGAACGTCTGGCCGTTCATCAAAGAGACGTTGCCGGTCTGGTATCTCGGCCGACCATGGAAGGGCCCCGCGGAATACAGTCCGACGGCCGGCCCCGGCGAGCATGGCGAGGCCCTCGTGGTCGGCGCGACGGGCCGCTTCGCCGGCCTCGAGGGCACGGCGATCGAAAAGTATCGGCTCACCGATCTCGATCCCGCGGCACGCAGCGTGGCGGCCACCGGCGAGATCGACTTCAAGCTCGGCGCGTCGCAGGTCGCGAAGAGCGAGTAGCGCCGTTCGCGCGCCCCGATCGACGTCGCGATGGCGTCCGCGAGTCGGCGCCAGTGCCGGCAAAATGATCGACGGGTCGCGAATCAACCGAGCGTCAACGGGTCCGTGCGCGGATCGCGAAGCACATCCGCATCGATCGTAAACGCGGCGCCGATCAGTTTCTTCGCGTGCGCGAACTCGCGCGGGCTGTTCACGGCGTCGACGGCGAGCAAGCGCCGGTTCGCGAGGTAGTACACCGCGAAGCTCTTCTGCGCGGGGTCGCCGCGCAGCACGGTCGTGTCGTGGCCGTGTGACAGCCCCACGATCTGCATCTTCACGTCGTACTGGTCGGACCAGAACCACGGGATCTCGGAGTACGCGCTGGGGCTCCCGAGCAGTGTCGCGGCCGCGACCTTCGCCTGGTGGATCGCGTTGGGCACCGACTCGAGGCGCACCGAACGCGCGTAGAGCGGCAACGGATGGCTCGTGCAGTCGCCGCACGCGAGCACGTCGGGGTCCGCGGTTCGCGCGTGCTCGTCGACGCCGATGCCGTTCGAGCACTCGAGCCCCGCGGCGGCCGCGAGCTCGACGTTCGGCACGATGCCGATCCCGACGATCACGGCGTCGCAGGCGAAGCGTCGTCCGTCCGAGGTCTCGACCGCCTCGACGCGTGTGCTCCCGTGCAGCGCGCGGACCGCGGCGCCGACGTGAATCACGACGCCGGCAGCACGGTGCAGATCGGCATAGAACGACGAGACCTGGTCGCAAACCACGCGCCCGAGCACGCGGTCCGCGGCCTCGAGCACCGTGACCGCGAAGCCGCGCTGGCGCGCGACCGCAGCCATCTCGAGGCCGATATAGCCGCCGCCGATCACGACGACGCGCGCGCCGGTCGACAGGCCCGCGTTGAGCGCGTCGATGTCCGCGATCGTCCGCACGTGATGGACGCCGGCGAGCTCGGCGCCGGGGACCGCCAAGGTTCGCGGGCGGCTGCCCGTCGCGATCAGCAGCTTGTCGTAGCGCAGAGTGCGGCCATCGTGCAGGCGCAGCGAACGAGCGGCCGTGTCGAGCTCCTCGACTCGTGTGCTCACCTCGAGCGCGATGCCCTTGTCCGCGTACGACGTGTGCGGCCGCAACAGCAACCGTTCGCGCGGCATCTCGCCGGAGAAGTACTTCTTCGACAGCGGCGGGCGCTGATAGGGCGCGTACGGCTCCTCGCCGAGCAGCGTGATCGCGCCCCGGTAGTTTAGTTGGCGCAGCGTCTGCGCGGCCTGCGCGGCCGCTTGACCGGCGCCGACTACGATCAAGTGTTCCGTCATTGGGGTGCTAGTATCTGGAGGGAAATAGAAAGTTTAACAGTCGATCACGAGCGGCGACGGGGATAAGGCGGCGGGCGATGGTGCGGGCGATTCAATTCGATCGGTTCGGCGGGCCCGAGGTGCTTCAGTACCGTGAGGTCGCCGTCGCGGAGCCTGGCGCGGGCCAGGCGCGCGTGAGGCACACCGCCGTCGGCGTGAACTTCATCGACGTGTATCACCGCACGGGCCTCTATCCGCTGCCGCTGCCGAGCGGTCTCGGCAGCGAGGCGGCCGGCGTCGTGGTCGCGACGGGCGCCGGCGTCACGCACGTGAAACCCGGCGACCGCGTCGCGTACAACGCGGCCGGCTCGCTCGGTTCGTACTCCGAGGAGCGGCTCGTCGATGCGCGCTGGCTCGTGAAGCTTCCGCGGGCGATCGACGAGCGCGCGGGCGCGGCGATGATGCTCAAGGGGCTCACGGCCTGGTACCTCCTGAACCGCAGCTACAGGGTCGCGCGCGGCGACACGATCCTGCTCTACGCGGCGGCCGGCGGCGTCGGGTTGATCGCCGCGCAGTGGGCGCGTCATCTCGGCGCGCACGTGATCGGCATCGTGAGCACCGAGGACAAGCGCGCGCTCGCGCTCGAGCACGGCTGCGAGCACGTGCTGCTCGCCGCCGAGGACATCCGCGCGCGCGTCCGCGCGCTCACCGACGGCCGCGGCGTGCCCGTCGTGTACGACTCGGTGGGCCGCGACACGCTGTATCAGTCGCTCGACTGCCTGCGCACGCACGGCTTGCTCGTGAGCTTCGGCAACTCGTCGGGCATGGTCGAGCCGTTGCCGCTGCACGAGCTTACGAAGCGCGGCTCGCTCTACGTCACGCGCCCGACGCTCGGCGACTTCATCCGCGAGCGGGCCGATCTCGAGGCCGGCAGCTCCGAGCTCTTCGGGCTCGTCGAGCGCGGCGTGATCCGGATCGAGGTGAACCAGACGTACGCGCTCGCGGACGCGGCGTCGGCGCACCGCGACCTCGAGGCGCGGCGCACGACGGGTTCCACGGTCCTGCTGCCCTAACGCTTTTCCTCGCCATTCGCACGAGATTCGCGCGTCGCCGCGTGCGGCGACGTGCGTCAAGGTGACGGCTCAAGTGCCAGCGGAGGGCTCCGATGCCGAGGCAACGTCACGAGACGCGGCTCGAGGCGCCGATCACGAGCGTGTTCTCGGCGCTGATCGACGTCGTCGCGCGCGGTCGTTGGGGTGCGGCGCGCATCGTGCTCGACGCTCCGCAGCCGCGCCCCGGCTGCGAATACGCACAGCAGAGGCGCACGGTGCTGCGGCGCGGCAAGGTGCTCGAGTGCCTTCGGCCCGTTAAGCTCACGCTCGAGGAGACGCTGCTCGACCGGCCGTGCCGCGTGCAGCTGCGTCTCAAGTGGCGGCTCGAGCCGCTCGAGACGACCTCGTGCGTGCTGCTCGAGGCGAGCTACACGTTGAACGGCGCTGCGTCACTCCGACGCAGGCACTGGGACGAACGTATCCATGGCCACTGCAGCCGCATGCTCGGCGCGCTCCGCCCGCAACTCGCGGCCGCGCAGCGCGCGCTCGATGGGGCCGGGGCGGCGCGCTCGGCCGTGCACGATCCTGGGTCATGGTTCGCCCCAGCGCTGCGCACCCGCCGAATTTGAGCAACCGGTCTCACGGCTCGCCACGAAACGTGATGGCTGGCGCAGTCCTTGCAAGCTGAGTCGCTATACTCGGTAACAACGGCACCGCCCTGCCGTCACCGGCAGCGCGCCGCCGCGAGCGGAGAATGGGATTGCGCGCGAAGCAGCCCGAAAGGATTCGCCCGGTTGCGAATCTGCAGGAGTTCTTCAAGGACTCGGTGGCCGACGCCATGGAGAAGCAGGGCGTCGCGGCCGACGACCACACGGCGTACTACGTGGTCAATCTGCTCACGCTTTTTGCGCGCTCCGAGAAGCTCTACGACGGCCGCACGGACCGCTCTGGCCCGCCGCCGCTCGCGCTGCTGCTAGCGGAGGCGGCGGACGCGCCCGACCCTCAAGCGCGCAACGTCGTGCTCCAGCGCGTCGGCGATACGGCGCTGTTCGTCGCGGGCTTCTTCCAGGAGGCTTTTGCTCGCAAGCTCGTCGACGTCGACTACTACATCGAAGTGGGCGGTGCGGCGTACGGCTTCTTGTCCGCGAGCGCGCGCGGCACGGTTCGGGGCCGCGCGTTCGGCGGAGTGTTCGGCGAGCTCGCCGCGAAATTCCGCGAGTTCGTCGACGTGCTCGCCGAGATCCGCGACTCCGCGCGCGCGGCCGACGACCACGACATCTTGCGTCTCTACGAGATCTGGTTGAAGACCGGCAGCCTGCGCGCCGCGCGCGTGCTCCGTTCTCTCGGCATCGAGCCGAGCCCGTCGCTCGACGCGACGACCCGCCACTGATCGATGCGCCTCGGCGGCCTCCAGTCCTTGCTCAGCGAGCTCTACGCGCTCGACCTCGTGTACGAGGTCGACGACTTCCTGACGACCGACGCCGTGCTCGCGCGTGCGCTCGACGCCGGCGGCCGCGAGATCGACGAGAAGCTGTTGATCGCCGAGACGGACGGCGAAGCGGAGGTGTCGCTGTACGTCGAGCCCGGCGTGCTCGAGCGCCTCGCGCAGAGCGACCCGCTCGAGAAGCTCGACGCGGACAATCTCGAAGACTTCTGGACCGCATTCGAAGGCGTAAGTCATTTCACTTACTACGCGTGGAACGCGCAGCTCGAGAAGCCGGTGACGCTGCTCGAGATGGAGCTGCAGGCCGAGGTCGACAAATACGTCGCGACGACGCTGCTGTTGCTACGTCAGGGACGGCGACAGCCGCGCGGGCTGCACCACTGGCTGTTCGAGCTGCCGCGGCTCGACGAGCGGCTCGACGCCGACGAGCTCGACCGCTATCGGTCGGCGAACCGCTACGCCGGCAAGTACTGCCGCAAGCTCGCGCCCGCGATCGCGCGCGGCGCTGCGGACGAGGCGACGCGCGCCGAGCTTCGCCGGTTCTACCGTTTCTCCCAAGCGTCGAAGATCGAGCACATCGAAGCCGGCTGACTCGCTCGCGCTTGGCGGGCTCGGTAGCACGTTAGCCGCTCGCGCGCTGCGGGACGCGAGGCGTCAGGCGCCGAGGAACAGGCGGTACGCGGGGTTGTCGGTCTCCTCCCAGTACGCGTAGCCGAGCGCCGCGAGGTGGCTCGCGAAGTCCGCGCGCTCGTCGGCCGGCACCTGCACGCCCGCGAGCACACGGCCGTAGTCCGAGCCGTGATTGCGATAGTGGAACAGGCTGATATTCCAGCGCCGCCCGATCGCCTTCAGGAACGCGAGCAGCGCTCCGGGGCGCTCCGGGAACTCGAAGCGATACAAGTGCTCGTCGGCGAGACCCGGGACGCGGCCGCCGACCATGTGCCGCACGTGCAGCTTCGCGACCTCGTTGCTGCTCAAGTCGAGCACCGGATAGCCGTCGTGCGCGAGCGTCGCGAGCAGCCCGCGCGCCTCGTCCTCGCCGCGCGCGAGCGACACGCCGACGAAGATCCGTGCGGTCGCGCCGGCCGAGTAGCGGTAGTTGAACTCGGTCACGTTGCGCGCACCGAGCGCCTCGCAGAACGCGAGGAACGCGCCGCGCCGCTCCGGGATCTCCGCTGCGATCAGCGCCTCGCGGTGCTCGCCGATCTCGGCGCGCTCGGTCACGTGGCGGAGGCGCCCGAAGCTCAAGTTCGCGCCGCTGTTGATCGCGATCAGCGTCTTTGCACGGACCGGGTTCTGCTCGAGCCAGCGTTTCAGCCCTGCGACGCCTAGCGCGCCCGCGGGCTCCACGACCACGCGGCTGTCCTCGAAGATGTCCTTGATCGCCGCACAGATCTCGTCCGTGCTCACGAGCACCATCTCGTCGACGACCTCGCGCGCGAGCCGGAAGGCCTCGTCGCCGACGCGCCGCACCGCGACGCCGTCCGCGAACGTGCCGACGTGGTCGAGCGTGACGGGCGTGCCCGCGTACAGCGACTTCGCCATGCTCGCGGACTCGAACGGCTCGACGCCGACGATCCGCACCTCGGGATAACGCTCCTTCACGTACGCTCCGATGCCGCCGATCAGGCCGCCGCCGCCGACGGGCACGAAGATCGCCGCCGGCGCGCGGTCGCCCCATTGACGCTCGAGCTCGAGCGCGATCGTGCCCTGGCCCGCGATCACGTCGGGATCGTCGAACGGGTGCACGAACGCGCGCCCGGTCTTCGCCGCGAGCTCGAGCGCGAAACGGTTCGCGTCGTCGTAGGTGAGGCCTTCGAGCACGACCTCGCCGCCGAGCGCGGCGACCGCCTCGACCTTGATCTGCGAGGCGGTCGTCGGCATCACGATCGTCGCGTCGAGGCCCAGCTTGCGCGCGGCCAGTGCAACGCCCTGCGCATGGTTACCCGCCGAGCTGCAGATCACGCCGCGCTCGATCATCGCGCGCGGCGACTGCGCGATCTTGTTGTACGCGCCGCGCAGCTTGAACGAGAACACGGGCTGCAGATCCTCGCGCTTGAGCAGCACCGAGTTGTCGAGCCGCGCGGAAAGGCGGCGCGCGTGGTCGAGCGGCGACTCGATCGCGACGTCGTAGACGCGCGCGCTCATGATCCGCGGCACGTAGCTCGCGGCGATCGGGCGTGTGGTTTGCGCGGGGCTCATCGACGCGACCCGCGGCGTTCGCTAGCCGGCCGGCTTCAGCAGGTCGGCCATCCGCCGCGTCATCTGATCGTACTGGAACGTGGCGAGCTTGTAGCGCCAGGCCATCACGTGCGCGTTGATGCGCTGTGCCTCGGCCGTCGGATCGGCCGGCGCGGCTTCCGCGGGCTTCGCGGCTCCGTCGGACGGCGCGGCCTTGTCGCCGGCTTTCGCAGCATCGGTCTTCGCGCTGTCGGCCCCGCCGGTCGCGGCCGGCGTCGAGGCCTTCGCTGCGGCTTGGTTCTTCGCGACCTGGTCCGCGTCGACGCTCGCGGTGAACGAAACCCATGCGTCGTCGCCGCGCTTCGCGCCGATGGCGCGCACGATCAAGCCGTCGAATGTCCTGAACTCGACCTGTACGGGCTTGTCGGGCATCGTGCCGTCGGCCTTCTCCACGTCCTCGAGATTGAGCTCGCGAAGTGCATTGCCGATCACGTTTGCGACGCCGGGGTAGAGCAGCTCGCGGCCCCGAGGGATCAGGGCGACGTCGAAATTCATCTCGTCGGGGTTCAGCTTGCTGATCGTGACGACCTCGCCGTCCGGATGCTTGATCGTGACCTCGCGAACGCGGTTGCCGCGCACGTCGAGGATCATC
>Ga0335076_10002158_pt1 | contig 19436 bp, 15 predicted proteins | sample Lox_Sample_25_FD_206717 | JGI IMG/M metagenome (GOLD analysis project Ga0335076, IMG submission 206717) | Soil microbial communities from Loxahatchee National Wildlife Refuge, Florida, United States - Lox_Sample_2.5 | ecosystem: Environmental > Terrestrial > Soil > Wetlands | place: USA...
GTTCGGGAGTGGTGACCGACTGCTGTCTGTATGTGGCGCTCGTCACTAATTCGCGTAAGAGCGCCTTCATGTCCCAATGAAGATCGTTCTCGAAATGCAGCGCTAACCAGTCGAGCAGTTCGGGATGACTCGGCGCGTCGCCAACGCTTCCGAAATTCTCCAGAGTCTCAACCAGCCCGGTTCCGAACAGCTGCTCCCAGTAACGGTTCACCGCGACTCGTGCAGTGAGCGGCTGACCCGGGGAAAAAAACCATTTCGATAACGTGAGCCGGTCGCGCGGGGCCCCGTCGGGAAGCTTCGGGAAAATTCCAGGTACATCCGCAGCGAGGTCCGGTCCGATCTTGTTCAGGAAGTTGCCACGCTCGAACTCCAGCGTAACCCTTTTTTCATACGGTTCTTCTTCAGACATGACCGGGACGTTCACGCTCGGCACCTTGGCGAGACGCGCCTCCAGATCGGACAGTCGAGCGATGTCCTTCACACGATCGGCGTCTTGAATCCGCGACGTGAAACGGGGATCACCACTGAGGGACAAGCGTACCCGTTTGATTTGTACTGGTTTGTAATCAATTTCCCGCGTCTGCTTCAAAGTAACTTCGATTTGGTCATTCGCAGCCGTATGCAGAGGCTGCGCGAGGATGCCGACGCTCCAGCGTGTGCGAAACAGCTTCGGAATCGCCGAGAACCCGTCTTCGACCGGTTTCGGTGTTTTCTTGGCTGCCTTGTGCTTTTCGTCTTCATCCGGGACGACAGATGTTTCCAGATTCTCGGTAGAGTCATGCAAGAATCTGCTGAAAACAATGCGTTCCCTTTTGCCATCGGCGTGAACGAGAAATGCCTGCACGCGGTCAACAACGAACCCGTCCTCTGGCGTGTGGCGCGCCTTGTCCGAGTCAACTGGAGGAACTTCCACTCGAATGGCGGTGAGTGTAGGGAGAGGACTTGCCTTCAGTTCGTAAACCGATTTTGCGGGCGTGGTCGGATCCGCGAATGCCTCGCCATCGCGAAGGTGGAACGTCCGGGCGGGTTCGCCACGAGATCTGGCAGCGGCGAGCCTCGATTTGAGCACCCGAATCGACTCCAGCTGATTGGCGATGTCGGTCTTCTTAATCTCTGGTGGATCTTTGTCCTTCTTCAGATCTTCCAGATATTTCTCCGCCCCTGGAAGCGCATCAAGCAGAGCGGGTGCTTCATCGGCAGCAGCGGAAAGAACAGGGGCGGCGGCCCAGTCTCCGCCCTCCACCAGCTTGCGGTCAGCCGCGACCAGTCCACGGATCAGAGGAGCGATCTCCTGCTGTATCTGCGCTGCTTCGCTATATTTGCTTTTGTCTTTTGGAACTTTCAGATTCGGAAAGTCATCGTCGCGGTCGGCGTCATCCGAGGTGTTGAAAAAAGCCAATGACTTGTAGTATTCCGCATGGCGGATTGGATCGTACGGGTGCGAGTGGCACTGTACGCAATTCATCGTGATGCCATTCAGAACGGACCACGTGGTCGCCACGCGATCCATGACCGCGACGAGGCGAAATTCTTCGTCATCGGTTCCGCCTTCCCGATTATTAGGGGTTTGCCGATGGAACGAAGTTGCAATCCGGTCTTCGAATGTCGCATTGGGCAGGAGATCGCCTGCCAGTTGCTTGGTCACGAATTCGTCATACGGTAAGTTGCGGTTGAATGCATCCACAACCCAGTCGCGATAAACCCAGACGCCTAGGCGGAGATTGTCAGCCTCATACCCATATGAATCCGCGTATCGCGCAAGGTCGAGCCACATCGAAGCCCATCGTTCTCCATACGCGGGGGAAGCGAGAAGCCGGTCAACTTGTTTCTCGTACGCATCCGGCGATGTGTCAGAGCGGAATGCCGATTGCTCTTCAACCGTTGGAGGAAGCCCGGTGAGATCGAGGGACACGCGCCGCAGCAGTGCGGACTTGTCAGCTTCAGGCGACGGGTGGAGTGACTCCCGCTCCAGACGAGCCAAGATGAACCGGTCCAGAGGATCGTGCGCCCATTTTTCATCTTTAACCGACGGCAATGCTTGCGTACGCGGCGGCACAAATGCCCAATAGTCGGACCATTTCGCTCCTTGTTCGATCCAGCGACGAAGCAACTTGATCTGTTCTGTCGAAAGCGGAGCGCCATGGAGTGGCATCCTTGCTTCAGGATCCTGGGACGTAACCCGCCTGATCAATTCTGAGGCGTCTGGATCTCTGGGCACGATCGTCGGTTTTCCGGATTTGCCTTTTCCTAGTGCCTCCTCGCGGAACGAGAACGAGACGCCTCCTTTTTGCCGCACTCCGCCGTGACAGGAACTGCAGTTCTGATTGAAAATAGGGCGGATGTCGCGGCTGAAGTCCACTGGAGCGCCGGACCAGCGCGAAAGGAGCGGTACGCGTGAACAACCCACCCAACTCGTGGCCGTCACTCCCAACGCCGCCACTACGAGAATGACAATCGGTGGGGAACCCCACGCACGGGTTACAGATGGCTTACCCATTGAAACGGATCCGGCTCTCTCGCTAGAACCCCGGCGAAGACTTACACGGCGGGTTGACTTCGTGACGATGTTAGCCAGCAGGATTTGCTGGTGTCAAGGCAGACCATGAAAATGGAGCCCCCGGTGAAACCGATTCCAGGCATGCAAAACTTTCGTCGACAAGCTGTCCAGTAGCTTTGACATTCGGTTATCGGAATGATACAAGGTGCAACAGCCATGAAACCGCTTTCAGGAGAAATGTAAGCCGCTGCCTCAGACTGTTCCGCGCATGGACGTTGCTACCCATTTCGAGCGAGATATATTGCGTCAGCCGTCGGAACTGGCACGCACCTTGGACCTGTTGACGGGGCCGCTGCGGGCTCGGTTGCAAGAAGCCTCAACTCTGGTGGGGCGGTCAAACCACGTGTTCTTGACCGGTATCGGAGCGAGCTGGAATGCGGCGATCGGTGCTGGAGCTCTTTTCAACCAGCAGGGACGCCCGGCCTACCTGGTCGAGGCTGCGGAACTTCTGCATTTCGGATCTATTCCATCCGACGCCGTGGTCATCGTTTTATCACGGACCGGTCGCAGCATCGAAATCGTTCAGTTGGCGTCAAAAGTCCGCGACGCCGGAGCGCGCCTGGTAGGAATCACCAACTCGCCTGACAGTCCGCTGGCAAAGGAGTCTACGGTTGCGTTGGTTCTACCGATCGGACTCGATCACGCGATTTCTGTTAACACGTATTCGACCCTTGCTTTGGCAGCAGCCGTTCTAGCTACTTGCAGCAGCAAAGATTTTCAGAACATCTGCGAGGCATTCCTACTCACCCTGACGCAATTACCGGACGCGATTAGCGCGTGGAGTGAAGCGATTTTAGCTTCCGATTGGCTTATTCCTCGTGCCGCCTGCTATTTCCTGGCTCGCGGCCCAAGCCTGGCGAGCGCCTACGGGTCGCGGTTGCTGTGGGAGGAAGGCGCCAAGGCACCAGCTACCGCGATGACTACAAGCGCATTTCGGCATGGGCCGCAGGAGATCGTGACTCCAGCCATGCGCTTTTGCATATGGCTCGATTCTTTCACAATGCGGGCACAAGATCTTTCGGTCGCGAAGGACCTCCGGCAGCTCGGCGCCTCGGTTGCGTTAATCGGCCAGCACCTGCCGGAGAGCGCAGCTGATCTTGCGTTCACAGTTCCAGCAGTTCCGCGGGCATGGCAGTTTGTTGTTGATGTCATTCCCATGCAACTGGCGGCCGAAGCTTTATCGCGTCGATCGGGAGTCGACTGTGATTCTTTCCGTTTATGCGCCTATGTTGTAGAGGATGATGACGGACTTTTGGGAAAGAATGGCAGTCGCAACAACACGTCACACGAAATCAGTTGAATTCTTACAAGAGAGGCTCTGTGTCTGGAAAGAAAGGCGAGAGTATTCTGCGGCGAATGCAAAGCGGGCGGCCTGTATTGGGGGATGGCGGATACCTGCTGGAACTCGAACGCCGGGGTTGGGTCGACAGCGGATCAGGGCGCGAAAAGGTTGGTACCGGCAAGGGCAGCGGGCAATTTACGCCTGAGGTTGCGGTTGAGCATCCCGACTCACTGCGCGAGTTGCATCGGGAGTTTCTTGGTGCAGGTTCGGAAGTTCTGCAGGCTCTGACTTTTTTCGGGACGCGCGAGAAATTAGGACGCGCGGGTTACGGTACGCAAACCGAAGCAATCAATGACGCTGCCGTACAGATCGCGCGCGAGATAGCACGAGACAGCGCTTATGTGGCGGCGTCGATTTCCCGTACTCAGCTTTTTGAGCGCGAGGGAAGCAGCGCCGCTTCTCACGTGCGCGATCTGTTGAAAGAGCAGATAGCCCTCGTTACCGCAGCTGGAGTGGATTTCCTGATCATGGAAACGTTTTTCCACCTTGAGGAGATGCTGATCGGGCTCGAGTGCGCGCGCGACACCGGCCTGCCGGTAATTGCCACCATGACGTTCCGTCCCACGCTGACCGAGTGCAGCGATGGGCACTCGCCTGCCGAATGTGCCCGGGCGATGGTCGACGCGGGTGCGGATGCCGTAGGGGCAAACTGCGAGCAGGAGCCGGAACGCATGATCTCGATCTTGCGCGCGATGCGAACCGCGGTCAGCGTGCCCATCGCGGCGCAACCGGCGGCTTTTCGAACCACCGATGCCATGCCGTGTTTTACCAAATTGCCAGAATTTCCTGACGGAATGGAGCAGATCCAGCTGGCTCGCAGCTCTTTTGAGCAGTTTGCAGCGCGTGCCCAATCGGAGGGCATTCAATACGTCGGGGGCTGCTGCGGATGCAACGCCGCGTACATTCGCTCGGCCGCCCGCGGCTTGGCTGCTTCCAACGGAAACGGCTGAACTTTACCTCGGCAGAGGCATTACTGAGACTTCCTTGAAATCCACCTCGGGACCAGGTTCGTTCTGCAAGCCTATATAACCGGAATCCGGTCTAGGCCCACGCTCTGGATCGCTCGACTCTTTTTTCGCGGGAACTGAGTCGCCTTCGTGAAAATCGGTGATCTTTTCACCGTTCACAAAAATGATGGTGTGAGACCCATCGATGGTGACCTCCATCGTGTTCCACTCGCCGGCCGGTTTGAGCGGATGGGACTGCGTTCCGGTGAAACTGTACAGTACCCCGGCGCGCGAGTATTCGTCAGGCCAGTCCCCGATTTCGGCTTCGTAGCCGCGATTTACCGGCATCCAAGGCTCAGTCGGCTTTTCTGGAATTCGAATGAACAACCCGGAATCCGCGTCTTTTGCTGTCAGTCTAAAAACCACTCTCACTGTCGCACGCTGGATCTTCTCGTGCGTAAACCAAAGCAGGCCCATGCCTCCTCTGGTTTTCAACAATCCACCTTCCACCACAAAAGAGCCGGGCCCGACATGTTCCCATCCATCTAAATTCCTGCCGTTAAACAGAGCCCGGCGTTCGCTTTGCGCGCCGAGCGAGCCCACGAGCAATGTCAGCATGAGTGCGCTTGTTGCCAACCAAAATCGCGGCGTATTGCGAGTGAGTGAATTCATGGTCACATTGACCCAGGCGAATTCCACTTCCGGTCTCGTTCCGTGGCTGCGCGCCGTTTCAGCTTGACACTCGATTCTCATCCACCTAGAATCTGCGAGCGCTGCAACCGGTTTCATGATTGTATCTTTTGGCGGGTGAGAATGGGTGGACAGGGAGTTCAACGCCGCGAGATTCTTCGCTACATAGGGATTGCCTCAGTTGCCGCGACCTTTCCTGGCTTCAGCCGATGGAGTTTCGCCTGTCCCGCAGACCCGTCACATAACCAGAGCATCGGGTCGGGACAAGCATCGTACAAGCCCTTGTTCTTCTCTCCTGACCAGTTTCGCCTTGTTGAACAGATCGCCGACATGATTATCCCTGCGGATGACGCGCCGGGGGCGCAGGAAGCCGGTGTGGCCGAGTTCATTGACTTTATGGTGGCAAATCGGGTTGCGGTGAGCCCACGAAGCGAAACCAGATCAACTGCAGATGCGATCCGCCAGGGTGATGACGCGCAGGTTGAATTTGTCGGCGGCATCGGCTGGATCAACGCGCGCAGCAAGTCAGAATTCGGAGAACTCTTTCTCGATTGCACCAGTGAACAGCAGACCGGCATGTTGGAAGAACTCGCCTACAAAGCGAAGTTCAAGCCTACAACCGAGACCGGACGCGATTTCTTTCAGTTGATACGCGACTATACGGTTGTCGGCTACTACACGAGCAAGGTGGGTTTGGAGAGTCTTGGCTATCCCGGCCTGCGGGTGGTCTGGCCCAAAATGCCGGGCTGTACCCATCTCAAAGACCCTGAACATCGTCACCTTGAAACGCCTAAATAGAGGGACCTGTTTGCCTGGAAACACATTTGACGTGATCGTGGTAGGAACTGGAGCTGGAGGGAGCACGGCGTTAAAAGTGCTCTGCGAGGCCGGACTCAACGTCTGCGCTCTGAACTCCGGGCCCCGTATTGTTCCTGAAGACGACTATCGCGGACACCGCCAGGTCTACGACCTGAAGTATCGCGGGTTCGGTGATCCGCTTCGTTTTGCCGGCAAGCCGCACCAGGAGCCATATTCGGTCGAAGAATCGGAGTACAGTGAAGGCCACAATCTGTTCGAGCATGACATCGAATATTCCAATTCTCCGGGCACCGATTGGTACTGGAAGCGATGCAAAGCTACCGGCGGAAAAGCAAATTTCTGGGGGCGTTCATCCGCGCGTTTTGGGGACATCGATTTCAAGGCCGCCGACCTTGACGGCCTCGGTGTGAACTGGCCGGTGGATTACGCTGAGATTTCCCCGTGGTTCTCCAAGGCTGAGCGTTATATGGGCGTTGCCAGCACGGTCCAAAACCGGCCCAGCAACCCTGACGGCGAGTATCTACCTCCCATGCCGTTCCGCTGCTTCGACTTTATTCTGCAGAAGGCCTGCGAAAAAATTGGCGTCCCGTACTTACCTGATCGCTGCGCACAGCTTACGGTCGAGCACAACAATCATCCCGCCTGCCATTATTGCGGAAACTGTTCGCGTGGTTGCGATGTAGGCTCATTCTTCTCGCCGACATGGTTCACCATTCCCGATGCCGAGGCGACCAAGCGGCTGACTCTTCTGACGAATGCTCTGGTTCGTGCTGTGCTCGTGGATGAAGACGGACGTGCCAAGGGTGTGGCTTACGTTGATCGCAACACCCGGCGCGAAGTTGAGGTGTATGCCGGTGTAGTGGTGCTCGCGGCGTCATGCGTGGAAACCGCGCACATCATGTTGAACTCAAAATCGCAACCCTGGCCCACTGGCATCGCAAACTCAAGCGGACAACTCGGCAGGAATCTGTGCGAACACCTCTACGGATGCCCCGGCTATGGATATTTACCGCAGCTCGTAGGCCAGCCGCCTGCGCCCGACAATATTGCCGATTCCACCGTTTCCTGGATGCCGCGCTGGCAGAACCTGACAAATCCGCACGAAGAGAAATTCGTCCGCGGATATTCCGTGTACATGGGTGGGGGATGCGGGGAATTTCCCGGACACTACCGTCAATTGGAAGGTTTCGGAAAGCAGTTTAAGCGCGAGATCAAGCGCTATTATCCGGCAACTGTCGGCGGGCTGATTCAGGCTCCTACATTGCCCAGCCCGACGAACTATGTGGATATCGATCCCGAAAAGAAAGACATCTTCGGCATTCCCCAACTTCGCTTCCATTTTCAGTGGGGCGAGAATGAGTTGCTGATGTGGGAGCATTCCAAGCAGGTAATGATCGATCTTTTCAAAGCGGCCGGCGGTGAGATGTGGGGGGCCGACAGCGAACCCAACCGCCCCGGAACCAGCCTGCACGAAACCGGCGTCTGCCGTTTCGGCAATGACCCCAAACACTTTGTAACGAACAAGTGGGCGCAGACCCACGACGTGTCGAACCTCTATATATGCGATGCCAGTATCTTCCCGAACTGCACCGATAAGACTACGACCATGCCCATCGTTGCCTTCACCATGCGGACCTGCGATCACATGCTGGATAATTTTCGCAAAGGACTGCACAAGCGCGCGTGAGTCCAGGAGTCAGTACCCCGGAACGCTGGGCTACGAATGATTATGCTCGAACTCTCCCGTACGGTGAAGCAGCGCTGGTTCTGGTATTCAGTTCTTACCATTCTCGGCTGGGCAGGATGGGCTCTTCTGCTTAAGATCGGCTCCGAAGAAATTCCGAGCGAGCCCTCTTTGTTCCTGCAAACCACCGGCATGATTCCACTGGCGCTGATACTGGTCGTCACCGGCTCCTCCCGTGGACCTCAGAGCAACTTGGGCGTTGTCTATTCACTGCTCAACGGCATTATCACGGGAATCGGAATTCTGTGTCTTTTGGCAGCATATCGGAGTGGCGGAAATACTTCGGTGGTCGCTGTCACCACCTCACTGTACCCGCTGGTGACTTTTGCTTTAGCGATTCTTTTGCTGCACGAGAAATTGACCAAGTTGCAGGTCTGCGGTCTGTTGTTGGCTACCGTTTCGATTGTGCTGTTTTCGCTTTAGAGACTAAAGATAATGCACATCACCGCCTGGCTCATGTTCACAATTCTGGCTCTTATTTGTTTCGGAGTTGTGGGTTTACTGCAGAAACTTTCCACCGACCTGGTTTCTGCCGAGTCTGCGCTCGTGTGGCTGATCGTTGGGTTTCTGTTGCTTCAGCCAATTCTCTATCCCGGACGCGCATTGCTGAACTACTCTACAGGCAACATCGCAATTGTTTTCAGCGCCGGCGTGTGCAATGCCCTGGGCAGTTGGGCGATTCTCGCCGCCATGAAAGCCGGGGGCAAGGCCTCGGTGGTTGTGCCATTCACCGCGGTTTACCCCATCGTAGTGTGCCTTCTCGCTCCGTTGCTTTTGCACGAACACATCTCAGCCCCGCAAGGGATTGGTATCGTCTGCGGGCTGGGTGCAATTTTCCTCCTTGCAAGTTGAATGGATCGCCATGAAAAAAGCTGTGTCGAAATCTCTGGCGCGAAAACAGCAGTCACAGCCCGCGCGCTCGGTCGTTTCCAGTGCGAGCGACGGTTCGATTCGAGTTGGAATTGTCGGTTGCGGCAATGTAATGGATACCGCCTACATGCCCGTTCTCGACAAACTCCGCCATCAACGAGTCGTGCAGGTCACCGGCGCATCGCATACCAGCCGTGACCGATGCCAAACCGTTCTCGAAAGGTGGTCGATCCCGAAGTATTTTCCGAGTTATGAGTCTTTGTGCCAGTCGCCGGAGGTTGATCTCGTTCTCGTTCTTACCTCGATGACGCAGCACGGCGAAATTGCTCTTGCAGCCCTTCGCGCCGGCAAGCACGTCTTTGTCGAGAAGCCGATGGCGGTCTCGTTGGATGTTGCTAAGCAACTTGTGGTCGAATCGCAGAAGTCCGTGGGCTATCTTGTCTGCGCTCCATTTGTGGTTCTGAGTCCTACATTTCAGATCATTCGTGATCGCGTCGATGCCGGCGACATCGGCAAGGTCTGCCTGGCTCGCGGCCGCTACGGATGGGCCGGGCCCGACTGGTCGGACTGGTTTTACAAAGCTGGCGGTGGTCCTATCTTTGATCTTGCCGTCTATAACATCACGAGCCTCACCGGACTGCTTGGTCCTGCGAAACGCGTGATGGCCATGACCGGGAAGGCGCAACCCAGGCGCATCGTGAACGGAGAAGAGATTGATATTGAAATAGAGGATAACGCGCAGATCATGCTGGATTTTGGCGATGCCGTTTTCGCGACCATCGCCTCCGGCTTCACCATGCAGAAGTATCGATCGCCTGGCTTGGAGCTATATGGAACCGAAGGTACCATCCAGATGCTCGGCGATGACTGGGGGCCGGAAGGCTACGAGCTTTGGCAGAACCGGGTTGGGGCGTGGCAGACCTACTACGAAACCGATCCGCAGTGGCGATGGACCGCCGGATTACCCCATCTGATCGACTGCATTCGAAAGAAGCAACGGCCGCTTGTGACGCCCGAACATGCCTACCATGTCCTCGAGATCATGCTCGCAGCGCGCGCTTCCGGACGCGATGGCCGGGCAGTGGATATCAAAACTACGTTTTCGATGGAAAAACGAAGCGCCTCGAACCGGGCAGCCGAGGAGGCCCACCGCGTGCATGATTACAAACGCGAGTAAGTGCTTCCCACTCTATGCATAACCATGCCCAAAGCAAATCGAGCGATGAGTTTTGTTCGATTGGCATCGACTTGGGCGGGACCAAGATCGCTGCCGGGATCGTCTCGTTTCCCTCCGGCAAGCTCCTGCACAAGCAGACAATCCCGACTTTGCCGGCCCGTGGTGGTGAGGCGGTTTTGAATGACTGCATCTCCCTCGCGCGACGATTGAAGGTGTTCGCCGATGAGCGCGGGCTGCGGGTAGAAGGCATTGGCGTAGGAATCGCGGAACTTGTCAACCTCGAAGGTGAGATTACCAGCGAATATCTCATCAAATGGCGCGGGCTTCCTGCGCGGGAACGCCTATCTGAAGTTCTGCCAACCCGGTTCGAGTCTGACGCTAGAGCGCCAGCTCTGGCCGAGGCCCTGTTCGGCGCGGGCAAAGCCTTCACCAGCTTCGTTTATCTGACAGTCGGTACTGGCATCAGCTATTGCCTTGTGTTGGACCGTCAGCCATACGCCGGAGCCCACGGTCACGCCATTATGGTTGCCAGTGGCGCTCTTACCTCAGAATGCGAGAAATGCGGCGCGGTGCAGCATCAGGTTTTGGAAGAATTCGCCGCCGGACCATCGCTCGTGGCTCGTTATAATCAACGCGCGAGCACCCAACTCAGTACAGGACAAGAAATCACAGGAGCCGCCAAAGCGGGCGATCCGATCGCGCAAACAATTGTTCGCTCGGCCGGCGCCGCCCTGGGTAACAGTGTCGGTTTTCTCCTCAATGTTCTCGACCCACAGGCAGTGATTGTGGGCGGCGGTTTGGGCCTTTCCGACGGCATCTACTGGGACACCTTTGTAACTTCTACTCGCAAGCACATCTGGTCCGATGTCTCGCGGCAGTTGCCAATCCTTCATGCCGAACTGGGTGCCGATGCAGGTTTGATCGGAGCGGCAGCGATCATTTGGAAGGCTCACTCAAGCAGCTGACGGATCGATTGCGCACGATTCGGGCGACACACCTCCCTTTTGCAACAAGTCTCATGTTCGAGGAGCAGAGGCGGTTGTACAGTTCGATCATCAGAGGGTGTCCAGCAGCCCGCTATAATGCTCTGCACTATCAGCGGGTTTCGAACCAGCGATCGAAGTGAGATAGGCATCGGAAAGGTCGCAATCATGAAATTCATGGGCGTTGTGGCGGCGCTTATCCTGATGGTGAATGGGCTTCTTCTCGCGGGTTTTCTGAGCTTGGCAATTGAGTCCCAGATTCACAATCTTTCTACCCGCGACGAAAAGAGTTTGCCTTATCCCTTAGTGGACCAGAAGGCAAACTGGAGCGGCGGTCCGCCAGAAGTACCGCCACCCCCGGACCATCCGCCCTTGCAATTTGTTGCGGGGGAATTCACATTCACTGTCCACTACACAACCCGAGAATGGCTGCTGGCAAACGATTGCGAGGCTGCTACGTTTACAGACAAGCAGCAAATCTGGATGTCGCGAAGCACTGGTGGTCGCGATGTCTTGACTCACGAGCTCTTTCATGTCGCGAAGTATGTGGGCTCCCGACCTTCTGCTGAACCTCAACCTGCGGAGTACCCTGGTCAGAACCCTTTCGAGTATCAGGATCACGAATTTATTAACCCGGCAGCCCGGCGTTGCTCCTGATCCTTCGGCGGAATCCCCAGTTAACAGCTTGGCTGATAGACCAGAAAGGCTCCACGGAATGATGCTTTCCCAAAATGTCGGGAGGGACCCCACTTGAATAAATGTGATGGCTAGCTTCTTGCTGTTGATCTGCAAGCTGTGTTGGTGCTCTCTCCTCGCTAACCGGTTCGGCCTGCAGCGCAGCCAACTCTTGTTCCACTTCGGTTTGCATGCCACCGAACTTGGTCAGCGAGGCTCACACCGAAAGCAAACCCTCGGCAATGGATGTCGGGCGACTCGGGACATCTGCAGGACACTAAGACCCCACCCGACAAGGCTCCAAGCTGGACTGTGGGATTTCGGGCGTAGAAGGAGCCCGGCCTCAAAGGCGACGACTGCATCGAGCAGAAAAGCCTCGGTTATGTCGTCGCTCTCGATACACACGCCGTGCCGACCCCAAAAGCAGCCTGTAACAGTTTGGCCGATCGCTCTGACTCGGCCCTGGCTCAGGTTGACCATCTACTCATGCGCGCAGCTCACGTGATCGTTCCAGTCCACAAACGGGCCTTTGGGGTTGTCCCGCCACGCCCAAACGTGAAGTTCGAAAAGCGCGGGTAAGCCATAACGGTTCGGAGTGTCGCGGATTCGCGAAGTGCTTGGCGATTCAGCTGAGACACCACGCTACATCGAAACGCTGCCTCGCCGGGGATACCGTTACATCGGCCCTGTACAAGAATTTCAGAAGCTGCGATTGGCCACAGAAACCGACGGCCGTAAGATTGAACCCGTACCCGTGGCTCTGCCGCCAAAGCGGAGCCGCAGCCTTGTCTTTATTATCTGCGCTTTTTTCATGCTAGGGCTCGCGCCCCTGATAGTGTGGCATTCCTTACACGCGAAGGCGGCAGTCCCGCCAATTCATTCCATCGCTGTCCTACCCCTCGATAATTTGTCCGGCGATCCCTCCGAAGAGTTTTTCGCAGATGGCATCACGGATCAGTTGATTACGGACCTGGCTAAGGTCAGTTCGCTACGTGTCATCTCGCGAACTTCCGTGATGCCGTACAAAGGCGCGAAGAAGAGTCTGCCTCAAATCGCCCGCGAGTTGAATGTCGACGCCATCGTGGAAGGGTCTGTCATCCGCTCAGGTCGACGAGTACGTGTTACCGCCCAACTCATTCAGGCACCCAGTGACCAGCATCTGTGGGCAGAGACATACGACCGCGATCTTGGCGACATCCTGAAGCTGCAAGGCGAGGTAACCGACGCAATCGCGCAGCAAGTCCGCGCACAACTTACCTCAACCCAGCAGGCTCAGCTCCGCACGGCCCACGCGGTGAACCCAGAGGCCTACAATGCCTATCTCAAGGGACATGTTTACTTCACCACCGAGTTCACCAAACCTGACTCCCTTCGGAAGGCGCAGCAACTCTTTGGCGAAGCGATCCGGGACGATCCAAACTTTGCCCTCCCTTACGCAGGCCTGGGAAACACTTACATCTATCTGGCATACAGTGGCGCATTGCCGAAGGAGCAGGCCTACCGGTCCGCCAAAGAAGAGATAGCCAAAGCAATGGCGCTGGACGACAGTATCGGCGAAGCTTATGACGCTCTCGGCGTGCTGAATTGGCAGTTTGACTGGGACTGGGACGCTGCAGATCGCGCCTTCAATCGCGCCATCACGCTGGCTCCGAGCTACAGTTGTGCGCATGAGGATCGCGCCATCTTTCTCGCATTTATGGGGCGCCGGGCCGAAGCTCTCGCCGAGATCGCAAAGATTGACCAACTGGACTATGGTCTCAGTGCGGCGTACACCGAATCCGCGACTTACTATTTGCTCGGGGATTTCCAGCGCCTGATTGAATCAAGCAAGAGAGGATTGCTTATGGATCCCTCGGACTGGTTTCACCACTACCATCTCGGCATTGGCTACGAGGGCACGGGCAACCTACAGGAAGCGATTTTCGAGTATCAGAAAGCGATTGATCTGTCCCCTGGTTCTCAGCAACTCGCCGTGGCGTTAGCGCACGCTTACGCAGCCGCAGGTAAGAAAGCCGAGGGAGAGACGATTCTTCGCGATTTGGAGCGCAAATTAAAACAGACCTCTGCCTCGCCCTACACGATGGCTACGATCTATGCAGGCCTCCATGAAAATGACGAAGCAATCGAGTTCCTGCGAAAGGCTTATTCGGAGAAATCACTCGATCTTGTGTTCTTAAAATCTGACCTGCGGCTTGATCGCCTGCACCCTGATCCCCGTTTCCCAGACCTTCTTCGCCGTATGGTGTTGCACAACTAGAGTCAGCTCGGGGGAGGCAAGTGTGACTATGCCATCTCTTCCGAAAAGCGCGCAACAAAGCAGGCCTTCCGCAAGAGCTGGTTCTTTACTGTGCGCGACATGACTACGGTATGCGAGTTCTGATGCGCACCGGCAATCGCGCAGCCGTAATGGGAACGATGGGGCATCGCGACATAAAGACCGCGATGCACTACGTACAAAGTCCCCCCCCCTCGCGGCATAATCCGGGCTATCAGAATGCAGAAGTGTAAATGGAATTTAGCGCCAGCTATCTTGCCCACACTTGCTACACTAGCCGCCAAGATTCGTTCTAAATCGAACGTGGGAGTTGGAAATGACCGCGAGACAAGCGCTACTGCTCGGGACCTCACTGGTTGCATCATTGTTGTTTTCGGCGCAGCCATGTCTCGCTGCTGAGGAGGTCGGAGAAGTGATTGTGCGGATTGCGGAGTTGGATATTGCCCCCGAGCAACTCGATGCCTACAAACTCATCCTCAAAGAAGAAATCGAGACATCCATTCGGGTTGAGCCGGGCGTATTGACGCTCTATGCCGTTTCGCTCAAAGGGCATCCTGAACAAATCAGATTGTTCGAAATGTACAGAGATGCAGCTTCATACGAAACTCACCTGCAAAGCCCACATTTCAGAGCGTACAAAGCTCAGACACAAGGAATGGTGAAAAATCTTAGGCTGATTGAAACCGAGCCCATTTTGCTAGGATCGAAACCGAAATGAACTCTGGGAAGCCCCCAGTATCAGCAAGTATTGGCCTGTTACCCTTCCGAAAGTACCTCCTTGGCCACCATGATTGCACTCATCGCATTCGGCCAACCTGAATAGAAGGCCAGGTGGGTGATCAGTTCAACTAGTTCCTCTTTCTTGACACCGTTTTGAACAGCGAAGTTCAGATGAAACCGCAACTGGTCTGGACGGTTCAACGCCACCAGCGCAGCCACGGTCGCTAGGCTACGATCACGCTTTGAAAGTGTCGGTCGCTCCCAGACATCTCCGAAAAGCACGCTGTCTGTGAGGTCCGCCAGCTTCGGAGCGATATCGCCAATCATTTTCTGGACTGTGGATGGTTCTTTGCTCATGCTCGTCAACTCCCGAAACTCAGTCTACTGGATGCTTGGCGTGAAGAGGCGACTGCACACAAATTCCTTCGCCGCCCGTTCCGCCGTCCAATTGATGGGAGTACCGCACATCCGAACGACGGAAACGTGGCGGAACAATCGAAACTAGACAACGAGCTGCTGGTCGAAGATCACCCACACGTTTCAGATGCTGCTGTTCGTGATCTACGAACTGCCTCACGAGAAGCAGAAACGGCTTGACGCCCTCAAGGCCGGGATCATAAAGAAGTGATTGCGATGGGAAGCGCAACGGACGCCTGAAATCCCAAGCCCCATTCGCGACAACGCGAAGGTAGCGGTTAGGCAATCCGCCGCGCTGCTTTAAGTCAGGGTTTACAATCACCCGACATGACGAACTTCGCCAACTGGCCCGAATGGTTGAAGGTAGTCATTCTTGTGCCACACGGCATTCTCGCATCGGTGGCTTGTTGGTTATGGTGGCCGAAGTCAGAGAAAGGGTGGCGCAAGTTCGGATTTGTGGTCGCGTACCTAATCGTCTTCTACTTGGTCATGCGCTTCGTCTTTCAGATGAAGGATTTCAAATAGTCGACGCGAATACCGAAATCCCCTTCAACAGTGCTCCCAGTCAGTCTCCGTATAGAACAAAACGATGTACCACTGACGCTCAAGACGGCGCACATGCAAAACTTCGCAGCGTATGCCACTGAATTTTCCCGGAAAACCAGTCCTTGCTGCTGACGCAAGTGAATCATTGGGGTCGAAAACAAGATACTCCACGGTGTCACCTACTCCCGCGAATCCCCAGCCATCCCACTCCACGTGCTTCAAGCGGCCATCCGTCGAACTGGGTTGGGCAAGAACCTCAGCTTTGTAGGTGTTCTTGTGGATAGTCCACCGACCAACTGTGCGAAGGTCATCAGAAACCCGAAGCAAAGTCCAACACACGATGCAGAAGACCGCCAGCATCAACAGGCTCGACATCGTGTGACGTCGAATCTTGAAGAGAGCAACGAGCAGCAGAGCGAGGCAGACGATTCCTCCCAGAAGCATTGTGATGAAGAAGTTTCCGAAGACAATCTTCGGTAAAAACACCAGGAACGCTGCGAGTGCGCCGCACAGTGGGAGCCGCCAATTCATTAGCCGTACTTTATCACACAAAGTACATCGCGAGGCGAAGGGTCTGCGGCAGAGCCGAGTCCAACCCGCCGTCCATTGCCGTCCGATTGTAGGGTAAATGTCGCTGGCGATCGTATATCGACAGGCATCGATATACACCTAAGCCCTTGGAAACATTCTGGCGGAGAGGGAGGGATTCGAACCCTCGGTACAGGTGTTAGCCCGTACAACGGTTTAGCAAACCGCCGCATTCGGCCACTCTGCCACCTCTCCGGTGTGCGGGTATACGGACCCTCAGTTTATCACGCTGCCTGATCAATGCCGTTTTACCAATACGATCTACGGCGGAGTGTGGCAAACGCCAGACTGCACCGAGCCACCAGTCCCAGTCTCCCTGATTTTCAAAATCTCCTGCACCCGGCTACCGACGGCTCTTTCGTGACAGGGGATGGCACACTCGGGCTATTCCCCGTTCGACCGGCCTCCCTTATGCTGATTCTCGAGCAGCACTTGGGGGAGGGCTGATCAACAGACGTCCCACGACTCAAACTGAGTCTGGGGCGTTTTGTTTTGTAGCCGAAAATTCCTTGCCAGCCGCCCGGCCCCGGTCTCAGCCCTGGCTCTCAGCCAGCCGTCCGGATTCCTTACCCCGGGGCACAGTTCCTTTCTTTGCTCTCCCGGGAACTATCTGACCTGCCGGCGCTTTCCTCACAACCTATTTCGACTATCCTTTTACAAAGTGGGGGCACTTTGGCCGGGAGATAAATTGACAGGAAAACAAGACTCGCCCTGGTACAAAAGCGCGGTCATTTATCAGGTACACGTACGCGCGTTTTACGACAGCAATGGAGACGGCATCGGCGACTTCGACGGCTTGGCCCAGAAGCTCGACTACCTGCGCGAGCTCGGGATTGACGCCATCTGGCTGATGCCGTTTTTCCCGTCCCCATTGCGCGATGACGGTTACGACATTTCCGACTACACTTCCGTTCACCCGAGTTACGGAACACTCGACGACTTCAAGAAGTTCCTCGCCGCCGCGCACGAGCGGCAGATCAAAGTCATCGTCGAGATGGTGCTCAACCATACTTCTGACCAGCATCCCTGGTTCCAGGAGTCGCGCAGTTCGATCGACAATCCGCGTCGGGATTGGTACGTCTGGAGCGATACCGATACTCGCTACAAAGGCACGCGCATTATTTTCCTCGATACGGAAATGTCCAACTGGGCCTGGGACCCCATCTCCAAGTCTTATTACTGGCACCGCTTTTTTAGTCACCAACCTGATCTGAATTACGACAATCCAAGTGTTCGAGAACAAATGTGGAGTGTGATGACGTTCTGGCTCGAGTTGGGCGTCGACGGGTTTCGGCTGGATGCAGTCCCGTATCTTGTGGAACGCGAGGGGACGTCTTGCGAGAATCTGCCCGAAACTCACGCCATCATCCGGGATTTCAGAAAGCGTCTTGATACCCAATTCCCAGGCCGCATGTTCCTGGCCGAAGCGAACCAGTGGCCCGCCGATTTGCGACCGTATTTTGGCAGTGGTGACGAGTTTCACATGGCATTTCACTTTCCCCTCATGCCACGCATGTTCATGGCGCTCAAGCTTGAGGACCGGAAACCCATCAGTGAAATTCTTCAGCAAACGCCTGAAATTCCGCCTTCCTGTCAGTGGGGTCTCTTCTTGCGGAATCACGACGAACTGACGCTCGAGATGGTGACCGACATCGAACGGGACTACATGTACGATTCGTACGCCTTGAGCAAGACGATGCGCATTAACCTGGGCATCCGCCGCCGGCTTGCTCCGCTGCTCGACAATGACCGCAGGCGCATTGAATTAATGAATGGTATGTTGATGTCGCTTCCGGGTACGCCCATCATCTATTACGGTGACGAGATCGGGATGGGAGACAACGTCAATCTCGGTGACCGTAACGGCGTTCGGACGCCAATGCAGTGGAATGGCGGCTGGAACGGGGGCTTTTCCATCGCGGATCCCGAAAGTCTGTACTCACCCTTGCTGCTGAATCCGGTCTACGGCTTCCAGGCAATCAATGTCCTGTCTCAAAAACGCACCGAGCATTCATTGCTGTCGTGGATGCAGCATTTGATTCGGGTTCGCAGGTCCACCCCTGTTTTCGGGTCCGGATCGATCGAATTCTTGTATCCGGCTAACCATCGTGTGCTTGCCTATGTCCGCCAGTTGAACGATGAAACCATTTTGGCCGTGAACAATCTCGCCAGTTCGGCGCAGGCGGTGGAACTCGATCTCCGCGGATACCGGGGATACATCCCGATTGAGATGTTTGGAAAAAACCTGTTTCCGCGTATCGGAAACCTTCCTTATTTGTTGACCATGGGGCCGTATCAATTTTATTGGTTCCGGCTGAGGCGTGTCTGACGTTGTCACGCCGGTCTTTTCTTAAAGCGATCGCAAAGAGCGATCGCTGAATCGATGGAGTCGCGTTTGGCGGAAGAGAGCGTATTGACGGATGAGTTTATTCGCCAACTGATCAACGTTGGCGAAGTGGATTTGCTCGTCGCTTTGCCGACGCACAATAATGCCGAAACCGTCGGGCCCGTCATGCAAGCGCTGCGCGCCGGCATTCTGAAATGCTTTCCGCGCGAGCGGACTGCCATCCTCAATGCAGACGGTGGGTCTCGCGATACTACCTCTGAGGTGGTCACGGCGGCATCCATCGACGATGTCCGTCGCGTCTACAACACCAATGCCCTGCGAACCTTGCCCGCCATCAGCATTCAATACGGCAAAAGCCCCTCCAGCGAAACCGCGATGTACACAATCCTTTCAGCCGCGGAATTGTTGCGAGCCCGGGCCTGCGCAGTTTTCTCACCGGAATCGACGAATATCGATCCCGAATGGATTCCACGACTGCTGAACCCGGTCTATCACGAGAATTACGATTTCGTTGCGCCCGTCTACCGCCGGCAGAAGTTTGAGGGAGTACTTGTCACGAACGTGATTTACCCCATGAGCCGCGCCTTATTCGGCCAGAGGATTCGGGAACCCTATGCCTCGGAGTTTGGATTCTCATGTAATTTCGGCAGCCGCTTTCTCGCTGAGCACCAGTGGCGCCACGAACCTGGCCGGTTCGGAACCGAGCTGCAGATGACCCTCAGTGCCTTAACGGAAGGTT
>Ga0335076_10002159_pt1 | contig 19435 bp, 15 predicted proteins | sample Lox_Sample_25_FD_206717 | JGI IMG/M metagenome (GOLD analysis project Ga0335076, IMG submission 206717) | Soil microbial communities from Loxahatchee National Wildlife Refuge, Florida, United States - Lox_Sample_2.5 | ecosystem: Environmental > Terrestrial > Soil > Wetlands | place: USA...
GCCTCGTCGAGGACGCCTCGAGCCGCCTCGTCGCCCTGGCCCGATCCGGTACGACCCGGGGCGGGGGAGAAGTCCTGGCCGACCTGGAGTCCGCGCTGCCGCGCACTGCCGCGGCACTGCGCTCGGTCATCGTCGAGGTCGGGCGGGCCGAGGTTCCGCTGGCCTCGTAGCGGCCGATGAGTCGCCGAATGCGGCCTCCTCAGGAGGCAGTTGTGGCAAACATCACCACGATGCCCGCGCCCGCGAGCGCGATTACGAGCCCGAGCGCGGCGAGGCCGATCCGCAGCCGGACTCGTCTGGCGATCTGGTCGGGCGTGCCCACCAGGACGGAGACCGGTCCGATGCCACGGCCCGCGATGACCGGGCCCCCGGGGAGACCGAGAGCCGTCCCGTCGTCGCCAACGCCTTGATCGGCGTCCGTGCGAGGCAGCTCGGCGACGGCGCCGACGACAGTGACCATCTCGCCCATCGAGAGAGTCTTCTCGGTGGCGAACCTGCGGACGTCGTCGTCGCTGTAGCCGGTGTCTCGCTCGTCCCAGAGCGGCGCCGGAGGCTCGGCGAACTTGCGATCGAGAAGCGCCCGGACCTCGCCGGCGCTCTCGGCCTCGGCGACGCTCTCCGCCTCGCTCCACAAGCTGGTCTGGTCCAGGCCGCCGCGCGCGAGATCCCACATCGCGTGTCTGGCCATGACGGGAACCCGCCCCGTGCCGTCGTTGAGGATGAATGGGACGGCGTTGCGGCGATGGAAGATCGTCCGCCTGTCCCGGCCGTAGGCGACCGTCGCCAGGGTGTCGTAGTAGACGCAGACGGTGTCGTCGACAGGCGAACGGAGGTAGCTCCAGGCCGGCTCGACGTGGCCGCACAGGAGGGCGTTGCCCGGCCGGAGCTCGGCCACCCTGCCGGCCTTCATCCCGAACAGCGGTTCGCCTCGCAGCACCGCCAGACCGAGCGGCGCGCCCAGAGCGAGCCCGACCACCACGAACGCGATCCCCATTGCGATGCCCAGCGCCACGTCTCGTCCTCCTCTCTTGGCCAGCCCAGTATATGTGGCCCATGCGACCTGACCACCCGCTACAGTAGGCCTGCGCGCCTGCGCAGCGGTGTGGGTGGGTCAGATGAAGAGGACGCGGTCCGGGTTCCGGCTGGCCATCTCGATGCTGGCGACGATCGGAGTGGTGGCGGGATGTTCGACCGCCGGCGGCTCCGCCGCGTCATCGCCCTCGCTTGGGGGACCGCAGCCGAACGCCGTCGACAGCACACAGACCACCTCGCCGGCGGCGGTTACGCCCTCGGCCACCACGGCCGCCGCCGGTCCGGCGGCACTAGCCTGGCTCGAACCGGCGACCGGCTCTGGCAAGCTCGACTCTAGGATCGTCCTCGGAGACACGCTGGGGAATGAGGAGCGGCAGATCCCGCTGCCGCGCGATCCGTGGCTGCTCTACGCCACGTCCGTCAGCCAGACCATGCTGGTCCAGGGCACGGACAGCTGGATGCTCGTCAAAGCCGCCGGCGGCATGGTCGAGACGCTCGACTTCGGCGCCACCAGCCCGGAGGACGTACAGGCGCTGGCGCATTCGGGCCGATGGTGGGTCCTCGGGACCGCATCCGGCACGGACTTCCTGGTCGACGTCCAGACCGGCAAGCTGACCTCGTTCGAGTCACTCGGACTCGGCCAGGTCCTCGGTACACCCGTCTTCTCGCCCGACGGAAACGCCCTCCTGACGCAGGGCCTGCAGGCCGAGGTGACCACGCTCGGCGCAGCTCCCGCGACGCGGCCCATCGCCGCCGGCCTGGCTTCGTTCGTCTCGTTCTCGCCCGACGGCGCGAGACTCATCTATTCCGTGAAGAGCGGTGCCAGGATCGAGCTCATGAGCGAGGAGGTCGACGGCTCCGACAGCCAGGTGCTGCTCGACTCTTCGGTCGCGATCCACGGCGCCTTCATGCAGGACACGCGGCACCTCCTGATCGTCGACGCGAAGGGTGTCGCCATCCTGGACGTGACGTCCGGCCAGGCGACGCTGCTCACCACGGGCGCCACGATCGACGACGTCACCGGCATCGAATGGTCGAGCGACCGGACCAAGGCCCTCCTGACCTACACCGACTCAACGGACCGGCCGCAGTGGCTCTACGTCGACGGCTCGGCCCCGGCGGCGACGGTCGTGCCCGACCTGGCCAACCACCGCCTGACCGCCAGCGGCAACGACCAGGCCACTGGGGCGGGCGACGACCGCCTGTTCGGCGTCGCGGACGCCAGTTTGCCGGCCGATTTCAAGCTGGTCGACCTCTCGACCGGCTCGGTCCGCTCGCTGACCGGCATGGATTCCCGGGCGACCTTCCAGTTCGGGAGCGCTCGAATGAGCGGCAAGTGGATCCTCGCCGGCACCGGCATCACCGCCAACGGAGACTCGCTCAACCAGGTCTGGCTGATCGACGGCTCCAGCGGGCAGGCCGTCTACATCGAGGAAGCCGTGGCCGTGCGGGCCATGATCTCGCCCGACGCCACCCGGATCGTCGGCTGTCACTGGGACGGCAAGTCGAGCGCCGGCATCGACATCTTCGACCTGGCGTCCGGCGCCAGGACGCCCATCGCCACCGGCTACGACGCGGTCTGGCTGGCTCCGTAGCGCCGGCGCGGCAACGTATCCGCGGCTCGGGGCCGGCTCTCAGCCGACCTCTCCCAGCCGCCCCAGCTGGTCGAGCGCGTGCGCGAGGGCCACGTACGCGGGTGCGGGCTCTGGCGCCTGCCCCGGCATCCGGCCGAGCGCGTGGGCGGCCCGACCGAGGCAGACCAGCACGTCCGCGACGGCCGACTCGGGGATCGTCGTCACATGCTCACCGCGATAGTTCGACAGGATCGCCTCGATCGCCTTGGGCAGTCTGGCATGGTCGATCGAACCGTCGGCCAGCCGGTAGGGGAGATGCCACGTGTGAGGCCGGCTCGGATCTCCGGCGTAGGCGAAGCAGCGCGCCGGCAGGCGGTACTTCGGGTCGAGCAGCTCGCCTTCGACCTGGTCGCCGCGGCGGCGCCCATAGGCACAGCCGGTAGCAACCCCGGGCCGCCGAAGACGTCGTCGCGCGTCCGATAGATCCCGTCAACGCTGATCCATCACAGGTCGGCGTGCGGGGTAGTGGAGTCGAGGGCGACGAAGGCCCGGTCGCGCAGCCCCGCCTCGCCCACGTCGGCCGCGTAGAGCATGTGACCGTCGCTGACCGCGACCGCGGTCACCTTCTGGCTGTGGGCGTACCGGCGCGCCTGGTCGAGCGCGTCGACGACGGCTTGCCGGTTCCAGGCCAGCGCGCCCGGCCGCTTGACCTCGACGAGCAGGTGCTTGATGCCCAGGCGCGTCAGCTCGAGGTCCGCATAGTCGACCTGGTAGTTGACGTCCGCGAGCGACCAGTCCAGCGGCCCGGTGAAAAGGTCCTCCAGGATGTTCTCGGCGACCTTCTCCGCCGCATGCCCGAGCCGATCCGTCTGCGCCAGCCGAGCCTGCCGCCTCGCGGCGAAGGCCGGCCAGCCCGCCTCGAGGCGCGCGTGCAATCGCCGATACGTCGCCAGCTCTTCGACCGCACCGCTCATCCACTGCCTCCTGCGCGGCTGCCTCCTGCGCGGCCCTGCGCCCCGATCCTAGCGGCGCCCGTCAAGGCCGTCCGCCGCCGGCCGTTCCGCCCGGGACTTGTCCAATGACGGCCCGGCGAGCACTACGAAGACATGCATCCGCGATGGACCCGATGGAGGCCGCGGGCACGCCCTGCAGGGCACCGTTGTTAGACGCGAGCGTCAATCTCGGGCCCGAACAACAGGCAACGAGCCGCTCGGGGCGCTCATCGGCGCCCAGCTCGTCGGCTTACTGCTTCCACCCCTGTCATTGAGCAAGAATGGCTCTGCCTCGACTGTCCGCCAGGGATGCCGCCTAACGGACATAACCTCTCTTATCGGCAGTATATGAGCCACGATCCGATAGACGAATCGCGCCAGACCTCCGTGGCATCAGCCGTCGCTATCGACAGCTTCTTGCGCTGTCTCGCTCTCGATCTGGCTGATCCGCTGGTTGCTGACGCCCAGGAGCATTCCCGCGTCGCGCGACGTGTAGCCGGCCGCGCGGATGTCGGTCACCGCGCGCCTCATCGCCTCTGACGCCCTCGCCTGGGCCTGCTCGGAGGCCTCACGGGCACGCGTGGCGTCGTCGATCGTCGACTGGAGCGGAACGCCAAGCGACGCCGAGTCAACGATCACGGTGACGTCGAATGACTCCTGCGAGGCCTGCAAGGCCAGACCGATCGCTTCCCGGGCCCTGGCTTTGACCTGGTCTAGCCGCCGGGCCTGGGCATGGACGCTCCGGAGCTCTCGGATCTCGATAGCCCACCAACGCCCGGCTCGACTCGCGCGAGCGGTATATGTGGGCTTCATCATCGGCTTGATCCCTCTGGGGTGTCAGGTCCGGCCTGTTAAGCCTAGCACGCTAGGCAAGAACGTCAAGTGGCTTCTTGCTTCCACGTTCCGTGCGCCCGATCGTGACTGCTGGTCCCAAGAGAAGCGGCCCGTCGCTTCCCTCGAAGCGGCGGGCCGCTCGTGACGGTCCGGTGACGGAAACAGCAACGCCCGGAGAAACCGCGACCCCGCATCGTTCGGCCGATCCGAGAATCGGTCGAGTCGTTCGGTTGTTCGTGGCCCCTCCGGGCAAGAACGAATCTAGTCCGCGTGACCGCGGCTGGATACGGCCTTATCCACGTTCTTGGCGAGTCGTCGCCGGCATCTGGGCCTGTTTCCACGAACGGTGCACAGGCTGGCTGGCCGGCCGTGGCCACCCTACGGCGCAATCGAACGTCTGTGCGATGGCGCGGCGGGCCGAGCTGCGGACTCCTAAGAGTCCGTTTCGGTAGCGAGGTTGCGGCGACGGCGGCGCAACAGCGTCGCAAGACGCAGCGCCATCACCAGCAGGAACGCCTCCATGAAGATGTTCATGCTCATCTTGGACGTGCCGACTCGCCGCTCCTCGAAGGTGATCGGCACCTCGACGATACGGGCCCCGGCGAGGCGGGCCCGGAACGTCGTTTCGATCTGGAAGGCGTAGCCTCCGGCGTGGAGGCGATCGAGCTCGAGCTGGCGCAGCACCGCCGCGTTCCAGGCCTTGAAGCCGCCCGTGAGGTCCCGATACGGCATCAGCAGGACGATGCCGGCGAAAAGGCTGCCGCCCCGACTGATGAACCGCCTCAAGATGTTCCAGCGCGGGATATGGCCGCCTTTGACATACCTCGAGCCCAGCACCAGGTCGGCGCTACCCCCGCGCAGGGGCTCGAGGAGGCCGGGCAGGAATCGGACCGGGTGGCTGAAATCGGCGTCCATCTGAACCACGATGTCGGCGTCGCGACCGATCAGATCCTTGAAGGCAGCCACGTAGGCGCGGCCGAGCCCTTGCTTGGCCGGGCGATGAAGGACCGAGACGGCTGGATTGGACCTCGCCATCGCGTCGGCCAGCTCGCCGGTGCCGTCAGGCGAGCCGTCATCGACTATCAGCACGCGCGCGTCAGGGACTGCGCCCAGGACGGCTTCGGTGATTGGGCCGACGTTGTCCTTCTCGTTGTAGGTCGGAATGATTACCCAGATGCTGGGGCTTGCGGGCGGCATCGACGTCCTTGCTGCTGCTTGGGTTGCCGCCGAGGATACCGCCTCTCTCCCCTACCCCGCAGGGCTCCTCGTCAACCGCGGCTGTGCCAGGGTCCGGGCACACAAAAGCGCCCGGAGGAACCGTTCGATCGGACTGCGGGTTCGCGCGTACCGGTCGCTTCGACCATCGCGATCAAGGAGTCCGAGGACTTCTCGATCAGCGGAGGACTGCGCTCCGGCCACTGCCGGACCTGCCACCGGACCCTCTACATCCCGGTTTCCGCGGTGTACGTTCTGCGTCCGGTCCTCGAACCCTTGCGGGCCCGAGGGCTTTCGAACAGATCGTTGGCACCGTTTCCGCCAGAACCGCTGGCCTGGTGTCGATCTCGCTGGCCCCTCCGGGCAAGACAGAATGTAGCCCCGCCGGGCCGCCGGAGGAAGGGCCTTATCCACCACTTTCGACCGGCAAGCAGCGAGTTTGGGGAGTTGTCCACTCGCCACCAACACGGGTAGTGGACTGGATCGGCCGTCCTGCGATTGCATGAGAACGGCCGTTCTAGACCCGGTCGCTCCCGTGAGCCCCGGCGGCCGGTCCTGGCCGTATCTCAGACCGGATCGTCCGCGTCGGCCCCGCCGACCCGCAGCGATTCCCGCCATCGCGCCGCGACCATCTCCAGCTCGCCCGCAAGCGCAGGTGTGACCCGGCCCGTGACGCGTACGTCGCCCGGCCGATACTCGAGCTCGACCGTCCCTCGCTCACGGACGCGGGCCAGCAGCTCGCCGGCCTTGTAAGGCACGGCCACGTCTACGTCCTCCCACAGCGACGCCAGCAATGCGGACAGCTCGGCCTTCAGGGTCTCGAGCCCGTAGCCCGTCTTGGCAGAGATGAGCACCTGGCCCGCGATCGCGGGCGCTGGCGTCTCGCCGTCGCGAGCCACGGCTTCGATCAGGTCGGCCTTGTTGAAGGCCACGAAACGCGGCTTGTCGCCGGCGCCGAGCTCTTCCAGAACCGTCGCGACCGTCGCCCGATGTTCGGCGAAATGGCGGTCCGAGGCGTCGACGATCTCGACCAGGACGTCGGCGCGGGTGACTTCCTCGAGCGTAGCCCGGAAGGCATCTACAAGCTGATGAGGCAGCTTGTGGATGAAGCCTACGGTGTCCGTCACGATCGCCGTCTGACCGTCGCCGAGCTTGACCTGCCGCGACGTGGGATCGAGCGTGGCGAAGAGTCGATCCTCGGCCCTGGCCACGACCTGGCCGACCAGGGCGTTCAGGAGCGTGGACTTGCCGGCGTTGGTATAGCCGACGATGGCCACCGTCGGGAAGAGCCGCCGGTCGCGGGCCCGAGTCGCCGTCCGGCGCTGCTCGGCAACCTGCTCGACCCGCTCCTTGAACTTCTTGATCCGCTCCCGGACGAGGCGCCGGTCGGTCTCGAGCTGTGACTCGCCGGGCCCGCGGGTTCCGATGCCGCCGCCGGTTCTTGACAGGTGGGTCCACAGCCGGGTAAGGCGCGGCAGCTGATACTCGAGCTGGGCCAGCTCGACCTGGAGACGGCCCTCGTGGGTCTGGGCGTGCTGGGCGAAGATGTCCAGGATCAGCCGCGAGCGATCGATGACCTTTGTCTTGACCGCTTCCTCGAGAGCGCGCTGCTGGGCCGGCGACAGCTCGTCGTCGGCAACCAGCACCGAATAGCCCGTCTCGGACTTAGCCGCGACCAGCTCGTCGACCTTGCCCTTGCCGACATAGAAGTTGGGGTCGACATGGCGCCTGTTCTGCCACTCCGCGCCCACGACGTCGGCTCCGGCCGTCTCAGCCAGGCTGGCGAGCTCGGCGATCGACTCTTCGGCAGTCCAGCCCGGATCATCGCCCGTGTCGACAGCGACGAGAAAGGCGCGCTCCACCGGCACAGCCAGGTCGACCATTGTCCTTGTCATCACGCGCAGGATAGCCGAACGCCGATCGTCGGCCAGAGCCGCGTCGCATCGCCCCGGCGATGGCGGGCCTCAGGCGCCCGCCGCTACTTGACAGGCTCGATGATTACCCACTTGCCGTACCACTCGTCGTAGCCAATCTGGCCATCGATAGGGTCGCGGTAGGGCGAGTCGGTCTGCATATATGGGTAGAACTGGATCCAGGCGCTGCCGTCCTCCCACTCCGAGAGGGTCACCCACAGGTCGCGATGGCCGTTCTGCTCGTACGGATCGCTCAGGTCGACGCCGACGATGTTGAAGTTGGTCGAGCCCGTGCTCGGATCGTCTCCGGTGACCACGTAGCCGGTGATGTACTCGCCGTGGCCGCCGGCCAAAGCCAGGATCCCTACGGGCTTGTGGTACATCGCCAGGGCCGAAACCGCGGCCTTGGCGGCGGCATTGAACGAGGTGAAGGAGGCGTCCTTGTACACGCCCGCGGTGATGGAGCCCCAGCCGTAGTAATTGAGGGCGTTGCGCCAACCGTGGGGGTCCGTCCCGGGCGAGGTCGTGAGCATCGTCATGTTGGCTCGCTCGTAGGCGAGGATGGACTCCTGCGTCGTGTACGACGTCGTCGGCGTCCAGGCGAGGTCCGGGTCGGTGCCGGCGTAGGCGATGTCGTTGAGCATCGACATCGTCGCTGCCGCGGTGCAGGCCGTGTAGTCCGGGTTCTGCCAGCGATCGGCCCGCGCGTCGGTCATGTCCACGGCGAAGGACGAGTCCTGGCTCGGGGCTCGCGACAGGAAGTACCCGGTGACGTCGAGGACGACGTTGGTGGTGTTCCGGGCCGGCCCCATGTAGGTGACGCTCAGGGTGCCGCCACTTCCCAGGGCGACCGTGACGCCGTTGGCGTCGGCGTCGGTTGGCAGGAAGTTGACCGAAGAGGTGTTCGGCTTGGCCGTCGGGACCGGCCCGACGAAGAGCGCCCACGAGCTCGTCTGGCCAACCGCGCTGATCGTCCCCGTCACCGCCGTGGCCTCGGTCGGTATCCCGCCCCGGCCCGTGATCTGGAAGGCCTGCGGGACGTTGGCCGTGAGCTTCGTCGAGAGGCCGTTGCCGACGCTCGTGTCCAGCAATCTGGTAGCAGTCATCGGCACGTACGAGGCGCCCGTGTCGTCCGCCGTGTAGTAACCGGTCACGTCGAAGACCATGTCGATCGTGCTCCGGCCCGAGCCCATGAACGTCGCGCTCAGGGTCCCGCCGGATCCCAGCACGACCGTCAGGCTGTTAGCCCTGGTCTGCTTCTTCACGAAGTTGATCGTGGAGCTGCCGGGCTTGGCAATCGGGGCCGGGCCTAGGTACGCGGCCCAGGACCCCGTAACGTCGGTCACGGTCAGGTTACCTGTCACGGCCGTCGCGTCGGCGGGGACGCCTCCGCGGCCCGCGACCACGAAGGTGCGCGGCGAGTTGACCTGGAACGGGCCCGCCAGTCCGTTGTGGCTGCGTGTGTCGAGAAGTCGGGCGGGCGTCAGCGGGTGATACGTCGACCCGGACCCGTCCGCGGTGAAGTAGCCCGTGACGTCCATGACCAGATCGGTCGAGCCGGATGAAGCCATGTAGGTGGCGCTCAGCGTGCCGGAGGCGCTGAGCTGAAGGGTCACGCCGTAGGCCGTGGTATCGAGCCTGTTGAAACGGATGGAGTACGTCGCCGGGTGAGCGAGGGGTGACGCCCCAACGTAAACCTCGGACGCCGAGGAGGCGTTGACGATGGTCAGATTGGCTGTCAGGGCCGTGGCGCCGGCCGGTATCGTGGCCCGGCCGGTGACCTGGAATGTCCGCGGCTGCCCCGGCAGCAGCTTTCCGGAGAGGCCGTTGCCGGAACGAGTGTCGAGCAGGCGGACCGGGGCGATGGGATGGTATGTGTCACCTGCAACCGGTGTGACGGGGTTCGATGGGTCCGAGGCGGGCCCGTCGCCGACGCCGTTGTGGGCGGTGACGGTGAAGGTGTACTTCTGCCCGATGGTCAGGCCCGCGACCGAACATGAGGTGTCGCCAGCGGCGGTGCAAGTCTGGGCCCCCGGCTCGCTCAGAACCGAGTAGCTGTCGATGGCGCTGCGGTTGGCCGGAGCCGGGGCCCATGAGACGCTCGCCGACGAGATGCCGGCCACCGCGACGACCTGGGTCGCCTGCCCGGGGACCGTCGGCGGCTCCGGAGTGACCGGGTTCGAGGGCTCCGACTCAGGGCCCGGTCCGGCGGCGCTGGTCGCGTGGACGGTGAAGGTGTACTCCGTCCCGTCTTCCAGCCCGGCCACGGCGCACTCGGTGGCGGCGGCGTACGCGCAGTCGACCACTCCGAGCCCATGTTCGGTCTCGGTCACGACGTAGCCGCTGACTGCGTCTGCGGCCGTGGTCGGCGGCGACCAGGTGAGATCCGCCGAGCCGTCACCAGCCGTCGCGGCCAGGCCCGTCGGAGCGCTGGGGATCAGAGGCTCCGCGAACGCGACGGTGCCGTTCGGCGTGCCAAGTCCGGTCGGGCCGTCGTAGCCGGGCCCGCCGTTGCACAGGTAGGCGACGCTGCAGTCACCCCAGGTGACGTCGTTGTTGCCCGCCGTCACGTCGAACAGGTGAGACCTCCCGGCGTACAGGTAGCTGGCCGGGTTCGTGCCTGCGGCCGGGTTCCCGGCCAGGGCGAAGACCGAGGCGATGATCGGCGAGGCCGCGCTCGTCCCGCCGCACACGCCCCACTGGCCGTCCCAGTAGACCCATACGCCTGTATTCGGGTCGGCGACGGCGGATACGTCCGCCTCGGTTCGCTTGGCGCAGTCTGGATCCGTCTGCCAGGCCGGCTTGGGCTCGTACGCTGAGCAACCGCTGCCGGTGCCGCTGCCGCTATTCGCCCCTGCGCCCCATGCCGATTCGGTCCAGCCGCGCGTGCCCCCGCCTTTGGTCAGGGTCGTGCCGCCGACGGCCACGACGTAAGGCGACGCCGCCGGATAGGAGGCGGACTCCACGTCGCCGGCACATTCGTAGCCGCAGTCCCCAGTCGAAGCGGTGATGGCTACGCCCGGGTGGTCGTAGTGGACGTCGTCGGAGGTTTCGCCGCTCCACTCCGCGCCGCCGTAGCTGTTCGAGACGGCGACGGCGCCCAACGAGACAGCCGTGTCGACTGCCCGGCCCAGGTCCGAATAGCTGGCGCTGGCAGCTTCGACCAGAAGGATGTCGCACTTCGGACAGGCCGCCGACACCATGTCGATGTCGAGGGCGATCTCCGTGCCCCAGCCGGTGTCGACCGCCGGATAGCTGCCCTGGACACCGTATTCGTTGACCTTGCGGAAGCAGCCGTTCGTTGTCGGGCAAGCCGGCAGACCGAAGAAGCTGCGGTACGCGGCCAGATCCGTTTCCGCAGTGGGCAGATCGTAGGCGTCGACCACGGCTACCGTCATACCGGCCCCCGCGGTCCCGCTCGGAAGGGCATATGCCGCCTGGATGTCGCTCGGGCCGTACGGTCCGCCGCTCGTGGCCGGAGTGGCCTCGGATCCGGCCGGGCCGGCGATGTCGGTGCGCACCAGGGCCAGACACTGAGCTTCCCCTGGAGCCGGCGCGGGGCACACCGCCCTGACGTTCGAGTCGGTCGCGCCCGACGTGGCCGATGAAGGCGAAGCCCCCATCAACGGCACCGCCAGCAACCCCATGGCGATTGCCGAACCAATCCGCTGCCTGGTTCCGGAGATCAACGACCCACCCCGACCTTCCGCGCCGGTGGCACACCGGCCATGCAGCCCTGGTGCGCCGGTTACAGAAGGGTTCCGCGACTGCGGCTGATTCGGGGGACGTCGATCAGCTCCGAGAACCTACCTCGCCGGTTCCACGAAATCAATAAACCCTATGGCTATCCTCGGGCAGGACCCACCCGCAGGCGAGTACCACACAGCAGGTTTCGGCCTCGGTCGCGGCGAAGACAAGCCGGCCGATGGGCCCGGCGTCAGACGAGGCCGCCGAGATAGCCCTCGACAGCGGCAAGTGCCTGGTCGACCGGCAATCCCTCCGAGGCCTTGAGCCACTGGATCTCCGGGTCGCGCCGGAACCACGTGGCCTGGCGGCGAGAGAAGAGCAGGTTGCGCCGGGCGTCGAGCTCCACCGCCGCCGGCACGTCGAGACGGCCCTCTATCACTGCGATCGCCTCGGCGTAGCCGATGCCGGAGAAGCTTCGCGAAGTCCGGTCGTAGCGGGCGATCAAGCCTCGCGTCTCGTCGACCAGCCCGGCGGCGAACTGCTCCCGGGCGCGCGCGTCGATCCGAGCCCGGAGCACCCTCGTGTCGACGGCCAGGCCGAGCCACAGAACCGGCCGGCCATAGCCGCGCGGCGCGGGCAGGGGCGCATCGCCTCGTGTTCGGGCGATCTCGATGGCCCGAACGACCCGTCTCGGATTGCGCAGATCGACTTCTGCGGCTCTCGTAGGCGCCAGGCGTCGCAGCTCGGCCACGAGCGGGTCGAGACCGTCGCGCTCCAGGCTGGCGTCGAGCTCGGCGCGAAGGTTCGCGTCCCACGGCAGCTCGTCCACCGCCAGGCCACGGGCCACTGCCCTCAGATACAGGCCCGTGCCGCCGGCCAGGATAGCCACCGCGCCCCGCTCTCCGATCGCGGCCAGGGCCGCGGAGGCGTGCGCGGCGAAGTCGGCGACGCTGAACGACTGGTCCGGATCGACGAGATCGAGGCCGTGGTGGGGCACCCGGCGGCGTTCCAGGGGAGTGACCTTGGCCGTGCCGATGTCCATGCAGCGATAGACCTGACGCGAGTCGGCGGAGATGATCTCGGCGGCAGCACCGCGCGCCCCGAGTGCCTCCGCGAGGGCGAGCGAGAGGGCGGTCTTGCCGCTGGCGGTCGGGCCCGCCAGGACTACGAGCGGCGGCTGGAGATCAGGCAAGGACGTCGGGCTCGTCGGGCGACTCGACCAGCCGGCCGCGCAGGGCGAAGGGCCCGGCGTGCTCGAGGTGAACCCTGACCCGATGACCGACCAGCGCCGGATCCCCGGCCAGGTGAACAAGCTTGCTGTGCCTGGTGCGGCCCGAAAGAGCCACTCTCCCCTCCCCCGTGTCGGCATCGAGGCCGGGCGGCCTTGCGCCCTCCGGGGATTCGTCTGCGTCGGGGTCGCCCGAGTCCAGACCGCGCCGGGCCGGCGTTACGTGGTCGACCAGCACCTCCACGTCCCGCCCCAGCCAGGCGCGATTGAGCTCCCAGCCGATGCGCTCCTGGAGGGCCAGCAGCTCGTTGAGACGTCGCCTCTTGACCGCCGGCGGGACGTCGTCGGCGAGGCGCAACGCGGGCGTCCCCGGCCGCGGCGAGTACGCGGCGGCAAAGACGGTGTCGTAGCCGATCTCCTCGAGAACGCGCAGCGTGGCCCGGAACTGGCCCTCGGTCTCGCCGCAGAAGCCGACGATCACGTCCGTGGAGATGGCGATGCCGGGCACGGCCTCGCGGATCCGGGCAAGCCGCTCCTTGTAGTGAGCGACCGTGTACTGGCGGCCCATTCGCTGAAGCACATCGTCGTCACCGGACTGGATGGGCAGGTGCAGATGCTCGACGACCGACTCGCAGCTCGCCATGGCGTCGATCAGCCGGTCCGAGAGGTCCCACGGGTGGGAGGTGATGAACCGCAGCCGCGGGATCGCCGGCTCGTCGCCGGCGTCGCGGATGCCGTCGATCGCGCACAGCAGCTCGGCCAGGTCGGGCCGCGACCGGAGGTCGAGCTTGCGCCCGGCCGACCTTTCGGTGGCGATGTGGGCGAACCGGGACTCGGCAGGCAAGTCGTGGCCATAGCTGTTCACGTTCTGGCCCAGAAGCGTCAGCTCCTGGTATCCGGCGGCCGCGATCTGGCGAGCCTCCGCCAGGATGTCGTCGTACGGCCGGCTGCGCTCCGGTCCGCGGCTGAACGGCACGATGCAATACGTGCAGGTCTTGTCGCAGCCGTAGACGATCGGCAGCCATGCGGAGATCGTCGAGGATCGGGCCACCCGGGCTTCGGCCAGTGCAGTCGCGCGCGACTCCGCCAGCCTGTCGGCGGAGCTGACCGCCCGGCCGCTCACGACCGTCGTCGACGCGGTGGCGGCCGTCCGCAACCCGACCGGCGCCTGCGCCGAGACCAGCCCGAGCCGGAGGGCCAGCTCGGGTTCCTCATCGGGGCGCAGGAACATGTCCACGGCCTTGAATCGCCTCGCCAGTCCCGCCCGCTCCGACTCCCGAACGCCGCACCCTGTAAGAACCACCCGCATGCCCGGGCGCGCCCGCTTCAGGTCCGCAAGCAGCCCCTGCCGGCCGATGACCTTGGCCTCGGCATGCTCCCGGACCGCGCACGTGTTGATGACGACCAGGTCCGCTTCCTCCATGGATCCCACGCGCTGGCAACCCGCGGCCAGGAGCTGACCGGCCATCTCCTCGGAGTCGCTCTGGTTCATCTGGCAGCCGAGAGTCCAGATGTAGAACCGCGGCAGGCTCCCCTCCTCTGGCCTGAACTCGGCCAGGTCCGGGTCGTGGTCCGGGGCCACGGCCTGGTTTGGGGTGGGGAGCGCGGTCAGCCCGGCGGCGAGATCCGCCAGCGACGGCGTCGCCATCAGAGCGCCACCTCGCCCGGCCTCTGCGCGGTCACCTGGCGGTCGAGAGCGGAGAGCACCGCAGCCGCGTCCTCGTCGGGAACGAAGAGGGTTGCATGGGCCTCCGCGTAGCTCTCGACGTCGCCGTGGTAGTCGCTACCCCCCGTCGGCACCAGCGCCAGCTCGCGCGCCAGGGCCGCCATGTCCGCCACGCTCGCGGCGTCGAAATGGCGGTAGTGAACCTCCAGACCGCCCAGACCGGCCTCGATCAGCTCGGCCACGAGACCCCGACGGCTGGGCGCGTCGGCGAAGTGCGCCAGGACGGGCAATCCCCCGGCGGCGCGGATCCCCCCGATCGCCTCCGTCGGTCCGACGCCCTGGCGGGGCACGTAGCCGGCCTTGCCGCGCGCCAGGACCTCCCGCATGGCGGCGTCGACCGTCGGAGCGTGGCCCGCGGCCACCAGCAGGCGGGCGATCTGCGGCCGCCCCAGCGATGATCCGTCGGCGCCGAACGCGGCGGCCGGATCGACGGGCATGCCGAGCTCTCGGAGCCGCTGGACGATCATCTCGAACCGAGTCTCACGCAAGCGGCGCTGCCGAGCCAGCATCGCCTCGAAGGTTTCGTCATCCGGGTCGAGGCCAAGACCGAGGATGTGTAGCTCCCCTTCCCAGAGGTTCTCGATGCCGGTCGCGACGCTATTGATCTCGACCCCCGCGACGAGCTCGAGGGGCAATTCCGCGTCCCCCGCCGACAGCAGCTCTCGCACTCCGGCCAGGGTGTCGTGATCCGCCAGGGCCAGAACCCGGACCCCGACGGCCGCCGCGGCCGCGACCAGGGCCGCCGGCTCGAGAACTCCGTCCGAGCGCCGGCTGTGGGTGTGGAGATCGACTCTCGACGGGTAGGGCGGCACGACTGCCGGCCCGACCATCCGCCGGGCGGCCCGATCCCGGAACCGTGGCCGGACTTCGGCTGGCGGGTCGGACGACGACTCGTTCTCCGCGGCCGAGGCCGGACGCGTCGGGTCCGCGGCCACGTCAGACCTCGACGCTCCGCTGGACGCGTTCCACCCGCAGGGCCCGCCCCGAGACAGGATCGACGTCGATCAGGCAAGCGTTGAAGACCACCGGTCCGGTCCCGACCTCGAACCTCGTCGGCAGGCCGTTGATGAAACGCGGGATCACTGAGCCCGGCTCGAAGCCGATAACGCTGTGGATCGGCCCGACCATGCCCAGGTCCGACTGGTACGCGGTGCCCCTGGGCATGATTCGCTCGTCCGCCGTCGGCACGTGGGTGTGGGTGCCGACCACGGCGCTGACCCGCCCGTCGAGGTAGATGCCGAAGGCGTTCTTCTCGCTCGTCAGCTCGCAATGGAAGTCGACCACCCGGACGGGCGGCAACGGTTCGGAAGCCTGCTCAAGAAGACGATCGAACTCGGTGAAGGGGTTCTCGATTGGGACCATGTACGTCCGGCCCTGGAAGTTGAGGACCGCGACCTCGGTCCGGTCGGCGGCGTGGAATACGCCCCAACCTCGCCCGGGCACACCGTCGGTGCCGTAGTTGAGCGGCCGCAGAATCCGGTCCTCGTGCTCGAGCTGCTCGTACATCTCGCGCTTGTCCCAGATGTGGTTGCCCGAGGTGACCACGTCCACGCCGGACTTGAACATCGCCTCCGCGGTCGAGGCGGTCAGGCCCATGCCGCCGGCGACGTTCTCGCCGTTGGCCGTGACGAAGTCGATTTCGAGCTCGTCGCGCATGGCCGGCAGGATCGCCTCAACGGCCAGCCGCCCGGGCTTGCCGATGAGGTCGCCGATCATGAGGATCCGGCAGGCGCCGCCCTTCGGCTCGCCTTCGGATCTCGCGTTACTCGTGGTCACGTCGGGCTACTTCGCGTACTCGACGGCGCGCGTCTCCCGGATGACCGTGACCTTGATCTGGCCGGGGTAGGTCAGGCTGGCCTCGATCTTCTTGACCACGTCGCGAGCCAGCCTGGAGGCGGTCACATCGTCGATCTGGTCCGGTTTCACCAGGACTCGGACCTCCCGGCCCGCCTGGACGGCGAAGCTCTTGTCCACCCCGTCGAAGCTCTCGGCGATGGCCTGGAGATCCTCCAGTCGGCGGACGTACGTCTCCATCGACTCGCCCCGGGCTCCCGGCCGAGAGGCGCTTATGGCGTCGGCGACGAGCACGATGGGCGCTTCCTGCGAGGCGAACTCCACCTCCTGGTGATGGGCGGCGATGGCGTTCACGACCTTGGGTGAGAGGTTGTGGCGAGCGGCGATCTGGGCTCCGATCTGGGCATGAGGGCCCTCGACCTCGTGGTCGATCGCCTTGCCCATGTCGTGGAGCAGCCCGCCCACCTTGGCGGCCTGGACGTCGGCTCCGAGCTCGGCGGCGATGATCGCGGCCAGGCGGCTGGTCTCGACCGAGTGCACCAGGACGTTCTGACCGTAGCTCGTTCGGAACTTGAGCCGTCCCAGCAGCTTGACGATCTCGGTCGGCAGGGCGGGCACGCCGGCATCGTAGATGGCCTGCTCGCCGGCCTGACGCATCACCAGGTCCACCTCGGCGCGGGCCTTGGCCACGACTTCCTCGATGCGTCCCGGATGGATCCGGCCGTCGGCCATCAGCTTGGTCAGGGCGATCCGGGCAACTTCACGGCGGACGGGATCGAAGGCGCTGATCACGACCGTCTCGGGGGTGTCGTCGATGATCAGGTCCACGCCCGTGGCCTGTTCCAGGGCCCGTATGTTGCGGCCCTCGCGGCCGATGATGCGGCCCTTCATCTCGTCGTTGGGCAGATGCACCGCCGAGACGGTGTGCTCCGCGGTGTGGTCCGCCGCGACACGCTGCATGGCGGTGATGACGATCTCGCGGGCTCGCTCCTCGCCTTCCTCCCGAGCCTCCCGCTCGATCGCCTTCGTCAGTCGGACGGCGTCACGGTCGGCCTCCTCGCGCACGGCTTCGAGGAGCTGGGCTTTGGCCTGCGTGGCGGACATCCCGCTCACTCTCTCGAGGGCCGCGACATGCTCCTGCTGGGCCCGGGCTAGCTCCTGGCGGCTGGTCTCGAATTCGCGTTCGCGATCCAGTAGCTTCCGGTCGCGCTGTTCCAGCATGTCGGCGCGCATGTCCAGTTGCTCGTCGCGGGCAAGCAACCGGCTCTCGAGCGCGCTCAGCTCGGCGCGCTTCGCCCGGGCTTCGTCCTCAGCTTCACGCTGAAGACGCAGCTTCTCATCCTTGGCGTTGAGAATCAGCTCCTTCTGCTGGGTCCGAGCTTCGGCGACTATCCGTCCCGCCTTCTCCTGGGCGTTCTGGATGGCCTGATTGGCCAGCAGGCCGCGAGCCACGAAGCCCACCAGGACGCCCCCGACGAGGGCGACCGCAACGAGGGCGGCCACAAGAACGATATCCATATTCACTTGCCTCCCACCCGGTCGAATTGCGGACCGGAGGTACGTAGAAACAGATAGGAGCGGCCCCGAACCCCGGTCTACGCACTCCCTGAGCGACCGGGTGAAGCCGCGTCGTCGATGATTCGAGCTGGCATCGCCGCTTGGACAACGGACCGGCGACGCGTTGTTCGTCTCGCCGCGTAGTCTACGGCGCCGGCACCGATCGAGTCACGCGAACTGGACACGGCCGTCGAACCGTTCCAATACTGAGCCTGCATCGCATTGGAGACCAATGATCATCTCGGGCGTCGCCCTGCTTCTGCTGATCCTGGCCACGGCCGGTATCGAGCGCGGCTTGCGCCGCGGCCACGATGCCACGACTCTCGACGCCACGGCTCACGACCGGGGCAGCCAGCTGGCGGTCTCGGCGGCGTTCGTCCTGAGCCTGGGGGCGCTCGTCTGCGGAACCGGATTGTCGTTCCTGGCCGGCATCGGCTCCATGCCCGAGCCGACGCTCGTCGGCCTCGTGGGGCTGGCCGTCATGCTCGCCGGGGTTGCCATCCGATACGCGGCCATGCGCACGCTGGGCCGCTTCTACACTCGAACGCTGCGCATCACCGACGACCACCGTCTCGTGGACACCGGCCTCTACAGGTACGTCCGCCATCCCGGCTACCTCGGTATGATCCTCATTCTCGGCGGCGCCGATCTAGCCACGGCCAATTGGATCGCCGCGGTTGCCGGCCCTGCCGCCATCGTCGGCCTCTACGTGTACCGGATCCAGGCCGAGGAGGTCATGCTCGGCGTCGAGCTGGGTCCGGCCTACGTCGCCTACGCGGCTCGCACGCGGCGGCTGGTTCCGTTCCTCTGGTAGAGGCGGCTGGTACTGCCCGCGACCCCTACTCGTCGACGCCCGAGCCGTCTTCCGCGCCGGCGAAAAACCGTCCGCTGGCATCCCGACAGACCTCTGGATCGAAGCCGTGACGAGCCAGCAGGGCGTACGCCCGGCTGCGTCTCGCCCTGGGATCGGCCACTCGCTCCAGGGCCGCCCGATTGCGCCCCAGGAGCCGGTCGGCGGCCAGGTGGTCCGCATCCACGCCGCCACTCACAAGGGCTGCCGCCTCGCCGCGCGTTTCCAGAACCATCGCCACCGTTTCTCGGTCGATGCCCTTCATGGCAAGCTCGCGACGCAACGTAACCTCTCCCCGCGGCCTGGCCCGGTCGCGCGATTCCACCCAGGCCGTGGCGAAGGCCCGGTCGTCGAGGATGCCGAGCTCGACCAGCCGTTCCAACGTTCGCTCAACGAGGGGCGCCGGATAGGCGGCCGCCAGCAATTGGCGGCGCACTTCGGCGACGGAGCGGGACCGCGACTCCAGGAACCGCGCCGCCGCGGTCATGACCACCGCCGGGTCGGTCTCCTCGGCGTGACGCTGGAGCCTGGCTCGACGGGCCTCGAGCCGCTCCGAACCTGTCCGGCGAGGCATCGCCTACTCGGCCTCTTCGATGCCCTCCACGGGCAGCGAGACGTCCGCCATCTTCGAACGGATCTGCTTCTCTACCTCGGCCGAGACGTCCGGAGTGATCTTCAGGAAGTCCTTCGCGGCCTCACGGCCCTGGCCCAGACGCGTCTCGTTGAAGGTGAACCAGGCGCCGGTCTTGGTCACGATGTTCATCGCCACACCGACGTCGAGCAAACCACCCTCGCGCGAGATTCCCTCGCCGAACATGATGTCGAACTCGGCGACGCGGAATGGCGGCGCGACCTTGTTCTTGACGACCTTGACCCGGACCCTGTTCCCGACCGAATCGGTCGCGACCTTGATGGTCTCGACACGGCGGATGTCCAGCCGGACGCTGGCATAGAACTTGAGAGCCCGGCCACCGGGCGTGACCTCGGGATTCCCGAACATCACCCCGATCTTCTCGCGGAGTTGGTTGGTGAA
>Ga0335076_10002161_pt1 | contig 19417 bp, 10 predicted proteins | sample Lox_Sample_25_FD_206717 | JGI IMG/M metagenome (GOLD analysis project Ga0335076, IMG submission 206717) | Soil microbial communities from Loxahatchee National Wildlife Refuge, Florida, United States - Lox_Sample_2.5 | ecosystem: Environmental > Terrestrial > Soil > Wetlands | place: USA...
ACCTTTCGCTGGGCAACTACATCAGCGAGAAGACGGTGATCCTGCGGCGCGGCGTCGTCGTCGAGATGGGCGCCACGGACAAGGTCTTCAGCCACCCGACGCATCCGTATACACGATTGCTCGTCTCCTCCGTGCCCCAGCTCCACAAGAAGTGGGCCCAGATCGAGGAGGAGCTGGGGACGCCGCTGGGCAAGCCCGGCAGTTGCCCTTTCCACGACGCGTTTCCGAACGCCGGCCGGACCGTCATCCGTCCGGCCGACGAGCCCACCCTGGTGGAGATCGAGGCGGACCATTTCGTGGGCTGCTTCGAGCTCGAGGCCGAGAAGGTGCCGAAGGTCGCCTGATCGACGCTCGGACCCACCGGGCAGAACTGCACGATCGTGCCGGCTGGCCGAAGGCCCGAGCTACGGCATCAGTCCGGAGACGGAGGCGAGGAGAGTAGTGCGTTACGGTCACTTTGACGATGAAGCCCGCGAGTACGTCATAACGCGGCCCGATACGCCGCTGCCCTGGATCAACTACCTGGGCAGCGAAGCGTATTTCGGGATCATCTCGAATACGGCCGGCGGCTACTCCTTCTATCGTGACGCCCGACTCCGGCGCTTGACCCGCTACCGCTACAACAACGCGCCCCTCGACCTCGGCGGGCGCTACGTGTACCTGCGCGATGACGAGTCGGGCGAGTACTGGAGCCCGAGCTGGCAGCCGGTCCAGCGCGAGCTCGAGGACTACAGCTGCCGGCACGGCATGGGCTACACGATCATCGGCTCGCGCTACCGCGGCATTCGGGCGGAGACGCTCTACTTCGTGCCGGTCGGCGAGAACCTCGAGATCTGGCGGATCCGCGTCGCCAACGAGCGGGCGACCACGGCCCGGATCTCGCTGTTCAGCTCGATCGAATGGTGCCTCTGGGACGCCAACGACGACGGCACGAACTTCCAGCGCAACTACTCGATCGGCCAGGTCGAGGTCGAGGACGGCGTCATCTATCACAAGAGCGAGTATCGCGAGCGCCGCGACCACTTCGCCTTCTTCGCCTGCTCGGAGTCGCCTGCCGGCTTCGACACCCAGCGTGACAACTTCCTGGGCCCCTACCGCGGCTGGGACCGGCCGCTCGTCGTCGAGCAGGGGCGGACCACCGACTCGATCGCCCATGGCTGGCAGCCCATGGGGGCCCACCACGTCAAGCTCGACCTCGAGCCCGGTGAAACCCGCGAGGTGATCGTTCTGCTGGGCTATCAGGAGAACCCGGCGAACGACAAGTTCGACCCGCCCGGCAGCCAGACGATCAACAAGAAGCGGGTCAGGCCCGTCATCGCCCGCTATCTCGACCCGGCCGCCGTGGCGAAAGCGTTCGAGGATCTGCGCGACTACTGGACGGGCGTGCTGGGCGTCCAGCGCGTCGCGACCGGCAACGAGCACGTGGACCGGATGGTCAACATCTGGAACGCCTATCAGTGCATGGTCACGTTCAACCTGTCCCGCTCCGCCTCGATGTTCGAGTCCGGCATCGGGCGGGGGATGGGCTTCCGCGATTCGAACCAGGACCTGCTCGGCTTCATCCAGCTCGACCCTGCCCGCGCCCGACAACGCATTCTCGACATCGCCGCGACCCAGCTGCCGAGCGGCGGGGCCTACCACCAGTACCAGCCCCTGACCAAGCGCGGCAACGACGCCATCGGCTCCGGGTTCAACGACGACCCGGCCTGGCTCGTCCTGGCCGTGGCGGCGTATCTGAAGGAGAGCGGCGATCGCTCGATCCTCGACGAGCCGGTGGCCTACGACAACGCCCCGGGCAGCGAGCGGCCGCTCTACGAGCACCTCCAGCGGTCGATCCAGTACATCCTCGACCGGACCGGGCCGCACGGCCTGCCGCGCATCGGCCGAGCCGACTGGAACGACTGCCTGAACCTCAACTGCTTCTCGGAGACGCCCGGCGAGTCGTTCCAGACGACGGAGAACCGCGACGGAGGGGTCGCGGAATCGGTCTTCATCGGCGGGCTGGTCGTCCTCGCCGCCACCGAGCTGGCCGCCATCGCCCGGCTCCGGCGCGACGAGACCGAGGCCGCTCGCTGCGACGCGGCCGTCGTGTCGATGACCCGGGCCGTCGAGACAGCCGGCTGGGACGGCCAGTGGTTCCGGCGCGCCTACGACTACTTCGGCCAGCCAATCGGGGCCCGGGAATGCGAGGAGGGCCAGATCTTCGTCGAGCCGCAGGGCATGTGCGCCCTGGCCGGCATCGGGCTGGAGAACGGCATGGCCCGGCGGGCCCTGGCGTCTGTGCGGGAACGGCTCGCGACGCCTCACGGGATCGTCCTCCACCAGCCGGCCTACACCTACTACCACGTGGAGCTGGGCGAGATCTCGTCTTTCCCCCAGGGCTACAAGGAAAACGCCGGCGTGTTCTGCCACACCAACCCGTGGGTGATGATCGGCGAGATCCGGGCCGGCAACGCCGAGAGCGCCTTCGACTACTACATGCGCATCAACCCCTCGAAGCGCGAGGAGATCTCGGACGTCCACCGCTGCGAGCCCTACGTCTACGCTCAGATGATCTCCGGCAGCGACGCCCCGATCCAGGGCGAGGCCAAGAACTCGTGGCTGAGCGGGACCGCTGCCTGGAACCTGGTCGCGATAAGCCAGTGGATCCTCGGCCTCCGGGCCGAGCACGACGGGCTGCGCATAGACCCGGTGATCCCGGCCGACTGGACCGGCTTCACGGCCACGCGCCGCTTCCGGGGCGCCACTTACTCGATCACCGTCAACAAGCCGGCTGGCTTGTCCGGACGTGTCTCCAGCCTCACGGTCGACGGGCGGCGCATGGAGGGCAACCTTGCGCCGCTCCCGACCGTGCCCGGCCAGGTGATCCAGATCGAGGCCAACTACTGACGTCGGCGTCTCGGAGGGCGGAGAGGTGATCCAGGACCGGGCCAGGGTCGGCGAGACGGAGTACGGCTACTTCGACGAAGCGGCCCGCGAGTACGTCATAACCCGGCCCGACACGCCGACCCCGTGGCTCAACTACATCGGCGAGGGGCGCTACGGCGGAATCGTCTCGAACACCGGCGGCGGATTCTCCTTCGACCGCGACCCGCGCAACCGGCGGGTGACCCGCTACCGCTACAACTCGGTGCCGGTCGACCAGCCCGGCCGCTATGTCTACCTTCGGGACCAGGAGACCGGCGAGTACTGGAGCCCGACGGCCGCCCCGGTCAGGCGCGACCTCGAGGCCTACGAGTGCCGCCACGGGACCGCGTATACAAGGATCGCGAGCCGCTACCGGGGCATCGAGGCCGAGGTCCTGTACTTCGTCCCGCTCGGCCCGGCCGACGAGCCCGCCCCCTGCGAGCTGTGGCGACTCCGGCTCCGCAATGCCGGCCCCGGGCCGCGCCGGCTGCGCAGCTTCAGTTACGCGGAGTTCAGCTTTCCCGACGCCTTCAATGACCTGACCAACCTGGACTGGGCCCAGCACATCGTCTTCTCCTCGTACGGCGACGGCGGCGTAATCCGGGTCGGGACGAAGTTCAAGCCGCTGAGCTTCTTCTTCGGCAGCAGCCAGACCCCGGCCGGCTACACCTGCGACCGGGAGGAGTTCGTCGGCCGCGGTCGGGACCTCGCCAATCCGATCGTGGTCGAGACAGGCGTCCCCACGAACGCGCCGTCGCCACGCGGCAACAGCGTCGGCTCGCTGGTCCACGACTTCGTCCTCGAGCCCGGGGAGCAACGTGAGCTGGTTTACGTCATGGGCGCCACCGAGGCGCCCGGCGAGATCGGCCGGGTGGTGGGGCGGTTCTCCGACCCGGCCGAAGTCGAGGCCGCCCTCCGCGCCGTCCGCGAGGACTGGGCCGCCTATCTGGCGCGCTTCAGCGTCGAGACGCCTGACGCCGACACCAACGCCATGCTCAACTTCTGGAACCCCGTCCAGTGCCGGACAACCCTCTACTGGTCGCGGTTCGTGTCCGGCTACGAGACGGGCCTGGGCCGCGGCATGGGCACCCGCGACAGCGGCCAGGACACGCTGGGCACGATGCACGCCGTCCCGGACCGTGCCAGGCGGATGCTGACCCGGATCTGGACGATGCAGTTCGCCGACGGCCATACCTGGCACCAGTTCTTCCCGCTCACCGGCGAGGGCGGCCCCGGTCTGGCGGCCGAATACCCCGAGTGGCCGCAATGGTTCAGCGACGACCACCTCTGGCTGGTCATCGCGGTCTGCGCCTACCTGCGCGAGACGGCCGACTTCGACTATCTCGAGGAGACGGTTCCGTATGTCGATCGGGCCGAGGAGACGGTCTGGCGGCACATCCTCCGGGCGGTCGACTTCAGCCTCGCCAACCTGGGTCCGCACGGGCTGCCCAGGTCGGGCTTCTCCGACTGGAACGACACGCTCAACGTCGACCACGGCTCGGGCCGGGCCGAGAGCGTCTGGACAGCGATGCAGTTCTGCCGGGCCATGCTCGACCTGGCCGAGCTGTGCACCCGAATCGACCGGCTGGAGGAGGCCGGCCGATTCGGGAGCCTCCACGTCTCGATGGCCGAGGCCATCAACCGGTCCTGCTGGGACGGCGGCTGGTACCTGCGGGCCTTCGACGACGACGGCCTGCCGATCGGGGTCGCCGGGGCCGAGCATCAGGCCATCGACCTGATCGCCCAGAGCTGGTCCGTCATCGGCGAGGTCGCCACGCCCGAACGCGCCGACGCGGCCATGGCCGCCGCCCACGACAGGCTCAACACGAGGTTCGGCCTGGCTCTGATCTGGCCGGCCTACGACGGCGGCGACGACCGGGTTCGCGGCATCTCGACGTTCGTGCCCGGGGCCAAGGAGAACGGCGGGATCTTCTGCCACGCCAACACCTGGTCGATCGTCGCGGCCGCGATGCTCGGTCGGGGCGACCAGGCCTACGCCTATTACCGCCAGATCCTGCCGCTGGCCCGTACCGACTCGGACGTCTACAAGGCCGAGCCCTACGTCTACGCGCAGAACGTCTGCGGCCCGGCCCACCCGTCGTTCGGGCTCGCCCGGAACGCCTGGCTGACGGGCACCGCCGCCTGGACGTACGTGGCCGCGACCCAGTGGATCCTGGGCATCAGGCCTACGTATGAAGGACTGCGGATCGCCCCGGCCATCCCGGCGTCGTGGCCCGGCTTCACCGCTCATCGCGAGTTCCGGGGCACCGCCTACGAGATCGACGTCCGGAGAGAGGGCCCGGGCAATGCCGTGGCGCTGGTCGTCGACGGAGCCGCGGTCGAGGGTGACGTGGTGCCGCTGCCGCCGGCCGGAACGTCTACGGTCTCGGTCAGGGTCAGCCTGCGTTAGCGCGCCCGCGCGGGTCAGCGCTGGCAGTGCCGGCAGTAGCTCGTCACGAAGCCGCCGGCCTCGGTCTGGGTGATCCGCTGGCCGCATCTCGGGCACGGCTGGCCGCCCTTGTTGTGGACCGCCAGGAAGTCCCGAACCTCGATTTCGAACGTTGGCGGGACTCGCTGGCGGAGGACTGCGACGGCGCCGGTCAGGGTCGTGCGGGTCGCCGCATACAGCGAATCGACCTCCTCCGGAGCCAGCGTCCCGCGCTTCCGCGAGGGCAGGAGACCGGCCGCGTGGAGGATTTCGTCGGAGTAGGCGTTGCCGATCCCGGCCACGAACTCCTGGTTGCGGAGCAGGTTCTTGAGCTCGCCCGGATGGGGCTTGATCCGGCGCCGCCAGACTTCCAGGCTCAGCTCGGGGTCGTCCGCGTCGGGGCCCATCTCGCTTGGGGCGGTGCCCGGAACAGGTCGCTCGACGCCGTCGGGCAGGACGTAGACCTTGCCCATCTGGGTCGGGTCGCGGTAGCGCAGCTCCGGCGACGCGCCGTCGGAGGGGATCCAGGCCGCCCCCGAAGTCCAGCCCGCCGACGTGGCCGGCGGCCCGCCGTTCCGCGGTCCGAAGCCAAGCACGAATAGCGTCTTCGCCGGCCGCTTGACGGCCCGATCGGCGGCCAGCTGGAGCCGGCCGGTCAGCATGGCGTTGATGACGATCCGGTCGCGCTCGAACTCGAGCCAGAGGAACTTGCCCCGGCGGTAGAACCTGTCGAGCCGCTGGCCGACGAGGGCGTCGAGCTCGGCGGGCGTGCCGCGGACCGTCAGGGGCCCCGGCGCCTCGGCCGAAACCACCCTTCGGCCGGTCAGACCGGCCTCGAAGGCGTCGGCGAGAATGGCCAGATCGGGTAGTTCGGGCACCCCCGGATTGTAGGCACGCCCCGTCCTCGGGGGCGGTCGAGGACTCCGCGAGGGTCGCCAGGCGCTGTTGCAGCGCCAGCGCGTGTGCTACATTCACCCGGCCCTTGGGCAAGAACAGGTTAAGAGCCGACCCATAGCCTCATCGAAGGAGTGGACCGAGCGGACGAAGCCCCCGGACTGCTGATCGACTGACGGCATGAGCGTGGCTCAAGCCGTTTTCTTGTTTTCTCGGGGCGACAATCGACCATAGGAGATAGATCTTGACCGAAGAGCAAACGGGCGGGACCACGCCGGAGACCGAGGCAACGGCCTCTGTCGCTGACCAGGCGTCCGAGCAAGCCGTCGACGTCGCCATCGCCGACGAGCCCGCCGAGACCATCGCCGCCTCAACGTTCGAGACCAGCGCGCCGCCCGCCCCGGCCGCCCCCGAAGCGCAGGTAGCCGTTGAAGCCGTCGAGCCGGACATGCCCGCCGTAAGCGAGGCGGACCTGGCCGACGCGCCCGCCGCCGCGGAGCCCGAAATCGAGGCCCCGGCGCCGGCGGCCCGGCGTCCCGAGCCGACGACCATGGAGGAGCTCCTGGCCGAGCAGGACGCCGACATCAAGAGCTTCAAGCACGGCGACGTGGTCGAAGGCACCGTCGTTCGGATCGATCGCGACGAGATCCTCGTCGACATCGGGGCCAAGAGCGAGGGTGTCGTCTCGAACCGCGAGCTCTACGGTCGACACGCCGAATCCTCGCCCCAGCTCGGGGTCGGAGACGTCGTTCTCGTCTACGTCCTCCAGCCCGAGTCGCAGGAAGGCCACGTCGTCCTGTCGCTCCGCCGGGCCGGCCTCGAGCGCAAGTGGCGCTCGATGCAGGAGCAGTTCGAGTCCGGCGTCATCATCGACGCCCCGGTCATCGACCACAACAAGGGCGGCCTCATCGTCGACTGCGGCATCCGCGGCTTCGTCCCGATCAGCCAGATCGTGGACTTCCCGCGCCGTCCGCAGAACGATCAGCCCCGCGACGCGGCCCAGGAGATCGCCGAGAAGCTGCAGCCGTACGTCGGCCGCAAGCTCCGCCTCAAGATCCTGGAGGTCAACCGCAAGGCCAACCGCCTGATCCTGTCCGAGAAGGTCGCGCTGTACGAGGAGCGCCGCGAGAAGCGCGACGAGCTCTTCAGCAGCCTTCAGGTCGGCCAGCGTGTCTCGGGCACTGTTCGCTCGATCGCGCCCTTCGGCGTCTTCATCGATCTGGGCGGGATCGACGGCCTCGTCCACAAGAGCGAGCTCTCCTGGAACAAGGTCAACAACCCCGAGGCCGGCTACAAGGTCGGCGACTCGGTTGAGGCCGAAGTCATCGACATCAACCACGAGCGCGGCCGGATCAGCCTCTCGATTCGCAAGCTGCAGCCGGATCCGTGGCACTCGACGGTGGCCGACTTCAAGGTCGGCGACGTGATCGACGGCACGGTCACCAAGCTGGTGAACTTCGGCGCCTTCGTGCGCGTGCGCGATGGCCTCGAGGGCCTGATCCACATCAGCGAGCTGTCCCACCAGCGTGTCGCGCATCCGGGCGACGTCGTCCACGAGGGCCAGACTCTCAAGCTCAAGATCATCAGCCTGGACTCCGAGCGCCATCGCCTGGGCCTCAGCCTCAAGCAGGCCGAGGAGCCGCCGGCCCGGCCGGCACCCGAGCCAGGTCAGGGCCCGGCGCAGACTCAGGCCCCGATCCCGATGCAGCCCCGACCCGAGCGACGACCGCGGCCAGAGCGAGGCTACTCGATGGCCGACGCCATCCAGGAGCCCGAAGGCGGCATCGACAACACCCTGGCATCAGCGTTCGCCCAGATCCGGGCCCAGGTGGCCGAGTCCGAGGCGAAGGCGTCCGGCCAGGGCGCGGCCGAAGAGCCGGCGGCTGCGGCCGACGCCGAGGTCGCTGCGGCCGAAGAGCCGGCGGCTGCGGCCGACGCCGAGGTCGCTGCGGCCGAAGAGCGGGCGGCTCCTCCGAGGGCGTCGCGCGCTAAGGCCGCTAAGGCGGACAAGGCCGAGGAGCTCGGCGCCGGCGACGCCGGCGACGCCGGCGAGGTGCCCGCCAGGCCGGTCAGGGCCCCTCGGCCACCAAAGGCCGAGCCCGAGACGGCGGCGGAGCCCGGCGCTCCGGCCGAAGTCGCGGCCGCGCCCGATGCCGGCGAGGCCGGTGCGGCGCAGACCGAGGCCCCAACCGAGTAGCCGATCGGCGCGCCAGGCGGTCCGGGTGATCCCCGGGACGACCCCCGCGCGTACCGCCGATACCGACGCCACGGAAGGCTCGCCGGCCCAGGCCGGCGAGCCTTCGACTTTCGGGTAGGCAGGACCCGGACGGGACCCCCGTACCGCCCCGATCGAGTCGGTTTGAGCACGAGACGGGGTCCATCCCCCCATCTCGGGACCGCGCCCCGAGCCGTCAGGGCCTCCCCAGAAGGGGCGAGTTACACGGCAACCGGGGCGTGCTAGGATGCCCTTGAGGTCGTCGGCTGGCGACCCAGGAGAACAGGCCCGAGCCAGATGGATCGCTTCGACAAGTTCACGGATCGCGCCCGCAAAGTCTTGACCCTCGCCCAGGACGAAGCCCAGCGGTTCAATCACAACTACATAGGAACGGAGCATCTGCTGCTCGGCCTGGTTCGAGAGGGGGAGGGCGTAGCGGCTCGAGTCCTCGAGAACATGAACGTCGAGCTGCCCAAGGTTCGGACGGCAGTCGAGTTCATCATCGGCCGCGGCGATCGCCCGGTCGTCGGCGAGGTCGGCCTGACGCCCCGTGCCAAGCGCGTCATCGAGCTGGCCATCGACGAGGCCCGCCGGCTCGGCCACAACTACATCGGCACGGAGCACCTGCTCCTGGGGCTGGTTCGCGAAGGTGAGGGCATCGCAGCAGGCGTTCTCGAATCCCTAGGCGTGAGCCTGGACAAGGTCCGCCACGAGGTCATCCGCGTTCTATCGCAGTCATCCTCGGCGGGCCCGGCCCAGGAGACCAAGCGGGCCAGCAAGACGCCGACCGTCGACCAGCTCGGCATCAACCTGACCGAGGCGGCGCGGCTGGGCAAGCTCGACCCGGTCATCGGTCGCGAGAAGGAGATCGAGCGGGTCATCCAGATCCTCAGCCGCCGGACGAAGAACAACCCCGCCCTCATCGGTGAGCCCGGCGTCGGCAAGACCGCCATCGCCGAAGGCCTGGCCCATCGGATCGTCAACGGCGACGTGCCGGAGACCCTGGCCAACAAGCGCGTCCTGACCCTGGACATCGGCTCGCTCGTCGCCGGGACCAAGTACCGCGGCGAGTTCGAGGAGCGCCTCAAGAAGATCATCGAGGAGCTGCGCAGCACCAACGACGCGGTCCTGTTCATCGACGAGCTGCACACGCTGGTCGGAGCCGGGGCGGCCGAAGGGGCCATCGACGCGGCCAACATCCTCAAGCCGCCGCTCGCCCGGGGCGAGTTGCAGTGCATCGGCGCCACCACGCTGGACGAGTACCGCAAGTACATCGAGCGCGACGCCGCCCTCGAGCGACGCTTCCAGCCGGTCATGGTCGAGGAGCCGACGCTCGAGCAGAGCGTCGCCATCCTGATGGGCATCCGCGAGCGCTACGAGCAGCACCACAAGGTTGTCATCACCGACGCCGCGGTAAGGGCCGCAGTGGATCTGTCGATCCGCTACATCACCGACCGGCACCTCCCGGACAAGGCCATCGACCTGATCGATGAGGCTGCCAGCCGCGTCAGGCTCCGCTACGCGTCGGCGCCGCCGGCGCTGCGCGAGGCCCAGAAGGAGCTCGACAAGGTCACGCGCGAGAAGGACAGCGCCATCAACTCGCAGGAGTACGAAGAGGCCGCGGCGCTGCGCGAGGCCGAGGCGATCGCGCGCCAGCGAGCCGACGAGCTGCGAACCGAATGGCAGGCCTCGATCTCCAACGAGCAGCCCCAGGTCGACGAAGAGGAGATCGCCCAGGTCGTGGCCATGTGGACCGGCATACCGGTCACTCGCATCGCCGAAGAGGAATCCGAGCGCCTGCTCCACATGGAGGACGACCTCCACAAGCGAGTCATCGGCCAGCAAGAGGCCATCGAGATCGTCTCGAAGGCAGTCCGCCGGGCCAGAGCCGGACTCAAGGACCCCAAGCGCCCGATCGGCTCGTTCGTCTTCCTCGGCCCAACAGGCGTCGGCAAGACCGAGCTGGCCAAGGCCCTGGCGGAGTTCATGTTCGGGTCGGAGGACGCGCTCATCAAGATCGACATGAGCGAGTTCATGGAGCGCCACAACGTCAGCCGCCTGGTCGGGGCTCCTCCCGGCTACGTGGGCTTCGACGAGGGCGGCCAGCTGACCGAGGCGGTCCGGCGCAAGAGCTACGCCGTCGTGCTGCTCGACGAGATCGAGAAGGCCCACCCCGAAGTCTTCAACATGCTGCTCCAGATCCTCGAGGACGGCCACCTCTCCGACGCCAAGGGCCGCCGGGTGGACTTCCGCAACTGCATCATCATCATGACCAGCAACCTGGGCGCCAGGCAGCTCCAGACCAATTCGAGCCTCGGCTTCCGCCAGCAGGGCGATACCGAAGAGGCCCGCGCCGCCGCCTCGTACGAGCTGATGCGGGAGAAGGTCGACAAGGAGCTCAAGCAGACGTTCCGGCCCGAGTTCCTCAACCGCATCGACGCCACCGTCGTCTTCCGGTCGCTGACGGTCGAGGAGATCACCCAGATCGTCGACCTGATGCTCGCCCGCGTCCGAGACCGGCTGCGGGCTCAGGGTATGACCCTCCAGGTCACCCAGGCGGCCAAGGACCACATCATCAAGATCGGCTACGACGTGGCCTACGGGGCGCGACCGCTCCGCCGCGTCATCCAGAACATGGTCGAGGACGTCCTGGCCGAGCAGCTCCTGCTGGGCAAGCTGGCGCAGGGTACGGCCATCGTCGTCGACAAGGGTTCCGAGGCGGGCCTGGACATCCATCCCGTCGAGGAGAAGCAACCCGTCGAAGCTGCTCGCTGAGCGGCGGCCAGAGGGGTGGCCCGCCAGCAAAGCCGCTACATCTGCCAGTCGTGTGGCGCTGCCCATCTCCGCTGGGAGGGCCAGTGCCGGACCTGCGGCGCGTGGAACACCCTCGTCGAGACCGTCGTCCGTGAGGCCGACGCCAGGCGGCACCCGGCAGCGGCCGGTCCGAGCGGCCGAACGAGCGCGCCCCAATCGCTGAGCGGGCTGCGCGAGGCCGAGCCGGTCCGGATTGCCACCGGGATCGGCGAGGTCGACCGGGTCCTCGGCCGGGGACTGGTTCCGGGATCGGCGGTTCTCGTCGGCGGCGAGCCCGGGATTGGCAAGTCCACTCTGCTCCTCCAGGCGGCCGCCGGCCTGACCGCCGCCGGTCGCGACGTCCTGTACGCCACGGGGGAGGAGTCGGCCGGCCAGGTCAGGCTCCGGGCGGGCCGGCTGGGGCTCCTCGAGGGCGCCGCCGCGGAACGCATCTCCGTGGTCGCCGAGACAGACGTCGGCCGGATCGTCGACCTGGCCCGCGAGGCCCGGCCCGTGGCCCTGATCGTGGACTCGATCCAGACGGTCACGGTCGACGAGCTGGACGGGCCGGCCGGGAGCGTCGGACAGGTGCGCGAGAGCGCTCTGCGGCTGATCGAGATGGCCAAAGGCGACGGCGTCGCCGTCATCCTGGTCGGCCACGTGACCAAGGACGGGACCCTGGCCGGGCCTAAGACCCTCGAGCACCTGGTCGACGCGGTCCTGAACCTCGAGGGCGACCGGACGGCCGCGCTGCGGCTGCTGCGAGCGACCAAGAACCGCTTCGGATCAACCGAGGAGGTGGGTGTCTTCGAGATGGCCGAACACGGTCTCGCCGAGGTCGCCGACCCCGGCCGGGCCTTCCTGGCCGCCACGGACGAGCACGCCCCGGGCAGCGTGGCCGGAGCCACGCTCGAGGGCACCCGGCCGCTCCTGGTCGAAGTCCAGGCCCTGGTCGCCCCGGGCGGATATGGGACCCCGAGACGGACCGCCTCGGGCGTGGACGCCAACCGCCTGGCGCTGCTGGTGGCCGTGCTCGGCCGCCGCGCCGGCGTGGGCCTGGGCAGCCACGACGTCTACGCCAATCTGGCCGGCGGGCTCGAGCTGGACGATCCCGGCCTGGACCTGCCGCTCTGCCTGGCCCTGGCCTCGTCTTTACGCGACCGGCCGATAGCTCGCGATCTGGTCGCCATCGGCGAGGTCGGCCTGCTGGGCGAGCTGCGGGCGGTCCCGGGTCTCGAGCGCCGGCTTCGGGAGGCTGCCCGGCTGGGCTTCCGGACGGCGGTCGTGCCCGCGTCCGGCCGGGTAGACGTGCCGACCGTGGCCGGCATCTCGGTCACCGCCGCGGGTAACATCCGGGCCGCGATCGGGCTGGCCCTGGGCTCCGGACGCGGACCGGGCGATCGGGACGCCGTCGGCGAGCCCTCGGCCCCCGAGCCGATGCCCGCGACGCGCGGCTGAGGCGGCGCCCGGCGGCGATCCGCCCGGCCACTTAGCGACCTGGCGCGCCCTCGGATGGGCGGCGCTGCGCCTGTACGGGCCACCGGTCCGGGTCTGGCGACATGCCAGCCGCGATGCTAGGCTGCGTCATCGAAGCGAATTCATCCCTTCATCCATTCATCCGCTTCGACGCTAGGCGTGAAATCGTGATTCGCATCATCCGGCTGCTGGGAGCCGCGCTTGGCGCGCTCGTTGGCTCGAGCTTCGTGCTGGCTGAGCAGCCGTCGTTCGAGCGAACCGGGTCCGCCACGCTGCTGATACCCGTGTGGGTCGTGGCCTGGGTCTCGGTCGGGTTCCTGCTGCTGCCGTACCTGACCGTGGTGCCGGCCGGGCGGCTGATCCGGGGCGTCCAGGCGATGTCCACGGCCGAGTTCATTGCCGCCGTCGCCGGCCTTCTCATCGGCCTTCTGATCGCCCTCCTGCTGGGCCTGCCACTCGAGGTCCTGCCCCAGCCCTACGGCACGTATCTGCCCATCGGCGTCTCGATCTGCTTCGGGCTGGGCATGCTCGGTCTGACCGTCGCCAAGCGCGAGGACCTCGTGGCCGCGGCCGAGGTCGCCGGATTCCTCCACCGCCAGGAGACCCCCGCCCAGGGGTCGCGTGGCGGTGGGACCGAGGTCATCGTGGACACGAGCGCCATCATCGACGGCCGGATCGCCGACATCGTCGACTCGGGCTTCCTTTACCACCGGCTGATCATTCCCCACTTCGTCCTCGAAGAGCTGCAGCGCATCGCCGACAGCTCCGAGACGCAGCGGCGGGCCCGGGGTCGGCGCGGGCTCGAGATCCTGGCCCGCCTCCAGAAGGACGGCCCCACGCCCGTCGAGATCGTCCAGGACGACCCCACCGAGGCGGGCGACGTCGACGCCAAGCTGGTCGCGCTGGCGCGGGCGCGGGGCGCGGCGATCCTGACCAACGACTTCAACCTGAACCGCGTGGCCGACCTCCAGTCGATCCGCGTGCTCAACATCAACTCCCTGGCCAACGCCCTCAAGCCCGCCCTGCTGCCGGGCGACGATCTGCGGATCAAGGTCATCACCGAGGGCAAGGAAGCGGGCCAGGGAGTCGGCTACCTGGACGACGGCACGATGGTCGTCGTCGAGGGCGGAGCCCGGCTGGTCGGTCGCGAGCTCGACGTCGCCGTAACGCGCGTGCTCCAGACCGTCATGGGCCGGATGGTGTTCGCCCAGGCCCGCCCGGAGTGAGCCGCGCCGCTCGCCCGCGGGTCGGGCAGCCGGTCGAGGCGGTCGTCGTGGCCGCCGGTTCGAGCCGCCGGATGGGGGGTCGGGATAAGCTCGTGGCCGAGCTGGACGGCCGTCCGGTGCTGCGCTGGTCGGTCGAGGTTCTGGCTGAGGCCGGCGTCGATCGGATCGTCATCGTCGCCGCCCCGCCCCGGGTCGCAGCGATAGCCGCCGAAGCGTGGCTGCCCGACTGCGTGGTCGCAGTGGTCGCCGGCGGAGAGCGGCGTCAGGAATCGGTCGCGGCCGGAGTCGCGGCCCTCGTCTACGGCGCCGCCGCGGGCGACGATCCAAATGTCGACCGCCCTCTCGCGGCCGCGCCGCCGGTCGACGGCTCGGGCGAACCGTCGAGTGAAGGCTGGGCCCCGGACCCGGTCATCCTCGTCCACGACGCGGCCAGACCGCTGGCCAGCGTAAACCTGGTCCGATCGATCGCCCGAGCGGCGGCCGACCACGGCGCGGCCATCCCGATCCTGCCCGTAACCGAGACGCTGAAGCGGCTCGAGGGCGACCGCGTTGGCGCCACCGTCGACCGCACCGACGTCGTCGCGGCCCAGACCCCCCAGGGCGTCCGGCTCGGGTTGCTCCGGCGGGCCTACTCCGCGTACCCTCCCGATGGCCCCGAAACCTGGACAGACGAAGCCTCGCTCCTGGAGGCCTGTAGAATCCCGGTCCACGCCATCCTCGGCGAAGCGACCAACCTCAAGGTGACCGTGCCTCTCGACCTCGAACGCGCCAGGGTCTTCCTCGACGCCGGACTCGTGCCCGGCCGTCCGGCTTCGGCGCGCTCGGCCCGCTCGGCGCCGGCGCGCCCGGCCCCGGCCGCGGTCGGCGGCCTGGCCGCGGCCGAGGAGCGAGTCGGGCTCGGGACCGACAGCCATCCCTTCGGCGCCGGCGGGCCGCTGGCCCTCGGCGGGCTTCGGATCGAGGGCGCACCCCGCCTCGCCGGCCACTCCGACGGCGACGTCGCCCTCCACGCCGTAGCCGACGCGATCCTGGGCGCCGCCGGCCTTGGCGATCTGGGCCGCCACTTCCCGGCCGATTCGCGGACGCCGGCCGGCATCGACAGCCGTGAGCTCCTCCGATCGGTCGCGGCCGAGACCCGGGCCGCCGGTTGGGCGGTGGCGAATGTGGACCTGACCATCGTCGCGGCCCGGCCCCGGCTGGCGGCGCTGCTCGCGGACATGGGCAGCGCGATCGCCGCCGAACTGGGCGTCGATCCGGCCACGGTCAACGTCAAGGCCTCGAGCGGCAACCTGGCCGGTTCCGAAGGCGCCGGTAGATCCATCTCCGCCACCGCCATCGCCAGGCTAGTGGCCGCCCCTCGAGAGCCGCAGGAGCCCGCCCGATGACGATCCGCCTCCACGACACCATGGCCGGCGCCGCGCGCGAGCTCGTTCCGGTCGAGCCGGGCCACGTCCGGATCTACAGCTGCGGTCCGACGGTCTACGGCCCCGCTCACGTCGGCAACTTCCGGTCGTTCCTGTTTGCCGATCTGCTGGTCAGGTACCTGCGCTACAAGGGCCTGCGGGTGACGTGGGTCATGAACGTGACCGACGTCGACGACAAGATCATCAGGGCGGCCAACGCCGCCGGCGTCGGCATCTCCGACGTCTCGGAGCGCTTCGCCCGGCTCTTCATGGCCGACATGAGGACGCTGGCGATGACCGCGCCGGACGTGATGCCACGCGCGACCGAGCACATCCCGCAGATGGTCGAGTTGATCGACAAGCTGCTGGCGGCGGGCAACGCGTACAAGACCGACGACGGCTCGATCTTCTTCCGGATCGCTTCCTGGCCCGCCTACGGCCGGCTGGCCCGGCTGGACCCCCAGGGGATGCGGGTCGGCGAGCGCGTCGAGGCGGACGAGTACGGCAAGGACGACGTCCGAGACTTCGCCCTCTGGAAGGGCCCCAAGCCGTCCGAGCCGAGCTGGGAGACCGCCGTCGGGCCGGGAAGACCCGGCTGGCACGTCGAATGCTCGGCCATGAGCATGGCCTACCTGGGCGAGACGTTCGACATCCACACCGGCGGCGTCGACCTGATCTTTCCCCACCACCAGGACGAGATAGCCCAGAGCGAGGCCGCCACCGGCAAGACCTTCGTCAACTACTGGCTGCATTGCGCCCATCTCCAGATGGGCGGCCAGAAGATGGCCAAGTCGACGGGCAACATCGCCAGGGTGGGGGAGACGCTCGAGAAGGGTGTCTCGTCGCGAGCGCTGCGGCTGGCCCTCATCTCGGCCCACTACCGGGCCCCGCTCTCGTTCGGCGACGACTCGATACAGGCCGCGAGCTCCGCGGTCGACAGGCTCGACGCCGTGATGGCGGCGCTGGCGACCTACCGCGCCCAGTGCCCGGACGACGCCACCCTGCCCGGTCTGCTCGACTCGACCCGGGCCGCCTTCGAGACCGCTCTCGACGACGACCTGAACATCTCGCCCGCGCTGGCGGCGTTGTTCGACCTGATCCGCGAGCTCAACCGCCGGATCGACGCCCGGTCGATCTCGACGCCAGACGCCGGGCGCGCGATCGCCTTCATCCGCGATCTCGACCGGGTGCTGGCAATCGCGCCGGCGGAGGAGCAGACTCTCGACCCCGAGCTTCAGAAGCTCCTCGACGACCGGGCCGCAGCCCGAGCCGGCAGGCAATGGGCGGAATCCGATCGCCTCCGGACGGTCCTGTCCGACCGGGGCATCCTGGTCGAGGACACGCGCGACGGCCAGCGCTGGCGCCGCGCCGATTAGCCGCGCCGCGACCTCGCGCGGCCGAAACATCCGCCGCCTCCCGCGGCCGAACAGCATGAATGGACGAAGACGTGCCTGACCACCGACACCAGCCCGGGGACGATTTCTCCGGCGGCCGCAAGCCCGGCCACCGCAAGGCCCGCCCCGACGGCCGGCCGTTCGATCGGCCGCGACCGGAAGGGCAGGGGAGCGGAGGCAGGCGGTTCGAAGGGCCGCGGTTCCAGGGCCCGCGGCCTGCGGGCCAGCCCGGCGATATCGACGCCCGTGGCGGCCACGGTCCCGCAGGTCCGCGGCCAGACGCCCCGCGCCCCGACGGCCCGGTTCCGTATCGGGGTCCGGGGGGTCAGCGGTCGTTCGGGCCGCGCCGTGGACCGGGTGGAGCCGGCGGCCCGGACGCCGGTCCACGCCCGAGCGGCTTCGGATACGGAGCCCCTCGCCCCGGCGGTTATCGCTCCGAACCGCGATCCGGCGGCTTCCGGCCCGGGGGCTTCAGGCCGGGCCCGCCATGGCCCGACTTCGAGCCGGAGCCAGAACGTGGCGGCGGCCCGCATGCCCCCCGGCGGGAGTGGCAGCCGCGCGACGACTGGAACGACCGCTCGTCCGAGCCGCGGCGCGGATCGTCAGATTCACGTCCGAGCTACGGCCAGCGCCCCGGCTTCGGCCCACGTCCGAGCTACGGCCAGCGCCCCGGTCCCCGCCCCGGCTACGGCGAGCGCCCCGGCCCTCGCCCGCGTCGCGCCGGTTTCGGGTTCGATGGCGGCCGGCCCGAGCAGACGGGGCCGCGATTCGAGGCCGATGCCCGAGAGCCCTTCGGCGCCGGCTTCGAGACAGGCCGGCCCGACGCGGCCGACTTCTCGCCGACCGCCGAGAACGAGGCCGCGCTCCCGGCCGAGCCCGGGTTCGACCCGCGGTTCGACCGCTCGCGCCGGCAGGCTCGGTCGCGGGCTCCGATTCGCCCCGACTACCGGGCCCGCTCCGGCGGCTACCCCGAGCGCCGGTCCTTCGGCCAGGCCGGTGGAGCCGCCACGCCGTGGGCCCGTACACCACCGGGTCCGGCGCCGAGCGACCTGCTCGGCGAGGGCGAGGAGCTGATCGCCGGCCGCCACCCTGTCGAAGAGGCGTTTATCGCCCACCGCAAGGCGATCCGGCTGCTTGTCGTTCCGCAGCGCCGCCTGGCGCTCGAGAAGCTCGTCCTCCACGCCACGAATCTGCGCATTCCGATCGTCGAGGTCGAGGGCGGGACGCTCACCGCGCTGGCCGGCTTCGACGGCCATCAGGGCATTGCCCTCGTCACCGACCGCCGCCAGTTAGCCGGCCTCGACGACATCCTGGCTCGGGCCATCGAGCGCAAGGAGCCCCCATTCGTCCTCGTCCTGGATTCTCTGGAGGATCCCCAGAACTTCGGCTCGCTGCTCCGGACCGCCGAAGCGTCCGGGGTCCACGGAGTGATCTACCCGGTTCGGCGTCAGGCGCCGCTTTCTCCGGCGGCCGTCAAGGCTTCCGCCGGCGCCGTGGAGCACCTCCTCCTCGTCCCGGTCGAGGACCTCGCCGAAGCGCTCACCGACCTCCATGTTCGAGGGCTGCGAGTCATCGGCTCGGACGCCGACGCCCAGCTGACCGCCCGCCAGGCCGACCTTCGAGGCCCGCTCGTGGTCGTGGTCGGCAGCGAGGGTCAGGGCCTCGGGCCGGCGGTGCGGCGCCGCTGCGACGCCGTCGTGCGCATCCCGATGCGGGGCCAGATCGAGTCGCTCAACGCGGCCGTAGCGGGCTCGATTCTCCTCTACGAGGCCTCGAGCCAGCGCGGCGGCGAGAAGCCGCTCGTCGGTCCCGAGGCCGGCACCGAGCCGGTCGGGGTCGCCGGACGGGAGTCGAGCGAAGGCGTGGCGGTCGAGGAGACGGCCGCAGCCGAGCCCGCGGCTGGCGCCCCCGAGCCCGCGACGAAGGCCAGGGGCCGGCGAGCGGCGCCGAAGTCGATGGGACCCAGCGAGGTCGACCCGCTGCCCGCGCCCGACGACGAGGCGCTTCTGCCCGGCACACCCGCCGCCGAGTCGACCGGCACCGATTCGGCCGGATAGGCTGGCGCTCCTCGGCAAGCCCGAAACATCGCCCTCGACAGAGCTGCCGCGTGTGCTACACTCCGCCCGCTGTGTTTCCCACCTGGACCTCGGAGGTTTATTCGGCGAGCCCGCTGCCGCGGTCGGACCGGGCCGAGAAGACGGTGGGGACCGGCCAAGCGCCGCCGACGTAGCTCAATTGGTAGAGCAGCGGTTTTGTAAACCGCCGGTTCCGGGTTCGAGTCCCGTCGTCGGCTCCAAATGAAAAGGTCAGTGGCCGGCCGGGTCCGGCAGGTCGCTGGCGGTTCTCGTGGGTAGGTTGAGCAGGTGGTGAGCTCAGCTGACTGTAAATCAGCCGCCTTCGGCTGTAGAGGTTCGATTCCTCTCCTGCCCACCATCAGATAGAGTTTCCGGTCTCGGGCCCTCATAGCTCAGCTGGCAGAGCGCGTCCTTGGTAAGGACGAGGTCATCGGTTCAAGTCCGATTGAGGGCTCCACCCCCGTAGCGGCACCGGGCCGCGCCAGATGGAGTTGAACGCGCACGTGGCGAAGAAGAAGTTCGAGCGGACCAAGCCGCACGTCAACATCGGCACGATCGGCCATATCGACCACGGCAAGACCACTCTGACCGCGGCGATCACCAAGT
>Ga0335076_10002162_pt1 | contig 19415 bp, 13 predicted proteins | sample Lox_Sample_25_FD_206717 | JGI IMG/M metagenome (GOLD analysis project Ga0335076, IMG submission 206717) | Soil microbial communities from Loxahatchee National Wildlife Refuge, Florida, United States - Lox_Sample_2.5 | ecosystem: Environmental > Terrestrial > Soil > Wetlands | place: USA...
GGAATGCGCACGCGCAGGGAACGGGGCAAAGGAACTTTGGCTTCTTCGAGCGGAGTGATCTCATTGACGGTGAGCTTGGGATTTGCGCCCTCCTCGATGCGCACGCCGCCGCGAATCAGTACGGGAATTTCGAGCTTCACTTTTTCCTGCAGTTTGCGGTAGGCCTCAGGAAAAACCAGCAGATCGACCGAGCCGGTCATATCTTCCAGCGAGCCTTGAGCGTAAAACTCGCCGCGCTTCGATTTCAGCACGCGAACGTTGGTGATCAGGCCCGCAGTCGTGATGCTTTCGTCTTTTCCGGTGGAAGATTTCATCGCGATGATTTCTTCGGTCTTGAGCGCGCGCAGGTCGTCCAGCTTCTCGCGGAAACGTTCAAGCGGATGTCCCGTGATGAAGAAGCCGAGGATTTCTTTTTCGAAAGCCAGGCGCTGATGCTCATCCCAATCGGGCGTGGAGGGAAGCTGGTCGCCGCTGGCTTGTACTTCTTCCTGCTGGAAGACGCCAAATAAGCCGTGCTGGCCGGATTCGGCGTCGCGCTGGGTTTTTTGCGCGCGCTCGATGGCGCGGTCGAGCGCCGCCATAAGCGGGGCACGGCGGCCCAATGCGTCCATGGCGCCACTTTTAATCAGCGACTCGAGCACGCGCTTGTTGAGCAGACGCAGGTCGATGTTTTCGCAGAACTCGAAAACGGAAGAGAACTTGCCGAGTTTTTTCCGCGCCACGACGATGGAATCGATGGCGTTGCCGCCCACATTCTTGACGGCTGCCAGGCCGAAGCGAATGGCGCCGCCGTGGGGAGTGAAGTTGGCGTCGGAGACGTTGATGTCGGGAGGTTCGACTCCAATACCCATCTCGCGGCACTCGTTGATGTACTTGACCACATCGTCGGTACTGCCGGTGACAGAAGTGAGGAGCGCGGCCATGAACTCCACCGGATAATGCGTCTTCAAATAGGCCGTGTGATAAGCCAACAGTGCGTAGGCTGCGGAGTGAGACTTGTTGAAGCCGTAGCCCGCGAACTGGGCCATGAGATCGAAGATTTTTTCGATCTTGCGCGGCGGGTACGAACGCTGCACCGCCCCACTGACAAAGCGTTCACGCTGCTGCGCCATCTCCTCGGGCTTTTTCTTGCCCATAGCGCGGCGGAGCAGATCGGCCTCGCCGAGCGAGTAGCCGGCAAGGCGATTGGCGATCTGCATGACCTGTTCCTGATAGACGATAACGCCGAGTGTTTCTTCGAGGATTTCCTTCAGCTCGGGAAGCTCGTATTCGATTTTCTTGCGACCGTGTTTGCGGTCGATGAAGTCATCGATCATGCCGCCCTGGATCGGCCCCGGGCGATAGAGGGCGTTCAAAGCCGTGAGGTCTTCGATGGAATTCGGCTGATAGCGGCGCAACACGTCGCGCATGCCGTGCGATTCAAACTGGAATACTCCGGAGGTCAGGCCCTTGTGAAAGACCTTCTCGTAAGTTTCGTGATCCTCGAGAGGAATCGCTTCCAACGTGAGTTGCTGGCTTCGAGTCTGAGCAATCAGCTTCAGCGTGTCTTCGAGGATGGTGAGCGTGGTCAGGCCGAGAAAATCCATCTTGAGCAGGCCCATTTTTTCGATGGCGACCATGTCGAAGGCGGTGACGATTTCGTCGTTCTTGGTTTTGTGCAGGGGCACAAGTTCGATCAGCGGACGGGGCGAAATCACGACGCCAGCCGCGTGAACGCCCGCGTTGCGCACGAGACCCTCGAGCTTTTTCGCGGTCTCGAGCAGATCGTGAACCTGCTTGTCGCTTTCGCTGGCCTGGCGCAGGGCGGGAGATTCCTCCAGCGCTTTTTCGAGCGTGATGTTCAGTTGGTTGGGCACCATCTTGGCGATGCGGTCGACATCGCTGTAGGGAATTTCCATAGCGCGGCCAACGTCTTTGATCGCGGCCTTGGCCTGCATGGTGCCGAAAGTGATGATCTGCGCGACATTTTCGCGGCCGTATTTGCTGGTCACATACTGAATCACCTGATCGCGACCGCGCATGCAGAAGTCGATGTCGATATCGGGCAAGGAAACGCGCTCAGGATTGAGGAAGCGCTCAAAGAGCAACTGATGTTGCAACGGATCGAGGTCGGTGATGCCCATCGAGTAAGAAACGAGCGAGCCGGCGGCTGAACCGCGGCCCGGCCCGACGGGAATACGGTGCTCCTTCGCGTAACGGATAAAATCCCATACGATAAGGAAATAACCGGAAAAGCTCATCTGCTGGATGATCTCGATTTCCCGTTTCAACCGCTGCTCGTATTCGCTGAGATCGTGCTTGAGCCGGCCCTGGCGTTGCTGTTCCCGCAGCGCTTCCATGCGGCGACCGAAACCTTCGCGGGTTATCTGCCCGAAATAGCTGTCGAGGGTGAAGCCCGCGGGCACGTCGAAATGCGGAAAGGGATTGCCAACTTTTTCCAGGCGCAAATTGCAGCGCTCGGCGATGGCCAGGGTTCGGCTAAGAACATTGGGTGAATCCTTGAAGACCTTGGCCATTTGGGCATGGCTTTTCACATAAAAGTCGGTGCCCTGAAACTTCATGCGGTTGACGTCGGTAATGGACTTGCCGGTTTGAATGCAGACCATCACGTCCTGCGCGTGGGCATCGTCCTCGCAGAGATAGTGACTGTCATTGGTCGCGACGAGGGGCAGGCCGAGATCTTTTTCCAGGCGAAAAAGATTGGGATGAATGCGGTGTTCCATCTCCAAGCCCTGGTCCTGAATCTCGAGGTAAAAGTTTTCTTTGCCGAAGATATCGCCGTAGAGCGCGGCAGCGGCGCGGGCGGCTTCGTATTTATCTTCCATGAGCCGCTCGGCCACTTCGCCCTTCAGGCATCCGGAAAGGCCGATCAATCCTTTGGAATGGTCGGCAAGGAATTTCTTGCTCACGCGAGGCTTGTAATAAAAGCCGTGCAGCGAAGCCTCCGAGGTGATTTTGACCAGATTGCGATAGCCTTCTTCGTTTTCCGCCAGCACCAGCAGATGGTTGTATGTGTCGCCATCGGGCGGAGTGCGCTCGATGTTGTGATCTTCCTTCTTGCAGATGTAAAGCTCGCAGCCAACGATCGGCTTGACGCCGGCTTTGTGAGCCGCGTTCACAAAATGGACGGCGCCAAAAATATTGCCGTGGTCGGTCATGGCGACGGCGGGCATGTTCAGCTCTTTCACGCGCTGAACGAGCTTTTCCACGTCGCAAGCGCCATCGAGCATGGAGTAATCGGTATGGAGATGGAGGTGAACGAATTGGGACATGGGCTCTCTAGTTAGATTTTACGTTGAGGCCATTCTAGCGGGAAGTGGCGGCGCCATAGCTGCGGAGTTATCCACATGGATAGGAAAACCGGGCCTTACGCAGGTGACGGCTATTGCGCTAATTCCGGAACGACGAAAGGCACACCATGCGCATCGTTCGCCTTGACGGTGGCGTCGATGTCAATGGAGGAAAGAGGGATTTTCACCGCGCGCAGCTCGGTAAAGACCCAGAGAGTTTCGCCGACGACAGCATAGTTCTGAACTTCCTGGGTGTGCTTGTCGTTGAAAACCAGGATGGTGGGCTCGTGGGTTTCAGGCTTGGCAGGTGCCTGAGTTTGGGCCGCGCGGGCCTCACGTTCGTCCCTCAAGCGGTCAACTTCGTCTTCCAGGCGATCAATTTCTGCCTGCTGGGCGGTGTTTTCAGCCGCGTAGTCGTCTTGGTATTGGGCAGGATAAGGATTCGTGTTCGAATCCATCACTGAAGAATATCCGTAGTCCCAGGGATACCAGGAATCGTAGTAAGGGTATCCGTATCCGTAACCGTATCCGTAATACCAGGGCCAGCCGACAAAATAGAAGCGGCGGCGATTGAATCTGTTATTGAAACCGGAACGAAAGTGAACGCCGTTGCCCCAGGAGTTGCCCGTACCGGACCAGTGGCTGGTCATTGCGGGACCGTGGGTGGAAAATCCCGCGTGGGGCGCGCCACCACCGGCGTGTCCCATCCCACCGCCGCCGGCATGGCCTCCGCCTCGCTGTGCCCACATGCAAGGAGCGAGTACCAAACCAGCCAGCGCGATGAGCCAGAGGCCGCGCACGCCTTGATTATAGCGCTATTTGGCGGGTCTTCAATTGTCAAATTTTCGTCCGGAGTGAGTAGTTTCGCTCGGGCGGGGCATACTTCGGCGGTGTTTGTTATCGCAATGTTTTGCCATTAGGCCAGCGATGAAACGCGTCATCAGTAAATCTCCGATTTACCTTTTCTTCTTTTTTGTTTTGGGCGCAGGCTTAGTGCGCTTAGCTGGTTTTGCCGCGGTCTTTGGCTCAGGTTTCGGAGGAGCAGACTTCGCCGCTTCCGCTTTCGCCTGGATGGGAGCCCTCGGCGCAGCCTCTTTTTTCCCCTTCTTGCCGGGCGCCGACGGGGCGGGAACGGCGGCAGCCGGGGCCGCGGCTTTGGCACCGCGTCCACGCTTGGGAGGGGGCGGCGGTGGAGGCGGTGGAGGCGGCGCAAGCGGCTTCAGGAACTTCAACGTTTCGGTGCGAGAGCGCAGTTTGCCATCGAGCAGCAACATGAAAACGTCGTGCGCAATCTTGGGATATTCCGCCATTTGCGGCGTGATATGCAGCTCGATCATCTCGGGCAACGGAACCTTCTGCTGCACTTGCCGCCACTTGGTGAAGAAATTCCTGATCTTCTGCACGACTGCCTGCTGGCGCGCAGTCACGGCAAGATACAGAATCATCTCCGGCCGGGCTTCAGAAAGCAGTTTCCAAGTACGCGAGGGAGTGGCCGCTTCTTTTCCGGTAAGGCGCTTGGCCAGTTCCTTGGCGTTGTCTTGCAGATCGCGCCAGGCTTCAACCAGATCCTTCCGCGGGATCATCCGGCGCATCTCGGCGATGTCTTTATCGCTGAGCCGTGAGGTTAGGAACTCCATAACTGCCGGAGCCGGATCAGGCGTATAGCCCAGCTCGTTCATCTGCTGGCGGGTCTTGAGCAGCTGGCCTAGGCTGACCGCATCCACTTTGGCCGACGTCCAATGCTCGTTGAGAACCTTGAGCCAACCTTCTTTTTCGAGCACCTTCAAAATATGCAGCGGATCGTCTTCGTAGGCGAGTTGTTCGATCTCGTGTCCGATGGCCTTGTTGGTGATGTATTCGATGTAATTGTTTTCTTTGGCTGACTCAAAGCGGGCCTGGGTGCGTTCTTCGAGAGGCCAGTGGAAGCGCGCGGCAAAGCGGCTGGCGCGGATCAGGCGCGACGGGTCTTCCACAAAGGCATAGTTGTGCAGGATGCGAATCAGCTTGGCTTCGATATCGGCCGCGCCGTTGAAGGGATCCATCAGCAGTCCGCGGGAACCAGGGTTCAACGACAACGCCATGGCGTTGACCGTGAAATCGCGGCGGCGCAGGTCTTCGATGATGGTGGCAGGAGAAACGATTGGCGGCTTGCCCGCTTTTTCATAGCGTTCCGTGCGTGCCATGCTGATTTCCGCCCGCACGTTTCCCGGCAGGGAGAGATGCAGGGTCTTAAAGTCATCATCGAGGCCGGCAACTTTCGCGCCCGCCCGCTCCAGCTCTTTTTGCAACTTGAAAGGACTGCCCTGGACGGTGAAATCGAGGTCGCGAATACTAAAGCCGCTGATGATGTCACGAACCGCGCCCCCGGTAAGATAGAGATTCAGCCCGGCGGTGCGAGCGGCATCTTGTACCAGCAGGACGCCGCGTTGCTGGTCCGGCGTCAGCCGGATTTCCATGGTGTAGATGTAATCAGCCATTCGTACAGGCGCGGTTTCTTCCGCGTCCCGGCCGGACCAAGCGGGAGTTTTCCACAGGAGAACTTTCCCGGGAGGGCAAAAGTTCCCCTGGCGTCCCCACGTAAGTGGTTCTTCCGAAAAGACTTATTATTATGGAAATCGGACGCGACAAGCTAGGAGAAAATATCACAACGTTTACAATTTGGCTACTGTGAACATAGAGTCCACCCCTTTTCTGCAACAAGATGCGAGAATCACGGTGCGGCCGGGCCGGACCACCCGGAATTTATGCCCTCCACTCACAAGAAAGTTGTAGTTCGCAAAACAGACCGGGATTCGATCAACGGCTATGTGGCCCCGGCGAATTTTGTGCGTGAAGGCAAGCTCGAACTGCTGAACACGGCCGGCAATGTCGTCGCCATCGAGTTGAAGGACATCAAGGGTGTGTATTTTGTGCGCGAGTTTGGCGAGTCGGAGCCCATAAGCCGCAAGACCTTTACCAGCCGTCCGCGGACCGAAGGGCTTTGGGTGCGTCTGAAATTCAAAGACAACGAAGTGCTGGAAGGCATGATGCCGAATGATCTCAGCATCTCTACACCGGAGGGTTTCTTGATTAATCCTCCGGATTTGCGAGCGAACACGCAGCGGATTTTCGTGCCCAGAAGCGCGCTGGAGTCTCTGACGGTGCTGGCGGTGATCGGAGCCACGCGGCGCAGGCGCAGAGGGCTGCCGACGGATACGAGGCAAGTGCAGTTGTTTGGGGAATCGTAAGTCTCCCTTCCATTCTCTAGAGAAAACCACAGAGGGCGCAGAGGAACCCCGACTCGCTTATTTTCAGCCGAAAATGCTAAATTAGGTTTCGCTAGTTGACCCCGATGACCGAACCCGAAAACTCCGATCTGAATCTGCTGATGGCTCCGAGCTGGAATCGCGGACTGTTCCGGCGGTTAGCTGCGCAATTGCGGGATCGAATTGCTCCGGAGAAGTTGCCGCCGCTGCAGCTTACATCCCGTCCGGTCGATGTGGGCATGCTGGTTGGAGATGTGCTCAGCCTGCCGTGGTACCGCACGGTTTTTACCAATCTCGGAAACGTCATCACGCCGGAGACACTACCGCCGCTCGAGTTGGAATCTCGCCCGGTGGATGTCGGGGAGCTGGTCAGCGACCAGCTAAGCCACCTGTGGTGGAGTTCCCTGCTCCGTGGCGTCACGGACCGGCTTGTTCCCGAGCATCTGCCGGCTTTGGATCTGACTTCCAAGCCGGTTGAAGTTGACCTGAATTCTGGCTCGATCCAAATCGCGCGTTGGTCTTCTCTGATCTCGTTGCCGCGAGTGCCTTACGGCGAGCGGCGGACCGTGCTCGCGCCGCCCCACCGCCCGCTTGCTCCGGTGCTCGCTCCTGCGCCCCAGTTTGCCGCGGCCGGTGGCGGCGCGCCGTTCCAGCCGGATACAACGCCAGTCCACGTTCATCACAATCGCTTGCAGAAATCCATCACGCGTTCACGAGTGCGGGAGGCGGTCCTCATCGCGGTTGCTCTGGCGGAAGGAACCTACCTGATTCTTGCAGCGCTCGGGGTGATCTGAGCGCGCTCGCCAAATCCCCACAGCATTCCATTACAATTCCCACGACGTTCATCCCTAAACTATGAAACTTGGTGAAATTGCTTCAGCCATCGGCGCGCGCCTTGAAAATGCTTCGCCCACGACGGAAATCACAGGTATCGCGGGAATTGAAAACGCTCACTCCGGGCAACTGACTTTTGTGGCCAATCCCAAATATGCGGCGGCGGCACGGACCACCAAGGCGTCAGCGGTCATTGTGGAAGAGGATTTCCCGGCTATCTCGGCGGGAATGCTGCGCTCGAAGAATCCTTATCTGGCTTTCGCCCAGGCGCTGGCGATGTTTTATCAGCCGCCAAAATATGCAGCAGGAATTCACCGCACAGCCGTGATCGATGCTTCGGCTCGAATCGGCGAGGGCGTCCATATCGGCCCATATGTGGTAATCGATGAAAATGTAGAAATCGGCCGGAACGCGGTGTTGCTCTCGCACGTGGTTATTTATCGGGGAGCGAAAATCGGCGACAACTTCTTCGCCCACACGCACGCCGTGGTGCGGGAAAATTGCCGCGTGGGAAACAATGTGATTCTGCAGAATGGCGCAATTATCGGCGCGGATGGATTTGGTTTTGCGAAAGATAATTCCGGGCACTGGCATAAAATCGTGCAGCCAGAACCAGTGGTTCTGGAAGATGAGGTTGAAGTGCAGGCCAACTCCTGTGTGGACCGTGCCAGCGTGGGTGGAACGCACATCGGGCGTGGGGTGAAAATCGACAACCTGGTGCAGGTGGGGCATGGATCGCAAGTAGGCGATGATTCTCTCCTGGCTGCGCAGGTTGGGCTCGCGGGATCAACTGAAATTGGCGAGAAGGTGATTCTGACGGGACAGGTCGGAGTGGTGGGCCATTGCAAGGTCGGCGACGGCGCGATTGTCACGCCGCAAAGCGGTGTGGCAGGAGACATTCCGGCCGGAGCGATTGTCAGCGGATCGCCGGCGGTGAATCATCGGCTCTGGCTCAAGTATTCAGCTTTGCTAAGCAAGCTGCCAGAAATGGCACGGGCGTTGCGGGTCAGGGCAAGCAAAGATTGAAGCCTGCCTTAGCGCGGTTGAGCGCCATCAAGGCAATGAGCGGCCTCGCGATATTCCACTGGCAGTCCGCCGCTGATCACTGTTCTGACTTTTTCCATCAGAGCATCGCGGTCGCCGAAGTCTTGCGGCTCGATGGGTGCGTGGAAAATGACGGTGACTGTGCCGGCTTTGAGCGCGAAGCGTCCCTTGGGCATTAAAGAATGCGAGCCTACAATAGTCACGGGCACAACCGGCACGCCGCACTCCATAGCCAGATAGAATGGGCCCTTTTTGAAAGGCATCAATTTGCCATCGGCCGAGCGGTGACCTTCGACGTAGATGGTCATGTTGATGCCCCGTTGCAAGACTTCCGCTGCCTCGCGGACGGCGGCGATTCCGGCATCGCGATTTCCCCGGTCGACGGGAACGAGAGAAGCCATGCGCATCGCCTTGCCTAAAATCGGATAACGGAACAATTCTTTTTTCACCAAGACTGACGTGCGCCGCGGGATGAGCGGAATCAGAATTGGCGGATCAAGATTCGACGCATGGTTGGACATAAAAATATAGGTACCAGTCTGATCGAGCTTATCGAGGCCGACCACTTGCACCCGCACGCCAGCGAAGCGAACCCCGCTCCAGGCGATCCAGCATCCGAAGCGATAGAGAAAATCGACGTTGCCCACGATAAAAGTCCAGGGGAAGGCGATTAAGGCGGCAATCGGCGTCCACGCGATCCAATAGCCCAACATCAGGAGGGTGCGAATCACTGCCTGCCCTCTCCTTCTGCTTGCGTTTCGCCTTTGAGCCAGGCGTCGCGGCGAGCTTTCTGTTGCGGCGTGATATTGTCCACGTCTTCGAGGCCCAGCTCGACTTCATCCCGCTGCCGCAGTTTCCAATGAAGTTCGTGTTCGCCTCCGACGGCACGAACTTTCAGGCGCAACGTGCTGCCGATGGCAAGTTCTGCCAGTTTAGTTTCGAAATCCGTACTCGCCGACTGGCCATTGATCTCGAGAATGGAGTCGCCTTGCTGTAGTCCGGCGCGCGCCGCCTCGCCATGCGGATCAGTCCAAATTACGACTGGAGGCGCATCGAAGATGCGGGTTGCCGTAAATCCATCATCAGTTACAACGTAGGTGGTGCGGGTCAGGTGTAATCCGACAGAGCGAAAGAATTCGTCCCAGGGGATTTCGTCCCTGCCGGAGACGTATTTTGTGAAAAACCACTTCAGATCGCTGTGGCTGACTGTTTCCGCCGCCTGCCGAACTCCGTCGGAGTCGGGGAAGAAACGTCCCTGGCGCGCATAGTTCTGGTTCATCCATTGAAAAACTTCACGCAGGGACTCTGTACCGTGGCTCGCATCGCGCACGGTCAGATCGAGCAGAACCCCAAGCAGCTCTCCTTTGTTGTAATAAGAAATACTACGTTGGGGCAGACGGTACGAAGGATATTTCTCCAGCCACGCATCAAGACTTGAGTCTTCTGCCGATTGCGTGAGACGGGCCGGGCGGCCTTCAAATTCCGCGATGTCGCTCGCGAGGCGAGAAAGATAGGCGCGCTGATCCAGAAATCCAGAACGCAACAAAAGATAATCCTGCACGGTGTTGGTCACGCCTTCGCTGAACCATAAGGCGCGCGTGTAGTTCTCTTTCGTGTAGTCGACCGGCTCCAACGATTGCGGCCGAATTCGCTTGACGTTCCAGGCGTGAAAGAATTCATGGGCGCTGGCCTCGGGCAGCGTGAGGGGATCGTCGGCGAGAACGCGGGAGTTGACATCGATGGCTGTCGAATCCATGTGTTCCATACCGCCCCCGCCGGTAACCTGTGGAAAGTGATAGATGAACAGATAGGAAGAAAACGGGCGGTCATTCATCCAGCCCGTGGCGGCGGACTCGATGCTGCGAACCATGGCGACAATTTTTGGCATGTCGTAGACAGAGCGATCGGCATCGACTACCACGCGGTAATGGACTCCGCCGTCGTCAAAATCAGATTCCTCGAAAGTTCCGATTTCGACCGGAGCATCCACCAGACGGTCGTAGTTGGCAGCGGAAAAACCGGAGTCATAATTGCCGTTCAAAGCTGTCGCAATTTGCCAGCCCGCTGGAACTGCACGAAAACGAATTTCCATCGGAGATTGGCGCAGGTCGATGGGATACATCAGAATTTCGGCGAGATTGAAGAAGGCGTGAGTCGTATTCAACTGCGCGCCATACGGGCCGCTCAGGTCGGCGGAAATTTCATATTCAATTTTTGCCCCGCGCTCTGCGCCCGTGATTTGCCATCGGCTTTTGTCAACCAAATGAACGGGGACAACATCTCCGCTTGCACTTTTTGCCTTCACCCACGTGACGTACTGGGAAAAGTCGCGCACCTGATAGAGCGCATTCCAAACCGGAAGTTGCAGTTGGTGCTCGCCAATGCCTGGAGGGATCTGGATTTCGACGTGAAGAAGATGAGCGGCAGGGTCAGCCAGCGAGATTACATATTGAACCGCGTTTTCACTCTGCTGGGTTTCTGCGGTTGCCAGCGTGACGGCCAGCAGGATGACCGCGAGCAGCCGTGTGAGTCTGAATAGACCAGTCACGCTTTAGTGGATGCCTCCGCGGGATCGTTCGCGGCGCGACCCGCGAGAAGGGCCCTCAGGCGTTGCGGCAACTTCTCATAAATTCCCCCGAAGCCGCCGTTGGAAAGGATCGCCACGACATCTCCCGGCCGTATCTCCGGCGCGACCAGCTGGACAATTCCATCCACCTCCGGAACGATTCTGGCACGCCGGCCATTTTTCTGGATGCTCGCGGCTAGCGCCCCCAGATCGAGGCGCTCAGGCTCGGGGATGGCATCGGATTTGAAGACGTTGGCGATGACGACTTCATCCGCCAGAGCTAAGCTCTTCGCGAGATCATTCTGCAAGACGTTACGCCGGAGAGTATTGGACCTTGGCTCGAGAATCGCCCACAGGCGCGCGCCCGGGTAGCGTGAGCGTAAAGCGTTGAGCGTTCCGGCAATCGCCGTGGGATGGTGCGCGAAGTCGTCGATGATGGTAACCCCGCGCACCTTGGCGCGGACTTCAAGGCGGCGCTTCACGCTCTTGAAGGTCTTCAACGCAAGAGCAATCTGTTCTTTGCTGATTCCGTATGCTGCTGCAAGCGCGGCTGCTGCGGTAGCGTTCCAAACGTTGTACTCGCCACCGAGCGGGAACTCGAAATCCGCCCAAGGCTTACCCTGGTACAGCACGGTCCACAAAGTGCGGCTTGGTTCGAGTACAAGGTCGGCGATTCGCCAGGTGGCTTCAGCGCTCACGCCGTAGCTTTCCACTGGGCAAAAAGCTCGCGCCAGGCAGCGTTTCAGGCTTTCACCGTGATCGAAAGCGACGATTCGCCCGCGTCGCGGCACAAGATTCACCAGGCGCTTGAATGCTGTCTCGACAGCATCCAGGTCCTTATAAATGTCGGCGTGGTCGAACTCCACGGAAGTGAGAATCGCGGAGTCCGGAAAATAGTGCAGGAATTTTGGCCCTTTGTCGAAGAAGGCGGTATCGTATTCGTCGCCCTCGATGATGAAATGCTGGCCTTCGCCCAATTGAAAGCTGCGGCCGAAGTTTTCCGCGATCCCGCCGATCAGGAATGATGGCTGCATGCCGGCTGCATCGAAAATCCAGGACAACATGGAAGTGGTCGTCGTCTTACCGTGCGTGCCGGCCACGACCAGCACTTCTTTGCCGCGCAGAAATTCGTCGTGAAGTATCTGCGGCAAAGAGCAGAATAGGATTCGCTGATCCAACACATACTCAAGCTCAACGTTGCCGCGGGAAATGGCGTTGCCGACGACGACAAGATCGGGACGTGGATCGAGATTTGCTTCGGCGAAGGGTTGTGATACGGGGATACCGAGTTCGCGCAAAAAATCGGACATGGGCGGATAGGCAGCGGCATCGGAACCAGTGACGCGGAAGCCGCGCTCGCTAAGCATGCCCGCCAAAGAGGCCATCGCCGTTCCGCAAATGCCGATGAGATGAATGTGTTTGCTTGGTTTCATGGTTTATTGGCGGCTTGCGAAACCACAGAAGACGCGGGCGCCGTTGCCGGCTCCAAAAACTTCAGCCCCACGAGTTGTCGATTCACAGTCAAAGCCGCGCGCACCCCGATTGGCAGCGTAATGTTCTGGCGCGAAACATGGCCCGAGCGCAGGCCGAAAGCGATCGGCACGCCGAGATCGCCGACTACGCGCAGGACCACTTCCTCGACCGAGTAGCCCTGGTTCTGGCTCTGGATGCAATCAAGCATTTCGCCAAAGATGATGCCTCGCACATCGTTCAGTTTGCCGGCCAGCTTCAGCTGCATCAGCATGCGATCGATCTGATACGGCTTGGCGGCAATATCTTCCAGAAACAGAATTGTGCCCTCTGTTCTTATCTCATACGGCGTGCCGAGGGATGCAGCCAGCATGGAAAGGCATCCGCCATAAAGAATTCCTTCCCCTGAGCCTTCAACCAGCGGCTTGACGCCGGAGCCCGACGCGAAAGTCAGCTCCCACGGCGCCGTACCGCTAACCGCAGCTCGCCAGGAAGTCAGGTCGACCCCATCTTCCACGGCGAAGTCTTTTGTGAGCATCGGGCCGTGGAAAGTGACAAATTGCGCCGCATCGGAAAAATAGGCCAGGACAGTGGTGATGTCGCTATACCCGACGAAGACTTTCGGGCGGGCCGCAATTTTTTCAAGGTCGAGCACAGGCAGAAGATAATTCGCCCCATAGCCGCCGCGCGCGCAGAGAATCGCCCTCACATCATCGCGCAAAAACATTTCTTCGAGCTCACGCGCCCTGCGCTCGACCGACCCGGCGAAATACAGATCCTTCGCGAAGATCGAGTCGAAATAAAAAGGCTTGTAGCCCAGCTTGCGTAGCGCTTCGCATCCCGCCTCGAGCAGGTCGCGCTTGATGCTGCTGGCAGGAGCGATGATGCCGACAGTATCTCCGGCACGAAGTGCAGGCGGCTTGCGGAGTTCGGTCTGGGGATTGCGAGGCATCAGCATGAATGTTAAACGAAAAACTCTCCCCGGCAGACCAGCTGTGCAGGACCGCGCAGAAAAACTTCTCCCTCCCAGCGCACAATCTGCGCTCCGCCGGGCACGTGCACGCGCACGGGAGATTCGGCCCGTCCTGTTGCGATTGCTGCGACGGCGGCCGCGCAGGAGCCGGTACCGGAGGATTGCGTTTCCCCCACTCCACGCTCAAAGAAACGCGCCTGCAGATTACTCTGGTCTTGGATGGTTACAAACTCAACATTAACGCCCTGCTTGAAGTCATGGTGGTGGCCAATTTCGCCCGCTTCCGCCTGCCAGCCGGGGGCAAACTCGTTCACAAAGACGACGAAATGCGGATTCCCCATGGAAACCGGAATACCCCGCACTTCACCGAACGCCAGCTTGATCGGAAATTCATCGCCGAGCTGCGGTTCGCCCATGGCGATTTCGAATTCGTAATGGGCTCGGTTGCATGCAGTCAGGGTGCAAGTCTTCAAGCCTGCTCCGGTCCCGACCACGATTTTTTCTTTGCGTTGCTCAGAAGCGATGTATGCGGCAACACACCGGGTTCCATTGCCAGAGATTTCGGCCTCCGAACCGTCTGCATTGAACAAGCGGGCCCGGATGTCGGCGTCGGCATCCGCGGCGGGAAAAAGCCATTCCACTCCATCGGCCCCAACCCCGTCATGGCGGTCGCAAATGCGCCGGCTGAACTGCGCAAGATCAGTGGGAGCATACATCCCATCGATGATCAGGAAATCATTGCCACAGGCGCTCGCCTTGGTGAACGGAACAGAAGTAAGTTCTGGGCTCATTCAATTGCTTGGTGAGATTCGAGGGGATTCTAGCATCATAAAAGCACGGTTCCGCGAGGCGGCCGGTAACGCATCAGATTCAAGAGGTCATGTTCTTTCAGGGACGTGGCATATTCATCGGCTGCGCTTGGTCTGATAGATCGTGGCCTGCGGCTGGCCGGTTACGTGAATTACGGCCAGCGTGGAAAGCTGCTGCTTCGCGGCCTCAGTTGCGACCGGATCATCCTCGAAGGCTATGACAAAATTTACGTAGCGCGCAGGATCTGCCAGAGCTCGTTCCCACAGTCCGTCCGGATCTCTAGGCTGCACCCAAACACGATGGTTCCCTTCGTTGATCACGCGGCGCAGGGGGATTCCGGCTCGTTGCAATGCGCCGACGTGGTCTCCCAAATACATCAGCAAGGTCGAGTCTGGTGGAAGCGCGAGCAGGTAGGCGGCAACTTCTTTCTCCAAAGCCAGGCGAGTGCGGGAGTTAACGAAAGCTTCCTGAAGGGTGACTGGGTCGCGCCAGATGGTCGCGTAACTCGCCACCACCAGAACCACAACAGCGACGGCGATCGTAACTTTGATTTGCAGCTTCCCGATCTGCTTGGCGACAAAATACGCAGCTAGCGGGATAAATGCCGCGAAGGCCGGCAGCAGTTCAATTCCATAGCGCGTGTTGTAATAAGAGAACGGCCACCACACGGGCAGAAAAATCGGCACACTGCCGTAGGCGATGGAGAGCGCGTAGAACGGAAGCGGAGTCCAAAGCAGTAGCAGCGGCAGGGTACGAGGGTGCAAGAGTGAGGCCAGAAATGTCCCCGCAACCAGGAGCAGAAGCCACATCCTGCCCCAGTTTCCAGCGGCGAGATTCAGCTCGGCCGACTTAAGAAAATAGCTGGCTGCAACTCTCAGGTTCCGGGCGCCGGGATGTGGGGAAGAACCGGCAACCGAAGTTTTCTGCTCAATCGCTTTGGCCGAGTATGGGCCGTTGGCAAACTCCAGAGGGTTCCGGTAAATCATTGCGTTGTAGCCGAGCCACAGGGCAGGAGCCGCAGCTGCCAGCAACACAAATCTCCCAAAGCCCGCGCCGATTTTCCGCTTGGCCGGGAGGATGACGAATCCCGCGGCGAGACATGTCATGACGGCCAAAAACCAGCCGTCATAGCGAGTCAGGCAAGCGCCGCAGAGGCACAAGCCACTTTTGGTTAATGACGAAACCGCCGTAGCCGGCTTGTCGACGTCCCGATCTCCCAAGCTACAAACGAATTCACTGAAATGCACGACCGCCCAGATGAAGAGGGCGAGATAAAGCGGTTCTGTCATCGCGGTCGTTTGCAGATAGATCAGATTGGGATTGGCGGCGTAGATCAAAACCCCCAACCAAGGCACCATGGCCGCCGCCATGTCGGACGCGGAGAAAGCTCTGACCGCGCCGCGCAGCAAGCGAAAAATTCCGATGGCTCCGAATACGTAAGCCACCATCGACGGCATCGACCCGCCCACCCCTGACTGCCACAACCAATCGGAAAGAAGAAACGGAATCATCAGCAGATGCGGCAAGGGCAGCCAGACCGTACCGAGCTGCAGGGGGCCAGGAGTGAGCGAATCGAAGACTCTGCGGGCAATATTGATGTGGGCGACGGCATCGCCGTAGAGCAGGATCTCGCTCCGGCGAAAATAAACGAGAAAGGAAAAGATTGAGACTAATATGGCGAGCCACGCCACCAGCGCAGTCTCGCCATCCCAACGACGCTTGTTCGAGCCGCCGGTCATTCGTAGTGAGTCAATCCAAGTGGGTCAATTCGCGGAAAACCTGGAAGCGCGCGCCAATTTCTTCCTGCGTGAGCGATTGCAGGCGCTCCGTGCCGAAGCGCTCCACGGCGAACGATCCCATCACACCACCGTAGAACAGCGCGCGTTTAAGCACCTCGCGGTTGAGCTGCTCCTGGGATGCGATGTAGCCCATAAAACCGCCGGCGAACGAGTCGCCTGCGCCGGTGGGATCCTGGACTTCTTCGATCGGCAAAGCGGGGGCACGAAACGGATGATGTCCGATGCCGAACGCGCCCTCGCGAAAGAAGATCGTGGCCCCATACTCGCCGTGCTTGATGACGACCGCTTTTGGCCCCATCGCCAGCACTTTCCTGGCTGCGCGAGGCAGACTGGTTTCCCCGGCGAGCATTTTGGCTTCGCCATCGTTGATCAATAGCACATCAACCAGCTTCAGGGTTTCCGCCAGTTCTTTGCGCGTGCCCTGAATCCAGAAATTCATGGTGTCGCCGCCGGTAATTTGGACCCCGTTTACTTCGCGCCGCACGGCAGCCTGCAGAGACGGATGAATATTGCCCAAAAAAAGAAACTTCGAATCCTGATATTCCTGTGGAATCCGCGGACGGAAATGCTCAAAGACATTCAAATGCGTAAATTCAGTCTTGGCCTCATTCAGATTGTCCGCGTAACTTCCACCCCAGCGGAAAGTCTTCCCTGCTGTGCGTTCGATGCCGCGCGTATCCACACCGCGTTTCTTCAGCACACGCTCGTGCTCAGCGGTGAAATCGTCGCCGACCACAGCCACCACGCGCACCGGGGCGAAATAGCTGGCTGCGAGAGAAAAATATGTGGCCGATCCGCCCAGCACGTTCTCCGCTTTGCCTGCGGGAGTTGAGATCGAATCAAACGCGATGGAACCCACAGCCAGAATGCTCATGCTTTCTTCCCTTTGAGGTACTTGCCGAGAATCAACTTGAGTTTCTGACGCGTCCCTGGGGGAATTTTCCTGAGGTCGGTGAGCAAGGCATGGGCGAGGGCCGAGCCACACTTGCAGGAGCGCGTATCCGGCATTGCGGCGACGGTTTCCTGGACCACTCGCGCGGCATTCTCGGCATTCTTCATCAAGACCGCCACCACTTGATTGACCGTGACGGCGTCGTGATCCGGATGCCAGCAGTCATAGTCAGTGACCATGGCCACGGTCACGTAACACAGCTCCGCTTCGCGGGCCAGTTTTGCTTCCTGCAAATTCGTCATGCCGATCACATCCATGCCCCAACTGCGGTAGACATTCGATTCCGCTTTGGTCGAAAACTGCGGGCCCTCCATGCAGAGATAAGTTCCGCCTCGCTTGGCATTCACCCCAGCCTTTTGGCAGGCGTCCGTCACAACCTGTGCCAGCTGCGGACAAATCGGATCAGCAAACGAAATGTGCGCAACCACGCCGTCGCCAAAGAAAGTATCAACGCGATGGCGCGTTCGGTCGAAAAACTGGTCGGGAATCACAAAGTCGAGTGGCTTGTGCTCTTCTTTCAGGGAACCTACGGCGGAAATGGAGACGATCCGCTCTACGCCAAGCTGCTTGAAGCCGTGAATATTGGCGCGAAAGTTCAGCTCGGTCGGCAGGATGCGGTGTCCGCGTCCGTGGCGCGCGAGAAATGCTACCTTGCGACCGGCAAGCGTGCCAAGAACGTAGGCGTCTGAGGGCGCTCCGAACGGGGTTTTCAAATGCGTTTCTTTCGCTCGGGTCAAGCCGGGCATGGAGTAAAGCCCGCTCCCGCCGATAATGCCGATTTCTGCCTGTGGCAACGCTCCTCCTGAAATTTAATTTCTGATCGCGGCGCGGTGATTATACAGAAGTGCCGAAACGCGAATTACGGCGAAGAACTCAATGCCCTGCCGTCGCTGCGACTCCGAATACTTCCCGTTCCAATTTATCTGTTATCGGTTGATCCAAACTCTCGGTCACCAGCATCAACGTGCCTTCCACGTCAATCACCACTCGCCCTTCTTCCGTTTGCCAGACATGCTTCCCAGTCAAGCTCTCGAGCCCACTGAGCGCTGGCAGCGCAGCTTCTCCATGCAGCTGCTTGTAACGTTGCGTGAGGGCCTTGGCGTAGATCGCGGCAAAATCTGCGGCCTTTTCAGAACTCGACCAACGCGAAACGTAAAGCAATCCGAGTGGCCCGGCGGCCTCGCCCTTTGGCCGCACCGCATAGTAATAGCCGCCACGCCAATGCGGATACAACGCCCGTGAAGTAGGGATGTCCGCATATTGATCAAGCAATACGGCCACATCGAGTTCGCCGACCGCTCCAACATCGAACCGTTCATAACCTTTGAAAATCTCTTTGAAATTGGGAAGATGCATCGGCTCAAGTTGCTCTCCGGAAAGATAGGTTTGCGGTTCCATGATCTGGCGCGTGGTGCGCGGAGGATTTTCAAATAACCCAGCGTAGGCCTTTTCCTTTCCACCCTTGGCCAGCAGAGCGGTAACAAAATCGATGCCATAGCGATACGGAAAGGTCAGCGCCTCTTTCATATAGATTGGCGCTTTTGCGAATTCAGGTGAGTCGTCAGTGCCGAGGAGCATGGTCTCTTTGAGTGCCCGCACCAGCTCGGGAGCATCCTGAACTGACTGACCCATCGGCGCAAGCATATAGTCGAGCAGTACCACCATGGCTTGCCCTTCCACCACGGCCTGGCGCGCGGTGCCGATCTCGTCGTTTTCAATGTCCGCTGAAGTCACTTCGCGTTTTTTGTCGAGGTCCGTGTTGCCCGCCTTCATGTATTTGTCGAGATTGAAAGACTGATCTTGCAGCGCATGGGTGAGTTCGTGCGCCATGACCGGCTTTTGGCGGTCAGGATCGACCCAATCGAGCAGGTTCACGGTTTTGGTTTTGGGATCGTAATAACCGGCCACCTGCTCACGCAGCAGCGCAACCAGAAACGTGCCGAGGTCAAAATCGCTAGGCAGAAGCCCGAATTTTTTCAGCACAGTTTCTGACCGGCGCAGACGTTTCGCGTCTTCGGCTTCCGTCGTCTGCCGCTCGAGATAAGCGGTAACTTCGTCGCGGTCGATCAGGCGGCGCTTGACTTCGTGCTTGATAGGGAAGCCCGTGTCTTTGCTCGCGAAGCGCAGAATGTCGTCGATGGAGCGGAAGAGTTCTTCCGCTTCCGCGGGGGAAATCTTCTTTTGAGGCGGCGCGGATTCGGCTTGCGCAGCGCCAGGCTGCTCAGGAGCGGACTTTTCCTGGTGAGGGGCAGCAGTTGTAGTGGAGGTCGGCCGCTGTGGTTCAGCCGGTTGCGGCTCCTGGGCCCAAATCAGAGAAGCGACGAACAACAACCAGAGGCAAAGCCAAGCTCGCGAGGCAAGCTTTCGTTTTCTTCCGGGGCGGAACGCGTCAAAGAAGTATGAGATTGAATTCCTCGCAACAGTCGGGGTGG
>Ga0335076_10002164_pt1 | contig 19415 bp, 22 predicted proteins | sample Lox_Sample_25_FD_206717 | JGI IMG/M metagenome (GOLD analysis project Ga0335076, IMG submission 206717) | Soil microbial communities from Loxahatchee National Wildlife Refuge, Florida, United States - Lox_Sample_2.5 | ecosystem: Environmental > Terrestrial > Soil > Wetlands | place: USA...
TGGGTGGTCATGGTCGCTCCTGTCCGGGCTCGACCGGGTGTCGAGCGCACGTCCACCATGCGCCTTCGGAGAGCGGCCAACAATTCCCAAGACGGCGGAAAGTTGTTCCCCGCACATGGGGGGGCCGGCCGGGCCCCCCAACCGGGGGGTAGGCGCCGACAGCGGGGGCGACGGGGAGGTGGGCTACAGCGGCTGCAGGATCCAGTCCTGCTTCGGAAGGTACTCGTGCAGGACTTCGGGCAGCTCGACGGAGCCGTCCTCGCGCTGCCCGTTCTCGAGCAACGCGACGATCGTGCGCGCCATCGCGCAGAGCGTTCCGTTCAACGTGTCCAGCGTGCGGTTGCCGTCCTCGGTCTTCACGCGGATGTCGAGGCGCCGCGCCTGGAAGTCGGTGGTGTTGGACGTCGAGGTGATCTCGCGGTACTTTCCCTGTCCCGGCATCCAGCCCTCGATGTCGTACTTCTTCGCCGCGGACCCCCCGAGCTCGGCGGTGCACACGTTGACGACGCGGTACGGGATGCCGAGCGACTGCACCCACTCCTCTTCGAACCCGAGGAACCGGTCGTGCTCGGCCCACGACTCGCCGGGGAGCGTGAAGGCGAACATCTCGAGCTTGTCGAACTGGTGGACACGGAAGATGCCGCGCGTGTCCTTCCCGTACGTGCCGGCCTCACGGCGGAAGCACGACGAGTACCCCATGTAGCGGCGGGGAAGGTCGGCGGGGTCGAGGACCTCGTGCGCGTGATACGACGCGATCGAAACCTCGCTGGTACCCACCAGGTACAGCGGGGAGTCCTCGTCGGGCACCACGTACAGGTTGTATTCCTCGGTCGGCAGGAAGCCCGTGCCGAACATGGCCTCCTCTCGGACGAGCACCGGCGGGATGACCGGCGTGAAGCCGTGCGGCCTGGTGAAGTCGAGCGCGTACCGCATGAGCGCGAACTGCAGCCACACGGCGCGACCCGTGAGGTAGTAGAAGCGCGACCCGGAGGTCCGCACCCCACGCTCGATGTCGATCATCCCGAGCATCTGTCCGAGCTCGACGTGGTCGCGCGTCTGGAACGGGAAGTCGGGCGGTTCGCCCCAGCGTCGCAGCTCTTCGTTGTCGTCGTCGCTCGCCCCGACGGGCACGGATTCGTGCGGCGGGTTGGGGAGCAGGACGGAGACGATGTCGAGCCGGTTCTGCACGTCGCCGAGGTCGCGCTCGAGGCCCTCGAGCTCGGCCGAGACCCCGCGGACCTGTTCCTTGAGGCCGGCGCGCTCCGACTCGTCGGCTCGGCCGACGGCCTTCGACAGGCGATTCTTCTCCGCGCGCAGCTCCTCGACCCGGACGAGCAGCGCGCGCCTGCTCTCGTCGAGCTCGAGGGCCCGGTCGAGCTGCTCGACGGCTTCGGACGACCTGCGGGCGAGCGCCGCGCGAACCGGGTCGGGATCTTCCCGGACGGCGCGGAGATCGAGCATGGCGCGTCAGGTCCTGGCCGGCTCGGCCTGGCCCGTCTGCGCCGGCTCGCCCTGACCCCGGGCGGCGCCTCCTTGCTGCGCGGCCGCGGGCTTGGCCGCCTGGCCCGCCTGCTCGCCCATGATCGACTGTCCCGAGAACAGCGCCCCTTCGGCGACGACGAGCGTCTTCGAGGTGATGTTGCCGTCCACGCGTCCACCTCGGGTCAGCTCGGTCTTGCCCTTCGCGATCACGTTGCCGCGGAACTGTCCGCCGATGACGACGTTCTGCGCGTGGATGTCGGCCTCGACCTTGCTCTGCGGCGAGAGCGCGACGTCGCCCTCCGCGTTGATCTTGCCCTTCACCTGGCCGTCGACGCGAAGCGAGCCCGCGGACACCAGCGTGCCCTCGATGCGAGCCCCCTGTCCGACGACCGTCACCTCAGAGCTCGCCGCGTCGGCCATGCGCACCTCCTCAGGATCGATCGGATCGTGCCGGTCCTCTTCACCCCGTCTGAACATGCGAGCGCACCTCCCCGGTTGGCGAGCCTCGCCGCTCGGCGCCGCCGCTCGGGGACGAGGCAAGCGCGTCGCGAATCGCCTGCTGTTCCTCCCCGGACAGGTTGTGGGCGCTGGCGCCCCCACGAACCTCCTTCGCGTAGCAGCGGGTGTCCTGTCTTCCGTTGATTGATGTAATGACAATTCCATTGCCGTGGCCGTCGAGGAGCGCGGCGGAGAACGACAGTCGCCCGCCCATGTCCTCGAAGGCGTCGAAGCGCACCACGCCGACGTGGCTGATCGTGCCCTTGAGGAGCTCGGCGAGCTGGCGCTCGCCCCCGGCCAGGCGGCGGGCCGCGGCCTCCAAGCGCTCGATCTGCTTGGCCTGGTTTTCCAGCAGCATCTCCAGCCGATCCCCTTGCGGGAGCGCGGTGTCGGCTTGCGGCCGGCGCCCCCGCGCGGCACCTGCGGCGGCCAGCGCGAGCGCGAGTGCCGCAACCGCCAGCGAGATCACTGCGAGAAGCGAAAGCTCCGAGTTCGAAAGGTGCATCGACACCGACCTCGTCGGGGAATACGAACCCTGGTGGGTTTGTGAGGCGAAGTATACAATGCGGTGCCCATGCGCCTCGCCTACTTCGACTGCTTCTCCGGGGTCACCGGCGTCATGGCGCTGGGAGCGCTGGTGCATGCGGGCGCCAACATCGACGACATCGCCGAGCGACTGGACCGTCTGCCCACGATCGGGTTTCGACTGGAGAGCGAGACGGTCGAGGTCGGCGGGCTCGCGGCCACGCGCGTCAAGGTCAACGCGCTCCCGCAGGACGTGATCCTGACGTACGCGAGCATTCGCGCGATGCTCGAGCAGGCCGATCTCCCCGAGCGCGCGCGCTGGACGGCGCAACGGATCTTCCACCGGCTCGCGCAGGCCGAGGCGAGCGTCCGGGGGAAGGAGCCGGAGGTCATCACCTTCCACGAGTCGGGCGAGGTCGACGCGCTCGTCGAGGTCGTGGGCTGTTCGCTCGCCCTCGACATGCTCGACATCGACCGCGTCTACTCCTCCGCGCTTCCCACCGGCCTGGGCATGGTGCGGACCGAGCACGGTCTGATGCCCGTGCCCGGCCCGGTGGTCCTCGACCTGCTCCGCGGCGTTCCCACGTACTCGCGAGGCATCCCGGCCGAGTTGGTGAACGCGACGGGCGCCGCCATCCTCGCGAGCGTCGCCGAGGGCTACGGCGACATGCCGACCATGCGGTCCGACGTCGTGGGCTATGGGGCCGGGTACCAGCGGATCGATCTCCCCAACGTGCTGCGCGTCGTGATCGGGAGCGCGCAGCTCCTGTCGGCCGTTCCCGACACGGCGTCCTCCGGCGAGGCCGACGTCCTCATCGAGGCCTACGTCGCCGAACGCGCGGCGCGCCACCCCGACGCGCTGCTGGAGGAGGCGTTCCGCGCCGGCGCGGTGGAGGCCTGGCTGATCCCGATCCACACGAGAGGCGGTGGAACGGGCGCGATCCTCTCGATGGTCGCCTCACCCGAGCAGGTCGAGGCGCTCCTTCGCCTCGCGCGCGGGAAGGCCGACGGCGGCCTGGTTCGCGTGCTTCCGGTTCGCCGCCCGGAATGAGCGGGCGGCCGTCAGGCGGCCGTCAGGCGGTCCGGGTCTTCGATCGATCGGGCCACGCCGCGACGGCCAGCAGTCCGCCGATCAGGCCGAGGTTCTTCAGGAAGTGCGTGAGCTGCATGCTGCGCGCAGTCTCGTCCTCGATCTCCCAGAACCGGTGCGCCCCAAGGGTTGTGGGGACCAGGCTCAGCGCCAGGCCGGCCGCGGCCAGCCTGGGGAGGATGCCGAGCGACATCGCGGTGGCACCCGCCAGCTGCGCCGCGCCGTTGAACATCACCATCGCCTCCGGCTCGGGAAGACCGAGCTTGGCGGCCGTCGGCGCCAGGCGGGCGGGGTCGTTGACGGCCCTCCAGGCGCCGCGGAAGAAGCTTCCGGCGAGGAGCAGGCGAGCGAGCTTGGGCGGCTTCTTCATGAGTCCTCCCTGGAATCGGGCCCTGAGTGGTCAGGTCGCTTTACCATCTACGCGTCACGTTCTCACCCGCATCGGGACGATCCCGGTGGGCGCCAGGCGCACGATGCCGGTCGCCAGCGGGCTCGGCGCCTCCCCCGCGTCCTGAGCGCGCTCGATCCGGAGCAGCGCGTTCTTCACGAGCGAGCCGCCCACGAAGCGCACCGGCTCGGGGGGCCAGCGGGCGGGCTCGTACCCCACGAGAGGGCACGCCGACCACTCGTCGTTTCGACCGAGGGCCATCGACGCGAGGATTCGACCGGCGACGTACGAGGGTCCCACCCCGTTGCCCGAGAACCCCACGCCGTAGACGACGTCCGGCGACCCGCCGAGGCAGCCGAAGGTCGGAAGGCCGCTGCGGGTGCGGTCGATGGGGCCGGTCCACCGGTGGGTGACGGGGACGTCGGCCAGCATCGGATACGTGCGGCGCATCCCTTTCTCGGCCTCGGCCGCGTACGGGGCGTCGCCCTCGAAGCCCTGCCCCACGTGACCCCCGAACGCCAGGCGGCCGCCGCCCTTGCCGAACGCGATCCTGCCGTCGTCGGTCGTCCGGTAGTAGTGGACCAGGTACCTGGAATCGGCGATGGACATGCCGTCCGTCCACCCGATCTCCTTCAGACGATCCGGGACGGGGGCCGTGGCGATGACGTCGCTGCCGATCACCAGCACGCGCCGCCGAATTTCGGCGAACCTCACCGCCCACGCGTTCATCGCCAGGACGACGCGGCCGGCGCGAAGCTCGCCGCGAGCAGTCCGCACGACGGGCCCCAAGCCGGCCGCCCCGGGCGGATCGGCCCGGCCGAGCGCGGTCATCGGCGAGCGCTCGAAGATCCTGATGCCGCGGTCGAGCGCGACCCTGCGCATGCCGCGGGCGAGCAGCGCCGGCTGAACGATGGCCGCCGTCCGTTCGAAGGCACCGCCGAGGTGCACCGGCGAGCCGGTTCGCGTCGCGATCTCATCGGGTTCCAGTTCCTCGAACGGACGCTCGCCGTACCGAGCGAGGCCGTCGATCATCGGACGCCAGTCGTCCATCTGAGCCCGGTTCGTCGCCGCCCAGAGGTACCCGTCCAAGTGGAACCGGGCATCGATGCCGTTGTCGGTGCAGAAGGCGCCGATCGATTCCACGCCCTCGGCCGAGGCGCGGCACAGCCGCCGGGCCTCGTCGACGCCCCCGAGCTTCGCGAGGGAGGCGAACTTCGGCCACCACGTCAGCACGAATCCGCCGTTGCGCCCGCTGGCGCCTCCACCGCAGACGTCGGCCTCGACGACGGCGACGTCGACCGACGGATCGAGCTCCTTGACGCGCAGGGCCGTCCACAATCCGACGTAGCCGCCGCCAACGACGCAGACGTCGGCGCGGCCGGCGCCCTCGAGCGGTGGCGCGCCCGTCTCGTCGTCGGCGCCGAGCGCTTCCTGCAACCAGAGGCTTCGCACGGCGTGGAGCCTACGACGACCGGGACTGCGGGGACTGCCGCACCGGCCGGCCCTTGCCGACGCGAAAGATCGGCGGGCGCCACGCGCGGATGCCGCGATCGGAGATCCAGGGAGCCAGCGGCGCCGTGACGAACGCGGCGAGCTCCAACAGGACGGTGTCGTAGTTGACGCGCCAGCCCGCGAAGTCGAGCCACGCCCGTTCGCGGTCGGCCTTCATGGGGACCCCTTCGGCGGCCAGGTAGTCCCACGCCTCGTCGAACTCCTCGCGGGCCACCGAGATCTGCTCCTCCGGGTAGTGGGGATCGATCGGGTACGGGATGGCGTAGAAGTCGCAGATGCGCTGCAGCGCAAGGTAACCGGCCCTGATGGCGAACTCCGCGTGCGCCTCACGCGGAACGTCGACGGCCGCCGACATCAACGACGCCCCGTCGAGCACCGAGCCGGCCGCCGTGATCCACGAGTGCTCCGGTTGCGGCGATCGGAAGAACGAGAGGGACGGGAAGGACGTGTGGCTCTCCTCGACGTCGGCGAACCACGCTTCCCAGCGTTTCCAGAAGTCGGACAGCCGGTCGAGCTGTTCCATCACGAAGAAGAACCGCACGAGGTGCACGCCGGACGGCGGCGAGCCGGCCCGGACTTCCAGGCTGGTCACCAGCGCTTCCCGTCGGGAGAAGGCCGCGTAGATGCTGGGCAGGTACGTGATGAGCATGGCGAGGAGGATCAGGCCCATCGCGGCCTCGGTGAACGCGACGACGACCGCGGTCAGGTCCTCCGGCTCCAGGAAGCCGAGCGTGAGGAGCGAGGAGCCCGAGATCCGGAAGGCCTCGCCGAGCGAGTCACCCTCGATCCCCCAGTAGATGAGCGTGTAGCCGAACAGGACGAGCGTGATCCAGACGACGAGGAGGAGCAACAGCCCGATCGGGCCGTACAGGGCGAGGATCCGGTCGCGGCGCTCGAACGGCGCCGACGGCCGCGCGCGCAGGCTGAACACGCCGCGCAGCGCCACGAACACGGCCCGCGTGATCCGGGCCGGCACGCCCCGCGGCAGGATGACCGTCCGTACCGCGGACGCGAACGTCGCCGAGACGACGAAGACACCGACGACGACGGACGCGACGCGAAGCGCGATCATCCGAGCTCCCCCGACAGGATGATGTGCCGAACTCCTCGGCGCCCAAGCCTATTCCCAGGTCGGCGCGGTGGCTCGCGACGGGTCGGCGAGGGAGGCCGCCCCGGTTGCGGTCCGGCTCAGTTCCTGGGGTCGGGCATCGGCGGCGGGTCGTTGACCGGCGCGGGGACGAAGCTCTTCACGAGCTGCGCTCCGTCGTCCGTCGAGTCGGTCACGCCGGCGGCCGCGACGATCTCGATGCCGACGACCGTTCCGCTCGGCATCGCGGGGATCCAATGACCGCTCTCGAGCGTCGACCGCATCGCAAGGAGCTGCTCGCTCGTCGCGTCGAACCACCACTCCTCCTGGGTTCCCTGGACCTGGAGGCGCAACAGGACGCCGGGGCGGCCGACCGGGTCGGTGGAGCTCTGCACGACCTCGATGCCCGGAAGCTGCTCCGCGACCTCGAACAGGGCGGCCTTCAGGGCCGGCGAGGCGCTGGGGGCGTACGTGAGGAGGTGCTGGATCGCCCCCCACACGGCCATCGTGTCCGACGGCGGCTGGCCCGGGCTCGCAGACATCGCCGGCTGGGGAGAGCGGCCGGTCGGCGCGCTCCGGTCCGCCAGCTGTGCGAGCAGGGTCGCGGGATCGGTCGAGAGGTAGCTCAGGTCTCCGGTGTCGGTCGGGTATCCACCCGCACCGTAGGTCTTGTCGCTCGGGGCGACATCCGGCGGAGTGTGTCCCATCTGCTGGATGTAGGTCTGGCGATCGGCATCGGTGAAGAAGTCGTTGGCATCGACGATGGCGTCGCGCCCCGATCCGTCCGCCCGGTACCAGGTCTGCTCCGTCAACCGGTCGACGTACAGGGGCCAGCCCTGACCGTCTCCCTCCGGACCGTACGAGTACATGACGGTCTTGTCGAAGGAATACTGGTCCGGGCCGACCGACAGGCCGGGCCCGGCCGCCGGCCGAACGTTCCCCTTCCCGTCTCCTCCGGCTTCCCCGTGGGGCCGGAAGGCGAGGAACACCCCGCCGATCGCGACCGCCGCGACCGCGAGGGACAGGGTGGCGGCGACGACCCTCCCACGGCGGGCGTGACGCATCCGGCGGTGGCCCAGTCGCTCGAACGAATCCGGAGGAAGCGGCGGCGCCTGGCGCCCCGCCCGGCTCAACCCGTCACGAAGATCGGTCATCGCTCTGCTCCCATCTCTTCTCTGAGGACCGCGCGCCCGCGTGCGGCGAGCACGCGCACGGTCGAGGGTCGAACACCGAGCGCGCGCGCCGCCTCGGCCGACGGCATCCCCACCAGGTCGACGAGCACGACGGCCGCGCGCTGCGCCTGCGTCAGCCGGCCCATCGCCCGCACGATCGCGTCGCGCTCCTCGACGGTCGCGATGGCGTCGTCGGACGGCTGCGTTCCGATGGTTCGGCGCAGCGCCGCGAGTGCCCGGCGGACGCGACTGCGGTGCAGGTTCATCGCGGTCCGGAACAGGTAGGCCTCCGGACGCTCCATCGCTGCCACGCGGTCCCAGCGCTCCCAGACCCGGACGAAGGCATCCTGCATGACCTCCTCGGCCTCGTGGCGATCCCGCGCCACCAGCCAGAGGGCGCGATACAGCGGCAGATGCCAGGCCTCGAAGAACGCCTCGAACGTCGCACCGTTGCCCGCCGGGGCCGGGGTCGCGCCGCCGGGGTGCTCCGGCAGCTCACGCGCCACCGCCGGCCCCGAGAGCGCGGGCGCGAGCGCGGGAGGCCGCGTCCGGACGGATCGTGCTTCCACCGATGCCTTCATCGTCGCCTCATGAACGCTCCACGGCTCGAAGTCGTTTACGCGTCGGCGGTAGTCTGACCCCGTCATGCGGATCGCGCTCTGTCAGATGAACACGGGTGAGGACCCCGACGTCAACCGGAAGATGGCGGATGAGCTACTGGACGCGGCCGCCGAGGCGGGCGCGGATCTGGCTGGGCTCCCCGAGGTGTTCACCTACCTCGGTCCCACCTCCCGGCACGCCGAGGTGGCGGAGCCGATCCCGGGACCGACGAGCGAGTGGCTCCGCGACGTCGCTCGCCGCCGCGCCATGTGGATCCTCGGCGGCAGCTACCTGGAATCGGACGGCAGCAGCATCTTCAACACGAGCCTGCTGATCGACCGCAGCGGCGAGGTCGTGGCGCGGTACCGCAAGATCCACAGGTTCGACGTCGACCTCCCCGGACAGCCGTCGATTCGTGAGTCGGCGACCGTGGCGGCCGGCGGCGAGGTGGTGGCTGCCGACACGGAGTTCGGCGTGGCCGGCCTGACGGTCTGCTACGACCTGCGCTTCCCAGAGTTGTACCGCTCGCTTGCCGACCGGGGCGCCGTGCTGCTCTTCGTGCCCGCAGCGTTCACGTTGGAGACGGGCCGCGACCACTGGGAGGTCCTGCTGCGGGCGCGGGCGATCGAGAACCAGGCGTTCGTCGTCGCCCCGGCGCAATGGGGAGCGTGGGGACGGCCGGAGGACAACCGCCGCTGCTTCGGACGATCGCTGGTCGCCGACCCCTGGGGCACGGTGATCGCCACCGCCCCGGACGGAGTCGGCGTCACGGTCGCCGATCTCGACCTGACCGCCACCTCGCGCGTGCGCGGGCGACTGCCCGCTCTCGCGCATCGTCGCCCGGACGTGACCGAGCGGCGCGAACCGTAGCCCTCGCGCACGAGCCCCGGTCGTGCGGGGCGCCCGCCTCCATACAAGCCTTCTGGACGGTCAGGGATCGGACCGCATGAACCACACATGCGGGCCGCCACCCGGCGCGTCGATCTCCTCGACGACTCGGAACCCGAGGCGCTCGTAGTACGGCACGTTCTCGCGTGTCGCGGTTTCGAGGAACGCGTCGACGCCATCGTGGCGTGCGCGTTCGAGGCCGAGTTCGATCAACGCCGCCCCGATCCCGCGTCCCTGGGCCGACGGATCGATGCCGATGTGATCGAGGAACCACAGCGGCTCGTCGGGAATGCGCGATTCGATCCAGTCCCACAGGGCATCGTGTTTCTCGGGATCCGTCAGCGTGTGGATGCCGGGGCGGCTCGCCGCGTCGACAGCCGCGAGGTGCGTTCCCGGCGGGATCCACACCGCCGCGCCGTCCGCGTTCCCCGCCTCCCACAGTACGCCGAGCGGAGCCAGGACCTCATCGACGAACGAGAAGTATCGAGCCGTCTGCGCGGCCGGATCGGGCGTCGGGAGCAGCGGCCACCGAACGATCGGGTCGTCCCGAAACGCGCGCCCCAGCATCGCGGCGATCGCAGGCACTCGCTCGGACGTGGCCACCCGGATCCGCACCATCGCGCGACCCTACACTCGAGTTCCGCCGCGCCGGGTTCCTCTCGTCGCGACGACACGGGGGAGAAAATGCGAAGGCGACGGGTCCGGCAGTCGCCGCGAATGTCGTAGAACGGTCCAAAACCCCGACGTATGCTTCGACTCGAATTGGCGACGCCCTGCCCACGAGGGATTGTCGAGCGGCTGCGACGGGTGATCGTCGTGTCGTCACTCGTTGCGGTCGCCGGATGCGCGTCGGCGCCGGCGCTTGCGGCGTCCACGCCAACCGCCGCCCCGTCGGGCGCGGGCTCGTCGCCCGTCGGGGGAACGGTCGTCTACGCGGACAACTTCAGCAATCCGTACGCCGGGTGGTGGACCGGGACGACGCCGGCGGGAGACGATGTCCAGTTTCGAAACGGCGCCTACGAGGTCACGCCGGCGCGCGGGAAGGGCTTCGTCCTTGCCGCCCCGTACGAGGAGGGGCAATCGGAACTCTCGATCGGCGCGACGTTCCAGCTGCCCGATCGCAGGACGAGCGCGGGCGGCGGTGTCACCTGCGGGTGGCCGTCGCTCTCCTACGCCCACTACGAGTTCACCGTGCATTCCGACGGAGACTGGGCCATCCTTCGGGCAATGCGAACGTCCCTGCTGACCGCCCCCGACACGGTGGTGTCCGGACAGCTGAAGGATTTCTCCGCCGGCCTGCCGGTCACGATCGTCGGCGAATGTGCCGACCGGGAATCGACCGGCGATCGACGCGTGACGCGGCTGTCGATGTACGTGAACGGCGTTCAGGTCGCTGGCTTGAACGACACGTTCAACGAGGTCACCGGCACGCAGTGGCGCGCCGGGGTCGTCGCGGGACAGGTCGACCAGGGCCCGCTTGCAACGATGCGTTTCACCAACTTCGAACTGCGGGTGCCGATGGGAGCACCCGAGGCAACATCTCGGGCGCAGTCGTGGGCGCCGCTGTTCGTCCTCGCGGGAATCTTCGCCGTCGGTATCGCCCTCAGCCGGCTCGCGGGCAAACGCCGGCGCCGGCGGGAGCAGGCCGCCCGCGAGGCGATGGTCGCGGCGGCGCGCGCCGCGGCGGCGCCCCCGCCCCCGACCTCGCCGTGGGGATTCCCCGTGCGTCCCGGAGACTCGCCCGGACCTCCCGGGAGCGGTTGATGGGAGCGAGAACGTGGCCCGCTGACTGGGATCGGCGGATCGCCGGTGGGGACTGTCCGATGTGCGCGGAGGGGCGGCCCGATGACAACGGTTGGGGACTCCGGTTCCATGCCGGGGCGTGCTCGGACGCGTACCTGCAGCGCCAGCCGCTCTCTCCCGGATACAGCATCGTGATCTGGCGCGGCAGCCACGTTACCGAGCTGTTCGATCTCTCCGCGGACGAGCTGTCCGCCTACATAGCAGAGGTCGCGCTCGTCGCCCACGCCCTCGCCGAGCGCTACCGGCCGGCGAAGATCAACTATCAGGTGCTCGGCAACGCAGAACCGCACGTGCACACCCACGTCGTTCCGAGGTACGTCGACGACCGCGCGCCCGAGATGCCGCTGCCCGCGCCCGAGGACGCGACCCCGATCACCGACGAGCGGCTGCGGGCCGAGGCGGCGGACCTCGCCGCCGTTCTCCGCGACCTGGGATAGCGGCTTCCCCCGACGCCCTCGGCCGTGATTGACTGCGGCTCGAGCGCACGAGGAAACAGCTTGGACGGCAGCAGAGGAAGGAGGGGATGACATGTACGGAACCGTCGCACGCACGCGTGTGAAGCCGGAGAACCGGGACGCGCTCCGCGAGGTCATGTCGCGACAGTTGGAGACGAAGATTCCCGGCATGGTCACGAGCTACGTGCTATGGGAGAACGACTCCGACGCCGCGTGGCTCTTCGCCGTGTTCGAGGACAGGGCCGCGTACGACAAGAACGCCGACGACCCGGCGCAGCACGAGCGCTACGTCGAGTACCGAGCGCTCATGGAAGACGAGCCCGAGTGGCACGACGGGGAGATCGAGCAGTCGTAGCGCCCGGCGGATGCCGTCCCCCCGGCCGGGCCGGGGGGACGACACCGATGCCACCGGTCTAGCCGAACCGCTCGATCTTTCCGAAGCTCATCCACGTCGTCGTGAACGAGTCGCCGTTTCCTTCCAGCGGCCCGGGCACGGACATGTTCCTGAGCGTGTGGTCGACCATCGTCACGGCGTGAGACGTCCACCGCGAGATGGGCTGGCCGTTGGCCGTCGCGTTCGTGAACGTCGTGGTGCCGTACTTGGCCAGCCGCGTGATCTTGAACCCGTTGCACTGCGGGTCGGTGCACAGGGCCGGCCGCTCGACGATCCACTCCGCCGACGTGTTCGGGGCGTACGCCGGGTTGGTGTACACGTGCTTCAGCGAGCGCCCCTTGGTCGCGTCGACGAGCTTCATCGTGTACGACCCGGCCGTGGGATCGTAGACGACGCTCGCGTTCATCTGATCACCGGGCACGACGTGGAAGGTGATGATCTCCGGGTAGTCCGGGAAGACCTCCCACCACGCCCGGTAGTACGCCTTCCCCTGCACGCACTTGCCGTCGGTCCCGGTCTGCTCGACCGTTCCGTTGTTCCACCCGTTCAGACCGATCCACGTGCTGGAGAACTGCCGGCCGCCCGACGAGCAGTCGACCGCCGGAACGATCCAGCTCCCCGTGACGCTGGTGTAGTGGTGCCTGGTCACCGAGTACCCGGACCAGTTGAGGCTCCTGCAGGCGGCGCCACAGCCCGTGTTGCCGATGTACCTCCCGTTGTCGACCGCCGCGTGCGCCGCCGTCGCCATGCCGGGCGCAGTCGCAATGGTCAAGCTCAGCGTTGCGAGCACGCTGAACGCGAGTCGCTTCAAAGGCTTCCCCTTTCTCGATGCCCACCGCGGCCGGATCCGCCGCGTGTGAATCGATCCTCGCACAGCTTGCCCGAAAAGGTATCGGTCCAAAGGCTCAGCCGGCGGGGCCGCCGCTCCGGGGCCTACCGCGGCGGCTGCCCGACGGCCGCCGCCTCCTCCGCCATGCCGGCGAGGTTCGCCATGTTGGCGCGCATCATGCGCTCGACGTTCATCCGCGTCATGCGGCGGATGCCCGGCTTCAGCCAGTAGGGCACGTAGTTCTGCGGCCGCGTCTCGCACGTGTAGGAGATCACGGTGCCTCCACCCTGCGGGCGAATCTCGTAGCGGTGCGCGAACACGACGTGCAACTCCTCGCCGTGCGTGCGATCGAGCGTCGAATCCGTGTCGAACCCGAAACGCTCGCCGCGATCGGCCTCGACGACGACCGACGAGTCGTGGAAGGTCCCGTTCATGTTCGCGCCCGACGAGGAGAAGCGGTCGCCCACGCCGGCCGGCCCGGGAGCGGCGTCCATGCTCAGCAGGCGGAACCTCTTGTGCGACGACCGCTCTCCCGCCCACAACAGATGCGTCGTCGGATCCGAGAGGGCGTCGTAGACGGCGGCGGGCGAGGCCGTGGACGGCACCGACACTCGGAACGTCAGGATCGGCGGCTGCTGCGTTGGCCTGGTTGCTTCGGCGCAAGCTCGAGCACGCGACATTCCAAATGATCGTGGAGTACGTCGAGAACGCAGTGGAGGCCACAGGGGCCGTCCCCGCCAGAGAGGCCAGACTCCCGGCCATCTGCTTCATCGACCTGTCCGGCTACACGGCGCTGATCGAAGAACTCGGTGACCTCACCGCGGCCGCGCAGACGCCGAAGTTCGAGAGCATCGGACGGGTCCAGCTCAAAGGGATCGACACCCCCGTCGAGCTGTTCTCTGCCACATGACGCTAGGCCTCGAACACGGTCCTCCCGCCGACGACCGTCCGGACGACCCGGGCATCGAGCAGCGAGTCCGGGCCCTCGTGGAAGGGGTCGGTGTCGAGCACGACGAAGTCCGCGAGCTTGCCCGGCTCGAGCGATCCGCGCTCGCCTTCGTCGCGACAGGACCAGGCCGCGTCGATCGTCGCGTGTCGGAGTGCGGCCTCGAGCGCCAGCGTCGGCTCTCCCGGCGGCGCCGGAAGCGACCGGTCGAGCGCCGACCGGCGCGTGGCGGCGATGAACAGATTGGGGAGCGCCTCGAGCGGCGCGGTCGGCGCGTCGGTCCCGAGCACGAGGCGGGTCGACGCGTCCAGAGCCGTCCACGGGAACCCGCGCGTCGATCGCTCGTCTCCCAGCATTGCCGTCCAGTTGTCGCGGATCGCGGGATCGGCGTGCACCGGCTGCATCGACGCCGTCACGCCCAGCTCACCGAAGCGGGAGATGTCGGCGGGATCCGGCAGCTCGATGTGTTCGATCCGGTGGCGCAGGCTCGTCGCGCCCTTCTCGCGCGTCGCTTCCTCGAACGCGTCGAGCGCGATTCGGATCGCCCGGTCACCGATCGCGTGGATCGCGATCTGCAGGCCCGCGGCGTCGGCGGCGAGAACAGCGGGACGCAGGATGTCGGGCTCCCAGATCGCCGGCGGGTGCGCGCCGTTCGAGAACGGCCGGAGCATCGCCGCGGTGCACGCGTCGATGACGCCGTCGGACACGATCTTGACCCCTACGACCGAGAGCCACGGCGACGCGTACCGGGACGCGAGTGCCGCCGCGTCCTCGACCTGCGTCATCGGATCGCGGTCGGGGAGCAGGAGCACGTGCGCACGGATGCGGGCGGTGAGTGTGCCGGCCCGTTCGGCCCTCGCCATCGCGTACAGATCCGGCACGTTCAACGCCATGTCCACGACGGAGGTGACACCCGCGGCCGCGAGAGCGCGCAGGACCGCTCGAAGCCGTTCGTCGCGTTCCGAGTCGGAGGTGATCGACGCGAAGTGATCCCAGGCGAGGACGACGGCCATCTCCTTGAGCTCGCCCGTGGGCGCGCCGTCGCCGTCGCGGACGATCTCGCCGCCCGCGGGGTCGGGCGTGTCCGCCGAGATGCCGAGGAGCTCGAGCCCGAGCGTGTTGACCCACCCGGAGTGCAGGTCGTTCGCATCCAGGAAGACGGGGCGGTCCGCGATCGCCTCGTCGAGCATCTGCCGGGACGGGGCGCCGGACGGGATCGAGGAGTGCAGCCATCCGCGTCCGAGCACCCACGGCGAGTCCGGATTCTCGTCGGCCCATGCGCGAACGAGCCGCTGGATCTCCGCGAGGTCCTTCGCGTGGACGAGGTCTGCCCGGCGAAGCGCGTCGCCGGCCATCAGCGTGTGAAAGTGCGCGTCGGTGATGCCGGGAACGACGAACGCGCCCCCGAGGTCGACCACCTCGGTGCCGGGCCCCGCCAGCGCACCGACCTCGTCGTCGCTGCCGAGGGCCGCGATGCGATCGCCGTCGACGGCAAGGGCTTCGGCCCACGGAGCGTCCCCGGCCGTGAAGAATCGTCCGCGGCGATACAGCGTCTCGGGCGCGACCATGGCCGGATACTAGCCTCGCCGCCGGAGTGGGCGCGAGAGGATTTGAACCTCCACGGGGTTGCCCCCACAGGAACCTGAATCCTGCGCGTCTGCCAAGTTCCGCCACGCGCCCGTGGCCGGTGATGGTACAGGATCGTCACGCGACCCCGGAGCCTCGCGCACCCGTCGCCGACGACCCCACCGATATAATCCGAAGAAGTCCCTCTCAAGCCCCCTACCTGCGGAAACGACCGAGACCAGTGGGCATCCTCAACGACTTCGAGCGCCGCCTGGAAGGAACCATCGAGGGGATCTTCGCCAAGGCCTTTCGCACCGGCCTGCACCCCGTCGAGCTGGCCTCGCGCATCCTCAAGGAGATGGAAGCCGGCAAGACGGTGGGTGTCCGCGGCGTCTGGGTGCCCAACCACTACGTCTTCGGCCTGTCGGCGCCCGACACCGAGCGGTTCAGCGACACGCACAAGGCGCTCCGCCGCGAGCTGGAGAGCGTCGTCGCCGACGGCGCGCGCGAGCGGGGGTGGGGCCTCGTCGGCCCGCCCGAGGTCGAGTTCGAGGAGGACACCGATCTCAAGCAGGGGCGGTTCACGTGCGAGGCGTCGCTCGTCGAGGGACCGAGCGGGTGGGCCCCGCCCGTGGAACCGGCGCCGGTCGCCGTCGTGGCCGCCGGCCCACCGTCGCCGAAGCCGGGCCGCGCGGCGCCCGCAGCCGGAGGCCCCGCGACCCTGACGCTGATGCAGAACGGCGCCGTCGCGCAGACCTATGCCATCCAGAAGGAACGAACCGTCGTCGGCCGCCTCCCGGAGTGCGACGTGGTCGTCGACGATCCGGGAGCGAGCCGGCATCACGCCGAGATCCGCCGCGTCGGGCCCGCGTACGTCGTGACCGACCTCGGATCCACCAACGGAACGCTCGTGAACGACGCCGCGGTGACCGAGCAGGCGCTCGCCGACGGCGACAGGATCACGATCGGGAACACGGTGCTCGAGTTCCGGAGAGGGTAGGCCCATGCCTCCCTTCGTCCTCGACGTCCTGAAGTTCGGGTTCCTCGCGCTCCTCTACTTCTTCGTCTACCGGGCGCTGCGGGGCGCGACGCTCGACGTCTCGGGAGGATCCGCCGCGCGGGCGGCCGGCAGGCACGCGGCGGCGCCCGCGAAGCAGCCGCGCCGGTCGCGCGATTCGGGGAAGGCGCCGCGCAAGCTGCTGGTCATCGACGACCAGGGGTCGAAGGCGGGGACGTTCCGGCTCGAGCAGCAGCTCCAGGTCGGCCGCGCCGATGCGTGCCAGATTCGCCTGGGCGACACGTACATCTCGCAGTTCCACGCGCGCATCTTTCCCCGCGACGGCACGTGGTACGTCGAGGACCTCGGCTCGACCAACGGCACGTACCTGAACCAGCGCAAGCTGACTGGCCCGTCGGAGCTGCACGCCGGCGACCGCCTGCGGCTCGGCAAGACCACGCTGGAGCTGCGCGCATGATCATTCGCGTCGGCGCCCGCACGGACGTGGGAAAGGTTCGCACGCGCAACGAGGACGCGTACCTCGTCGAGGAGCCGCTGTTCGCCGTGGCCGACGGGATGGGCGGGCACCGGGGAGGGAACGTGGCCTCGGCGCTGACCATCGAGGCGATTCGCGAAGCGAAGCCCGCGTGGGACCCGTCGGGTGACCCGCTCGTCCAGGCCGTCCGCCGAGCCAACCGAGTGGTGCACGAGCGTGCGGCCGGCGACAGCAACCTGCGCGGCATGGGCACGACGGTCACGGTGCTGCAGACGTCGGGAGCGAACGCGCTCATCGCCCACGTCGGGGACTCCCGCGCGTACCTGCTGCGGGGCGGCGACCTTCGGCAGTTGACCCACGACCACACGCTCGTCCAGCAAATGGTCGACGAGGGCAAGATCTCGCAGGAGGAGGCGGGGGTCCATCCTGCCCGCAACATCATCACGCGCTCGCTCGGGGTCGACGAGGACGTCGACGTCGACGAGGAGCGACTCGACCTGCGACCCGGCGACCGGCTGCTGCTGTGCACCGACGGTCTGACCGGGATGCTCGCCGTCGACGAGATCGCCCAGATCCTCCGGGACGAAGGTGATCCACAGGCGGCGGCCGACGCGCTGGTCGACCTCGCCGTGGAACGCGGCGGAGACGACAACGTGACGACCGTCGTGGTCGACGCCCTCGAAGGTGACGAGGCCGGGGCCGAGGAACCGGCCACGTCGGCCGGCCACGACGCGCGCGGGGGCGCGGACGCCGCGGCCGGCACCGCGTCGACGGTCGCGACCCGCACGCGCCCGGCGGACACGAAGGCAATGATCGCGCGGGCGGAAGCCCGCGAGGAAGCCTCGGCGCCGGCGGCCGAGCCGGCGGCGGCGCACTCGCGGCGACCGGTCCGGTGGGGCAGGATCGTCGCCCGGTCGGCCGTGATCGTCGCGATCGTCGTCGGCGCCTGGGTCGGGGTGCGGGTGTACGTCGATCGCCAGTGGTACGTCGGCGTGCAGGACGGAAACGTCGCCGTCTTCAACGGCATCCCGGCCCGTCCGCTCGGCGTGCGGCTGTCGCACGCGGTGTGGGTGAGCGACGTCCCGGCCGGGACCGCGGAACAGCTGCAGCCTTGGAAGGGGGTCGCCGACGGGATCACGGTCGACGACCGCGCAGCGGCCGACGCGCTGGTCGCGCAGCTCCGGACCGACCTGCAGATCGCCGGGACACCGACCACGCCGCCGACCCCCGCCTCGAGCCCCTGATGGCATCCCGCGCCGACCCGGTCGTCCGCAGCCGCACCCAGACGCAGCTCGCGCTCATCGTTCTCGCCGTCGTGCTGTCGATCACCGCGTACGTCATGGTGGTGATGGGGACGACGGGGAAGACACCGACCGGCGTCGCCGGCCTGGTCGCCGCCATGGGGCTCTCCTACCTGGGCGCGCACCTCGTGGTCCGGCGGTTCGCCCCCGGCGCCGACCCCACGTTCCTGCCGGTCGCCGCGATGCTCTGCGGCCTCGGTTACGCGATGATCTACCGGCTGCGCCCGAGCCTCGCCGCCGAGCAGTTCACGTGGATGCTGATCGGCATCGGCCTGTTCTGCCTGACGCTGATCGTCGTCCGCGACGACCGCACGCTCGAGGCGTACACGTACACGATCGGGCTGGTCGGCGTCGGGCTGCTGCTGCTGCCGATCGTGCCGCACGTCGGCGAGACCATCAACGGCGCGCGCCTATGGGTGAGCTTCGGCCCGGTCTCGTTCCAACCCTCGGAGATCAGCAAGGTCCTCCTGACGATCTTCCTGGCGAGCTACCTCGACCGGCGCAAGGAGCTCCTGGCGACCGCCACGCGCCGCGTCGGCCCGTTCCGGCTTCCGGAGCCTCGCTACTTCGGTCCACTGCTGCTGGCGTGGGTCGTCGCGCTGGGCGTGCTGTTCGTGGAGAACGACCTGGGCTCGTCGCTGCTCTTCTTCGGCATCTTCGTCGTGATGCTGTGGGTGGCCACGGGACGCGGCGCGTACCTGGCGGTGGGCGTCGTGCTGTTCGCCGTCGCCGCGGCGCTCGGGTACCTGCTGATCCCGCACGTGCAGGACCGGGTCGTGATCTGGCTGCACGCGCTTTCCCCGGCGTACGTGAACGGCACCGGCTACCAGGTCGCGCAGGGGCAGTTCGCGATGGCGACCGGCGGCATCTTCGGATCGGGCCTCGGCCAGGGCTACCCGTGGAAGATCCCCTACTCGTGGACCGACTTCATCTTCGCCGCGCTCGGCGAGGAGCTCGGTCTGTTCGGCGTCACCGCCGTGCTGCTGCTGTACGTGGCGATCTGCGCGCGGGGACTGCGGGCCGCGACGCAGCGCACCGACGGATTCGGGAAGCTCCTGGCTACGGGCCTGACGACGGTGATCGCGTTGCAGACCTTCGTGATCGTCGGCGGCGTGACGCGCCTGATCCCGCTCACCGGCATCACGCTTCCCTTCGTTTCCTACGGCGGATCGAGCCTCGTCACCAACTTCGTGCTGCTCGCGCTGCTCGTTCGCGTGTCGGCGCCGCGGCTCGGCACGCCGGTCGCGCGCGACGTCGCCTTCGCCGCGCCGAACGGGGGATCGCCGTGATGGACCGGCAGATCCGCCGGCTGGGCTTCGCGTTCCTGGTGATGTTCGTGCTGCTGTTCGCGCAGGTGAACTTCGTGCAGGTGTTCGCCGCCAACCG
>Ga0335076_10002165_pt1 | contig 19400 bp, 20 predicted proteins | sample Lox_Sample_25_FD_206717 | JGI IMG/M metagenome (GOLD analysis project Ga0335076, IMG submission 206717) | Soil microbial communities from Loxahatchee National Wildlife Refuge, Florida, United States - Lox_Sample_2.5 | ecosystem: Environmental > Terrestrial > Soil > Wetlands | place: USA...
TTGCATCGTGACGACCATCGTCGCCGGGCCGAACAGCCGCGGTACATCGTTCGCCACGGCATCGACCTGGTGAGCCTTGACCGCCAGGATCACCATGTCCTGCGGACCTGCGGCGGCGTAATCCGCGGTAGCCTGCACATCGCGCGCCACCAGCTCGGTGTTATCGCTCAGAATGAGCCTGACACCCCGGCTGCGAATGGCATCGAGATTTGCCCCGCGGGCCATGAACGTCACGCGCTCGCCGGCGAGCGCCAGCTTGACGCCGGCATAGCCGCCGATCGCTCCAGCTCCGACGATTGCGATCCTCATAACCGATCTCTACAAGACGGGCCGCGGCGGAAGCACGGTAACTGTTAAATGGCCTTGCGCGGCCCTGGGCATCCCGCCTGTCGGGATCATACCGTCTCCCCTGCCAGCACAAAATGCGCAGCGGCCAGCAGCGCTCGTGTGACAAAAGCGCCGCCTGGGGGCGGCACTTCTGTCACTTCGCCGTGAACACGTCGCAGGCTCGCCAACGCCGTCTGCCGCTGCGTGACCAGCGCACCGGGCGGCGGCCTTATCCGGCCGGACTTGGGTTCTGCTATCTTCTTGCAAATCCGTGCCGCAGGAGGCCTGGGAAATGCGCCTGTTATGGGTACCCGTGCTTGCGCTCGCAATCGCGACTGCCGCGGTCGGTGCACCGACCGCACCGGAGGCGAGCACTCCCGCCGACGCCGTGGCGATGCTGCAGTCGACACCGGTCTCGCAGTGGGACTTCGGCATCACCCGCCTCAATTTCGAGCTGGCGAACAGCTTCGCCGCGGAACTCGAATACGAGGGCTTTGGCTCATTGAAGACCTCGAAAAAGTCCCTCAATTCCTATTCGCTCCTGTGGGTGCACGTGTCCCCCACACCCGACAACCGCGGTCTGGAGATCTCCGTGCATCTCGGTCTCCCCAAGACCGGCAAGCACCGCACCAAGAACGAGTTTCTGACCGATGCCGTCAAGGTGATCGAGCGGGTGCGCGATGAGTTGCACGTCAACGACGAGCGCGAACGTGAGGTCAGCGACGGTCGCTTCACCGGGACTCCGGGGATCGCCTACTACTTCCTGCCCGCCAGCGAGCAGCAGACGCTGAAGACAAAAACCGTCAGAGATCAGCTCGAGAAGGCAACCACTATCACGGTGTGGGAGCGGCCTGAGCCCCCTTTCGAGACCTGTACTGCGCCATTACTCGGGTCCGCGTTCACCTGCAACTGATCAGCCCGACTGCGAGGCGCGGCTTCCGCGACCTCCTTCGCGGCGCCCCCTCCTCAGCGTAAATCCGGGAACGGCGCGGCCCGGAGCGCCGTTTGCACTGTCGCACCGCATCGGCGTAGCGTAGGGTGGTCCGCTGAGCTTTCGTGCAGTCGCCTCTACCGGCGGCCGCGACGAGCAGAACAAATAACCGACCACCGGTCAGGCGCGATGCGTCTCAACTTGGGAATGGTGCTGGCACTCAGCGTCGTCGCTTGCGGACAGGTGAACCCCGCCACCACCCGCACGACCACCAGCCAGTCGGCGAGCGGCAGCGCGACCCTCAACTGGTCACCGGTTACCCAGAACACCAATGGCACCCTGGTCACGGACCTCGCCGGGTACACGGTCCACTACGGAGTGTCGCCGGTCGCCCTGAGCTCCACCGTGGTGCTGTCCGATCCGAACCAGACAACCTATGTGGTCGGTCAGCTTGGCGCTGGAACCTGGTACTTCGCGGTCTCCGCCTACACGACGGGCGGCGTACAGGGCGAGCTATCCAACGTGGCCGCCAAGACCATCGCCGCCGCCACGGAGCAGTGAAGGCCGCCGCGCGCTGCGGGGCGGCGTAAAATCCGCTGCACCTCAGGCGCCAGTCCCGTCGCGCGCCGCTGCAGTTGGGATGGACGATGACCGCAACGCCCGTACACACCTACTTCTACTTCGGCACCGCGGTTCGCTACCTGCAGGACGCCCGACCCGGTGAGCGGATCGCCGATGACGCGAACGGCGGTCGCCGTATCAGGACGAATCTGAGCGTGGTGTTGAAAACGATGGCCGACCTGAACCTCACGACGAGCCTCCAGAGCGATGCGGCAGCGAAGCTGCGCGAGCAGTTGGAGTCCTTCATGTCCGCCGGCGACGCGGATGTACTCTCGGACGAGCAGTGCAGCGTCCTGGAGCGCAACATCGACAGCCTGCGCGCCGCGCTCGAGAGCGAGCTGCGGACGATGTACGCGAGTTCACCCGCGCAGCCCCGCGCCGACGCGCACAGGCTCCGCGACGGCCCGGCAGCGCTGTTCGCCGCGCAGGTCTATGCCGCTCTACCGCGAAGCGCCCAGATCGACATCAGCGAAGCGGCTCGCTGCAGCGCCTGCGAAGCACCGACCGCCGCCGCGTTTCACCTGCTTCGCGCCGTGGCGACTGTGTTACGGGGCTTTTACGCCTCCACCGCGAGCTGGCGGCGAACCGCCGACCATACGGAGCTATTCAATCGGCTGAGTCACCTGCGAACGGCCTTCAGAGACCCCTGCCAGCACCCGGATGTGATGTTCGGACCCGACGAGGTGCAACAGCTGTGGAAGCTGTCGGTCGAAGTGATCAACCGCATGGCGCCGGCTCTCGGGTCAATCGCGGCAGCCGACACTGTGCACGGCAGCCGCTCGACGCGCGTCTGCTGAGCCGACGTCGCCACGCTGCGCCGGCCAACCAAACGAGCGCGGCCGGAGGCACACCTCCGGCCGCGGCACTTCCTACGTGTTACTCGCAATAACTGCGGTGGTCACGCCTCTTCTTCGCCCCGTTCGTGCAGCAGATGTGCGAGCAGCATGCGGCGGGCGCGCCTCTTGCGTAGTATGCGGCTGCCGATCAGCAGACGCATGATGCGGCTTTCGCTGTCTCCGCCTTCCTCGTCACCCGCGTCTTCGTCGCCTTCCATGTCGTCTTCGTCGCCCGCCTCACTCTTCTCACGCAGGAGGTGAGCCAGGAGCATGCGACGTGCGCGCCTGCGCCGCAGCATGCGCTTGCCGGCCAGCAGACGCAGGAGCTTGCGTTCATCGCCCTCTGCGCCCTCGTCTTCCTCGTCCTCAAAATCCTCGTCCTCCGCCTCGCCTTTCTCGCGCAGCAGATGGGCCAGGAGCATGTGACGCACGCGCCTGCGGCGCAGGATGCGGCTGGCGATCAGCAGTCGCACCAGCTTCTGTTCTCTGTTCCCCCCTTCCTCGCCTTCCTCCTCACCCTCATCTTCCTCCGCCTGCGCCTCGCCCTTCTCGCGCAGCAGGTGAGCGAGCAGCAGGTTGCGTAAGCGCCGGCGACGCAGTATGCGGCTGCCGATCAACAGACGCGCGATGCGACGGTCATCAATTTCGTCGCCGCCCTCCTCACCCGATTCACCTTCCTCGTCCTCGTCCTCCGCCTCGAATCTCTCGCCGATGAGACGCGCAAGCAGCGCGCGACTCAATCGTCGACCGCGTACCTTACGGCCCAGCGCGAGTCGCACCAGCTCCTCATTTTCAAGTGTAGCGCCCATAAGTTCCTCCTTAACGTAGTCAGTTAGCACGAGTTGCCGCAGCACGATCCGATTCCAGCCCGGCGCTCGGGCTGCCTGCGGAAGCCGCCGAAGGCGGCTTCATCGAATGCTGAATCAATGTCCCGAGAATCGCCCGGCCGAGTACGTCGCGCTGTAGCAGGCGTCTGGCCGGGCTGTCCTTGATGAGCGGCGTCAGCAGCAGGTGGCGTAACTGCGCGTCTTGTTCGGATTCGTCCTGCTCGGCGTGGCCGTTCCCGCCCAACACGCAATCGATTCCGGCCTCGAATGCCTCCTCGAGAGCCTCCTCGAGTCTTTCGCTCCCCTCCGCTGCGAGACTCGCCTTTTCTTCGTCGGAAAGCTCGTGGCGGACGCCGGTGGCGTCGAAGGTTTCGAACTTTACGACCTGCCCCGTACTCGCATCGATGGTGAACGTGAAGAATTTGCCCCCGGACTGATCAACCTCACTCATCTTCTGCTCCTTCTGCGGACTGCGATCTGAAGTCTTCTGACTCATAGAACTGTTGTGCTGTGGGCCGGTCGCCATGTTCATGTCACACTCCTTCCGGCTCGTCGAAACGCGACGTGTTCAGTCATCGGCACCGTCGATGCGCGGAGCCCCTTGCGCAGCACCACCGCAGCAAAACTCCGCCGAGCATAGCGGCGGCTGATGACTTCGGTTTTACAGCGTGCGCAGCCCACCACTTCGTCTGCGGCAGGACCTGTTCAGACTGGAGTCCACCCCAATCGTTCCCGCGGACCGTCACGGCACGGTATGAGGTTCACCCTGATAGAGCGTTGCGGCGCGCCGCGCACTCATCCTCACCGAGCGCGATTATCTCACCGACGCGCCACGTCGATGGACTGCCCTTTCGGGTAACGATCGCAGCCGTGCACCTGGGCGCGCGGCAGCGGCGTGTCTGTCTCAACACTCGACAGCCGCTGACTTGAGCTCAAGTGTTGAGCGGCCAGGCGCCGCGGCGGGACGGTGTTCTGCGGCCGCGCTCCTGGAGCCGAGTCGCCTGCGATCGACATCTCGCAAGCCTCCGCCGTGTCTCGTCAGCAGCATCATTTGGACAGATGATCCGTGAGCCTCGAAAACCTCAGCGAGCGTTGTTCGCCAACGGGCGATTGGCCGCTGCAGCCGCAGAGCAACACTTTGATTGCCGAAAGCACAATCGCTGCATAAAAAAAGTTGCTCGGCTTCCAGGCTGAGCGCTCGCGAGAGCAGCCGGTGCGCCGGGAGTGGGGAACATGTCAATTACCTGTCGCTCGACCCGACCAATCGCATCTGGATGAGCGATATGGATCAGTACATGCCTCCGGTCGCCCTCGGCGCGCCGATGCGGCGTGGTATGCGGAACGGTCACTGACTCGAGGCACGCCGGTTTCGCCGCAGGGGATATGGTGAGCGGCATCGGTGTCTGGGCCGACTACCAGCTCGGTGCGCGCCGCTGCTGAACAAGCTCGCGCCCGTCGAGGGAATAGCCACGGCCAGGCCTTCGGACTGTTCGCCGTCGTCGGCCCGACCGCCTACTTCGGTCTCACTGATCACGGCCGGCAGACGGCGCGCGTGGCTGCGGCAGCGTCGGCGCTCAGAGCACCGTCACTGCCCCCGGGTCGGTGAGCTCCGGCGGTGCGGCGCTGAACAGCACGCGCAGGTGCAGCGCCAGAAGCTGTCCCGGACTGAGCTCGCGCCGCTGCTGCACGACGCGCAGTGCCAGCGCGGGATCGTCGGTAATGATGTTGTCGACGCCGCGCTCGATCATGCGCAGCATGACCTCCGCGCGGTTCACGGTCCACACGTGCACCTGCTTGCCCGCCGCATGCGCGCGGCCGATCACGGCTGGCGTGGCGCGCGCCGAGTTGAGGCTGAGGAAGTCGGCGTCGGCGCGCGCGACGTCGCCCACCGCGGCCGCGACGATCATCCCCGTCGTGAGCCGCGGCTCGATTGCCTTGATCTGTTTGAGGGCCGCGGCGCTCAGCGAGGTGATGACCACCTGGTCGAGGAAATTGTTGCGCCGCAGCACCTCCACCACCGCCGCCGCCAGCCCCGGATCGGGGGCGTTGTACTTGAGCTCCACGTTGATCTTCATGCGCCCCCGTGCGAGCGCGATCACCGCTTCGAGCGAGGGTACGTGCTCGCCGCGGAAAGCCGCGCCGAACTTGCGACCGACATCGATCGTGGCGAGCTCCGCGGCCGTCAGCTCGCCGATCTTGCGCGGGTCCCCTGCCATGCGCATGAGATCGCCATCGTGCAGCACGACGACCAGCCCATCGCGGGTGCGCTGCACATCGAGCTCCGAGAAGCTTGCATGGGCCGCGATCGCGGCGCTGAATGCCGCCAGGGTGTTCTCCGGTGCGCGGATCGAGTCGCCGCGATGCGCGGTGATCACCGGCTCCGCCTCGGGCGTGTACTGCGAGGCGACGAACCACACGGCGCCCAAACCGAGCGCGAGCAACGTGCCGGTCGCAACGCAGATCCGCACGGCCAGGCGCCGCGGCGGCTGCCGGTCCACCTCGGCGGCAGCCGCCGCAGGCGAAGTGCCGGCGGCGAACTCCTCGACATACATGCGGGTGACGAGAAACTGATGACCGGCGATGAGCAGCGCACCGTGTATGAACCCGCCGACGAGCGATAGCACGACGAACACGCTGATCAGGGTGAGCACCCGTGAGTAATCGAGGCCGGCCCAGGCGAGCGCCGTTGCTTCGAGGTGGCGGGCGCTGCGGGCGATGATGATTGCGCCGCCGACCAGCAGCAGCCACCAGGCGAGCACCCGGGTGAGGACAGCTACGAGGTGGCCACGCGTCCGCGCGGCACTCGCCGCGAGCGCCTGGCGTGCAGTCACGTTCTCTAACATGAGGATCGGCACGGCGAACAGCCAACGGCCGAGCTGCCGGAGTGCGAGTAGTGCATACGCTGCCGCGAGGGTCAGCGCCAGGAGCAGTGCGCGATGCCACTCGCGCGGCTGAGCGGCGAGATAGTAGTTGATGTCATGGCCGCTCAATTGCGACTTCCACACCAGCAGCATCCCCGCCAGGAAGGGCAGCGCGAGCAGCGCCAGACGCGCCAGCACGCGCGCCCCGAGAACCACGAGGGCCGGGGTGCGGCGCAGTACCGCCGCCACAGTGGGGGTCAGCGCGGCCGGACTGCGCCCGATGGCCTGCGCGGCGATCCGCGACTGCCCGGAAAACTCGGCGAGCAGCGCAGCGGCGCCGAGCGCGCCGACCACGAGCACGCAGGCAGCACCGGGCGCTGACAGGACGAACCGGGCGATCGCGACATTGCTCACCACGGCCTCCCCGGAGGCGAGCACCAGGCGGCGCGCCGCCCAGGTGAGCAACGGGCCGACCAGCGCAAAGGCGGCGAGCTGCGCGAGCAGCTGAAAGGCAAACGCCGTGCGTGCCTGGAAGGCGAGATCCGCAAGGGTACGGCGCGCGAGTCCGCGCTTCATGTTGTCTCCCCGCTCGCTTGCCCGCAGCCGATTGGCCGCTCTACTCGCGGTACGGTGGCGTACGCCTCTTCTTCAGACTAGCTTACCAGGCCCGATCAGATCAGCCGCCTCGCAGGTAGGCGAAGCCACCTTCCTTGACGTAAAGGTCGCATCCTTCCGCCGTGGCGAGCGAATGCGCCGAATGCGCGGGCAGGCGCAGCCACGTGTGCGGACCGTAGGTGCCGTGCTCGTCGGTGAAGGAGCCGCGGAGCACAAAAAGTTCCGCGCCCTGCGGGTAGCTGAGTCGCGCAGCGCCCGCGCCTGGTTCCCAGCGTTCGAGACGCGTCGAGTCCGTGAAGCCCGCCTGTGCGTAGAGCAGCTGCGTAGCGCGCCCATCGAGCGGCTGCCAGGCCAGGGTGCCGGTGCTGAGCGCGACGTGGCGGCGTGTCGTGCCGGGGCATTGCCGCAGCTTGACGAACAGCAGGCAGCCGCCGCGCGAATACGGCGCGTGGCGGTAGCCCTCGGGATTCAGCAGGTAGCTGCCGGCCGGCCAGTCACCCTGCTCGTCCGAAAACACCCCTTCGAGCACGAGGATCTCCTCACCCTCCGGATGGTCGTGCCTGGGAAATTTTGCGCCCGCGTCGAAGCGAACGACGGAAGTGACCTGACCGGCCTCTGGCGGGCCGACCAGGTGCAGTCGCTTGCGCCACACGGTGGTGCTCGGGCTCGCCGCCCAGGGCAGCTCGCGGGTATCGACGGCGATCCGTGCCGACAGGTCGCCGTGGATGGTCTGCGACATGGGGCTCAGCGGTTGGCGTTCGCGCGGGTGCGATCCCAGTTCTCGCGCGCACGCGTCAGGTAGGTGTGTGGCGCCTCGAGGAATACCACGAGCGACGTCGCGCTCGAGAAGCAGTAGCGCTTGCGCGAGTCCGGATCCACCCAGTTGATCGAGCAATCGGCCGGGATGCTCACGCCGGCAGAGAGCCCGAGCGGGTCGGCGTTCGCAAATTCCCCCCGCATCGTGCCGTCAGGCGGCGTGGCGGCTTTCCAGATGCCGGCATGGTCGGGATCGGTGGCGCGCGCTCCGTGTTGTAGCGCCGCCGCGCGAAAGGTGTCGCCGGAGGTATTCTCGTGGCCTGGCGCAGCAGGTTGCGCCGCTGTGTCGGGCGGCCCGGCGCTCACGCTCACCGACGCCAGTGCGGCAGCTGTCGCCGCAACGAACAACGGGACGTAGTGCCAACCGCAAGCCACGCAGGCCACCTCTCCGCAGCACGCTCCGGGTACCCCGGTCGGAACGCTCCGGCACGGGCACCTGCCGATATTCTGCGGTGCGCGGCGCCCGGCTGGCAATTTTCAGCCCGGCACCGGCGGTGCACGCGCGGTACGCAGCGCGCGGCTGGCAATCTTCAGCCCCGTACCAACGGCGCGCGCGCCAGCGGGCAGCGGTAGCGGCAGGCTGCTCCGGGGCGGCTATCGCACCAGCCGCGCGATACGTGTGTTCACGGCAATGTTCTTCGCCTCGAGGCCGGGCTGTTGCCCGTGATGGTCGAACTCGAGCCGCACGCCCGGCCTGAAGAGCAGGCAATGGGTCGAGCCACCAAAGTGGAACATGCCGATCTGGTCGCCTTTTCTCACGTGCTGGCCCTCGTACGCAGTGATCTGACAGGTTGAGACTTCAGCCATTCCAACGGCCATTACGCACATGAGGCCGATGCCCGGGCAGTCGGCCTCGATAAAGATCAACGCGCGCGTTGCCACCTCGGTGATGTACGCCTGCGAGTCGTTCGGCCCGGCCGGGTCGAAGCCGTGCGAGGCGGCTTCGGCAAAGTAGGTTCCGTCCTTGACGTATGCCTTTGTGACCGTACCGGTGACCGGGCTGTGCCAGCGGTGGTAGCTCAACGGGCTCAAGTACGCCTGATAGATGGTCCCTCCGGCAAACAGCGGCGCCAGAGCGTCATTGGCGAGCATGTGCACGATCGAATAGGGCTGGGACTTGATCCAGAAGCGGTCTCGGTAGTTGACCTGCCGAGCGACGCGGTAGGGAGCCGATTCGCAGGCGTTGACGATGATGGTGGGGTCGTCGGGCTCGGCCACCGGACGCACTCCGGGGCGGAATTCCCGGGTGAAGAAATCGTCCCATGAACGAAATCCCCAATGCGGCCGATCCGGGGCGCAGACAAATTCGCGCTCGAAGTCCGGCATGGCCTTGCGGGCATCGTCACCGAACCAACCCGTTTGCGGGTGCTCATTGAGCACGTAGGCCGAGTCCGGCGAGCTGAGGAATCGCCCCCAGGCGTTCAGAACTTTCTTCAGCTGGACGTTCACCCGCTCGTTGAGGAATGCGGCCATCCCCGCGGCGGTACCCATCGACCAGTCAAAGATCGAGTTGATCGGACAGCCGACCAGCCCCGCGCAGTCGAACTCCGGAGCGTGGGTCATGATGGTGTTCAGCAGTGCGAGCATCTGGCGATAGTCGCGCACCTGCGGCTTGCCGCACGGATCCTTGTCGTAGGGCGGCCGCCTCGGCACCTGCTCGAACATCTGGTTGAACAGCATGAAGATCTCGGGGTCGGACTCGATGAGTGCCTGGAACTCCGCGATCTCCGGATGCAGGGCCTTCGGCTCGGCCTGCGTCTTGCGGATCATGGTGTCGAGCCAGCGGCCGAGGAACGCATGGTCTGAGGGAAGCCACTTGCCCACGCGATACGGGAGGTGAGCGCCTTCAGCTGTGGTTTGCATGACGACAATTGCCCCGTGGCAGCGAGCTGCTCAGTCTATCCTCGGGTGTCCGGCGCCTGCAGTGCTACCCTGCTCGTCGCCGCCGCCGGGCGTGCTCCGTGGGCCGCACGACCCACGTTCCGTTGGGAGTCCGCATGTCAAAAGCGACCGTGTTCCTCAGCAGACTTCTGGGGTTGTACTGTCTCATCATTGCGTGCGCGATGCTCGCGCGTCGCGAGTTCACTCTCGAGGCGGTCGGTGCGCTGCTGCACGACGCGCCGCTGCTGTACGTGCTCGGCGTGCTGCTGCTGTTCGCGGGCCTGGCCGTGGTCCTGGTGCACAACATCTGGTCCGGGGGAGCGGTCCCGGTCATCGTGACGCTAAGCGGCTGGCTCACGCTTCTCAAGGGTGTGGTCTTCGTCGGGCTCGCACCGGTATCTCCCACGGACTTCTACCTGCTGGAGCTGCGCTACGAGCAGCTGTACTACTTCTACGCCGTGGCCAGCCTGGCCCTCGGAGCGTATCTCACCTATCAGGGTTTCAAGCCGAGCACGCCTCCGAGCCGCTGACCGGCTCAGCCACGCGCAGCGAGCAGCGCTGGAAGAATGTGCTCGGTCAGCAGCTTGTCGGTGAGGGCGCCCGCGCCCTGCACGCGGAAGTTGGTGGTGGTCACCACGACCACGAGCGCCTCTGCCGGGAACACATAGACTTTGTTGCCGCCGCTGCCGTACATGGCGTAACCCTGGAACTCACGGCCCCCGGTGTGAAACTTCGGCAGCCACCAGAGGTACCCGTAGTCGGTGTCTTCGCGCGCGTTCGCGTGTGGGCTGACCGAGCGCCTCACCCACTCGGCCGAGAGCACCCGCCGGCCCTCCCAGGTGCCGCCGTTGAGGTACAGCTGGCCGAGCTTGAGCAGATCGCGGCTTTGCAGGTTCAGGCCGCCGCCGGTCATGGCCGAGCCGAGCGGCTGCAACTGCCACCGCAGATGCGAGATGCCGAGCGGCGCGAACAGGTGGTCGCGGGCGAAATCGGGCACGCTCTGGCGGGTCACGCGCTCGAGTAGCGGGCCGAGGGTCGTGGCGCCTGCGGTGCAGTAGCTCCAGCTGCGACCATAGGGCGAGGCGGCGGGCCTGCTCACCCAGTCGGGAAAGCCGCGGATCGGCAGATCCAGTGTGAATTTCACCCAGTCCTCGACCAGGTACATCCGCTCCTCGTTGCCGCGCGAGAACTGATTCTCGTCGTCGCACTCGAGCAGCGAGCTCATGGTGAGGAAATCCTCCACCGTGATCTGCGCCTTGCGCGGATCGGGGTTCTGCAGCGGTTGCTTGTCCGGAAAAAAATCCAGCACGTGCGCATCGACACCGGGCAGCACTCCGCGGTCGATTGCGATCCCGATCAGCATCCCGGTGATGGTCTTGGTCGCCGAGCGCGTGTTGCGCAGTGCTTCGGCGCCGTCGGCGTCAAAGTAATGTTCGTAGGCAAGCCGGCCGTGGCGCGCGAGCAGCACGCTCGTGACCTGCTGAAACTCACCGGCGCGAAGCGCCTGCTCCATGCGCGCCAGGCGCGCCGCGGACAAGCCCACGGTGCCCGGCGCGGCCGGCGAAAGCTCCGCGCCGCGCGTCGCGTGCACCGCGATCAGTCCCAGGAGCAGTCCCCAGCAACCCCACGATTGCGCTCTCATGTCCGTCGCCTCGCGTTCGCCACCGTGGCGGCGGCCCAGGCGCTGAACCTGCGCCACTGCGGGGGATGGGTCTTGTCGATTTGAAACCTCGACGGCGGGTTCGCGCGCCGCCCTGCGAGCAGACGGTATTGCCCCGGCGGCAGTCCGAAATAGCGGGCGAACGTGCGGGTGAAATGGCTTTGATCGGCAAAGCCGCTGTTGAGCGCCACCTCGCTCAGCGGCATCACGGTGCGCGACAGCAGACCCACCGCACTCTCCAGCCGCCGATAGCGCGCGAACTCGCCCGGTGTGCAACGGAAATGCCGCCGGAACGTGCGGGCCAGGTGGACCGGGTGCACGCCGACACTCGCGGCGATCTCCGCGATCCTCAAGTCGTCCGGGTAGCGGTCGTACAGCAGTTGCAGTGCCAGTCCGAGCCACGCAGGCATCGCCCGCGGCTCCTCGCTGCGTGCGCGCTCGTTCATGCTGCCGAGCAGCTCCAGGCACAGGCCCTGCACCGACAGGTCTTCGGCCTCGAGCGTCGCGCTTCGCGCGATCCTCAGCGCGAGGGCGTGCTGCCCGGGTGTGAGCAGATAGCGCGGCGAGTCAGCGGTACCCATTCCGGCGAGTGCGGTGGCAGCCAGCTGCGGCTCGAGCGAGATCGCAAAGAAGCTGCCCCGTCCGCCCTCGAAGTGATCGCGATGCGTGGTGCCCGGAGGGTTGTAGACGAGTACCGGCTGCCCGCCTGCGGGGCGCTCGCCGGCGGCCGAGACGTAGTCGCCGCCGCTCACCAGGATGAAGTGCGCGTCCGTGTGCGTGTGCGTCGGCACCGCGTCCGGGGCACCTTCAGCGATGCGATGCGAGACCTCGACGCCGTGGCGGCGGTAGGACAGTCGGGCGCCGCCAAAGAAGTGTCCCGGCGTCAGCCGCAGCGGGCCGACCGTGCTCATGGCGGGTCCGACGCTGCTACGGGTACTTGCTCTCGACGACGTCGCGCACCGGGTGCGTGTCGTAAACCAGGACGATCGACTGGATCCGCCCAGTGCTGGGGTCGAAATTGAAAACATCAGCGCAGTCGAAGGCCACGCGCGAACCGTCGCGCAGACGCCAGTCGTAGAGGTAGTAGGCGACGGCGCGCAGATGACCTTCTGCGCTCACCAGCACGTCGTGGACGGTGAGCTTTGTGCCTTTCGAGGATTCCGCGACCTTCTTGACGAACTGCCGCACCGGCAGCCGCCCGAGGAAGGGCGATTCAACCCAGCCGTCGGGAATGAACAATGAGGCCGCCTTGTCGGCATCCCCGGCCTCGAGGGCTTTGAGATATTCGTGCACGCTTCGCTGCATAAGTGTCTCCGCTGCGTCGAAGCACCAAAAGGACGCAAAGCGCTTTTGCCAGACCCGCACGAATTTATACCACGCTCCCCCGGCAACCGCCGACAGGAGCGACAAATGCAGCAGCGACCGCGCCGTCGCTCCCGCACCGCCGCGCCCGCCACAGCGGCCGCACCGGCCGGCCGCACGGCGGCGCAGGTGCGCACGCGGCGCCTCGTGCTAGCGTGCGCCGTGGCGCAACAACCCTGCGACGATGGCCGCCTGATCGGCCCCGCGGGCGGCCCCGCGGGCGGCCTCGAGCGGCGTCACGCCCCGCCCGTCGGCGACATTCGGATCGGCTCCATAGTCGAGCAGGGCCAGCACGGCGGCCGCCTGACCATTCACGGTCGCCAGCATCAGTGCGGTGCGCCCGGAACCGTCGCGCGCATTGATGTCGGACTGCTTGGGCCGCAGCGCCGCGAGCGCACTCAAGTCCCCCGCCGCGGCAGCCTGGCGAAACGCCTCCTCCGGTTGGGTTGTGTCCGACCCCGCGAGCGGCGCGGGGGGCGCAGCCGCGGCGTACGCCTGGCGCTGTTGCGCGAGGTGAGCCGCGGGGGCGCCCGAGAGCGAGCTGCCTGCGGGCTTCGCGGCAGAGATCGCGGCCGCAACGCGCGCCTCTTCCCTCGCACTGTCGGTGCGCGCACCGGCCGACGGCGCCTCCTGCGCGCTGAAGGCGGCCGGCGGCGCGCGCGTGGACGCCGGCGGTGCGCCCATCGCGAGCGAGGCGGGCCCACCGCCCGACAGCTTGCCACCCCCATCGAGTGAAGCAGGGCGCGGCGCGGACACTTTCGGCATACCGGGCGTAAAGATCCGCGGCGCGATCACGAGCGCCGCAAGTGCCGCCGCCGCCAGTCCGCCGAAAATCGCCCCTCGCCAGCGGGCGCGAGCCGCGGCCGGCGTGGGCTGCCGGCTGCCCTTACCACGCGCTCCGCTCGCCGCGCTGAGCTGCGCAGCGTGCGCGAGCACCGCGCGACGCACCGACTCGCCCGGACGACTCGGATCGAGCGCCGAGGCGCGCCGATACAGCTCATCGGCTTCGTCGGACGGGTCCTGACCTGGTGGACGCGTGATCATGCGTGCTCGCGCAGTAGCTCGCGCAGCCGGGTGCGCGCGTAGCGCAGCCGGCTCTTGGTGGTCTCGAAGCTGCTGCGCATCACGGTCGCCACCTCCTCGACGCTGAGGTCGCCCTCGACCTGCAGCAGGAAGGCGTCGCGCTGCTCGCGCGGCAGTTGTGCCATGGCCTCGCTCAGCGCAGCCGCCTGCTCGCGCACCACCACGGCCGCGAGCGGACCGACGCTCGGCTCCGTGGAAAGCTGCCCGACCAGGGAGCCGGATTCGAGGTCGACACTCTCCAGGCTGACCTGGCGGCCACGGGTGCGCACGCAATCGATCATACGATTGCGGGCGATGGTGAACAGCCAGGTAGTAAAGCGCGCCGTCGGCAAGTAGCGCGCGGCATCACGGGCGACGGCAAACCAAACCTCCTGCAGCAACTCCTCCGCTGTCGCCCGGTTGCCCACGTTGCGTTGCAGATAACGCCAGGTGCTCATCTCGTGCCGCTCGTAAAGCAGCGTGAACGCCGCGGCGTCGCCACCCGCGTAGCGTGCCATCAGCGCCTCATCACTCTCGCCTGCGTCCGACATTCAGCCCGTTATCGCGGTGGCGTGGTGCCTCATCCGGGAGGGTCGGGTACGTAGCGCTGCTCGTGCGAGCGGGGAAACGGATTGGGCACCGACGCAGCGCCGTCCCCCGGCCGCACGATACCCATCGCCACGAGATTCTCAAAGCTATCGTAGCGGATGCGTATGACCTCGTTTGGCTCGCGCTGCATCCTGCGGAACTCGGTGTCGACGACGTAGGAGTATTCGCGCTCGCCGTGACCGGTGCCGAGTCGGGTGTCGGGCTGTGCTCGCGGCTCGGCGACGGCCCCGGGTGGATGCCCTACCGACCCCGCCGTCTGCTCGCCCGAGCGCGCCCCATCGGACGGGGCGGCCGCAGGCGCAGCCGGCGACGTCGGCGGAATGCTCGCGGTCGGCGCAGCCGCTGTCGGCGCCCCCGTGGACCGCACAGCGGAGCGATCCGCACCCGACGCCTCGCTCTCCTCCGAAGGCAGCGGCCCAGCCTGCGGCCCGAGGTATACCCGGGGCGGCCGGCGCTCGCGAAACAATGCGACGCCGATGACGCCGACGTTTGCCGGTCGCCCGGTACGGGCCGCATAGGAGTTCGGCAGGTCGGTAAAGACGAATGCGGCCACTTCGGCGTTGCTCTTGCGCCAGCCCGTCACCCGGTAGCGCTCGCCGGCGTCGAACACATAGCCCGCCTGATCCCACCCGGCGGTGGCGCCGGAGAGCACGTTGACGCCATCGACCGAGGTCACCGCGAGCAGACGTCCGGCGCCGCGATTGCGGATCTCGAGCGCGTAGCGGTGCCGCGGTGTTCCCGCGATCCAGTACTCGCCGCCGGCATAATAGGTGCTCAAGGCGGCGCCGCTGTCGCGGTCGATGACCGTCACGTCCGCCAGGGCGCCGAGTGCGTTCGCATTGCAGCTCGCGGCCAGTGCGGCCAGCGCCGCAAAAGGGGAAATCCGTCTCATGTTCGCTCCCGTCGTGGGCCTGATGACTGAAGCGTGGCGGGCACCCGAATGGGGTTACGGGTCAGGGGTCAGGGTTAGGGCCTGGCCCAGCCCGCCGGAGCGGTCACTGCGACGGAGGCGGCCCGTGCGTGGTCATCCATACGGCGATATCCCACGCATTGCGAATGCCGATGAACAGTAGCACCAGCGACAGCGCCGCCACGGCGTGCAGCGCCGCTACCGGGTGGTGCCAGACCAGCACGCCCGTAACGAGCAGCGCCGCGTAGGCGAGTGTCGGCAAAACCACGTTCCAGATCCAGTCCTCGCGCACCGGGACGTAGGCACTGTCCTGACCGCGCATGCTCCCGGCGAAACCGCGCAGCCTCCCGGCGATGAAGAGGCCGTACGCCACGCCCGCGAGTCCACCGAGTGCGAAGGCGGCGCTCAGGATTGTGACGGTCAGATCGGGCATGCTCAGGAACGCCGCGAGCGCGAGCACGCCGCCGAAGTGCACGATCGTCGGTGTCACGAAGGCGCTGAGGCCGGTGGGCCGCACGTTCGCGACATCACGGATCAGGGCGATGACCACGAAAGTCAGCCCCGTGAGGCCCGCTGCCGCCGAGCCGACGATGACGTAGAAGTTCTCCCAATGGGAAAGCGGTAAAGGCTCCATCGCCGTGGATCTTATAGTCCGGTGAGACAAAGAAAAACGGCGCGCCTGGGCGGTCGCCCCTGTGAGAATATTCGCTCCGAGCGCGTCCGCCGTGGACCGCAACGTTCTTCACATGAGAGCCTCGACCGTCTGGCGCTTGCTGCCCTGGCTCCTAGCGGTGCTGGGTGCCCTCACCGGTTGCACCACGTACCAGGCCTGGAGGAAGTGCGAACTCGGGGGCTGTCCGGGCGATACACAATTGCGCGCCGCGGTGATGTCAGAGTTGCATCACTATCCCGCTCTCGGACCCCCCAATCGCGTTTATGTACAGGCGCTCGATGGCGTTGTTTACCTGAGCGGTCAGGTGCAGACGGATCTGCAGCGCGCGGATGCCGAGTCGGCTGCCAGGCAGGCCGCGGTCGGACATCGCCTGGTCAACAACATCGCTCTGGGCTATAGCGGCGGCAGATGAGGCTGCGCTTCACCCGCAGATGAGCAACGTTGCAGCCCGGGCGACGGCCGACGAGCTGGCGCGGCGGGCGCTGCTGGCGTTTCTCCTCACCTTCATACTCGCCCGCACCGTGGTGTTCCTGATCATGGCGCGGCGCATCCCCAACCTCTATCTGTTCCTGCACAACACGCACGTACATCACCTCAACTACGGCATCCTGTTGCTGGCCGCGGTCGGCGGCTACCTGTTGCTGGCCGCACCGACCGGCGATGCCGCGCGCCGCACGGCGTTCGCCTACGGCATCGCCATGGCGCTCACTTTCGATGAGTTCGGCATGTGGCTGCATCTCGGCGGCAGCTACTGGCAGCGGGCGAGCGTGGACGCCAGCGTCGTGGTTGCCGCGGTGCTGGCGCTGATCGCCTACGCCCGCTCCATCAAGACCTTCGAGCGTCGCCACGTGCGCGCCTTCGCGGTGCTGGGGATTGCGTTGCTGCTGTTCGGCGTGGTGCTTTACGACGCCTCGATCCACATCGGCAACGTCGAGGGACCGCGGCTGCGGGAGCTCGAGCTCGCCTCCTCACCCTGAGGGGCTGCTGGCGTCGAGCGCGGCGCCAGTCGCCGGCCGCGGTGGCGAATCGCGGTGGGGCTCAGTTGAGAAGCCCGAACACCGCCACGCCGCTCTGGGTGCCGACGAACACCTTGCCGTCCGCGATCGCCGGCGTGATGAACTTGTTGCCGGCGCCGAACTGGTCGCGCCCACTCGCCGCCTGCGAGCTGTTGTAGAGCTCGTGCGCGAGATTGCTCGCGTCATACGCGTGCAGCACCGCGGGACTCGAGTTCTCATGCGCCCAGACGATGCCGTTGCCGGTGCCGTTCGCGGAGACCGCCGGGGATGTGCCGGGATAGGTGTACTTCGTGGCGCCGCTCGAGGAGGGCGTGCCGGCGAGCCGCGCCGCGCTGACGGGGAACGCCACCAGCGCGCCGTTCGAGTTGCCGTAGTACAGCACACCGTTGAAGTACGCGGGCGTCGACCAGATCCCACCCGGAAGCGCGCCGGACAATTGCTGCCAGATATTGTTGCTGTTGGAATTGAATTTGCCCATCGAGTCGCGGTTAACGACGTACAGGTTGGTATCCTTGCCGGCGCCCACCGCGAGGTGGCGTACGGTGCCACCGGAGTCGGTCAGGTCCGGCAACAGCAGGATGCCGCCCGAGCCGAGGTCGGCATCGTTGGCCGATTCGCTCACCGCGTTCGACATGGTGAAGTAGTCGGCGACAGTCAGCGTACCGCCCGCGGTCGACAGCTTGAGGAAGCTGTTGCCGTAGTCGCCACCGCTCGGGAAGCCGTTGGCATCGAGCGTCGTATCGAACGCTCCGTTGGCCGTCAGCAGATAGACATTGCCGCTCGAGTCGGCGGCAGGCCCCCCACCACTCATCCAGATCGCCGGTCCCTCGCCGCCGCTGTTGGCCGCGACGTTGAGCACCGCGGTGCGCGCGAGCGTGCTCTCGCTGTAGGCGATGATCCAGCCGTAGTACGGCGGCGCATCGCAGTGCGAGGTCCAACTGGTGTAGATCGTTCCCCCCGAGAGCAGTAGCGCGGCCCGCTCCTCGTACTGTCCCGCATCGAACGAGGAGGTTCCACCCTGCATCGGGTAGGTCGCCGAGACCACCACGGGGCCGTTGAGCAGTTCCGCACCGGTGGTGACATCGAGCGCGTGCAGCCGCTGGTAGTAGGTCCCCGAGGCGGTCGCGACCGACATGGCCACGAGGAAAATCGTGCCGTGCGCACCGGCGCTGCGGTCGATGACGGGTGTCGAGGTGACGCCGATGGTCGGGGTTACCTGGGTGCAGCCGTTCGACGGCAGATCGTCCACCGTCTCGCCGCTGCCGAGCAGCGACACGTACCACAGGAGCGTGCCACTGTCGGCGTCGAAGGCGTAAACGGAGTCGTTCTCGGTCGCGACGAACAGCACATTGTGCTTGGCTCCCTGCACGGTGAGCCCCGAGAGGTAAAGCGGCTGGGCGTCGACCTTCCCGTCGGTGCTGAGCAGGCGCAGCAGCCCGAAGCTCTGCGAATTGACGTTGGCCAGTGTCAGCACCGACTCGGTCAGATTCTGGCCGGTCCTGCCGAGGTCGTACTTGTAGGTGACGATATCGGTCGGCTGTGCCGGCGTTGGATTGACGCCGCCGCCACCGGAACCCGGCGTCCCCGGTGTCCCCGTCGTTGCCGCGGTGCCGCCGCTCTTGCCGCTGCACGCTGAGAGCGCCACAACCAGCAGCAGCGCCCCCACGACACTTACTCGCATACGCAACTTCGCTTCTCCTGTCGGTTCAGCTCAAGTCTTCACGCGGCAACAGGCAGCGGCAAGTCGTCGGTGAAGCGCGACAGGGAGCGATTTGACAATGTTGGTCAGGGCTGCGGCGGCGTCCCGTGATGCCCACCGCCCGCGGACTGTTCGACGCGATCGCGCAGTCCGGTGAGAGCGGCCGGGAGGTCCTTGCGTAACGAGCGCGACACCAGCACCTGCGGGATCCAGAATCCCGGATCGACGTACACCTCGTACTCGACCACCGTCGCCGACGCATCCGGCGTCTGCGTCAGCAGCCACGTGCCCTCCTCTTCCTTCAGGTCGCCGCTGGTGCGGCGGAAGTCGATGCGACGCGGGCGATCGTAATGGGCGCGAAACACGTAGCGAACCGTCGGCAGCAGCCACGAGTAACGCACCTCGTGCTCGATGTCCTCCCAACTGCCGTCGGCCGCGCCGTCGAGGCGCCGACAACCCTTGAGACCCGGCACGAACGACGGCGTCTGCGTGCAATCGGTCATGACGCGCCAGATTGCCTCCGGCGATGCCTTGATGCGCACAGCCGCGCGGACGCGGCCGCGCGGTCGCTCGGGGTCGATCGCCGTCGCGGTCGACACCACCACCTGACCGTGCGCCAGACGCTGCTGAACCTGCGGGTCCTCGAGCCATCCGCCCTGAGCGATCACCGCGAGCGGCTGCAGCAGGGCGATCG
>Ga0335076_10002166_pt1 | contig 19399 bp, 23 predicted proteins | sample Lox_Sample_25_FD_206717 | JGI IMG/M metagenome (GOLD analysis project Ga0335076, IMG submission 206717) | Soil microbial communities from Loxahatchee National Wildlife Refuge, Florida, United States - Lox_Sample_2.5 | ecosystem: Environmental > Terrestrial > Soil > Wetlands | place: USA...
CATAGGAAGGCTGGTAAGCCCAATTGTCGAAATTGTAGTAACTGAACAATCCGATATAGGACAAGAAGATTCCTGCGTCGACATTGACTCCATGGAGGACGTTGAAGTGATAACCGCCGTAGGCTTCGGCAAGGTAGCGATAGGCGGTGAACAAGTCCCATTGTCCGTGACCGGGGCTGGCGTCATTTCGCGGCGTGGTCGCGGAATACATTCCGAATTGAGTCATAAAGCGGCCGCGGACATTGTCCCAGTGGAAATCGCCGCCTAAGCCGAGTTGCTCCAGCTGGACTTCATAAGAGCGAAAGAGCTCGCTGGAGCCGCTAATGGTGTGATCGGTGGGATGGTTGAAGTTGGCGACGTAGTTGGTGTCGAAGCGAATTTCCGGAGTGAAAAATTTGGTATCCCAGTAGATGTCCTTGGTGCGGGCATTGCCGTTGAGCCAGGTCCAGTCAGCATCGGAAAAGGGCTCGACGACGGCGGGCTTGCCCGTGGCTGCTTGTGCGGCGCCGGCTTGATCCTGAGTGGGATTCACGCTGGACGAAGAGACCGCGTCGGCGTGAGCGGGGCTAGTTGCGATTGCGCCGGGAGTTGCCGGCATGGCTGTCGCGGAGGTTGAGGTGGCGGGCGAGGACGGTACGACGGTGGAGGTCGTGGCTGTGGCAGGACCTTTGGATTCGAGTTCGGCGACACGCTTTTCAAGTTGCTCGATGCGTTCGAGCATCCACAGCTCGCGTTCGGTCAGGCCAGTGGCAGGGACGGAGGAAGGTTTGGCCGTGGTTTTCGCGGCGGCGTCCGAATCTTTGGAGCCGTCGGGAGTTCCGTCGGCCGCAGGAACGGGAAGGGCAAATACCGAGAAGGACAGGAATCCGAACAAAACTGCACGCGCCAAGGAAGTAGGCATGATGTTCCCCCTGAAAGCATCGGGCAACGAATTGTATGGGAATGGCAGCGTACTGCTGCCAACGGCGGTCCGACAAGAACTCTCGTTGCCAACAAAGGATAGGGCGGGGGGCATAAGGATTTCGTGAGGGTGGAATGAGCGATGTGTAAGATGGAGAGGTGTCGGGAACGAGAGGCTTGCTGGCCTAGAAGCTCATTGATGGGTGATTTGGCTGGAGACTTCGGCTACGACCTTTAGCATTTCTTCCTTGATTAAGCCGTTGGTGGCAAGAATGGAGGAACCGCCCAGAGTATAAGGCTGGCCTTGCATATCGGTTATGGTTCCCCCAGCTTCTTCGACGAGGACAACGCCAGCGGCAGTGTCCCAGGGATTCAGACCGAATTCCCAGAAGCCGTCGAAACGCCCCATCGCGACGAAAGCCAGATCGAGCGCCGCAGAGCCATCGCGGCGTACGCCATGAGAGCGCAGCGTGAAATCCCAGTAGTAACGAAAATTGGGATTGGACCCGCGATCATGGTTTGGGAAACCGGTGCAAAGCAGGCTGTCTTTCAACGCGTGGACTTGGGAACAGTGGATGCGGTTGCCGTTGAAGAAAGCGCCTTCGCCACGGGCCGCGGTGAAAAGCTCGTCGTAAACCGGATTATAAATAACGCCGAGAAGTAGTTCGTCTTTGTGGGCGAGAGCCATAGAAACGCAGAAGCAAGGATACGAGTGTGCGAAGTTGGTGGTGCCATCGAGAGGATCAATGTGCCAGCGATAGTCGGAGGAGGTTTCTTTTCCGGTGCCCTCTTCGGCGGCGACAGCATGTTCCGGGAAATATTTCTGGAGTTGGCCGACGATGAAAGCTTCGGAGCGGCGGTCGGCTTGAGTGACCAGATCGAATTCGCGTTTATGGGAAATGGTTAGCGGGCGTTGCATCTCTTCGCGCAAAATTTTTCCGGCTGACTGCGCGATTTCGACGGCTACTTCCAGAAAAGAATTGGACATTGAGATCCGGGCCGCAGCAAGGACTTACTGAGGGCCAGTGAGATAGGTCGTCCGGTGACGCGCAGTGTAGCCCGGCAGAACCTTCACTTCAATTGTACGGTAAGAGTTGGCAGGGCCGCGGGGATTTGGATAGTAGGCAAGGCGGTACTGGGTGCGCAGTTCACTGTTGATACGATCGAAGATAATCGGCAATTCCTGAGGGGCTTCGGGGAAGAACATGGCACCGCCGGTGGTTTCGGTGATGGTTTGTAGGGCATGTTCGCCGGCAGTGTTGCGGCCGTTCTCATTTTTAACCGGGCGAATAACAACGGTATAGAGGAGAATGCCAGCGCGAAGGGCGGCTTTGCGGGCAGCCTCAAAATCGTAGTAGCTGGTGGTTTCGCCCGCGTCAGTGACCAGGATAATGACTTTACGGCGCTCACCGCGGCGTTTCTGAAGAGCTTCGGAACCCAGGAAAACGGCGTCGTAGATGGAGGTGCCGGCGCCGTCAGGAATTTTGTGAACGGCCTCCTGAAGAGCGGCAACTTTATCGGAAAAGTAAGGAGGCAATTGGCGAACGTGCTCGTCGAAGGCGAATACGCTGAGGCGGTCTTCAGGGCGCAGAACCTGTTGGATGAAGTGTGCGGCGGCATCTTCTTCGGTGGTTTTCTCGAGGTGGGCGCTGAGGCTGGCGTCAATCATTAAAGCAATATCGAGAGGTTGGTGGGTTTCCTGCTCGAAGACATCAATTTTTTGTGGGACGCCTTCTTCTAGAATTTGGAAAGCTTCGACGGGCAGGTTGGGGGCGGGACGGTTGTGATCGTCAAGGACGCTGACCAGAACGGTGACGAGGTTGACGTTTACTTTGAGGGTTTTGCCAGACTGCGCGGCGTCCTGGTTCTTGTCCTTTTGCTCCGGCGGGGTTGAAGCGGGGGCAGCGGACGGAGGGGCGCCGGGCTGAGCCCAAGGAGGGCGGTCGGGCTTTTCCTGAGTAAAGATGATGAGCGGAAAAGCAAAGAGGGCGAGCGCGGCGGCGATGGGCTTGGTGACCTGACGAGTCATGTATTGGCTAAGATGCGGAATGGAGAGTAGAAGGTGGTGCGGGCGGCAGTTCGCCGTCGGCCCAGACGGCGCCATCCTGGAAATACTCCTTTTTCCAGATGGGGACGGTGCGCTTAAGGGTGTCAATGGCGAAGCGGCAGGCGTCGAAGGCGGCGGCGCGGTGGGGAGCGCTGACGGCGATGAAGACGCTGGTTTCGCCGATTTGCAGACGACCGAGGCGGTGAACGATGGCTACGCGATGGATGGGGAACTGTTCATGCAAAGCACCGCCGATTTCTTTCATTTTGGCGAGGGCCATGGATTCGTAGGCTTCGTAGTCAAGATAGAGAGTGGGACGGCCATGCGATTGGTTGCGCACGAAGCCGTCGAAAGTGACGATGGCACCGTCCTGATCTGCGCGGACATTTTGGACGATGGCGACCGGGTCGATGGGTGAAGGGACGAGAGCAAACAAATCGTTTTCGGCTGTAGTGTTGATCATATGGACGAGTTTAGCCGCCGCTTACGGGGGGCAGAAAGGCAACTGTATCATTATCGGCCAAAGGCGTATCCCACGCTGCGAATTCCTGGTTGCGAGAAGCGACGAGGGAGGAGCGGAACGCAGCGAGTGTTGGGAATCGGGTGGCATAGCAATTGAACAAATCAGAAAGCGTGGCGCCCTGGGAAATCTCTGTTTGTTCCTGGGTGATGCCCGTGAGCTCTCGCAGGCGACCAAAGAAGAGGACTTCGACCCGAAAATGGGATGAGACACGAGTCACATGAAAATTGTAACCTGAGGTTACGCGCCCTACCAACGAGCCGGGTTCGCTCATGGCTCGGAGATAACAGGAAAAAAACATGAAGATCTTAGTAACAGGATCGACGGGACTGGTCGGGCGCGCGCTAGTGAGCGAACTGAAGAATGCGGGACACACGGTGTGCCGGTTGGTGCGTCCAGACACGCGTGCGGAAGCGCTGGCGGGGAGTGATGGATTTGACGTGCGTTGGGATCCGGCGACGGGAGAGCTCGGTGGGGCGGCAGTGGGCGCGGACGCGGTGGTGAATCTGGCTGGGGCATCGATCGCAGACGGCCGGTGGACCACGGAGCGAAAGAACGTGTTGCAGAGCAGCCGCGTGGACACCACACGGGCACTGGTGGGAGCATTGGCGAAAATGTCGTCGCGGCCGCGGGTGCTGGTGTCGGCGTCGGCGACCGGATACTACGGGAATCGAGGGGATGAAGTTTTGACGGAAGAGAGTCCGGCCGGAACGGGCTTTTTAAGTGAGATTGCGAGGAAATGGGAAGGCGAAGCGGAGAAGGCGGAAGTTTTGGGAATTCGCGTGGTGCTGGCGCGATTTGGAGTGGTGTTGTCGAAGGAGGGCGGAGCGTTAGCGCAAATGGCGCGGCCGTTTCGAATGGGGGCGGGAGGAAGGATGGGCTCCGGGAAGCAGTGGATGAGTTGGGTGGGGCTGGAGGACGCGGTGGCGGTGGTGAAGCTAGGAATGGAAAATGGCAGCGTGCGCGGAGCGCTGAATGTGGTATCGCCACAACCGGTGCGAAACGCGGAGTTCACCGAAGTGTTGGGGAAAGCGTTGCGCCGTCCCACGCTGTTCCCTGCCCCGGCGTTTGCGCTGCGGCTGGCGCTTGGGGAGATGGCAGATGGATTGTTGCTGGCGAGCGCGCGAGTGGTGCCATCGAAATTGGAGAAGCTGGGATTTAGGTTCGCAGATGCGGATTTGCGTTCGACACTAGCGCGATTGTTTGCCCATTAAAACCGTGCGAGTAGCGCGTAAGTCCCGCGAAGAAACGGCCCGCCTCGGAAGGCGGGCCCTACAAGAGCTGCTACAAAAGCTGCGATTCGGACGGGGTTTCGCAGAAGCGGCAGCTGAGCCGCCGCACTCCGAAGCGGCTCACTTCACCACGTTCATAGTGACGGTGATGGTGAGGATACGACCGCTCAAAGGGTCGGCCGCCTGGGTGGTCTGGATGGTTTGGCCATCGCGCATGGATAGATTAAGGTCGGTCCGGAATTGGCGAATGACCGGTTCCTTGAATCGTGGGGAGTTTGCATCTATGGCGCCGCCGGATGTGCGTTCGGTGGCTACGAGCACATCGCCTTCAACCCAAGAGCGCTCCAGGGCAAGATTGACATCGAAGCGGCCATCGTCCGCGGTAAGGGATTGAGCATCGACGTTGGTTCCGACGTCGATATATTGCATTCCATCTTTGCCTGCATAGACAGGCACTCGGCTGCCCATGCGCACCTTGGTCATTGGCGGTCGGAAGGCAGGATTGGAACTGGGCTCAACCGCGCGAACAAAAAATGTGTACGGCAAGTTTGTGACTTTTTTTTCGCCCTCGGTTTCGGTGAAAGTGACCTGCAGCTTAAGTGTGACGGCCTGCTTCTTGTTATCCGGCTTGGCGGTCTCTTGAGCCGCCAAGCTCGAGGTAGTTAGGGAAAGCACAAAGAGTACTGCCAAGGCAAAGCGTGCGATCTTCATTCTTCCTCCTGATGCTTCGGCCGAAACCGGATCACCGAGTCGATTTTGGTTGCTCCTGAGTTGCGGTGCCGTCCAAAGGCTTCCATTGCAAATCGTCAATGTTCAACGACGCGATTTCGATAGGTATATCGGGCAAAGCCGGCGCCGGATGAGTTAAGGCAATGGCCGTTTGGTTTTCTTGTGGGATCTGTGCAACGAATTCGGCGAAGGCACGGCGCTCCTCCGGAAGAACGATGACCTGGTCCGCGTGGGAGGTCGAAAGGGTGGAGAGTTCCCGTTTGGTTCCCGGCGGGTGGTGGGCTTTCTTTGGCTGTGGAGACGACGCAGGCCCGGAGCTCAGCGACAATGCTGGAACGCTTTCCGCGGTTTGTGTCGTTGTTGCGATAAAAGGCGCGCGGAAAGAAGTATGAGCAAAACTCACGAGTAAAACCGCAATTACCGCGACTATGGCGAAACTCCACCTCGTAGCCCAGACGAGTGAGGGGGCGTTCACATTTTCCAGTTGTGTCCTGACGGCCGGAACCAGAGAGGGCGGTATCGGGGCATTCACGATGGATTGCAGTTCGGTAGAAATAGAGGAAAACAGTTTGGTTTCCGATGCGTAGTATTCGCAGCAGGACGCGCAGGATTGTTGGTGAGCCGCGGCGAGGGGAGGAAGCGCGGCGGCGCTGTTGGCGAGCAAATCCGTGATTGTGCGTCGGAATTCTTTGCAATTCATCGGAGCTTCTCCGCGAGCGCTTTTCTGCCCAGGAACAGCCTAGATTTCACGGTGCCGAGTGGGACCGCCAGCATGGAGGCAACCTCTTCGAGAGTGTATCCATGGATAGCCGCGAGAATCAGCACCAGCCTGAATTTTTCCGGCAATTCCTCCAGCGCTTTTTCCAGTTGTTCGCGGAACGCGTTGGAGGCAACCAGCTGTTCGGTGCTGAGAGAACCTTGGCTGAGATCAGGGGCGGCCCATTCGGTTTCGCGCCGTTCGCGGCGCTTTGTGGAACGCCACCGGTCCAGCGCCAGCCGAAACGTGATGCGCACGAGCCAAGAGCGAAAGCGGGTGCGGTCTTGCAGGCGATCGAATTTCTGGTAAGCGCGAAGGAGGGCATCTTGAGCAACTTCTTCGGCATCCGCGGCATTGCGAAGCACGCCTTGCGCCACGCGAAAGGCCAAGGGTCCGCATTCCTCGAGGCGCGATTCAAACTCACGTTGCAAGCGGGATTGCGCGATGCCCCGTGCGGTGTTGATCTCGATCGTTCTACCCGGCTGGATCAGGACCAGCTCCTGCATGTCGAACTCCCTACCCATTACTAGACGGCGTGCGAGGGGATTTGGTTCACGGCACAGAGACACGGATGTTAAATGTTCAGCGAGGCCAACAGGTCCTCGAGGTTGTCTTCGTCGACGAGCAGGATGACTTCGGCGGCGGCCTCAGCGGTGAGAGGGACGGAGCCCTCATCGAAGGCGTGAAACAAGCGCATTTTTGCGATCGCGTATTCTTCGCTGGGAGTCAGGGAACGGCCGTTAGCGAGCGCCCAAGCCTCAAGTGCTTCTTGCAGGACAACGATGCGGAGCGGGAACGTCGTCCTACGGTCTGCAGAAATGGCGTAGATGAATTCGCCCGCGGGTCCGTGAGCGCTGCCGATGCGATTCACTTCGTAGAAACAATATTGGTAGACGTAGCCGTTCGCCGCCGAGTAGCTTTTCACGCGACGAACGGCGTCAGGGCGTGCCATGGGCGCATTATTTTGGGCGAGGACGAGAAAGTCAATGCGAGGGATGTGACGCGAGGGGATTTTTCAAAGTGGAATGGAAGCGCGGCATGAATTTCAGAAGAGAACGGAGATGGCGAATTTGGAGCAGAGGGCAAGGCGGATGAGGTGGGAAGAGTTGTTGGCGTAGGGCTGAAATGCATTGCTAGGTCTGATTTTATTGGGGTGGCGGCGGCAGGGGTGTTCGCTGCAATGGAGATTGAGAGTTGGGTGGTGGTTGAGTTGCATATGGGGGGGCATGCGGCCCCTTCCGCGAGTAGCGAGAGCGAATGGTCTGACAAGAAGCAATGCGTCAGCAAGGCACGAGCGTGTGCTGACCGGCGTGCTCCTCGCGATGGGTGCGTGGACTCTGGGCTGCGGCGGGGGAGGCGCAGGCTCAGTAGCGCCACCATCGCCACCACCTCCCTCCACTAGCGTAACCGTGCGCGTGAGCCCAGCAAGCGGCACAGTGTTGCTGGGCGGGACAACGAGTTTCACGGCAAGCGTTTCAAATACGAGCGATACCAGTGTGGTCTGGGCGGTAAATGGAACACCGGGCGGATCCGTTCAAGCCGGAACCATTTCTGCCGATGGACTGTATACGGCGCCCGCAGATCTTCCCCCGGGCGGGACGGTACAAGTGACAGCCACGAGTCACGCCGACTCTTCGAAATATGCGACGGTGAGTGTATCGGTTACGAGCGATATTGCCGTTACGTTGACGCCCAGCGTGGCGAGCGTCGAACTAGGAGCAAAACAGCCGGTTCAGGCCTCGGTTGTCAGTAAATTCTGGATGCGGATATCTACTTCAATCCGAGCGGTGACGTTTGCGACGCCCGCGGCACTGAGCAGCAACCCAAAGGCCTACGACCTCGAATCGCTTCTGGCTCATGAGCTCGGGCACTCTCTGGGCTTCAGCCATTCCGCAGTGTGGAGTGCGATGATGTTTCCCTTCGCGCCCGCGCCGGGAACGTTTGCTGGCGTTCGACCGACGGCACAAAAACCGGATGCGCCGCTGGCCGACGATGATCGCACCGGATTGCGCATCCTCTACCCGGACCCCAATGACACGGTGTTCGTGGGATCGATTCAAGGGCGAATTGTGCCGGCCAATCCGCTATCGCTGCCCACATCGCCAACCGGAATGACTGGTGTGTTCGGCGCGCATGTGGTGGCAGTAGATGAGGCTACCGGCGCGGTGATTGCCGGTACGTTGGGAGGATGGAGCTGCCAGGCACCGGGACCGGTGCAATTCGACGGCAGCTACACGCTGGCGCATCTTCCTGTGGGACGCAGCTACAACGTTTATGCGGAGCCGCTCGATGGAGCCGTGGCGCCGTCGGAGGTGAGTAACGCGCTGACGACTCTGTGCCGGAACTCGATCACCGATCCGGGCTGGCCAAGTTCACAGGCGTGTGTCGTGCCTCCGGTGAATCTGGAATTTACGACGCGAACGCGACCCGCACCGTAACGACGTGCCTAAGAGAAATTCGCGCCAAATTTAAATGGCGTTGGAACACTGGTGACGTGACGCCAGGACGATGAGAATTTTCGATTTGATAACGAGATTCGCGTGATCCGAGGGTTAGGCGCTGGCGGGGACCATCCAGCCGCCGCCGAAGATCAGGCCGGGGCCGAGCGAGGCCAAGAAAACGGGCAAACGCTGATCTGCAGGCTGCGTGGCCGCATGGTGCAAGGCGGCATGCAAGGCCGCGCCACACATGGAAGAGCCCAAATTGCCGCGGGTGCTGCCAATCGGCGGGAAATTCTTAACGGACACACGCAACTGTTTGGCTAGGAGGTTAACGAGGCGGGGATTGGGCTGATGAGTCGCGAACGCACCCACGTCATCGCGGGATATACCGCTGCGATGCTCGACTTCCCCGATTACTTTTTCCATGCGATTGACGGCGGCGCGAGAGAGCGCGTCTCCATCGAATTGCACATCCAACTGGCCCTTTCCAGACTCACTAATAGCAATGGTCTCCGCATACTGAGAAGCGCACCCGAAAAAGAATTCTCCTAGACGGTAAGCAAAGCTTTTGGAGTCACGTGGTTTGCTGGAAAGCAAAAAAGCGCTAGCTCCGTCCCCGAATAGACCGCCGAACTCGCCAATCGCCCTTCCAGGGCCGAGCGTGCGGCTGTGTACGTCCGCAGTGGCGACCAGGATTTTCTTGGCGCGCCCGGAAGCGAGAAGAGCTTGCGCTACCGCGAGATTTTGCAGAAGAGCCAGACAGCCACTGCCCACATCGAGGGCATTGCAGTTTTCCCGCAAGCGAAGTTTGCCGTGAAGAATGGCAGAAAGGGAAGGATAGGCGTGATGGGTCTCGCTGGCGGCAACGATCCAGTCCAGACTGTCGGCATCCTGGCCGGTATCGTGGAGAAGTTGCTGACAAGCTTTGGTGCCGAGGGTACCTTCGTCTTCATGTTCGGAGGCATGCGCGAGGGAGACGATACCGGCACGACTTTTCAGCTTGCCTTCCGGCATGCCAAAGGCGTGATCGACTTCTTCGGATGGCACGACGCGCGAACCGAAGGCGCTGGAAGAACCCACTACGTAGACATCAGTAATGCTCAAAGCTGGGACCTCTTGTAGACCGCAATTCGGTAGCGCGGGAAGAGCCGATAGTGTAGCGCATCCGCGAAGCGGTATCCATCATCAGGCAGGAGGATGCGCATTTCCAGTCCAGATTAGGGACAGGCTTGCTCAATCAGAAATACTCGATGGCTTCGGGCGAACTGCGGAATCCGTACTGCTCGGCTTGCAGGCGGAGGGCATCGTCCAACGCGGCAGCGCGCCCTTGGGAAAACAAGGAATTGCTGGTGACGTCGGCGAAACCGTGCAGCTGGAGCAAACGATCTTCAGCATCCCGGTGTGTTTCAAGAGCCGCTCCTCGTCTTAGATGCAACGGGACGATACCGCGCTGCACCAACGCCGGGCAGATCAGCAGGAAGCGATGGCAGTGGAGGGGATCTTCCTCTGCGCACATCAGAACGAGGTTTTGGCTCTGCAGCAAACCGGTGAGCCTGTCGGTAGCTTCGAGAAAATCGGGAGCCGTGCGGCGAGCAGCGTAGTCGACGAGCCCATCGGCGCGGTAGTAGCGCGAATCGATGGGACGGCCGCCAAATTGGTCGCCAAAAAACTGGTAAATGATTTTGGCGGCGGCGAGCTGAGCCATGAGCGGCTCGCGATTGAACTGCGGAAAACGAAAACTGCCGGGACGGCTGCGGACGTCGCAGACCAGATGAATTTCGTGCCGGATGAGAATGCCGAGCAGGTCTGACATTTCCTGGTTGGAATGGCCGATGGTGTAGAGACGGTAAGCCGTTTTCTGGGATGCGATCATGGGCAGGCGATGCGTAAAAGGAATTGTAGCGCGTTGCGAGTTGGAGGCCAACGCGGGGCGGTGGAGGCTAACGTTTCGCGGCGTTCTGTTTTTTGGTGACTGATACCAGGGCGGTGACGGTGCGATCGAGTTCTTCGATGAGCGGGTTCGTTCCAGCTTTGCGAAATTCCGCGACCAGGGCGCGGTAATACCAAAGCGTGCCGTCTTTTTTGCCGGCGAAGCGGTCGAACACCGAGTCGCCGTGAACGCGAACTTCGTACAAGGTTTCGCGAACGTTGGAAAGCTTATCGGCGGCGGAGACCAGCCGGACCTCGTCGGATTCGGACGCTACCCGTTTCACGTAAGCTCGCTTGCGATCCATCCAGGGCGGCTTTGGCTCGGTGTAGGAGTCGGTACAGCCGTCGACGATATGGGCGACACGTTTGCCGAATTTTCTTTGGATTTCCCGAAGGCGCGGGCGTCCGCCCTGATCTTCGACAGCGTCATGAAGCAACGCAGCAATGGCCATTTCTTCGTCGCCGCCATACTCAATGACGAGAGCTGTGACACTGAGCAGGTGACCGATGTACGGGCGTTGTGTGCGTTTGCGAACCTGGCGACCGTGCAAACGAGCAGCATAAGCGAGGGCTCGAACAAATTTGTTCGAAAAGACCCTAGGTGAAAGGCGCTTGGCGATAGCCCGAGTTCCTTAGCGTTGGCGAACTTTGCTGAGCAAGCGCAGAATTTCCAGGTAGAGCCAGACGAGGGTGACCATCAGACCGAAGGCGCCGTACCATTCCATGTACTTTGGCGCACCCATGCGCGTGGCATTTTCGACCATGTCAAAATCGAGGATTAAATTGAGCGCGGCAATGATGACGATGAAGACGCTGATGCCGATGCCGAGCGGCGTGGCGCTGTAGAGAAACGACATGGGCCGGTGGAACAAGAAAGTCATAACCATGTTTGCGAGATAGACCAGAGCAATGCCCCCCGTTGCGGCGATGACGCCCAACTTGAATCCGCGGGTGGCGCGAATGACACCGAATTTGTAGGCGAGCAGCATCACAAACGTGACCGCGAAGGTGAGACTGACGGCCTGCACCGCGATGCCGTGATAGGTCTTGTCGAGAACGGCGGAAAGACCGCCGAGAAAAAGACCTTCGAGCAAGGCGTAGATGGGAGCGGTGATGGGCGACCAATTGCTTTTGAACACGGTGATGAGAGCGACTACGAAACCGCCAAGTGCGCCACCGAGCATCCAGGGATAAGCCGCTTCGGGCGTTTCGGAGTGGGCCAAGCCCCAGGTCCAAGCCGCGGCCACGACGACAAACAGAAGCAACAGACCAGTTTTGTTGACGGTGCCTTGGATGGTCATGGCGTCGCCGGTGACCATCTGGCCGGTGAATGCCTTTTCCTTAAGGACCGGATTATTTGAGCGTGTCAGGTCTGCCATGGAAGTGACCTCCGAGCTGAGAGTTGAAGTATAAGGATATCATTTTTGCGGAAAGCCAGAGCGTTGGGGGCCCGGCTCCGGAGAAATAGTGGCTGCTCAATGGACACTGTTCGAACACCGAGCCATTTGACGGGGATTTTGAACCAAATTCGTTGGTCGACAGGTCTCCGGCTCGTTCAAATCCCCGTCCAACCTCGTAGAGTTCAATATCGACCACGCCTTTTTTATGAGTCGCGAGGTCCTTTTCGAGGTTTATAGCTGCTTGTTGTATCCACTGTTCCTTGTGACCGCTGTCTTTGGAGGCCTTTGCGAGATAACAGATTGCGACTTGGTCGTATAAAAAGTCTTCGGGATGCTTTTCCATCCAGTCCTGAGCCACTCTGATCGCGTTGTCGAACCGGCCTCGCTGGCTATAGCTCACTGTCAGTGTCATCGCATCATTCAGTTTTTCTGGCGTCTTGGCTTTGCACCCTGCAAATGAACAAGCTGCCAACAGCACGATCGTAAGTCCTCTTCGCAGCACAGAACTCTCCCTCATCTGTACACAAGGAAATTTGAACAGCTTCCGTCGGTTTCGTCTCTAGGCCGTCGGTACAGCTGTGATGGCGAAGTCAAGAGCAGGCGCGAGTGCGAAAAGACGACCAAAATCCTGGTAATCGGGTAACCGTCCACGGTATCAATGTCCCGCACCGTGCTAGGGCTACCTCATTTGCTATTTTTTGGGGAATGAACGACGGAACTGGCGGAAGGAATAGCTGGTAGCGCTAACGGGAATCGAACCCGTATTTCGGCCTTGAAAGGGCCGCGTGCTAACCGTTGCACCATAGCGCCACAGGCAGGTAGTTACAAGCTTTTAATTATACGGGAATCGCGCGATACGCGCCATTGTCAGCGGCTGGAGCCGAAGCGATAGCCGTTCACGATTTCTTCCTCGCCATCGCGGAGTTCGCGGCCTTCGCCATTTTCGACAGCGAAGACGTACCAGCCGCAGCCGTGGGGTAGTGCACACTGCGCTGCTTCTATGGGGGTGCGATGCTGGTGGAGGCAGCGCCGATGGCTCCAACTGTCGGTCCACCCAGCTTCGTAATGCAGGTGAATGTCCGGATGGATCGGCGGAGGCGGCGGGGGTGCTGTTCGAGGCGCGCGGGATTGGCGCTTCAGATGCCGCTTCACCTGCTTGCTTGTTCGCCGGGAGGCTCGCACGGGATGTCCCTTGGAATAAAGTACAAACAAGGTACAAAGAACCTGTATCCGGCGTCAACTGGATTGGTTACTTCTGGCGGTCTTCCCATTCTTCGTGCCAGGCCATCTGGATGGCTTCGAGTTTGCTCTCGTTGGATTTTTGGGGATCTCCGGCAAAACCAGGGAGCTCCGTGATCCACTTGTGCATGTCGGTGAAGCGGACGGTGAGCGGATCGACATCGGGGAATTTGTCGGTGAGACCGATGGCGATGTCGTCGAGGTTATCCCAGTCGAAAGTTGGTGGCATGGAGGCTCCATTTGAGATATCAGATAACAGATATCGGATACCAGGTGTCAGATATCAGATAACGGATATCAGAAAGAAAGCGGCATCGCCCGGTTCTGACTGGCGTTACAAACGGCAAACTGAAAATCGGCTCAATGATCCAGTTCTTTCGCGTAATTTTTATTCCACTCGGGGATTTCGACGACGATGTCGGTGGTTCCGTCGGGAACAGTTTGGCAACCGAGGCGCGATTTGGGAGTGATGCCGGGGGCTTCGTCGAGTTCATCGAGTTCGGCGTCGGTGGCTTCGTTGCAGGATTCCAAGCCTTCTTTCACCATCACATGGCAAGTGGAGCAGGCGCAGACGCCGCCGCAGGCGTGGTCCAAGCCCATCTTGAAACCTTCGGAGATATCCAGAATGCTGCCGGGCAAGCCGTTATGGCCGTAAGGAAACTTTTCCGGATCGACTTCCACGGTCTTGCCGCTGGGCAGAAAGGTAACTTTGAACCGCTTGGTGGCCTTCTTGTATTTCACTTCTTCGATATAAGGATTGCTGCCGCCCATAAGCGTCTCCCTTAGACTTCCGCCAATTTTTTGCCTTCGAGGGCCGATTGCAAAGCCGAATTCATAAGCAACTCCGCCAGATGTTCGGTGGCGTGGTTCACTTCGTCGATTCGTTTGCGAATTTCCTTGTAGTCGGTTCCCTGCATCGCCTCTTTTAGGGCGACGACGGAATTGTCGATTTTGATGCGCTCCGGTTGGGACAAATTCACGGAGTTGGGATTCACGAGCGCCTTTGCCGTGGCCGCGAGAATGGCCTCAGCTTCCGTGCGGGCTTCAATGACCTGGCGCTCGGCGAAATCCTGTTCGGCGTATTCGATGGATTCTTCCAGCATGCGCTCGATGTCGTTATCGTTGAGACCATAGCTTGGCTGCACTTCGATGGAGTGCTCCGTGCCGGTGCGGATGTCTTTGGCGCCAACCTGCAGGATGCCGTTGGCATCAATGAGGAACTTCACTTCGATGCGCGGGAGTCCCGCCGGAGCCGGTGGAACACGCAAGGTGAACCGGGCAAGCGAGCGACAATCTTTCGCCAACTCGCGTTCCCCTTGGAGGACGTGGATGTCGATACCGGTCTGATTGTCGACGCCGGTGGTGTAAAGCTCTTGCGCGCTGGCGGGAATGGTGGAGTTACGCGGGATGACTTTGGCGACCGCGCCTCCGTACGTTTCGATACCCAGAGAGAGCGGCGTGACATCGAGGAGCAGCATGTTTTGCACGCCGTGCGCGAGGATGTTCGCTTGCACCGCGGCACCGAGCGCGACCACCTCGTCGGGATTCAATTCGGTGTGGGGCTTGCGGTCGAAGAATTCCTGGACGGTGCGGCGGATGATGGGAGTGCGAGTGGCGCCGCCAACGAGCACGACTTCGTCCATCTTGGTGGGCTCGAGTTTCGCGTCGACGAGCGCCTGCTTGACGGGGACCATGGTGCGATCTACAACGGGGCGAATCAGGGCTTCGAGGGCGCCGCGGGTGAACTCGTGTACGTAGATTTTTCCGTTGGGCAACGGAAAGTGCAGCGTAGCGGCCTCGACCTCGGACAGTTTGTGCTTGAGGGCAATCAATTCTTTTCTTAATTCCTGGGCGAGTTCGCCGTGAGGTGAAAAATCAATCTGGTCGGTCTGGAGAATCTGTTCGTGAACAAAGGCTTGCAGAAGATTGTCGATGTCGTCGCCACCCAGGTGCGTGTCACCATTGGTGGAAAGAACCTGGTAGATATCACCTTCGGTGGTGGAAATCAGCTTGAGGATGGAGATGTCGAAGGTGCCGCCGCCAAGGTCGTAGACCGCCACGTGGCCTCGCTGTTTTTCGTGCAGGCCGTAGGCGAGAGCAGCAGCGGTAGGTTCGTTGACGAGGCGCAAAACTTCCAGGCCTGCAAGCTTGCCGGCATCTTTAGTGGCTTGTCGCTGGGCATCGTTGAAATAAGCGGGAACGGTGATCACCGCGCGATCCACGGGTTCGCCGAAGAACGCCTCCGCCCAATTCTTCAATTCGCGAAGAATGAAAGAGGAGATTTCCGGCGGCGTAAATTCGCGGTCGCCGAGACGAACGCGAATCACATGTTCGCTGGACGGATTGATACGAAACGGAAAGAGTTTGAGTTCACCCTGAACGTCAGCAGGACCGCGCCCCATCAGGCGTTTTACGGAATAGATGGTGCGCTCGGGTTGAGTGAGCAAACGGCGACGCGCGGGTTCGCCGACGATAATGCTCCCGTCCGGATCCAAGCTTACGATCGAGGGGCACAAGGTGCTGCCGGCAGGACCAGGAATGCACGATGGTTGGCCGGTCTGCGGGTCAATGTACGCGACGAGACTGTTGGTGGTGCCGAGGTCGATGCCGACGATTTTGCCCATGTTACGACAGTTCCTTTTGGACGTTGACGACCAGGTTTCGAATATAGGAACGGCGATTGAGCAAATCGTTCAGCTTACCCATCAATGCGGCGCGCTGGGCAGAATTGCCCGAATCGATGGCGGCATCCCACTCGCGGGCGGCGTTTTGTAATTGGCCGTCCACTTCGCTCAGTTTGTTTTCGAAATTGTTTTTGGCCGATTGTAGTTTGTGTTTCAGGGAAGCGGTATCGGAGCCGGAGGTTTTGGCGTCGCGCAATTCATCGAGAGATTCGTTTAGTTCGAAGACCTCTTCCAACAATTCGGGAGGGGCCTGCTGCTTTGTTTGGCCTTCTTTGCGCGCGCCCTCGATGGCCAGCAAATACTCGACGCGGGCGACGGGATCACGCAAAGTACGGTAAGCATCGTTCAGCTCCGAACTACGCTTAAGAGAAATTTCGCGCTCTGCGGGGGTGGCCTTGACGAAATTGTCGGGATGAAGCTTCCAACTCAGTTGCAAGAATTTCTGTTCGAGAGCGCCCAGTTCGATCCACAGCTTGCGGGGCATTTCGAACATGGCGAAATAATCGCTGTGCTCGGGTACTTGCAGCACCTTGCCGCAGGAAGAGCAGAAATGCGTGCCGACAGTGCGCTCGTGGCAACTCCAACAGACCAGAGGCGGATTCGTAGTGGAAAAACTAGCCATAAGCTAAATTGTTGCTCCAAACATAAAAAAAGTGGCTGGCGCTTGCGGTAGCCAACCACTCGTCCAACCGAGCCAGCACCACGGGCACACGCTGAAGCCCGTGCTCCGTCTAAGCCGTAAAGGAACTCCCACAACCGCAACTGCGCGCCGCGTTGGGATTCTGGAAGACGAAGCCCTGACGCATGAGCGTCTCCTCGTACTCCAAGACGGTACCGCTTAGATACAGGAGGCTTTTAGGATCGACGAAGATGCGAGCGCCAAATTCTTCGAAGACCTTGTCCCGGTCCCGCGCCTGGGTGTCAAGGCGCATGGCATAAGAAAGACCGGAACAACCGCCTCCCTGTACACCGACACGCAGGCCACCGGTGGCGGGAGATACACCTTCCTTGGCGAGCAGCGCAAGAATTTTCTTGGCGGCGCGCTCGGTAAGATGAACCACCGGCCCGATCTTCTCGGTGACCTGAGTTGTGGTTTCCGTTGCCATTGAACGACCTCTACTTGCCGGAGCGATTGTCTAAACTCTGGACAGCGTCCTCCGGCGGTGTTCTTAATTGCCGCCGGAAGTCGCCACTAACACGCGCACGGCTCGCTTAGTGCGAAGCCTTTTCGTGCGCGGGAACTTCCACGCCGTGCTTTTTCTTCCAGTCGCCGATGGCGGCCTTGATGGCGTCCTCTGCGAGCACGGAGCAGTGAATCTTTACCGGAGGCAACGAGAGTTCACGAACGATGTCTGTGTTCTTGATGGCGAGCGCCTCGTCGACGGTCTTGCCCTTCACCCATTCGGTGGCCAACGACGAGCTGGCGATGGCCGAACCACAGCCGAACGTCTTGAACTTGGCTTCCTCGATGACACGGGTCTCCGGATTAATTTTCATCTGCAATTTCATCACGTCGCCGCACTCAGGGGCGCCCACCAAGCCAGTCCCGACGTTGGGATCTTCCTTGGGCAGACTGCCGACGTTGCGCGGATTGTTGTAATGATCGACTACTTTATCGCTGTATGCCATGGGCCCCTCTCTCCTTCACGTAATTCTGGAATTTAGCCTCTCGCCGCAGCGAGGAGATTGCCAAAACCTGCATTTTTCATCGCCCTTTCCGTGAGAGCGATGTTGGTTAGAAACGCGGAACGCCCGGCGGTAAGCTCACGCAAGGCGTCGCGGACATACTGCGCGCCGATTCCAAGAACATTCAGAAATTCCCGAACGTCCTGGAGGTGATAAAAGACACGTTCTGCGGCGGGGGCTGGTTCGTCGCCGTCCTGGTAGGCCTGGTAAGTAATGCGGAATGGCGCGGAAGTACCGGCAATCGAACGGTGAATTCTAAGTGTTCCTTCACTTGCAATAGCGCTAGCCATGTTGCCTCTTTCTTTCATCTTCCCCGGTTACGCGGTTTGCCACTTGACCTTGGAAATGTCGATGCCTTCCTTGGCCATTTCGTAGAGTGGCGAAAGCTCGCGAAGCTTGGTGACGACCTGCACCATTTTGTCGACCACGTAGTCAACTTCTTCTTGAGTGGTAAAGCGCCCCAAGCCGAAGCGGATCGAGGTATGCGCCAGATCTTCGCCTACGCCTAGAGCTTTGAGTACATAGCTGGGTTCCAAGGTTGCCGAGGTGCACGCGGAACCGCTGGAAACCGCTACGTCGTTGATGCCCATCAAGAGCGATTCGCCCTCGACATAAGCGAAGCTCATGTTGAGGTTGTTCGGGAGGCGATGCTCCAATGAACCGTTGATAAAAACTTCGTCCAGCTTGGCTTCCAGGCCAGCCTTGAGCCGATCGCGTAGAGCACCCAACCGTTCGGACTCACTAGCCATCTCCTGCTGACAAAGTTCGCAAGCCTTGCCGAGGCCGACGATGCCCGGCACGTTCAACGTGCCCGAACGCATTCCGCGCTCGTGGCCACCGCCATCGATAATGGCGGAGAGCTGCACGCGGGGGTTGCGACGACGGACGTACAACGCGCCGACGCCCTTCGGTCCGTAAATCTTGTGCGCGGAGATCGCAAGGAGGTCGATATTGTCTTTCTGCACGTCCACAGGAATCTTGCCAACCGCCTGCACGCCGTCCACGGCGAAAATGATGCCGCGTTCCTTGGCAATCTTACCGATTTCCGCGATGGGATTGATGACGCCAATTTCATTGTTGGCATACATGATGCAGATCAGGATGGTGGAAGGCTTGATCGCCTTGCGGACATCGTCCGGATTGACGCGGCCATCTTTTTGTACCGGCAAGTAAGTAACTTCGAAACCGTGCTTCTCCAGATTCTTACAAGTGTCCAGGACAGCCTTGTGCTCAATAGCCTGAGTGATAATGTGATTGCCCTTTTCGCGGTACATTTCCGCGACACCTTTGATCATCAGGTTGTCAGATTCGGTGGCGCCGCTGGTAAAAATGATCTCTTTCGCCGTGGCACCGATGAGCGAGGCAACCTGCTGCCGCGCATTCTCCACCGCTTCCTCAGCAGACCATCCGAAGGAGTGATTGCGACTGGCAGCATTGCCAAATTTGTTGGTGAAATAAGGCATCATGGCCTCGAGCACGCGCGGGTCGAGCGGCGTGGTTGCGTGATTGTCCATGTAGATTGGCAATTTGACGGCCATGTTTCCTCTTCTCCTGTTTAGGTGCGGGCGGCAGTTAACGCGTTACCGCTAACCGGTCCACGCCTTTCAATTCCACGAGCGACGGCTCCTGCTTCTCTTCGCTCAAATGAGCGATGGTGACCGTGCTCAAAACTCCCAAAATGCTTTCGTTCACGCGCTGCAATGGCTCTTTCACAGAACAACGCTCGGTTGCGTCGCAGTTCCCATGGCTGGTGACGCAAGAGGTGATCAGTACCGGCCCATCAATCGCAGTAAGCACTTCTAACGCGCTGATTACGTCCGGACCTTTCGCCAACT
>Ga0335076_10002168_pt1 | contig 19382 bp, 16 predicted proteins | sample Lox_Sample_25_FD_206717 | JGI IMG/M metagenome (GOLD analysis project Ga0335076, IMG submission 206717) | Soil microbial communities from Loxahatchee National Wildlife Refuge, Florida, United States - Lox_Sample_2.5 | ecosystem: Environmental > Terrestrial > Soil > Wetlands | place: USA...
TCAACTGGAGGGAAGTTATTCATGACTAAGACCACCAAGGCTCTCATTACTGGTGCAGCGGTAGCCGGCCTGCTCGCAGGAACTGGCGCTACTGTCCAGGCATCCACCGTGTTTCACGCAGCAAAATCTTCTTACTCGGCTCCTAGCCAGGATAAGAAGGACGACACCAAGAAGCCCGAAAAGCATGCTTGTAAAGGCCAAAACTCTTGCAAGGGCAACGGCGGGTGCAAGAGCGGCGACAACGGCTGCAAGGGCAAGAACAGCTGCAAGGGTAAGGGCGGCTGTGCCACTGACGGCTCCAAGATGCCCAAGTCCTAACCACATTGAATCTTTCCTCCGGTGGGGGGCAGCAACAGTTCGGGCGCCCTCCACTTGAGCCTTATCTGTGTCACCCGAAAACGTAGAGTAGAAAATAGGCGGTTGCGAGCCGTAGTGAGTTACTCGGGTCCACTTCACTATTTTCCAGTTTCTGTTTTCTTTGGGAGTCAGGATGCCCGCGAACCGTTTTAATAACTTCACAACCTACGGGGTCGGGATCGGTTTACGCATACCCCATTACGATCACATCCTGACTCGCAAACCCACTTGCGACTGGTTCGAGATCATCTCCGAGAATTTCATGATCGATGGGGGACGGCCCCTGCAGATTCTCGATCAGATCCTGGAACGTTACAAAGTTGTTCAGCATGGCGTGTCTATGTACTTCGGTTCCGCGGATAAGCTGAACCGGGAACACCTTCGCCGGCTCAAGAATCTGGTACGGCGCACGAAAACTCCCTGGCTCTCTGATCATCTTTGCTGGGGCAGCGTGGATGGACGCTACACCCACGACCTGCTCCCCATGCCATATACGTTCGAAGCTGCACGGATCACGGCGCAAAAAATCAGAGAAGTGTCCGATTTTCTCGGGGTTCCGATCGTCGTCGAAAACGTCTCTAGTTACGCCGAGTATCATGTTTCGGAAATGACCGAGTGGGAATTTCTCAGTGAAGTTGTGGAGCAAGCCGATTGCGGAATCCTGCTGGACGTAAATAACATTTACGTTTCTTCCCAGAACCACAGTTTTGATCCCGCGGTGTACGTCAACAGCGTTCCACCTGATCGCGTGGCTCAAATCCATATCGCCGGTCATTCCAAGTACCGTAAGTACATTCTCGACACGCACGATCACCCGGTGATCGATCCGGTGTGGAAACTGTACGATCGCGCAATTCAGCGGATCGGCCACACGGCTACTCTCCTGGAATGGGACGATCACATTCCCTCGTTCGACGAAGTTCATCGTGAAGCGCTCAAAGCCAACAAATACCTTGCCAGTGCTACGCTCGCGGCCGCGGTATGAAACTCGCGCGACTCCAACGTCAGGTTGCTCGAGCGGTGATGAGCCCGCTCACGCCTTCCGAGCGTATGCGCCGGGTTGCGTCTGACGGCCGTTCTGTTGCCGGTATCGCCAAGAAGATCATTAAGCCCAACGATCGGCTGACCTCCTTCGAACGCTTGGAAATTTATAATCGCCAATATTGGTTCCGCATTCTGGACGCGCTCTCTGATGATTTCCCTGGATTGCGAGCGGTTCTAGGCGATAGAAGATTTGATAAGTTGGCGCGCCACTATCTCTCCGATTGCCCCTCGCGCTCCTTCACCATGCGCGACCTGGGCTCGCGACTGGAAGCCTGGCTGAAGAAGCATCTGGAGTACGCTGCCGGGCGCCAGCAACTTGCTCTCGATATGGTGCGCCTGGAATGGGCGGAGATCGAGGTGTTCGACTCCGCCGCAATGACGCCGCTCACGACTGCGGCGCTTGCTGGGGTGGACGCCGCCAAATTGCGCCTGCGCCTGCAACCGTACATTCGACTTTTGGCTCTCCATTATCCCGTGGACGATCTGCTGCTCTCGGTAAAGCAAGACGCACCCGCCGACATAGCCAGCAACGCGGTGGAAGAGCGCCACAAACGAAAAAAGGTTTCCGCGGTCGCACGACTTGAGCCAACGCCAATCCATTTGGCCGTTCATCGTATCGACAACACCGTCTATTTTCGACGCCTGGAAAGGGAAGAGTTTCTTATCCTAGACAATCTCCGCAAGGGCCGCACGCTGGAGCGCTCGGTCGTGGGCTGCTTCCGCAACGCGAAGACTCCCACAGGAAAGATCGCGGCCGACGTAGGCTCATGGTTTCAGAATTGGTCGTCGCTCGGCTGGTTTGTATCGTAATAAGAGTCGGCTGACGTTTTCCGCCCTGAGTTGTAACTCGTAGCGCCTCTGTGACTCTGATGGTGAGAACCCCGGTCTTGCTTAACCAAGGAGCACAAAACGCTATGAATTCGTTCATCGCCCAAATCCGCAGCATGTATGCTTGGGCTGTCCGCGCTGTAAGCACGCTGCAATCCCCATTCCTCCTGTTTGTTCGGGTCTATTGGGGCTGGCAACTCGCCACCAACGGCTGGGCCAAGCTTCACAATCTTTCACGCGTCACCGACTACTTCGCATCGCTCGGTGTTCCGCATCCCGGTTTTACCGCGCCATTCGTGTCCTCGACCGAACTCATCTGCGGGATGCTTCTCGCCATCGGCCTTTTTTCCCGCTTCGCCGGACTCGTCCTCACGATTGACATGGCTAACGCCTACGTCTTCGGCGATCGCGCAGCCCTCCTTTCTATCTTCTCCGACCCTGACAAATTCACTGCTGCTACTCCCTACACCACGCTTTGCGCCGTCTTGGTCATTCTGCTGTTTGGCCCTGGCAAATGGGCGCTCGACACGTTCCTCCTAAAACGATTTCCTTATGTCGAGCCCCAGACCCAGGTTGTACTCGATAAAAAATGACCGTGTGGCTTGACGTGAAGACATCAGGCGGGGAGAGGATTCAAAGGCGGGGCGCCGGTGCGCCAGTTACTACCTCATGCGGAACTCGCTAAAGCCCGGACCGACGCGCATGGAATGATGCCAGGCTAAGGGAAACACCCACCACACCAGCGCCCCCAAAATCGCCTGTCCTACAGTCAGCACGAGAATGTTGCGGTCCTTGGCAAACAACCACGCCATGGCCCATCCTCCGACGAACGTTAACGGAACCAGCACTGGATTCGGCAAATGCAACGCTGCGAAAACCGCCCCTGCGACCAACGCCGCCAACCCTTTCGACTCAAAGGCTGCCAGGAGGCGATTAGTCAGAAATGAATTCAGGCCAACTTGCTGCAGTAAGCAAAACGCCAAGTAGCCACCGAAACGTCGGGGTTCAATAAAGTGCGTGGGCAGCCGATGCAGCATTCCTAAGAACACTCCCGCGGCCAGCAGCAGCAGAGAACTCACCCCGAAGAAGCCTACCGCCCGTTTCGTGGCTGGCCAGAAATTATCTGCGCGCATTCCCAGAGACTTTGGAGTGTCGCGCCGCGCGACGAAACTCAACACTAACCACACCAGGAACACCGTCCAGGTCCAAGGCGCGCTCAACTGCAATCTCCAGATGAATAAGGCAATGAATCCAGCGAAGGCCAGCGCTTCCGCCAGGCAAGACCACCGATACCAGCCCCATTTCACGCCGACTGCCCCATGGCCCTTCGATTTTCTTGGGGATACTGGTCAGTCAACTCCAGCAAGCTTTCGAACAATTTGTCGACGTCGTCAGTCGCTCCGTTCTGCCCCAAGTATTCCTTCAGCTCAAAATCCGGAAATCCCCAGTTGGTTACGCGCCCTGGCAACAATTCCTTCAGGCGCTTCAACGGCACCGCACCCACGCTTACGATGGATTTATACACGGCATGATTCAGGGCATCCACAAACGCATACGTGTCCAACAATTCCGCGAGCCGGATCCGCGTCTGCGGGTCAATGAGTTCCGAGCACAACAGTCTTATGGCGTCCCTTTCAGACTGTGCTCGCGTGGCCTTGTAACTCTTTGTCTCGGCCATAATCTAAATATGAGCTAGCCCGGTCCTGGGTACAATACCGGGCTTTGCGCTCATCGTCGGAAGGGGAAACATGGCCGACCCACATCGCGTGCTGATTCTGGGAGGTGGCTTCGGGGGCTTGGTGGCAGCGCAGACCCTGAAACACGCGAATGCCAGAATAACGCTGATCGACAAGCGCAACTTCCACTTGTTCCAGCCGCTGCTCTATCAAGTTGCCACCGGCTCGCTCTCTCCTGGAGAGATTGCTGCTCCGCTTCGCTCCGTTCTCCGCAAGCAGGAAAATACAGAAGTGTTCCTCGGTCTTGCTGACGAAATCGATCCTGTTGCTAAAACCGTCATCTTGGGAGATGGCGCAGTGTTTCCTTATGATTCGCTGATTGTAGCGACGGGTTCGGAAACTTCATACTACGGAAAGGACAAATGGCGGGAAGACGCTCCTAGTTTAAAAACCATCGAAGAAGCTACTGCCATCCGCCACAAACTTCTGGCTGCGTTCGAACACGCCGAACGGGCTCCGCTTGAGGAGGAGGCGCGCGCGTGGCTTACCTTCGTTATTGTTGGCGCAGGTCCGACAGGCATGGAATTGGCGGGAGCTCTGGCCGAAATCGCTCGAGAAACGCTGCGTGAAGATTTTCGCCATATCCGCCCTGAGGAAGCGCGCATTATCTTGCTCGAAGGCGGATCTCGCGTCCTTCCCACTTATCCCGAAGATTTATCAGGCAAAGCCGAGAAGCTTGTGACTAAACTTGGCGTCGACGTGCGCACCAACGCTTTTGTGACCGATGTCGATGCGAATGGCGTCAGCTACAAACATAACAACGCGAACCAGCGACTCGATGCACGGACGATTCTGTGGACTGGCGGAGTTACTGCCACTCCGTTTGGCCACGTTCTTGCCGAACGCACAGGCGCCGAAACCGACAGATCAGGCAAGCTCAAAGTTCTTCCCGATCTAACAATTCCGAATTTTCCCGATATCTTTGTTGTCGGCGACCTGGCGTTAGTTATTGACAAAGATGGAAAGCCCGTTCCCGGTGTGGCCCAGCCAGCCATTCAGGAAGGGCGCTATGCTGCAAAAGTGATTCTCGCGCGCCTGCGGCAGGAAGAAGCGCCTCCACCGTTTCGCTATTTCAACAAGGGCGACATGGCCGTCATCGGGCGTGCGGCCGCGGTGGCTAATATTTTCGGGATTCACATTTCCGGCTTGCTCGCATGGATGACATGGCTGTTCATTCACCTGATGTACATCGTCGAATTCCAGAGCCGTGTGCAGGTATTCATCCAGTGGGGATTCGAGTACCTGACCTTCAGTCGTGGAGCCCGCATCATTACCGGACCCACGGCCTATGACACGCAAACCGAAGAGCAAGACCAACGGAATGCACTACCGGCCATGTCAGCCAACACAGCGACCCGGTTGGGGGGAGATACAAAGAACAAGCAAGCTGCATCCTCGTAGGACTCGGCATTCTACGACCAACTCTCGCGGATTTCTGGCAGCAGGCAGGCTGGTAGCTTTTTTCTTTACAAAACCGGCTCCAGAACGTATAACCCATTGCCTGGCATCGCCCAGTCACCGATTTCCGCTCAACAGGAAAAGTTATGACCATTTCGCGTTTGAAATTTCTTCCGCTTGCTCTCTTATTTGCCATTGCCTTCCCGGCGGCGACTCTTTATTCCCAAGACAAGGCTGACCTGCAGGCACGCGTTGCTGAACTCAAGGAGTCGTCTGCTCGCAACAAACAAGCTCTCGCTCAATATTCGTGGCAAGAAACAGTGAAAATCATTCTCAAAGGCGAAGAGAAAAAGACTGAGCACTTCGAAGTCCGCCAGGGCCCTGATGGAAAGCCCGTCAAAACGTCGCTCGATCCCGCCCCGGCTGCAGAACAACAACAATCCGGCGGTGGCCGCGGTGGTCGTTTGAAACAGCACGTCGTCGAAAAGAAAAAGGAAGAATACAAGGAATACGCCGACAAGATGAAAGAACTCGCCGGTCACTACCTTCCGCCCGACAAAGACGCTATTCAGGCTGCCTTCGCCAAAGGCAACATTTCCTTGGTTCCCGGGGACGCCAATCCCGGCGAAGTGAAACTCGTCATCAAGGATTATTACAAGCCTGGCGACAGCATGACTCTGCGCTTCGATAAGAACCAAAAGCAGCTTTTGGGCATTACCATCGCCAGCTGGATGGATGATCCCAAAGACGCAATGAATCTCAGTGTAGGGTTTGGCCGGCTTCCCGACGGCACCAACCACATCGCCACCACGACCATAGAAGGCGTGAGCAAACAACTCACTGTCAACACCACAAATTCTGATTATCAAAAAATCTAACTCTATTATCTTCCGGGGAGCCAGACCAGCTTGTGGCGCTGTCTTTGGACTTGGAGATTTATTTGGTCACCATTGTACACCCGGATACATGCTCCCCATGCGGAAGCCCCGATAGGCGTTAGCCGCATTTAAGCGCAAATGCCAGACCACCTGCTGAGTGGCGTCTTGTGTGGTTTCGAAGATGTCCGTCAGAGTTTTCGGCGCACCTGCGTTGAAATTACTTTCGAGGTTGCCGTTGGCCAAGGCTTCCACGTTCCCCCCCCAATAGGAAAATTCGTTTGGCGCATATTTAGTGATGATGGTCGCGGTTTTGGCGGTTTCGTCGATTTCCAGCTGTTGCCCAGTGCTGTAATAAGGACAGAAAGGTTGTCCAGCAGAACTGCAGGTTTCGCCACTAGGAAATTGACGACTGTTGCCGTTGTCCATTACCGTCAATTGGAATTTGCCGGTGGTGTTTGTGGTGGCAAAGGCTGGTCCATGTTGGGAATAGAACCAATCGGTCGGGTCCGTTCCTCCCATCAACATGAAGTCTCCGCCCTCGCCAAGTTTCCAGAGGACGTCGCCCGCTCCGGTACCATTCGCATAGTCGATCTTGATAATCCAACTTTGTGCCCGTATGGATAGCAGCAGGTTGCCGTCATCCGGCGAGTACACGAGAGCGTTCGAATGCGTCCAGTCCGGGTAACCCATGATCGCGCGGCTGGTATCCAAATGGTCAAATGAATTCCAGGCCCATACGGGTTGCATGGTGCCATCGCTTTGCGGCGCCAGATCGATGATCACATCGCCGAGAAGGTTTGTATTTGTGGAGCAGGCTGGTATTCCTGTGCAGGGTTGAAGAATATTGGCCAGGGCGATCCAGTGCCCATTAGGCAATGCGATGACATCGTGGTGGAATGTCTGCACGGTGTAGGTTACGCCGATTTTTGGGAGCGCTGCGTTCAACGCATCGACTGATTCTTCTTTTATCGTGGTGCCTCCCAGGTCCACCTCTCGCACCACGCTAATCGTGTTGGGTACACTCGGCATCAACCCTAGAGGCGCCTCGGAGTTTGGCGCAATTCCCATTAAGAAATGCCCGTTTGGAAGCAGATGCACGCCTTGCACCGAATCACCGCCAGACCCCTGGTACGGGTAGGACCACAGCAGATTTCCTGTCAGATCTATCACGGCCAAAGGCGGATTCGGATACACGCCAATCAAATCCAGAACCTCCACTCCCGGTTGTGGGGTTGCTCCTGGTGTGGTCGTAATCGTCCATGGCGGCGACTGGGACTGGCCCGTCGTAGTGAACGTATGATCCACGTCATTGGCCACCGTCCCGTCCGACGCAGTCACAACCGCTCTCATGTGATACAGCGTTTTCGGCAGCATGCCCGCTACGAAGAAACTCAATGGTCCTCCCGACGTGGGTGCTGGCTGCGTCCACGTCTTCAATCCATACGACGTGTCCGTGCTGAACTGCACCATCGTATTTGTGCCGGTCGGTGGTGTCATGGAGTAGGTTGCCACCTGGGGCTCATTTGTTGCCGCGACTTGTCCAGATGCGATAACTGTGAGCGTGGCAGATGCGGTTGCGGTTTTGTCTTTCGTGCTGGTTACCGTCACGGTGTAAGTCGTGTTTTGAGTCACCGCAGGCGCGGTGAAATTTCCGTTGGCGTCTACGGTCGCGGTTGCTGCCGAGGCTACGGGCTGCGAACCAGGCGTTTGGTTTTGCGTGACACTCCACGTCAGGTCGGCGAGACCTCGTGAATCTGTTGCTGTCAGTTGAGTCGTCTGCGTCGCAAAGACTATCGTATTTTGCGGGTTCAATGAAACTTCTGTCGGAGAACTAGAACAACCGAATAGGAACACGATCACTGCGAACAGGGACACTGATCCCAGACAATTTTTCATTCCTGATTTTTTCCTAACTTCGAAGATCCGGGCAGCTGGAAGGGCCCGCACTTTCCCCCAAAAGCGCCTTGAAGTTTTCCATATCGGATAAGCGATGTGCCTACAGGAGATGCTTTAGTGTTTCCCCAAAGTTCCGGTATGACATCCATAGGAAGTGAAAAAGTGGCTAACCTCACGCTGTCTTACAGTACCGGTGTCGACAGTTGGGTTGTTTTTGGTGTACAACTTTTAATGTAGCAGGCACTGGCACACCGTCGTCTAAGCGTCGGTCGGCGGCGCTCGCATCCCATTAGCGCGTCCCCCAACCGACTCCATTGCTGAACTGCCGTTTCGTGGGCAGTACCAGCCACAAGGAAGAAAATCCATGAGTGAAGCAGCTACTGGCATTCCTGCCATCCATAAACCGGAAACATTTACGGCAAAGGCGTATGCCGCAAACAGCCCGACCATCCCCCTCGCTCCGTTTACGATCTCTCGTCGAGCACCACGTGCTGAGGACGTTCAGATCGAAATACTTTTTTGTGGTGTTTGCCATTCCGACCTGCATCAGGCTCGTAATGAGTGGCAGTCCGTTATGCCCACGGTTTACCCGCTCGTTCCTGGCCACGAGATCGTCGGCCGCGTTGTCAAGGTTGGCAGCAAGGTCAAGAAGTTCAAGGAAGGAGATCTAGCAGCGGTAGGCTGCATGGTCGATTCTTGTCGGGTTTGCGAATCCTGCCGTGACGGGGAAGAGCAATATTGCGAGCAAGAAATGGTCCTTACGTACAACAGTGAGGACAAAATTCTTGGTGGCGTTACATACGGAGGCTATTCCGAGTCCATCGTCGTTGACCAAGCATTTGTCCTCCGTGTTTCGCCGAACCTGGATCTTGCAGGCACCGCTCCGCTTTTGTGCGCGGGGATTACCACGTATTCGCCGTTGCGCCACTGGAAAGTGGGCAAGGGTCAAAAAGTGGGAATCGTTGGCCTTGGCGGACTTGGGCACATGGGCGTCAAGTTTGCCCATGCTTTCGGCGCTCACGTTGTGCTTTTTACCACTTCCCCGAACAAAACCGCGGACGCCAAGCGGCTAGGCGCGGACGAAGTGGTCATTTCAAAAAATCCAGAAGAAATGCAGAAACACTTGGGCAGCTTCCATTTCATTCTGGACGCCGTCTCGGCCGAACACGACATCAATGCCTACCTGCAGCTGCTTAGGCGCAACGGCAGTCTAGTCATCGTCGGCGCGCCTGAAAAGCCGCTCCCCGTCACCGTATTCGACCTGATCATGGGACGCCACAGCCTGGCCGGTTCGGCGATTGGTGGTATTCGCGAAACTCAGGAGATGCTCGATTTCTGTGCGGAACACAACATCACTTCCGACATCGAGCGCATCTCTATTCAGCAGATCAACCTGGCTTACGACCGCCTCTTGAAGGGCGACGTGAAATACCGCTTCGTGATCGACAACGCTTCGCTGAAGGCGTAAATCCGGTTGCCGATAAGCAGCCCAGTGCCAGCCTCGGCAGTGTGACCATTTCTGGCACTTTCCGGCTGTTTGCTTCAATCTCCAGCCTTTGGTTCAGTTTTTAATTTGCCATAATCTTTCGCATACGTACGCAAGCCAAAATTCGACGTAATTTTCGAATAGCCCGCTTCCAGCTGCTGCTGATAGTGATCCTGATCCCAGTCCAACTCATCCGCTGGATCAAGATCAAGGACGGTCAAATCCGTCGGAGTCATGACCATCTTTCCGAATTTCACCGAATTGTCCCAGAACGCCATATAGCTTCCTTTGTCCTTCGGAGGCCCCAGAGATTTTCCGCCGTCGCCAAAGATGGTAACGATCGCGTCCTTGTCCACGCGCACCGCCACGACTTTTCCTTTAATGTGGGGAGGTGGCAGCAGTGTCCCCAGGTCCATCAGTAGATCGTTCTTGTCCGTGCCAATTCCCTGAATCTTCGCGGTATTCACGATATTCGCCAAATCAATGCCGAACACTCCCATTAATCCCTTTACGGGAATCTTCAGCGCGGAGATTTTCTCGGTCTTCATGCGCAACAGTCCTTGCGGAGTTGTGCTCAGGGTTCCTTGGGTGGCGAAAGGGACGTCCCCTTTGGTGTGCAGTTTTCCGCGAATCACCAGCTTTCCGTCATCAATGGACACCTGTAAATCCTTTAACGGAGCATCTGGTTTTGCGAATACGTAACTGTTCATAATGTCCGCGAGCGCTTCCGGCCGGATCGAGACGGTGCCGTTGGTTACGCGCACTTCAAACGAAGTCTTATCATCGAACGTCACCATTGTGTTTTTACCAGTCGGCCACAACTCACCGGCCAGCACTTCCAAATGCGCCGCGGCTCGAGGCGTCAGGTGAAATTTCACTCTGCGCATCTCGGTCTGCACTCCGCGAGCTACCTGAGGCTCTGGTGCTCTGGAAGCAGGAACTGGCAGGGTCGGATTGGCGGTCGTCGGCTCCGTGGTAACTGGTTCGGATTTTCCGGTTTGCGGCGGCTCAGGTTTTTTCGAACAACTCACGAACCCCAACACCAGTATTGCTATTCCGATCCCGCCAATGGTCTTCTTTCGCGTCATCTCCACGTCCTTTACACCCAGTCTCGTGCTTCCCACTCCCCCCTCCAACTGCTGTACCCGCGACGTGCCAAGCAAAGTACGCTGTTTGCCCGTTCGAGAGCAAGCCACTAATATTCGTCAAAGCAGCAAAACCAGTTCTGTTCCAACGAGGCGAAGGCAACGCCCGACTTGCTTCGCAGCGTCACACTTTCTTAAAATGTTGAACTTGGTATGGGAATGTTCGTTTCACGAGGGAAGTTGCAGTTTCTTTCCTCGTTCCAAAAAATAAACTTATGATTACCGTACAGGAACTCACAAAAAGGTACGCCCGCAACGCAGCTGTCGATCACATCTCCTTCAATGTCAATAAAGGCCAGATCGTCGGTTTTCTGGGCCCCAATGGAGCAGGGAAGACCACTACCATGCGCATGCTTACCTGCTTTCTTCCGCCCACGTCCGGTACGGCCTCAGTGGCGGGCTTCGACGTGCTCGAGAATCCGCTCGAGGTCAAGCGCCGCATCGGCTATCTTCCCGAGACGCCTCCGCTTTATCCGGAGATGCGCGCCACGGAATACCTGGCCTTTGTGGGCAAGTTGAAAGGTCTTCGAGGCCCGGAACTGGCCAAACGCATCGAGTACGTGCTGGATCGCTGCGCCATCGCTGACGTGAAAGACAAGGTACTGGGCAAGCTCTCCAAAGGCTATCGGCAACGCGTCGGACTTGCGCAAGCGATCATTCACAATCCAGATGTTCTGATTCTCGACGAGCCCACTGCCGGCCTCGATCCCAAGCAGATCAACGAAACGCGGGAACTGATCAAAGACCTCGCCGGCGAGCACACCATCATCCTCAGCACGCACATTCTTCCCGAAGTTGAGCAGACCTGTCAGCAGGTCATCATTATCGCTAAGGGTAAGCTCGTAGCTACGGATTCCGTCGACAATCTCCAGAACCGGGCGCGCGGTGCGGGTTCCGTGCTCGTGGAAGTTGCGGGGCGCAACGGCACTCTGGATCCCACCACAGTGCTCCAGCGCCTCGAACAAGTTCCTGGCGTCAGCCGCGTGCTCTTTAAACGCTCTCACGCTGCTCGCTCTACCTTCGAGGTGGAAGGCCAAACGGATCGCGCCATTCGCGGCGACCTTGCGCGGGCTATCGTCGAATCCGGTTGGGACCTGAACGAGCTTCGCACTGCGGCCGTCAGTCTGGAAGAAATCTTCCTGCAACTCACTGGAGCCGATGCCGCGACCGAAATCTCCGCTAAATCAGCGGAAATCGAGCAAGAACCAGCCGCCAAGGGGAGCAACCGATGAGAAACATCTGGGTCATCTGCCGAAAGGAACTGCGCAGTTATTTCGTTTCGCCCATCGCCTATCTCCTTCTCGGAATGTTCGCGATTGTCTTCGGTTTTTTCTTCTGGAACGCCGTGGGCTATTTCGTTTTCGCCGGCATGGAAGCCCAGATGCGGGGTGGGATGTACCCGATGAACCTGAACGAGCAGGTCGTTCGTCCGCTTATCTCCAACGTAAGTGTCATCGGACTTTTTCTCATTCCCATGATTACAATGCGCCTATTCGCTGAGGAAAAACGCAGCGGCACCATCGAACTCTTAGCTACTTCGCCGGTGCGCGATTACGAAATCATTCTCGGGAAGTGGCTGGCCGCGCTGACGCTTTACAGTTGCATGCTCCTGGTTACCGCGTTGAATTTTGTATGGCTGTTCCGTTATGGAAACCCGGACTGGAAACCGCTGCTGATCGCCTACCTTGGTCTTCTGCTACAAGCCGGTGCTCTACTTGCGATTGGTGAGTTTATATCGACACTCACGCGCAACCAAATCATTGCGGGTGCTCTCACGTTTGGCGTGTGCCTCCTGCTGTGGGTGCTTGAGTGGGTCAGTGACTACGACTCGACTCCCTGGGCTCGTGTCATGGCCTATCTTTCCGTGCTGACGCACTTCGAGTCGTTCGCTAAAGGTTTGCTTACGGTGAAAGATGCGACCTTTTTCGTCACCGCGATTTTCCTGGGACTCTTCCTGACCGCTCGTTCGCTGGAATCCCTGCGGTGGAGATCCTAGATGAACACGTCACTGCTGCACGCCCGTCAAACGAAATATTTTCTCTACGCCTTCTGCTACGTGCTGACCGTCCTCACGATTCTGGTTGTCGGCAACGTACTCGCCGATCGCTACAACAAGTCCTACGACTCTACGGCCAACAAGCGCTACAGCCTGTCTGAGCAGACCGCCAAGATCGTCAAGAATCTGAAGCAGCCGGCTACGATTACTTACTACGACCAGAGCACACACTTCGCGCAAGCCAAAGATACGCTCGATCAGTACGCCAATCTTTCCCCCAACGTGCATGTCCAGTACGTGGACCCGGACAAAAAACCGGAACTCGCTCGCGCCGCCGGCGTCAAGGCCTACGGAACTACCGTCGTTCAGATTGGTGATCGCAAGGAGGAGGCGAAAGGGCTCTCCGAGGAAGATCTTACCGGCGCGTTCATTCGCGATCTGAAAACCAATGTTCGCACGGTCTGTTTCGTGGAAGGCAGCGGCGAACACCAGATCGAAGACACGGACCGCAACGGCTATTCTCGGTTCAAGGATCTTCTCGGCAAAGACGATTATCAGACCAAATCCGTCAATCTCATTGTCAAGTCGGACATCCCGAGCGAGTGCACGGTTCTTGTCGTGGGCGGCCCTGAATCCGATTATCAGCAGCCCGAAGTCGATGCCATCAAGAACTATGTGCAGAATGGTGGCCGGGTGCTCGTTCTGCTCAATCCTCCTCTCAAACTCGGTCACTCAGAGATCGCAGACAACGAAGTGCTAAACGAGGCTTTAGAGTTGTGGGGCATCACGCCGCAAAACGATTTGATTCTCGATATGAATCCAATTGGTCAGATCGCTGGTCTGGGGCCTCAAGTCACTTTGGTCACCACGTATGATTCCCACGCCATCGTCAACGATATGACCCGGCGTGTCACCGGTTTCCCTCTTTCCCGTTCGATTGTGGCCAAGAACGGAGATAAAACCACAGTACAAAAACTGTTCAGCTCCTCGGACTCTAGTTTGGCTACGACGAAACTCAACAGTCCGGAAATCGATCCTAACGATCCCAAGAATACCAAAGGTCCTTTGCTGCTCGCCGCGGCTGGCACGTACAATACCGGCAAAGAGAATTCTCAGGGGCGGTTCGTGGTTGTAGGTAGCTCGGACTGGGCTGCCAATTCTTTCATCGGCTTCAACGGTAATCGGGATCTCGCGCTCAACACCGTAAACTGGCTCGCCTCGGATGAAGACCTGATCTCGATACGTCCGAAAGAACGGGAAGATCGTCGGATCACACTGACGGAAGCGCAGATGCGGTGGCTGCGCATTTCCAGCCAGTTCCTGCTTCCGCTCATCGTTATAGTGGGTGGGATTTCTGTCTGGTGGAACCGCCGCTAAAACTGCCATGAAACTTCGTGGGCTCTACATCGCGGCTGTAGTTCTTGCAGGTCTTTGCGGGGTTCTCTACTGGTCCAACCACCACCCCCCTTCGTCGGACAATATGGTCAAAGCTTCACCGGAAACGCCGAAAATTCTAACTCTCAACACCGGCGACGTCACGGCACTCGCCATCCAAAGCAAAGATCAACCCGCCGTTGATCTTTCCCGGAACAGCTCTGGAACTTGGCAGATCACTTCGCCGCAGGCCCTCGCCGCCGACCAGGATTCAGTTTCCAGTGTTGTCTCCACGCTATCCTCGCTCGAGTCCGACCGTCTGATTGAGGACAAAATCTCCAATCCCGCTTCCTACGGACTCGCGTCACCCCCGCTTCAAGTCGCGGTTACTTTGAAAGACAGCAAGATTCAGAGACTCCTTGTCGGCGATCAGACACCATCCGGTAATGCCTGGTACGCCATGCTGGCTGGCGACCCCCGTCTCTTCACCATCCCGGGGTACGTCAAAACCAGTCTCGACAAATCCACTGCCGATCTTCGCGACAAACGGCTTCTCACCGTGGATTTCGACAAAGTCAGCCAGATTCAGCTCATCGACCAAAAAAGCGGCAAGCAGCAGGACATAACTCTCGCCCGCAACAAGGATTCCTGGCAGATCCTCAAACCCGGACTTTTTCGCGCGGATTCCTCCAGTGTCGACGACCTAGTTCGTTCGCTGCGGGAGGCAAAAATGGAAACCGTTCCAACGAGCGACGCGGCGAAAGATTCCACCACATTCAAATCCGCCACCCCATTCGCCACCGCGAAAATCACAGCTGCTTCCGGGACGCAGGAACTCGAGCTGCGCAAATCCAAGGACGATTACTATGCAAAATCCACTGCCGTCCCTGGAATCTACAAAGTTCCCGCCACACTCGGGCCCAGCCTTGACAAATCCCTGGACGATCTCCGCAATAAGAAACTGTTGGATTTTGGCTACTCCGAACCCACCAAGCTCGAAATCCATGACGGCCCGAAATCGTATTTCTTCACTCGTTCAGGCACGGATTGGTGGGATGGAGCAGGGAAGAAGGTCGATGAGGCCGCTGTTCAGAGCCTGCTTTCGAACCTTCGCGATCTGAGCGCGACCAAATTCCCCGATTCCGGTTTCACCGCGCCCGCCATCGAAATTACGGTCACCAGCAACGATGATAAGCGCACCGATAAGATTTCTATCGCCAAATTCAAAGACAATTACATCGCCAAACGTGAAAACGAACCTGCCTTATACGAACTGCCGGCGGCGTCCATCCAACAAGTGCAGCAGTCCGCGGCGAATATTAAGCCCGCTGCGCCAACACCGACGTCTCAGGCCCCCACCAAGAAATAGTTCAGCAACCCTAAGCAAAGGAGAGGGATTCCTCGCGTTGCCCGAAGAGACGGGATAACAGGCGGGAGCGCGCGGGGCTGTCGGTGCTACCTGTCCTTCACACCGAAGTGCTTTGCCACTACCTCCGGTTGCTCCACGATGCGCTTTTCTTCCGCGCACACTACTAGGCGGATGAACTGTGCCATGCTCCACGCCAGCGGCGTCGCGCTGCCAGTTCCCGCACCAAAGATGAATCTGGATTGCATCGCGTCCGCGCGATCCCATACTTGTTCCGGGATCATTCCTCCGGCGTTCGCAAAACGCATCATCGTGTCCAAATACAACGTCGCATCCTGCCCGCGGGCAATTTCATATTCGCCACGCTCGCCCGTAAAAATCGGCCACAAACGCCCCACGCCCTCGCCTAGCCACGGACCTCCGAAATAGGTTTCGCCGTAGCCGTCGTGGTTGTAGCGCCGGAATCCGGGGCCTTTTGGCGTTTCGATGCGAATGGTCTCATCAATCACCTTCAGCGAACGCGCGATTGCCTCATCGTTTGCGGGTCGTATGCCCAAGCGCACCAACTCCAGAAACCCTGCATCCACGACGTCACGTTCATCCCAAACGCCGCCGCCGTTATGGACGTCCAGGCGGTATCCATCGTTGGGGTCCTGATTATTGTCGACGCGCATGTAATAGCCCTGTGCCGCCAGCGGGCCGCCCAGGTGTCCAGTCGTGGTCACTAGCCACTTTTCAAGACTTCCCGCCCAGTCATCTGCCGTTTTCAAGTAGCGTTCCGCGTCGTCCTCTGCGCTGTTCTTCTTAGCAATGTCCGCCGCGCATACTAATCCCGCGATTTCTGCCGCCATTGTCGATGGGGAATACCCGGTCACCTCTTCCCAGCGCTCCTGCTGGGTCATTGGCCCGTGCGTCATAACAAAGTCCGCGGCGAGTTTCACGTGTTTGGTCCAGGTGTCGCCGTCGGTTTTCCCCAGTTGCCACGCCAGGATTATCGGGTACGACACTTCGTCCATTTGCACCGCACTCCAGTAGGGGTGCCCGTCCAGCCAGCTATTCTGCGGCTCGCTCCCGTCCGGTTTTTGCTGGACCGTGAGCAAGTAGTTCAACGCACGCTCCGCAGCCGGGCGATCCCCGGCGGCTAACAGAGCCGTCGCCACCTCGTACAAATCTCGCGCCCAGATCAAGTGATAGCCGCCAACGCTGGGCGTTGCCGCGGGCACGGCGAATCCCCACGGGATGCTCATCGATGCAATCATCGCGCCGGGATAGGTTTTGTCCTCATGCGCCTTCAACGCCATCGCCGCTAGCTGGAATTGCTCTCGATACTTTTCATTGACCTGGCGCAGCCCGTCCAAGTATTTCGACCATCCCTCTCCGTATTGGGCAGAGACTGGCGCGAATCCTCGTTCTAAACTCCGGCGCGCATTCTCTATCGCTTCCGACGCGCTGGTCCCAAATCCCAGCGCCAGCGTGAATTTCGAGGGCGAAGCAATCCTTGCCGCTTGAATTACATTTCCGTTTTCCGCCCGCGCATACCTCCAATCCAACCGATGGTGCACCAGCAAATCCGTATACCCGTCACTCACCCCTGCGAACCCATTAGACATTTCGGCAAACCCGCCGTTGCTGAGCAGGGCGCTCGCCATCAATTCTTTCTCCGCCACCAGGGCATCGCCTTTCGTGAATCCCGTGTCTCCGTATCCCGAATTCTTCAGTGACGGGTTGTACAAAACATAGACTGCGTCGCTGGTGGGCCCAGTAAACGTGACATCGATCAACAACGTGTCGTGCTGCGGATCGGTTGCATATGTTTTGGTCAGTGTGAATTTCCCGCTTCGGTCGCGACTGGTCTGACGGTAAACCAGTGCGCGCTTGTCGATCCGTTCGATGGAATGCTCCATGTCTCGCGAGTCGATCCACGTAGTCTTTCCATCGCTGACAGCGAACTCCAGCGAGTGCACGTCGGCAGTATCCAATCGCGGATAGTAAACCTCGGTCAGAATGCCGCCTTCTAATGTGAACCACACGCGCGAAGTCGCGGTGGTCGCCGTGCCCACCGCGTCCTTATCCGCGTCCGTCCACGTTGGCGACGATCCAGGAGCTCCCGGTGCGTTTTGTGCTGTCGTGCAAACACTCAACACCAGCACTGCAAAGAAGCTCGCAGTAAAACGCCAGATTCGGATATTCATACTCAAATCATCCTCCCGCACTCACACTGGTTGATTTTTCGTGGTTCTGACAATCGTACACGGCACGACGAGTTATGGCCGCACTTCTTGCGTTATGAGTTCGGTTTACGAATTAAAGCTTGTAGGTCATCATACGCCATTCCGCAGACGCTCAGCCAAGGTGGCACTCGTGGTGCCGAACCGTACGCAAAGTTTTACTCACAAGGATTTGTCTCAAGTGAGCACAATGGTCGGTGACGTAAATCACAATGGTAGGTGTAAACGCAGCATCACGTTACCCCTTATGATTTCAGCTACTTACCTCCGGTTCGACCACTTTGTCTCCTGGCGCCGCATCAGCCTGACAAAACTTTCACATCTAATACTTAACAATTAGCTTGACACCGTCACGGCATTTGGATTTAAGTATTGGCAACCTGGGGGTCCTTGCGTTGAAGTATCGATATTCTGCGAGCCAGGAAAGGGGTGTTCCTGTGGTTCTACGGAGATTGTCGTTCATTCTCTCGTTCTCTGCGTTGTTGCTGTTTTCTTTTGCCAGTTCAGTGCCATCTTTGGGCCAAGGTATCTTCGCGACACTCACCGGTGTGGTCTCTGACCCGTCAGGTGCTGTTGTCGCAGATGCCAAAGTCACTTTGCGAGACACAGTTTCGGGTTCTACGCGCGGGACCGTAACCAATGGAGACGGATTTTTCACGTTCGCCTCCGTGCCGGTAGGAACCTATTCCGTTGAAATTGAAGCCAAAGGGTTTCAGACCTACAAAGTCGATACGTTCAGCTTGGGCGGCGGTGAAAGGCGCAATATCAACGCGCAGCTCGCCGTTGGAGCCGCTAGCCAGACGGTCGAGGTAAATGCGGAAGAAAGCGCAATCCTCGCCACCACCGACTCCGGTGAAAAGTCTTTTACTCTCGAAACCAAAGAACTGGAGAATTTTACGCAGGTCGGGTCCAACGCTGCTGAGTACATCAAAATCATTCCCGGTTTTGGCATCAGCAACGGCACCCAGAACAAGTCGAACTACAATGGCCAGGTCATCGGCATCAACGCCAATGGCGACGGTGGCAGCCAGAGTCCCTTGAACGCTGCCTACTCCTACAATGGCCTGCCGACAAACGTTTTGGACATCACCATGGATGGCGCGCACACATCCGACCCGGGTTGCAACTGCGACACGCCGGTGAACCCGAACTCCGATTTCGTGCAGGAGTTCAAAGTCCTGACTTCCAACTTCAGCGCGGAAGAACAGAAGGGGCCGGTGGTTATCACCTCGGTCACCAAGGCCGGTGGAACCGATTTTCACGGCAGCGCCTTCTTCTCAGCGCGGAATCACTCCCTGAACGCCAACGACTGGCTCAATAACGCCAGCGGTGTGAAGCAGCCCGCAGATGCTTTTTATTACCCCGGTGGCACTTTGGGCGGTCCGGTGATTATTCCGGGCACGAATTTCAACAAGAGCCGCCAAAAGCTCTTCTTCTTTGCAGGCTTCGAGTATTATCACCAGACCCTCGACACCGGTCTGCTGCGCGCTACGACACCCCCTGCCTGCGAACTCATGGGTGATTTTTCCCCGGCGTGTGTGAGCCAAGAAGGTGCTGTAACGGCTGCTGGTAAGGCTCCAGGAGAGCTCAACGCGGCGGCCCTCGCAGCCTTCGGTGGCACCACGATTCCGGCATGCACTGGAACTCCCA